>Ga0326727_10007925_pt1 | contig 27498 bp, 29 predicted proteins | sample MB2enrmetagenome_FD_207643 | JGI IMG/M metagenome (GOLD analysis project Ga0326727, IMG submission 207643) | Lab enriched peat soil microbial communities from McLean, Ithaca, NY, United States - MB29MY | ecosystem: Environmental > Terrestrial > Soil > Wetlands > Peat | place: USA: New York...
TGGAGCAGAAAGCGATTGGGGGCGCCGGGCAAAAACGGCCCGGCGGGCTTCGCGTCCTATGGCCCAAGGCCTCAGCTCCTCACAGACTTCACCAAAGCAAAGGGGCACGGCAAAGTCAAAGCCAAAAGCTCAAGACCCTCTGATAGCGGCCTGCTCGCCGCCACCAGAGGGTTCCCAGCCGATGCGTTCTTCGGAGCCAGCCGCGTCGTCGCCTCGGCCTTGGGCGCCACGCCCGGCGCGGCCCCGGCGCGGCTGGCCGAGCATACCACAGGCGGTTGCAGCAGCCGCCCAAAACCGGAACTTTCTGCTTGGCTCGCAACCGCAAGTTTTCTACTTTGCCTTGACAGTCGCGGCGGTGAGGGAAGGCCGGCAGGTTACGGCTTGGGCGGGTGCCGGGGACGGCTGAACTAAGCGTGCGCCTGTACTTCGATGACGCCTTTGCCCCAAACGGTCTGACGGCCGATGCCGACCCATTTTGCCGCGTGCAGGTAAGGCATGAACTCGCCGAGCGCGCCTTCGTATTCGGTATTTCCGACAAAACCACCGAGGGGGTGCCGCTCGCCCGAGCGGGCCGAGCGTCTTTCGGCCTCGCTGAACTGGAGGTCGCACCGCGTCATCTTGACGAGGGCGGCGCGTTCGCCCATGCCCTTGAAGTCGATCTCGAGCGCTCCCGCGCCATAGAGCGCACGCAAGGTGCTGAGGCGGTCGCGGATACGGCCGAACAGGACGGCGAATTCGGGCCGGGTAGCCAGCAACTGGCCGTGCTTCAGCTCGGTCGGAGTCATGAACCGGATGCGGACCTTGCCGACGGGTTCGGCATCGGCCGACAGGGCCAGACGGATCGGCGGGAGCAGCTCATTCGGGACGAAGGTCTGGCCGTCGTAGACGCGCGCGGCTGCGCGGCCGCTCGCGTCCAACTGGTCGGCGCCAACAAGACGTGCGCGCCCGCGTCTCGGACCGATGCCTTCCTTGGCGATCTGAGCGAAGGCGAGGACGAAATAGACGATCACGGGGTCCTTCAGATCGAAGACGTGGACGTCGAAGTGGAACGGCCGGCCGGGCTCGATGGTTGCGCCATCGAGGTGCGCGGCGCGGAAAACGAATGGCCGCGGCCAATCGTGAAGGCCGCTGGGGCCCCCGGCGGATTGCGCCACCGGCTCGAAGATGCGCGCATAGGGGCAGGTGGCGCGTTGCTCGCAGGCGCGCGCGTCGTGGCAGTCACCAGCACAAACGAGCCGCCGGAAGATCGTGCCGAAGGCGCCACGGACAATGTTGCCGGACTTTCCGGGAGGGAAGTAAATGGAATCCTGCGCCACGAACCCGAGCCGGAAGGCGAGCAAGTCAAACCATTGAGGCTGCGGCTGCGCCAGTGCGGCCACGCCCTCCTGAGTGGTTTCCGGGGATGTCTCGACTTCCGCCAAAGCGCTCACTCCAGCCGCAATTAACAAGAGTACCAAAAAGGGCGGCAATAAGTACGATAATCCGCGATGGGTCTGTGAACGGGAGGGCGGCAGAATATTGTAGCTCTGCGATAATGTCCCCTTTTGGCCTCCATAAGGATGTCCCTCTTTGAAACTGGATCAGGCGGGACTGTGGAGCCGGGAGCGGTACCGGAAGCAGCAGCCGCGACGTGCGCACTTCGGCGAACTGGTGCAAATGGATGGCAGCTTCCATGCCTGGCTGGAGGAGCGCGCGGGGCGGGGCTGCCTGATCAACATGGTGGACGATACCACGGGAACGGTGCTGTGCCGGTTTCAAGAGGAAGAAACCAGTTGGGCGGTGCCGACTCGCCGGGCCTGCTGCTGCAGGCCAAGACCTTACGGGCGTGGGTGGAACGGTAGGGGATTCCGCGAGCCCTCTACGCGGACTGGAAGAACGTGTATCAGTATGAGCCGAGCAAGCGGCGGAAGCAGGCCGGAGAAGCATCCACTCGCGCAGTTTGGGCGGGTATGCGCGGAGCTGGGGATTGAGTTGATCGCGGCCAGCTCGGCGAGGGCCCCGTCGAGGCGCCGGACCCCATCCCTTTGAGGAGGGAACGAGGCTTGACACTTCGGATAAGAGCCGCCGCGCGGTAGCAGGGAACTTTTTGGCAGAATGGAATTAATGCGCTGGGTTCCCGGTCTTGCCGTGCTGGCAGCAGCGGTGTGTCTGGCCGCACAACCCCAATCCTCGTTGCGAGGCAAACTGGTGCAACCAGAGGGTAAGCCGCCGGCCATCCAGACCGCCGGGAACAAGCTGGTCAGCGTGGATGGCGAGCCGGAATCGCTAAAGGTCTTGAATGACGAACGGCTGGCCGGAGCCGATATGGAACTGTTGGGGCGCTATGCGCGTCCGGACCGCTTCGTGGTGGGGTCGTTCTATACCTCGAAATCAATCATCCTCCACAAGGACGGGAAACGATATACGATCAGCTATTGGTGTCCCGTGTGCTCGATTCGCGCGTACACGCCCGGGAGATGCGTCTGCTGCCAACGCGAGACGCATCTGGACCTCCAAGAGCTCAAACCTTGAGTCTCATTCTGGCCGTTCTCGCCGCCATGACCTCTTTTGCGCAAACTTACGCCGCGAAAAGAACCACGGTCGATTCGATCGAGGTCGTGCGCCTGACCGGCAACGCGCACCAGACCGAGGTCTCGATCGCCCCATCCGTCGGCAACACTGCCTACGAGCTGAAGGTGAAGGGGCAGAACGTCTTCTGGTTCCCGGACGGGATCGGAAAGTACAAGGAGAAGCGCACAACGATCGCCGCGAATCCCTTCCTTGCGCCGTGGGCCAACCGTCTCGACCAGGATGCCTTTTACGCGAATGGGGAAAAATACCTCCTGAATCCGGATTTGAAAAACCTCCGCCGCGATGGGAACGGCTATCCCATACACGGCTTGCTGCTGTTTTGCCCGGATTGGCAAGTGGTGAGCTTGCGTGCGGACGCTGAAGGTGCGGAGACGACCAGCCGGATCGAGTTCTGGAGATACCCGGATCTCATGGCACAGTTCCCGTTCGCGCACACGATAGAGATGACGCACCGTCTGTCGCGCGGAGTGTTGGAAGTGCGCACGCGCATCGAGAGTCAGTCGAAGGCTCCGATGCCTCTGGTGATCGGGTTCCACTCCTTTTTTCAGGTCCACGATGCCCCCGTGGACCAGTGGAAGGTCCATGTCGCTGCCGCGGACTTGGTCGAGATCACCAAAGAGGGGTTGCCGACCGGAACGCGGACGCCCGTTTGTCTTCCCGATCCGGCGCCGCTGGCCACCACCACCATGAACGATGTGTTCACGAACCACATCTCGGACGCGGACGGACGGGCTGAGTTCTGGCTTCAGGGAATCACCCAGAAGGTGTCGGTGATTCTCGGCCCGAAATACACGACTTCGATCGTATGGAGGCCGCCAGACGGCCGGTTCCTCTGCATCGAGCCGATGAGCGGGATCACCAACGGAGCTAACCTCGCGCACGCCGGGCTGTACAAGGAGCTTCAGTCGGTTCCACCGGGCGGAGTCTGGCAGGAGAGCTTCTGGATCAAGCCCAGCGGGTTTTGATCCACGCTGTGTGGAAGAGGCGCCCGGGAGAGTTGGGAAGCCGGGCGCCTTGTCTGAGGGAAGTAAAACCAACTTACCGAAGACGTTTTAAGGCCGTGTTAAGGCGATGTGACGAGTCGCTGAACTTTCGCGCCCTGCCCGAACCGGCGGGAAATCAAGAAACAATCACCCGATGGAATGTTTTGATCTGTTTACATTTCCATAATCTTGCGGTAACTTGGCGCGGCCATTCTGTTACCAGCAGGGCCGCGGGCGTGGTAGTCCACGGCCGTGCCGAGGAGAGAGTGGATGAAACGCCCCCGAGTCTCTTTCTTGTGGAAGGATCCCGGTGCGTGCCGGTCTTTCCGGACGGCCGTATCCCTGCACGGTCACACCCTGCACTCCCGCGAGTATTTCGATTTCATACCGCGGTATCAGGAGAGAATGCCCGCGCTGGCGTGGCTGATCCGGCGGGAAGCGAAGCGGCACGGAGTCGCTGAGCTGTCCGCCAAGGCATTTCAGAGAGCCTGGTGGACGCCGCCCCTTTCGGCGCGCGAGGCCTTGCGCCTCGAGAGCTCGCAGCTTGCCCGCCTGGGCTGTGAGGGGATCGTTTCCCTCACCGACCACGACAACATCCAGGCCGCATCCGAACTCCAGTTGCTCGAGGAGGGCCGTTCCCTGCCGATATCGGTCGAGTGGACGGTGCCTTTCCGGCGCAGCTCGTTCCACTTCGGAATTCACGACCTACCGCCCCTGTCCGCCTCGCGGTTCATGCGGGAAATGCAGGCTGTCACCCGGGGGGAGCCAGGAACTTCTTTTCGTCCGGTGCTCCGTGAGCTGGCGCGTCGTCCGGGCGTGTTGATCGTGCTGAATCATCCGTTGTGGGACGAGTCAGGGGCGGGATCCGGTCTGCACGCAGGCAATCTCCGGGAGATACTCCAGCAATGCGGCGGCGACATTCATGCGCTGGAATTGAATGGGGACCGTTCGTGGGCTGAGAATCGCGAGGTCATAGCGCTGGCGGAGTCGAAAGGAATGCCCATCGTCTCGGGCGGGGACCGCCACGGCTGCGATGCGAACCCGGTCGTGAACCTGACGAATGCCACGGGCTTCGCGGAATTCGCGGACCAGATTCGCCAGGGAGCCGGCGAGGTGCTCTTCCTGCCGCGCTACCGCGAGTCCCGCAAGCTGCGGCTCTTCGAAACGGGGTGTCAGGTGATCCGTGACTATCCGGAGCACAGCCTGGGATGGACCTCCTGGAGCGATCGTGTGTTCTATGCGGCCGAGGACGGGACGGTCAGGTCGCTCACCGGGATACTGGGCGTTCGGCAACCAGGAACGCTGAACCGGATCTTCCGCTTCATACGCCTGCTCGGGACCGAGCAGATGCGGCCCGCTCTGAGGCTGGCGCTGGCGGAGAAAGAGATCCTGCCGTAAGCGGCGAAGCAGGCACCTCTCCCTGCCGCCGCGGCTCGTCCGGAGCCGCGGGATGCTACCGTGAAGTCTGGAAACCGTGCGAATCGCGGAGATCTTCTACTCGATACAGGGAGAAGGCGGCCTGGTCGGGACGCCATCCGTATTCGTGCGGACCAGCGGCTGCAACCTGCGTTGCGTTTGGTGCGACACGCCCTACACGTCCTGGGCGCCGGAGGGCTCGGACCGCACGGTCGCATCGATTGCAGGCGAAGTGCGAAGCTATCCGGCGGCGCACGTGGTAGTGACCGGCGGCGAGCCGATGATCGCGTCCGGAATGGTCGAGTTGACGGAGCAACTCCGGCAGGCTGGCTTGCACATCACGATCGAGACCGCCGGGACTGTGTTCCAGCCGGTGGCCTGCGACCTCATGAGCATCAGCCCCAAGCTCGCGAACTCCACTCCGCTCGAACGGGAGGGCGGCCGCTGGGCGCCCCAACACGAGCGCCTGCGCATGCAGCCGGATGTGCTGCGGCGCCTCATGGCGGCCTATGACTACCAGCTCAAGTTCGTCGTCGCGCGGCCGGAGGACCTCCCGGAGATCCGGACAACCATCCGCGAGACCGGAGCCGACCGCGCCAAGGTCGTGCTGATGCCTGAGGGCACCGAGCCGGCCCCGTTGCGCGACCGCAGCTTGTGGCTGGTCGAGATCGCAAAGCGGGAAGGGTTCCGGTTCAGCCCGCGGCTCCACGTGGATCTTTACGGCAACCGGCGGGGAGTTTGACCGGGGCACGCGCCACTTTCCAGTTGCGCACCCGTTTGACCCTGCGGAGCAGGCCCGCATCGCAGGGCCTTGCGCCGGGCCGCGATCAATTCCCTGACTTTCGCCAGGAGAGCCGCCGTGTCGAGGGGCTCTTGGAGAAGTGGATCCGGGAGGTCCCGGCGCTCGCTCGAGCCGGAAATAAAGAGGACCTTCAGATCCGGCCGCAATTCTCTGAGGCGGTTCGCGAGTTCCGTACCCTCCATGCCGGCCATGCGGATATCCGCAATCAGCAGATCGAGCGTGGCAATGCGCTCCAAGCCGATCCTGCGGGCCTGAAGGCCGTCAGGGGCCGCATACACCTCGTATCCGTTCCGCTGGAGGCAGCGCGACAGCAGAATCCGAAGCGGCGCTTCGGCGGCGGCAAGCAGAATAATCGGCATCGGTGGTCCCCTTGGGAGAGTCCGCCAACAGCCCAAGGCCACTTATATAGATAGCATGAGAACAGGGCCTCAACATCCCTTTTCTTTGCCCGCCGCTCGCTCACGCGCGCGGTTCCGCGGACGGCCAACACCGAAGCGCGGCCGTAAGGGAGTACCGTTTTGAACGGAGAGGTCGGTACTAGACCGTTCAGTCCCCTTTCGGATAGCAGCCTAGTACCCGCAAAAAATCGGCCAGTTCCTCCAGGTGTCCCAGCGCCTTCTGTACCCGGACGTCCGCGACGCGGCCAATGAAGTCCAGATAGAACATGTACTCCCAGGGCCTGCCGCGCAGCGGGCGCGATTCGATTTTGAGGAGATTGATATCGCGCAGCGAGAACGCGCTGAGCGCGCGGAACAGCGCGCCGGGAATGTTGCGGGTCGAGAATACGAGCGAGGTCTTCCACTCCTGGTTGGGACGGACCGTGGGCCGCCGCCGACGAGCGTCCTCAGGACGGCGGAGCAGGAAGAAGCGGGTAAAGTTGCGCCGGTCGTCCTCGAGGGACCGCCGCAATATGGCCGCTCCGTAGATCTCGGCGGCGACCGCGGAGGCGATCGCGGCGCCGTCGGTCAGCTTCTCTTCCATGATCATCTTCACGCTGCCCGCGGTGTCGTAAAACGGCACTTTCTCGAGCTGCGGGTTCTGCGCGAAAAAGTCGAGACACTGGTTTAGCGCTACCGGATGGGAAAAAACCCGCCGCAGGTCACGGAAGCGGACGCCGGGTCCCGCGATGAGATTGTGGTTGATGCGGACATTGGTTTCCCCGCAGATCTCGAACTGGTAGTGCAGCAGGTGGTCGTAGTTTTCGTGGACCGAACCGGCCAGCGTGTTCTCGATGGGAACCATGGCGGCGCTGACGCTCTTATCGCGCAAGCGGGTAAAAAGCTCTTCAAATCTTTGACACGGAACGACTTGAGCGTGTTCCCCGAGCATCTTCCGAATGGCTTCCTGGCTGAACGCGCCTCTCTCGCCCTGGAAAGCGACCACCTCTTTGAAACGGCTCATCGCCCCTCCGGTTGCCAGCGCCGCGCATCCGGGGCCGCCAGACCAACGAGGTCCAGCACCCGGTCGACGCTGTGGTCCACCAGTTCCACGACCGTTTCAGGTTTGAAATAAAACCCGGGAATGGGCGGCGCGACGATCGCGCCCATCTCGGTGACCGATACCATCGCTCGTAAGTGGCCGAGATGAAAGGGACTTTCGCGGAACATGAGCACCAGCCGACGGCGTTCCTTGAGCGTTACGTCAGCCGCCCGGAGCAGCAGGTTCGAGCTGATGCCGGCGGCGATCGCCGACAGGGTGCGGACCGAGCAGGGCGCCACCACCATGCCGTCGGTGAGGAACGAGCCACTGGCCGGCGCCGCGCCCACATCATCTATGGGATAGAACGCATGGACCAGCGAGCGGAGTTCCCCGGGCTTCTTGCCGGTTTCGAGGAACAGAGTCCGTTCTCCGGAACGGGTCATCACCAGGTGCAGTTCCACCTCCGGACGCCGGCGAAGCTTTTCGATCAGCCGCACTCCGTAAATCGATCCGCTCGCCCCCGTAATACCGACGATTATGCGCAAATCTGTCCTCCTCGGAAGGCCTGTTCTGAATTCGGAACAGATTGCCCTTGCCTGGAACCGAACCGTCCCGTTATAATTCATGCCGGAGCCAAAATGGCACCAGAAACCGCGGAGCGCACTCGGGCCGGCTATTCCCGTCGAGAAGAGGATCATAGCATGGAGGAGGCCGGACAGAAACTCAAGCGGGTACGGGAGCGTCTCAACCTCCGTTATCGTGATGTCGAAGAAGCCAGCATACGTCTCGCGGAACGGCGCCGCAACGACGAGTTCATCATCGCGCTGAGCCGGCTGGCCGATATCGAGAACAAGGGCACCGTCCCGACGATCTACCGCCTGTATTCCCTCTGCGCCATCTACCGCCTCGATTTCTCGGAGGTGCTGGATTGGTACGGCGTGGACCTGCCATCGCTACCGGAGGACTCCCTGGCGGTCGTCAATATCGATCGGACGCACCCTGTGAATTTCGTGCCGGATTCCCGCGGCACAGTCCAGTTGCCGTTCTCGCTCGACCCGGGGGTGGACTTGCGCCGGACGACTTACCTCAGCCGCATGATCCAGCGCTGGGGCAAACTCCCTTTGATGCTGCTGAACGGATTGGACCTGAAGAACCACCGTTATGGCTTCATTGGCATGGAAGACTGGTCCATGTACCCGCTGCTTCAGCCCGGTTCGCTGGTGGTGATTGATGAAACCCGCCGGAGAATCGTGGACGTGGGGTGGGGAAACGAGTTTGAGCGGCCGATCTATTTCCTCGAGCACCGGAACGGGTACGCGTGCTGCTGGTGCAGCATCGCCTCGAACCGTCTGGTGCTTCAGCCGCACCCGGCTTCGCTGTGCAATACCGAAATCTTCTCGTTTCCGGACGAGGTGGACGTGATCGGGCAGGTGACGGGTGTGGCTATGCGTCTGGATCAGGGGAAGCGACGCCGTACTCATTCTTGAGCAGGCCCAGAATCGCGCCCAGGTCCGCCATATACAGTTCCCGCTCGACCTCCCTGGTCGTCGAAGGCACCAGGCTGCGGTAGGGCTGCAAGCGTATCCAGGTATCCAGGATCGTGCGCCTGTTTCCACTCAGCCCCGAGAGATAGAGGTCGAGATCGGCCTTCTGTTGCTCCAGCGTGAGACATATCCAGGATCCGAACGACTGCTCGTGGCTTTCCGAAAGCACCCGATTGGCCTCCTCATCGCCGAAAACGTGGGCCAGGCCGTAGTGCTCGTAGCAGCCGGAGTTGGGATCGCGGAGCGAGCATAGATAAACCAGCCGTCCGAAAAGGCTCGGCACCTGCGACAGCGTATGGCGCCACAGATCGGCGGCCGCGCCCCGCTCCAGGCCGGGTTTTTCCTCACACTGCCACATTCGGCACACCAAGCTGTCGCCCTCGATTGTACACGAAGAACCGGCCCCGCAACCATCAGACAGATTCAGAACAACAGTCGAAAAATGTTCTGAATTCAGAAAATTTTTTCACGGAGCTTCCCATAAGTACCATTTTGGAGTACTCTATCCTTTCGTCCAGGCACCGATTTCGGGTACTAGGCCGATTGGGTTAGGACGCAAACTAGTACTACAAACGAGGATGCACACATGACACTGATTAAGACTCTGATTTTGGCGGGCACTTTAGCCCTCGGCACGTTCGGCTTCGCGAGCCAGGCGGCGGCGCAGCAGCCACCCCCCTGCCACAGGTGCGTGAGTCAGGCGGCGGCGCAGCGGATACCCCCCTGCCACCAGTGTGTGAGTCAGGCGGCGGCGCAGCGGATACCCCCCTGCCACCAGTGCGTGAGTCAGGCGGCGGCGCAGCGGATACCCCCCTGCCACCAGTGTGTGAGTCAGGCGGCGGCGCAGCGGATACCCCCCTGCCACCAGTGCGTGAGTCAGGCGGCGGCGCAGCGGATACCCCCCTGCCACCAGTGCGTGAGTCAGGCGGCGTAGGAGATCCTCGCTCCCCCGCCCGATCCCTGCGTAAGCCAGCACTACGTCGGGTAGTTTCGTGTAACCGTTCACTTCAGTCGCGGCTCAGAAACGCTCGCCGAGCCGCGACCAGAGGGAGCGGTTTCCGCCGTGTCCGGAGATTCAACTTCTGCAAGTTGGCACCAGGCCGCGGCGGTGTTCCCGCTTGAGCGCCCCGCGATTCCTGCTTCGCTTGGAACGGAACAACTGGCCGCGACAGTCCGTTCCGGGCTGGCCATGTTACAACCCTGGGTTCGCGTGGTTCCTCCGCCATGTCTACCCTGGATTGGCTGGACAATTGGGTCTGGTGGCTGCAAATCGCCGCATGCGTGGTGTTGTCAATCCGCTTCTGGTGGGAGGAGCTGGGCAGGATCTACCGTTGTTTCTCCATCTATTTGGCATTCTGCGCGCCAGCCTGGCTCTTCTGGCAGCCCCGCCGGTGGGGCGGGTACTTGGAGAACCTTCCAAAGCTAACTGGTCTGCGTGCGCTTCGGAACTACAGAGGGATCGCCAGCCTTGGCCGTTGGGCGATTTGCGCCGGGCTCGTGATCGCCGTGGTTATCACCTCACTCACACTGCCGCTTGATTTCGGGCACCTCCGCACGACAGTGACCTGTCCGGCGCCGGTGCGCTATGAGCTGATCCTCGACCGCGGCGTAACATCCTGTCTGGTGCTCTTTATCATTTGGATGGCCGTGTTTCTTGCGTTTTTTGGAGTTCCGCTGAGCCGCAACATCGTCCTATTCATGATTGGTTACGCGGTATTGTTTCTGTCTTGCTCGGTGGCCGGGCTGGTCCATAATATCGGCGGCCACGCGTACCTGCATGCGTTCAACATCGCCCGTTCCGGAGCAGTAGTCTGCTTCATGATGTGGAGCTGTCTATTGAACCGCCAGGGCGAGTCCACGCCGGCCGTTGCGTGGCCACGCAGCAAACCCTCCCATGGCCTGTCATCCCGCGACCGCTCCAATCGGAGTAACGGGTTCCGATAGCGGTGTGGCGTGCGCTGGCGGATGCTACAATCGTGAGGTCGTGTCCTCATCCGCCCCATGCTGACCACCCTCCGGATGATAGAAAAAGGACTCTGGTGGCTGGAAAGCGCCGGGTTTCTGGTGTTGTATCTCCGCCTGCGGCGGGAACGGCTCAGCGGCGTCTACCGTTTTTTTTCGATGTTCCTGGTATTCACCCTGTTGCGGTCAGTGGCCCTGATGACGGCCCCCGTGGTGGCGCAAATGCTCGGAGAACCGCCCAAGTTTTTCTTCGCTTCGATTGGGTACTACTGGGTGTGGGTAACAACGGAACCCTTGCTGTGGGTCCTGTACATCCTGGTGGTGCTCGAATTGTACGAGCTGGTGTTTCGGAACTACCAGGGGATCGCCAGCCTGAGCCGGTGGGCGATTCTGGCTGGGCTTGGAATCTCGGTCGTGATCGCCGCGCTCACTCTGCCGCTTGACCTCAACAGCCCCGAACCCTTCCCACTGCTGCGCTATACGTTTATCGTGGAGCGCGGCGTGGCCTCCAGCCTGGCGCTGTTCCTCATTTTGATCAGCGGCTTTCTGGCGTCTTTCCCGGTTCCGCTGAACCGCAACGTCGTCGTATACTCGATCGGTTACGCAGTGTACTTTTTGTCCGTCGCGGCGACCATGCTGGTGCGGAATGTCAGCGGCGAGAAGTACATCGGAGCGCTCAACATTGCGGATGCCGGCCTAGTCATCGTTTGCCTCATCGTATGGATCCGGTTTCTGAACCGGGCCGGGGAGACCACGACGGCCACCGTGCGGCCGCGCTGGGAGCCGGCGCGGGAGCAGCACCTGATCGAGCAGCTCGCGGCGATCAACTCGACCCTCATGCGGGCGCCCCATAAGTGATTAGCCCGAGGATCGCCGCAAAATCTGCCTTAAAACACCAGTTTGTATTGACTTTTCCACCGATAATGGATTATTCTGCATCTGTAGTGTAGGGCCAAAGGGAGGAGTGAGCGCGATGAGCTATGCCGTGACTGGAGCAGTGGTACTGGCCGTACTCGTTGTTCTGTTTTTCGTTCTGTTCCGCCGGTTGATCGCCGGCGAGAAAGATACGCACGCTGATCTCGAATGGTCCAATGAGTTTTCCATCGCGAAGTACCGGCCTATGGAGCGGCTCTTCCTGGAAGAGGATTACGACTTTCTGGCTGCCCAGCCGGGCTTCCACCCGAAGATCTTCCGGAAACTGCAGGCCGAGCGGCGGCGCGTATTCCGTCATTACCTGCGCTGTCTCCGCCGGGATTTCGGCCGGCTCTACAGCGCGGCTAAGGCACTGCTGCTGGATGCGCCTACGGACAGGCCGGACCTGGCCAAGACACTGCTGAAGCAGCGGATGTTGTTCAACTACGCCATGGCGTCGGTGGAAGTGAGCCTCGTGCTGCAGGATTTCGGAATTGGGACCGTGGACGTGCGGCGCTTGGTGGATGCCGTCGAAGGAATGCGTCAGCAACTCCGCTATCTCTCCCCAAGCACCGAGTTTTCAGCCTCCTAGGCGGCACGGCAAGTTTTGTGGGGCAGGTTCCCCTGCCCCACAAGCCATCCTACAGTTTCTTGATTAACTCCTTAGCGTCTTTCAGGTGTGCGAATTCCCTCTCTGCCTCATGGAATTGCCGCGTGTGAACCCGGCGCCTCGCGCCGCGTGTTTCGACGGGAAACCGCAGGTGCAGCATTTCGTGGAAAACGACGTATTCGAGCGCCAGGCGCGGCGCCTCCCGCCGATCAAAAAGCTTGCTGATGATGATGGCGTTGTGAGAAGGATCAAAATGGCCCAGGGCCGTTCGGGATGGCCACCGGCTCCATCCCAGCAGCGGCCGGGCCATCAGCCCATGAAAGTACTGGGCGTTCAGGTGTTCAAAAATAGTATCGAGGTTATGGTACTCTCCTTGGGGCCCGGACACAAACTTGCGGCCGCGAATCTGCCGGACGAGGTGAATCCTCCGGCGCATGTCGCTCCGGTTCAGGTAGCGGCGGTAACGGTGGCTGTATATCGCCGGAACAGGCTTCCGGAGGAGCTTTCCGAGCAGGACGTAGGCCAGTGATTCGAGGACCGGCGCCGGTGCCCCTTCGAGCAGATCGCTGATGCGAATGCGAAGTTGCCCCGCTTCGATCCGGGCGTAGCTGTCCGGGTTGGCAAACGGACAGAATTCGACGCTGATCCGAGGCGCCTCCGTCCGCGGCTTCAGACCGCGAAAAACGCGATGCCAGATCTCCTCGGGCGTCTCGAAAAGGAGGGCGCTCTCGACTTGCATGCTTTCCAGAACTAACATAGCAAGTTAGGCTTGTGTTTCACTTCCGTCGCGCGGGGTCGCCGGCAAGCACTTCCGTGCGCGTCATCTTGCATTGGAGGATTCGTGCCAAGAGCCAAAATCAGCGCCCTCGGCTGCTACGTCCCGCCGCGGATACTGACCAATTTCGACTTCGAGAAGATGGTCGAGACGAACAACCAGTGGATTCTGGAAAGGACGGGCATCTCCGAGCGGCACATTGCCGCGCCGGAGGTGGCCACTTCGGACCTGGCCGTCGAGGCGGCGAAGGTCGCGCTGGCCGCGCGGGGGATCGCGCCCTCGGATGTCGATGCCATCATCGTCTGCACCGTCACACCGGACATGATGTTCCCGTCAACCGCCTGCATCGTGCAGCACCGGCTGGGCGCCAGAGGGGTGTGGGGGTTTGACCTGATCGCGGCCTGCTGCAGCTTCCTCTACGGGATGACGACCGCCGCGCAACTGGTCGCCGGAGGCAGGTACCGGAAGATCCTGCTGATCGGCGCTGATACGATGTCGCGAATTGTCGACTACACGGACCGCGCAACCTGCATTCTGTTCGGCGATGGAGCGGGCGCGTTCATCGTGGAGGAGTCCGAAGACGACTCGCTCGGGTTCATCGATGCGCTGAATGAGATAGACGGTTCAGGCGGCGGGGCTCTCTGTATGCCCGCCGGCGGCAGCCGCAAACCCGCCTCCATGGAAACCGTCCAGAACCGGGAACACTACGTCCATCAGGAGGGCCAGCAGGTATTCAAGTTCGCCGTGCGCCGCATGTACGAGGTGTGCCGCGATCTGCTCGCGAAGAACAACATCCAACCCCAGGACCTCGCCATGCTGGTTCCGCACCAGGCGAATCGCCGGATTATCACCGCCTGCGCCGAACGGCTGGGCCTGGACTGTGAGAAGGTCCTCATCAACATCGACCGCTACGGCAACACCACCTCGGCGACGGTGCCGCTGGCTACCCGCGACGCAGTTCAATCCGGGCAGCTCAAGAAGGGCGACCTGGTGCTGTTCTCCGCGGTCGGCGCCGGTTTCACGGTGGGCGCCAGCCTCTGGCGCTGGGCTTTCTAGAGCAGTTTAGGACTTTGTATAGACAAGGCCGCAGGAGCGGAACCGGGCCGCTGCGTTGTCCGGGGTGATGCGGGGGAGCGCGTCGGCGATGGCGGTCTCCAGCGCTTCGCCGGTTCTGGCCTTGGCCGAACGCAGCAGTTGTTTGAGCTTCGACCAAGCCTTCTCAATCGGGTTTAACTCGGGCGAGTACGGCGGCAGATAGAGCAGTCGCGCTCCGGCCATTTCGATCTGCTCGCGCACACGAGGCGTCTTGTGGGAACCCAGGTTGTCCATCACCACCATGTCGCCGGGCCGGAGCGCCGGGCAGAGCACCTGCTCGATGAAAGCCAGGAAGATGTCGCCATCGGTGGCCTCTCGATGGTCATGGCGGCGACCATGCCCCGCACGCTCATCGCCCCCAGGATGGTCAGGATCTTCCAGTGGCTGGTGGGCGTGGCTTCGGCAATGCGGCCAGCGCCTTCCGAGCGCGCCCGCAGGCGGGTCATCGACGTGGTCACACCGCTTTCATCGAGGAAAATCAGCCTCTCCGGCGAGATCGAACCGGCCTGCGCGAGATACTCTTCGCGCCGCCGGAGGTTGGCTTCGGTGTCGCGCTCGGCGGCGTGGAGCGACTTTTTTTCAGCCGCAGGCCGAGCCGCCGAATCAGATACCCGACCTGCGGAATGCTCAGCGGTACGCCCGCCTCGTTGAGCAGCCGCGCCTGCACTTCCGCCAGTGTCAGATCGGGTTGAGAGCGGAACCAAGCTCGTACTTGTTGTTGCGCTTCTTCGCCGGCACGCAGTTTGCGGCCGGGCCGGTGCGGCACGCGCTCGGCCTGCCCCGTGCGCCGCCGCTGCGAGGAGATCTTCCGCGCCCATCCCACGCTGACCGAGAACCGCGCCGCCAGTTGGGTCAGCGTTCCTTCGCCACGGTCGTAAGCGCTCAGCAGCTTGCAACGCAAATCGTCCGAATAACAACGAGCCATCACCGCACGCACGGCATCCAACCAGAGCTGTCTATATTATATCCTAAAGTGCTCCAGGGCTTCCTGAATCGTGGCGTAGGTGCCAACCAACTCCTCTCCCTTGATGAGCGCGACGGTGCCCGGACAAAGAGAGCCCAAGGTTGGGCGGATTCGCTCCAGAAACTGCCGTTCCGTATCAAGCATCGGCATCACCTGGTATGCAGCTAACAGATCGGCACGGCGCCCTTTCAGTTTAGGAGTTCATCGTATTGTATATAAATGATTTACAAATTTGGGGCGCCTGCGAACGCACTGGGCAAGGGCGTCCGCGTCAGAAAGGGGCGTGGCCCAAGATTTATGCCTGCCTAGCGGGCTGGCTCTTTGTTCGCGGCCGGCTCGCGAGTCCAGATCTGGGAACGGCCAAACAGTGACCAGCCGAGGTATCCCCGCACGACGAGCTTCCCGCCGTTGCCGGCGAGTCTGATCTTGCAGCGGTACACCGTTCCCGTGTCCGGGTCCAGGATGTCGCCGCCGCTGTATTCGTCGCCTTTCCGCTTGAGGCTGCGCACGATGACGAGGCCGATGATCGGTTGGTCCTTGCGATCGTCCGTGCACAGGTCGCAGCGCTCGTGCCGCTCCTCATCTTTCAGGGTCTCTTCAATTTTCCCGAAGAACTCACCGTTCTGTTCGTAAATGCGAACGATCCCCCGCGGTTTGCCCGTCTTGTCATCGACGGTGCGCCAGAGGCCGGCGGGAGTCGCCTCGGGACCGGCGGCGGGCAGCCGGAGTACGGACAGAATCAACGCGGCCAGGATCGAGGCGGTTTGTGCGGCGTGCATTTCACAGTGTCTGGTGGTTGAGATGAGGGCCGAGCCTGCGGTCCACATTGGTGATGTGGTGAGACATCCAGCGGCTGAGGAAGGGCAGCACCTTGCCGATCAGGTCAGCTTCGCCTGCCTCGAATTCCCGGCGCAAAGAGACGGCTTTCCCCACAAAGAGGTCGTGCTGCCGTTTGTGTTGCGCATAGTGCGGGAACCCGGAGGAAGCCATCAGCCTCTCCTCGGTTGCAAAGTGCTGCTGGCTCGAAACGAGGAGCCGGCCCAGAAGCTCGTTGAGGTTCTCATGCGCTGCCCGGGCCAGCGCGGCTCGATACAGCGTGTCCGCGATCGCGAACAAATTCTTATGCTGATCGTCAATTTCCGGGACGGAAATCGAATAGGAGTCCCGCCAGGCAAAACCGTCCATCGTGGTTCATTTCTCCGAGGTGGTCTGGAGAGTATTGTACATCGGGGCAACTACTACTTAGGGTGCGAACATTTTTCCTGTGGACTGTGGAATGGGCGGGTTTCCGTGCGAAGCACAAGAGCTTCAAACGGGAAAGCCCGGAGGCTATCAGGTCGTCCGGGCCTTCCACACGAAGCGGAAAGGAGGACCATTTGCATGATCCTCTTGCTGGTAAAGTTTCGGTCCCTTGTGGGCCGGCTTACGGCGATGATCCTCTGGACCCGTAAGGGCCGGTAATCTCACCGTGCGGAGCCGGGAACGCCCTTCCCGGTTCCGCTACCAGCATAACACCGCGTTGGCGCTCAATAAAGGCCGAATCGGCCCGCGACGAACAACACCAGCGCGCCGTACACACCCGCCATCACGTCATCCGCGACGATTCCATAGCCGCCCGGCAGCCGTTCGAGCTGGCGTACCGGAGCGGGCTTCCAGATATCAAAGAGCCGGAAGAGGACGAAAGCCGCCAGCCAGCTTTTCCAATTGAGAGTCGCCGCGCCGCCGAGCGTCACCCATTGTCCGATCACCTCATCGACCACCACGAGGCCCGGATCCTTCTCTCCGACCTTTCGGGCGGTCACGCCCGCGGCCCAGACGCTCAGTGGAAGCACCACTGCCGCAAGCGCCAGGAAGTGCCACGGCCGCCAGCCCGCCCAGGCGAGCAGGATCGCGGGCAGGAGCGCGCCCGCCGAGCCCCAGGTGCCGGGCGCGAACGGGGCATAGCCGCAGCCGAACCACGTTGCGATCCACACGGCGGCGCCACTCGCCCGCTCAGTCCTGGTGCTCGTCATCTTCGTCCTCTTGTTCAGGCTCCCGAGTCGCGGGAATACGGTAGTTGTCGCTGGCCCAGTTTCCAAGATCGAGCAACTGGCAGCGGTCACTGCAAAATGGCGCGAATCGCCCGCCGGGCTCGACGTCCTTCCTGCAAATCGGGCATTTCATATGCGGCTGGGCGGCCGCGGCTGGGCACTCCCAGGTAGAATCACGAACGGAGGAGCGGCCGGTTCGGCGGGTGCCGTTTCGCCGGGCGGGGCTTCGAGCAACGTACCGACCACGTCGTAGTCGTGTGCTTCGGTGATCCGGAGCAACCGGATCTGGCCGGGAGCCGGCGGCGCGCCCTCCACGTCGTTGACCAGGCAAACGCCGTCGATCTCGGGCGCCTGCGTGGCCATGCGCGCCTGCCAGAGCAGATCGGTCTCGGGGGATAGTCCCTCGACCAGCACCGGGATTTCGGAACCTTTGAGAAGCCGGTTGCGCGCCCGCGAAACCTTCCGCTGGATCGCCATCAACCGCCGTTTGCGATTGTAAACCACGCGCGGGCTCACCTTCCCGCCTAGGCCATAGCTCCCGCTGGTCTCCTCATCCGAGTACGAAAACACGCCCAGCCGGTCAAACTGCGCCGCTTCGATGAACTGGCACAACTCGTCGAAATCCGCATCCGTTTCGCCCGGAAACCCGGCGATCAGGCTGGTTCGGATGGCCACGCCTGGGATGGTCCGGCGAATCCGCTCGATCAACTTCAGGAAGATGTCTCCCGAGCCGCCGCGTTTCATCCGTTTCAGCACGCTCGCGCTCGCGTGTTGCAGCGGCATGTCGATGTACTTTGCGATGGCGCGATGCGCGGCGATGGTGTCCAAAAGCTTTTGCGTCACCTTGTTCGGATACGCGTACAGGAAGCGCACCCACTTCTCGCGCGGAGTTTCAATCTGCGCCAGGCGCTCGAGGAGGTACGCGAGCCCATCCCGGATGCCGAGATCCCCACCGTAGCAGGTGGTGTCCTGGCCGATGAGGTTGATCTCCCGGACGCCTTCGGCGAACAGCCGCGCCGCCTCGCTCACCACGGACTCGAATCGCCGGCTGCGGAACGCGCCGCGGAATTGCGGAATCACGCAGAAGGAACACGGATGATCGCAGCCCTCGGCGATTTTGATGTAGGCGAAGTGCCGCGGCGTCGCGAGCACCCGCGGTGTGAGATCGTGGTACAGGTACGGCTCGGGGCGGCGGCCGGAATCGTCCAGCGCACCGCTGCACGCGGCGGCGATCGCTTCGAGTTCGTTCGTCCCGACGACGGCATCCACCTCGGGAATATTGGCGCGGATTTCGTCCCGATAGCGCTCCACCAGGCACCCGGCCACCACCAAGCGCTTCACGCCGGCGGTTTTCTTGTACTCCGCCATCTGGAGGATGGTGTCCACCGACTCCTGCTTTGCCGGGCCGATGAAGCTGCACGTGTTGACGACGATGACCTCGGCGTCCTCGGGAAAAGGGGTCAGTTCGTGGCCCCGAGCGGCGAGTTGCCCCATCATGACCTCGGTATCGACGAGGTTCTTCGGGCAACCCAGGCTGACAAGACCTACTTTCAAAGTTGTGTCCGTGGAGAAAACCGGGGGCTAGCCCTCAGGATAACAAGCGGCGGAGGCCCGGCGTGGACCGCCTGGCTTTCCTGTCGCAGCAAAGTGATAAGGTCCTATTTGGGCAAAGTAGAAATGTCCTGTTGACAGGGCCCAGCCTGGAGGGTGGACCAAGGACAGCTACTGATCACGCAAGCCGAGAGAGACCGGCTGGCGGCCCTCAAAAAGGCCAAGAAGAAACTGCCGAAGAGATTGGCGTCACGGAGCGGCAGGTGCGTCGGTTGCTGCGCAAGCTGCGGAGCCAAGGGGACCGGGCGGTCCTGCATGAGCTGCGAGGCCGGCCCTCGAATCGGAAGCCGCCCGCGAAGCTGGAGCAGCGAGCGCGCGATTCTGTCGGATCCAGTCTACCGGGGATTCGGCCCCACCCTGGCGGCAGAGTACCTGGAGAAGCGGCACCGGATTCAGGTGAGCAACGGGGCTGTGGAAAGCCGAGCGGCGCCGTGTGGTGGAGGTGCACCCGTGGCGGGCGCGGCGGAGCCGCTCGGGCGAGTTGGTGCAGCGGGATACCTCGACCCACGAGTGGCTGGAAGGGCGCGGCGAAAGGATCTACCTGATCTCGCTGATCGACGACGTCACCAGCCGGCTGTTCGCACGCTTCGTGCGGCACGACACCAGGGAAGAGAACATGCGCCTGCTGTGGGCGTATCCGGAGCGGTACGGGCGTCCGCTGGCGTTCTACACGGACCAGGCGGGGATGTTTCAAGTGGCGGTGAAGAGCAAACGGCAGGAGCCGCGCGAAGGGCGGGACCGGATGGAGATGCCGCCCACGCGGATCGCGTGGGCGCTCGGGGAACTGGGAATCGTCCGGATTCCGGCGCACTCGCCGCAGGCCAAGGGACGCGTGGAGCGCCAGTTCCAAACGGCCCAGGACCGCCTGGTGAAAGGCATGCGGGTGGCCGGGGTACGGACCCTCGAGCAGGCCAACGCCTACCTGGAGACGGAGTATCTGCCGTGGTGGAACCGGACGCTGACGGTCGAGCCGGCCCAGGCCGACGACGCGCACCGGCCCCTGGGCAAGGAGCACAATCTGGCGGCGATTCGTCGCCTCAGCCTTGGGCATCCGCTCGGACGCGACCCCGCGCGGACGACTTCAACCTGGCAGGCCACTTCCAGCCGGTCCCTCAAAACAGGACATTTCTACTTTGCCTTGACAACATTGTCCTACTGCCCCTTGTCAAAGCCAGCCCCTACTGCTATACTTCGAGAACTGGGCAAGTGTCATTAACGTAGCTTAATTCTTTTTGCCTCTGGGCAGCGGAAAACTCTTTTCAGGAGGATTGCGTATTGAGACGACTGATCATATGGGCCGGGCTTTTAGCGGTTTCGGCCGCGCCAAACATCGCTCAGTATACGCCCTCGTCGAAGTACACGCAGGATCCCAGACTGGCCCGGCTCCGGCAGTTTCTCGAGCACGTAGGCAGCCCCATTAAGCATCTGGCCCCGGATTTCCTCGACGCCGCGGATTGTCATGGGTTGGATTGGCGTCTGCTGCCGAGTATTTCCGTGATCGAGACGGGAGCTGGGCGCGAGGCGGAACGAAACAATATCTTCGGGTGGGATTCGGGGCGTAAGACATTCGCCACGATCCGCGAGGCGATCTACCTTGTCGCCTCCCGAATCGGTCACTCTAAGCTATACCGTGACAAAGAGTTAGATGAGATCCTCGCAACCTACAATCCGCGCCCGGACTATGCGGGGCGGGTGAAATCCGTCATGCGGCAAGTGGACTCTTCCGAGCCACTCAGGGCCAGATGTCCCGTCACGGTCCTGCTCAACCCATCATACGCACTGCAGCGTACAGTCCGCCTAGAACCAGCACGGTAGCCACGATTCCAATGGCCCACGGCAGCATTCGCTCGGTGGGGGAAGAGGCAGCCTGCTCGTCCTGCTTCATCTGTTCGTCGAGTCCTTCAAACATGATCTCCTCACCTCCCAAGTGATTCGGCGATCAATAAAATGAGGCCACCGCCGGTACGCTCTCTCGTCCCTTAATTCTAGTACCGAAACTGAACCTGGGAACAAAATATTTACAACTCGCAGCGGACCAACGGCTTCGAGGCCTACTTCACCCGGGAAGCTCTTGCGCGCTTCGGTAAGCCCTTCTTGTAGAGCAACTTGCGCACAGGGAGAACGCTACAGCCCCATCCGCTCCAGTTTCCGGTACAGGGTCTTGCGCTCGATACCCAGCACTTTGGCGGCGCGGCTCTTGTTGCCGCCGGTGGCGGCCAGCACGCGCCGGATCTGCTCGATTTCGGTATCGGCCAGGGTCTCTGTGGCATGCTCGCGCGTTTCGCCGGCCTCGATGGCCTCGCGGACGGCGGCATCGTCAATCCTGCCCTCGGGGGCGAGAATGCTGAGCCGCTCCATGAGGTGCTGCAATTGCCGCACGTTGCCCGGCCAGGTGTACCCGGTCATGGCCTTTAGGCCCGACTTCGTAAGACGGCTCTGCTGGCCATAGCGGCCGTTATACTTCTTCAGGAAGTGCTGCGCGAGCAGCCCGACGTCGCCCCGCCGTTCGCGGAGCGGAGGCACCAGGATGCGGATTACGTTCAAGCGGAACCAGAGGTCTTCGCGAAATTTGCCGTCATCGACCAGTTTCCGCAGGTCGCGATTGGTGGCCGCGACCACGCGGATGTCCACCGGTTTGGCGCGCGGCGCTCCGACCGGCCGAATCTCGCGGTCCTGCAGAAACCGCAGCAGCGTGATCTGAAAGTTCGGATCGACATCGCCGATTTCATCCAGGAGCACGGTGCCGTGGTTGGCGGCTTCGAAGACGCCTAACCGGTCGCGGTCGGCGCCGGTGAAAGCTCCCCGCATGGCGCCGAACAGCTCGCTTTCGAGCAGGCTGGGCGTGATCGAGGCGCAGTCGACGGCCACGAACGGCTGGGCGGCCCGGTCGCTGTGGTGGTGGATCATGCGGGCGATCAACTCCTTGCCAGTCCCCGTATCGCCTTCGATCAGCACCGTCGCGTCGGTCGGCGCCACGCGCGAAACGATCTTGTAGATGTCCACCATCTGCGGCGAGCTGCCGATCATCTCGGTCTCGGGCAGCTCTTCCGGCTCGGGTCCGTCCTCCTCGGCCTCGCCGCCGGCCGCCGCCTCGGCGCGCCGGATGGTGTCCAGGATGTCGTCCAACTCGAACGGCTTGGCGACATAGTCGAAGGCCCCGCCGCGCGTCGCCGCCATGACGGTCTCCATGGTGCCGCGCGCGCTCATCAGAATCACGGCGCAACGCGGGTTGCCGGCGCGCGCGGCCTTGAGAACGTCCAAACCGGTGCGCTCATCCAGGTAGATATCGGAGAGCACGATCGGGTAGCTGTGCGCCTGGAGCCGGTCCAGAGCTTCGCCCGTCGAGGAAACCGCGTCGACCTGGTAGCCCTCCAGCTCGAGGAACGTAACGATCGTCGTCCGGACCCCTGTGTCGTCCTCAACCACCAGCAATCGTCCCATACACTCCTTAGCCCACCGCTCCCTTACGGTCGCGGCTCTGAACCGGCGTTTCGGGTTCCCGCACGCGGGCCGGCAGAACCAGGGTAAAACAGGATCCCTTGCCGGGGGCGCTCGTCACCTCGATGCGTCCGCCGTGATGCGTCACGATCTGCTCCACAATCGATAGCCCTATTCCGGTCCCCTTTTCGCCGGAAGCGACGGCGCGCTCGGTGCGATAGAACTTCTGGAACACTTTCTTCACTTCCTGCTGATCCATGCCGATTCCCTGGTCGCGTACCGGAATCCTCAACCAGTTTCCGTCGGATTCGGCGCTTACCGTAACTTCCGTGTCCGCAGGTGAGTATTTCACCGCATTGGTGAGCAGGTTGTAAACGGCATACTCCATCAGCTCGCGGTCGCCGGCGATGGCCGCATCGGCCAGCGGCAGGGTGCGGAGCCGGATCCGCTTCCGCTCGGCGAGCGGCTCGACGCGCTCGACACAGCTCTCGACCAGGGAGCGCACCTCGAAAACATCGGTCTTCAGTTGCATTTCCCCGGCCGAAAGCCTCTCGACGTTGAGGAAAGTCTCGATCATCCGCGCCAGGCGCTTCGACTCCGAGTGGATCATCCCGGCAATCTGCTTGCGCTTTTCATCCGTGAGGTTGTAGCGGCTCATCAGCTCGCTCGAACCCTGGATGGCGGTCAGCGGCGTGCGCATTTCGTGGGTGACGAAGTGCATGGCCTGCTGATAGCGCATCTTCTCCGTTTCCGCCGCGCGCAATTGCCGGCGCACGGTCACGAACTGGAACGCGCCCGCTCCGACCGCGGCCAGCCATGCCGCCAGTACCGGAGCCACATAGGGGAACACGATGTTCCGCTGGAACAGCAGGTAGGGAAACACGTGGGCCGAAACGAGAACGACCGCCGCCAGCGCGTACGCCTGCCAGCCCGTGCGGAACGCGAAAGCGGACACGGCCGCGCCCGCCAGAACCAGACACACCAGGAGCACCATAAGGTTGCCTGCCGGCACCAGGAACTCCCCGCCCGCGAGCGTCTCGAAAATGTTCGCGATGATCTCGATACCCGGCATGTAGGAGCCCTCGCCGAAAGGGGTCAGCATGCGGTCCCGCATCTCCGACTGCGCGGTCATACCCACAAAGACGACCTTCCCGCGGAACCGGGCGGCGAGCGCGGGCTCGCGCCGCAGCTCCGCGAGAGACACGCGGGGGAACGGGGAGCTGCCGTCCGCCGGATCGGGCGGAACATAGCGGATTCGCATGGCTCGCGACTCCTCCGCGCGCGCCGGAACACGGAGAGTGCCAATGGCAAGGTCGCCGGGCGATTCCAGGATGAACGGCGCGCCGCGGCTGAGGCGGAACGCTTCGAGGGCCAGTGCCCAGCGCCGCTCCCGTCCGGCGGCCTTGGCCAGCGGAACGATGCGGCTGACCCCGTCGAGCGGCCCCGGATCGCCATGCACGTGGCCGACCGCCGCCGCGTACTGCCGGAAGCGCGCCAGCGGGTCTTCCCAGCGCCTTCCCCCTTCCACAAGGTCGCAGGCGAGCACCAACCGGGGAATTCTCTTCAGCGCTGCTTCGAGGGCCTCATCGCCCGAGCGGTCTCCTTCGTCGGCCAGGATGATATCGATCGCCACGACGGCCGGCCCCGCATCGGCAACGCGCTCGAGCCCCTGGGCCAGCGCGCTCCTGAGTCCGCGCATTCCGCCCATCTCCGACAGGCTGCGCTCGTCCACAGCCAGCAGGATGGATTCCGGCTTCGCGCGCACGGGCGCGTGGCGCCGCAGCATCCAGTCATAGGCGTAGTTGTCGATTTGCGGGACCAGCCAGCCCGCCGCCGTCGCGAGCACGAGGCTCGCCGCCGCGACCGCGGTATATCCGATTGCCTGGCCGCCCAGCCGGCGCATACGCGGCTACCTCGCCATCGCTTTCTCGATTTCAGCGGCCTCTTTGGGCAGCGCGCCGCTCAGCACGCGCGGGCCGTTTTCGGTCACGAGCACGGTGTCTTCGATGCGAATGCCGATGTTCTCTTCGGGAAGGTAAAGACCCGGTTCGATCGCAATCACCATTCCGGCCTGAAGCGGATCGGTGGACCGCGCCTGCGGATAATCATGCACCTCGAGGCCGACCCCGTGCGAGACGCGGTGCGTGAGGTATTTGCCCAGCGGGCCGCCTTTCGAGTCCTTGCCGTGAGAGTCGAGATACTCATGCGCGATCTGGGTCAGTTGCGGCAAAGTCGCCCCGGGCTTCACGGCGGCGAGCACGGCCCTCTGGGCGCCTAGCACGATGTCGTAGAGCTCGCGTTGGCGCGGCGAGAACTTCCCGCTCACCGGAACCGTCCGCGTGATATCGGTGGCATAGGCGCCGCACTGCGCCCCCACGTCCATCAGGACAAGCTCGCCAGCTTCCATGCGCCGCGAGTTCTCGCGGTAGTGCAAAGCGATACCGTTCGGCCCCGAGCCGACGATCGGATCGTAGGCGTTGCTCTCGCAGCCGCGGTCCAGCATCGCGTACGTCATGGTGGCCGCGACCTGGTATTCAAACAGTCCGGGGGCGATGCGGCGCCACGCCTGGCGGTGCGCTTCGACGCTCACGTTCGTGCTGTGCTCGATCAGGCCGATCTCCGCCTTCGACTTGATCGCCCGAAGCGGTCCCAGCACCTCCGCGGCATCCTTGAGTTCCCTCAGCGGCGCCAGACGCTTCAACCGCCCGGCATACGCCGCGCCGATCCCGGTCGAAACCTGGGCGTAGCTCTCGAGCGCCTTCGAAAACTGCGCCTCGAACTGCGCCGCCGGCAGGACCTTCTCAAACCCGGTAACGCCGCGAACGTCTTGGTCGGTCGCCGCCCAAAGAGGCCCCGTGTACACTTCGTGCACCCGATCGTGCGCCGGCAGGAACAGCATCTCCTCGTGTGGCGTGAGCATGAGGATGGCGCCGGGCTGGGTCCAGCCGGTGAGGTAGTAGAAGTCCGGATCCTGTAGCGGGCCGTTCGAGAGCGGATCCATCTGCTCCGCCGTCCGCCCAAAGAGGACCAGGACGGCGTCGCCGAGGGATTTCCTGGCGGCCTCGCGGCGCGCGCGGTATTCCTCGCGCGGCGCCTCAGCGGCGAGCGAGGACACGCACACGGCGACCGCGAGCACACCCCGCAACCCATGCATCAGTAACAGTATAGCCATCGGAGACCGAAAGAACTCGCTGAGCATGGCCCGGCCATAGTAGACTGCATAGAAAGAAGGGGCTCAGCCGGAAACCTCGCGTGGCGAGGTCGTGGAGAAATAAATGCGAACCGAATGGATAGCGAACCGGAAGGACGATCCCGTCCGCACGCAGATGTTTTACGCCCGCAAGGGAATCGTCACCCCGGAGATGGAACACGTGGCGCGGCGCGAGCGCCTCGATTCCGAGCTGGTGCGTTCCGAGGTGGCGCGCGGACGGATGATTATTCCCGCGAATGTGAACCATGGCAACCTCGAGCCGATGGCGATCGGCATCGCCTCGCGGTGCAAGATCAACGCCAATATCGGCAACTCCGCCGTGACCTCGAACGTGGACGAGGAGCTGGAGAAGCTGCGCTATTCGCTCAAGTACGGCGCCGACACCGTGATGGACCTTTCCACCGGCGGCGACATCCCGCGCATCCGCGAGGCCATCATTCGCAACTCGCCGGTGCCGGTGGGCACCGTGCCGATCTATGAGGCATTGACCCGCGTGCGGCGCATCGAAGACCTGACCGGCGATCTGATGCTCGAGGTGATCGAGGAGCAGGCCCGGCAAGGCGTGGATTACATGACGATCCACGCGGGCGTTCTGGTCGAATACATCCCGCTCACCACGCGGCGCGTTACGGGCATCGTCAGCCGCGGGGGCTCGATTCTGGCCGAGTGGATGGTGAAAAACCATCGGCAGAACATGCTCTACGAGCGGTTCGAGGATTTGTGCGGGATTTTCCGGAAATACGACGTGACCTTCTCGCTGGGCGACGGATTGCGGCCTGGCTCGGTCGCCGACGCGAGCGACGAGGCGCAATTCGCCGAGTTGAAGACCCTGGGCGAGCTGACCAGAAAAGCCTGGGAGTACGACGTGCAGGTGATGATCGAGGGCCCGGGGCACATCCCCATGGACCAGATCCGGATGCAGGTCGAAAAGGAGATGGAGCTGTGCGACGAGGCGCCGTTTTACACGCTCGGCCCGCTCGTCACCGACATCGCGCCCGGCTACGACCACATCACCTCGGCGATTGGCGCGGCCATGATCGGCTGGTACGGCGCTTCGATGCTGTGCTACGTGACTCCCAAGGAGCACCTGGGACTGCCGAACCGCGAGGACGTGAAGCAGGGCATCATCGCCTACAAGATCGCCGCCCACGCGGCCGACGTGGCGCGGCACCGTCCCGGCGTCCGCGACCGGGATGACGAGCTTTCGCGCGCGCGCTACAAGTTCGACTGGAACCGGCAGTTCGAGCTGTCGCTCGACCCCGAGACGGCGCGTTCCATGCACGATGAGACGCTCCCCGACGACGGCTTCAAAGACGCGCATTTCTGCTCGATGTGCGGCCCGAAGTTCTGTTCGATGAATATCTCGGCGAAGGTGGAGCAATTCACGCCGGCCAATGCGCTCGCCGTCCTGAACCAGCACCCGGAGCCGGCCAACAAGCCGTAGGACGCCCAGGCACGCGTGGAGCGCGGGGTGTGTTTGACCCTGCCCTTCCCGGTCCCGTACACTGAGTTTCGGCGCGGAATTACCGCGGATTGGAAGCGCCTCCTTGGTGTACTATATGGTGAGCGCATCATGGAAGAACGGTATCGGACAGTTTTAACCGAGGGCGCGCTTCGGAAGTCTTAACCGGCAATGACGAAACGGCTTACTGAGGAAGAAAAAGAGTCTAATTCCTGAGGCCCATGAAACCGACGATTTTCATGGTGAGCTTACCGATCATCCTTTGCCTGACCGGATGCGACTCATCGGGGGAATCGGCACGCCTGGAATCGGCAAGATTGTCGGCTGATTGCATGGATCGCGGCATGCAGGCTTTCGAGCGATACAAGGCTGGAATCGCGGAGCGATACGTACCGGGCGGCTTTCTAGATCCCCCCGAGTTTCACTTCAAGGCGCTTCCGGCTATTTAGTGGCTTCCGGGGCCCTGTCGAGGCCGCCGCAGTGGAAGTAGATCGCGTGCACGAAGTTCTGCTTGTTGCGAAAGCCCCGGGCCGTGTACTTCACCCAGGGTCTGTCAAGAACTTTGTGTAAACGGCCATTCCGTTGATAGTTCCCCAACCTCCAGCGGGGGATGGGGGTACGGGGCAAGGGGGCGGCACTTGAGCCACCTTGCCCCGTTCAGCAATGCAGAAACCTCTCGGCATCAGCTTCTCT
>Ga0326727_10007926_pt1 | contig 27494 bp, 22 predicted proteins | sample MB2enrmetagenome_FD_207643 | JGI IMG/M metagenome (GOLD analysis project Ga0326727, IMG submission 207643) | Lab enriched peat soil microbial communities from McLean, Ithaca, NY, United States - MB29MY | ecosystem: Environmental > Terrestrial > Soil > Wetlands > Peat | place: USA: New York...
GGACACAACTACACCCAAGTGCCGCAATCCCGTTGACACCGAGGCCAGAAAGGCCAAAAAGGTCTGCACCGGGTCGATGGCATTGGGCGACGTCCAGACCTGGGGCAAATGCTTCTCCGCCACATTTAGGAACTCGACCTTACACAGGAATTGCACGAACACCACCAATCCTTCTCAAGGCGTCACCGGCTGCTTTGTCTCTCATAACTCCGCATTCTCTTCGCCCCTGGGTGGGATAATTGTGCGGCGCCCTGTTTTATCCCTCGTCGGTTTTTTCTCAACCCATTGCAATCTAAACTGATTAGACTGATTAGGACCAAGCACTGCGACTCAATTTCGGAATCGGGGCTTCCCTCAGCAACAACCAGAATCCGCAGCTCTTTTAGACCCTGACTTGGCGTCTGATAAATGGCCGCGGCGAGGGCCCAGACGGAGCAATGACGGCTTCGACTAGTGCCTCAAAAGGGGCACTTTTGCCGCAATTCGGGCAGGCGGCCATTTGGTTGCCCGGCAAGCTCGGTTAATGAGAGGGGTAGGACTTCGCTCTAACTTGGCAGCACACATGCCCCGGCCGGCTTTTTCGTCCTCCGGTGGAAACCGCTCGAATGGAGCCCTGATTGCACTTTGTGGGCCGAGTCGGCACGACGTCGGTGCTCCCACTCAAAAGGCGTCGTAGGGCCAAAGCAGGGCACGCCGGGCTGATGTGTTGTGTTGAACATGGGAAGAAATCGGCGTACCCTCAGGGGTGATCGACAATGGCAACGCATCCCAGCACCACATCTGACGCAACGGTAGAAGGCCAGATCATACCCACTTTCGCCAAGTTGAATGCCCCCGGCAACGGTGCGCCGCGGACGCTGGTGGATTGGCCGCGACGAGGCCTGATTCTGGTGGCGGTGGCAGTGATCGGCGTTCTCCATTTCTTGACCCCTATAAGCGCGGCCCACTGGATCTATATCTTACAAAGGCTCTACTACGTCCCCATCGTCCTGGCAGGCTTGGACATGGGCCTCCGCGGCGGCTTGGCCGTCGCCCTGCTGTCGGGCATCGCCTTTATGGTTGGCACACCATCCATTTGGACCGTATCGAAGGTCGATGTGCTTGACCAGTGCCTGGAAGTTTGTGTCTTCTGTCTCGTAGGCGGGGTAGCAGGACTGCTGACGGATCGGAGAAGGAAGCAGGATCAGGCCCTCCGGCAGACCACCGAGGAATTGCGTCGAGCGCATCAGGAATTGCAAAAGAACTTCGAGGGAATGAAACGGGCGGAGCGACTTTCTGCTCTGGGGCAATTGTCTGCCGGACTCGCCCACGAGATTCGCAATCCCCTGGCGAGCATAGAAGGGGCCGCTGCGGTCATGCAGCGCGAGGGTGACAACGAAGAGAGGCGTCGCGAGTTCCTTGACATTATTCAGAAAGAGAGTCGGCGGCTGAACCGCATGCTCACCAGCTTTCTCGATTTCGCCAAACCCAAGCAGCCCGACTTGCAGACGGTTGAAATCGATAGTCTGTTTGAGTCGGTGATTGGACTCGCGCGACACGCGGGCGCGAACAGCACGCTGGAACTGAGAAAGGAAATCCAGCCGGGTCTGGTCACGCTGCAGTGCGACCCGGAGCAGATGAAGCAGGTCCTTCTCAATCTGGTGATGAACGCCATCCAAGCCATGCCGGAAGGCGGGCGCGTGGTGCTTGCGGCGCAGCGACAGGAGACCGGGATTGCTATCGATGTTCAGGACCAAGGATGCGGGATCAGTAACGGAAGTCTGGACCGGATCTTCGACCCCTTCTTCACCACCAAACAGACTGGGTCGGGATTAGGACTGTCGGTAGCCCACCAGATCGTAAGCCAGCACAGGGGGACACTCAAGATCGTGCAGAATTCACTCGCAGGGTTGACGGTTCGAGTTTCGCTTCCCGGCAAATCGAGCGGCTCATGATTAAGAGTCAAATCCTCGTGGTCGATGACGACGACAGCCTGCGAAGAGTGCTGCAAGTCCAGTTGGAGCAGGAGGACTACTTCGTAGGCTCGGCAGCGTCGGTGCGGCAGGCGCTGTCCATGCTTCAACTTCGATCCTACGATCTCGTGATCACTGATCTGAAGATGCCGGAACAGTCGGGGATAGAGCTGCTCAAGCAGGTCCGGTCGCAATACCCAGAGACTATCGTTGTTATTCTGACCGCTTTTGGAACCGTAGAGACTGCCGTCGAGGCCATGAAGGTCGGCGCCTTTGAGTATCTCACTAAGCCGGTGCATCCCGAGGAGCTATCACTGGTGGTAGCCCGAGCGCTGGAGCATCTTCGACTGGTCGAGGAAGTCCACACCCTTCGTGCCAGCCTGAATGAAAAGTACGGGTTTGAGAACATTCTGGGACGCTCCGCCACCCTACTCCAGGTCTTGGACACTGCGGCGAGGGCTGCGCGCACCAATTCCACCGTTCTGATTCGAGGCGAGACGGGCACCGGGAAGGAGTTGCTGGCGCGGGCGATCCACTTCAACAGCGCCCGCAAAGACAAGCCGCTCATCACGATCAACTGCAGTGCGATTCCCAAGGAACTTCTCGAATCTGAACTCTTCGGCCACAGGAAAGGCGCGTTTACGGGCGCCTTCACCGACAAAAGAGGGAAGATCGAGATGGCTGACCAAGGAACCCTCTTTCTGGACGAGATCGGCGAGATGCCATTGGAACTGCAAGTCAAATTGCTCCGCCTCATACAAGAGGGTGAGATCGAGAAGGTCGGTTCCGAGGTGAAGAATCAAGTCGATGTCCGCATCATCGCGGCAACCCATCGGGATCTGCAAGCTATGATTGAGGATGGCACGTTTCGCGAGGACCTGTATTACCGCCTCGCCGTGATTCCGCTGATGCTGCCGCCCCTCCGCGAACGCGTGGAAGATCTCCCTGAACTGGTGGAGCACTTTTTCGGGAAAGCCCAAGAGAAGATTGGGAGATCTGACCTCACCCTACCTCCGACCCTCATGCCTTATTTCACCCGCTATCGCTGGGCGGGCAATGTGCGCGAGTTGCAGAATGTAGTGGAGCGGATCGCCGTCCTGGCTCGGGGTAAAGAGGTGACCGTCCACGACCTGCCGGAATTCCTGCGGCGAGAAAGAGCCGGCGCCGATGCCCTGGAAATAGACCTACCACCTCAGGGTGTCAGCCTGGAGGCGATCGAAAAAGAGCTCATTTTGAAAGCGCTGGAAAAGTGCCATTGGAACCAGACCCACGCCGCTCGTTATCTCGATATTAGCCGCAAGACGCTGATTTACAGGATGGAAAGACATGGAATCCAGAGACCACAGGAGGGTCAAGCCTCTTGACGGCACCTTAAAGCCCACGAAGCTCTGACGGCTCCAATTGCCGGGGCCCGATTCGCTCCGTGCCCCTCCACTCCTGCCTCATTTGAGGCAGTCCGCTAACCCATTCGTTCGAATTCCGTTTATCCCTGATTTCCGGATCCCTGTCGGCGGGACCTGTAATTGGCTGCGCTAGCGCAGGTTGGGAGGAATCAGTCGAGGTAAACCGCGTTGAGAGCCGATGTGGCTGTCTAAATCATGGCCGGCATGCGGCGTGCGAGAACAAGTCTCGTGATTCACGAAAAGAGGATAACGTTGCGAGGCGCCGAGTAATCAATGGCCAACGTCTTCCTGCAGATCTTTGTTTTTGGCTTTCTGATTGTGTACGTGGCTTTGCTGGTCTGCCTAGTTTGGTGGGCGTGGCACTCACGAACACGGTAAGGGAGGCAATTATTGAGCATTCTCCACGTTTTGCGAGAGAGCTGGTTTGTGCTGCGAACACACGACTCCGAAAAGGATCAGAGAGGTCTGTCTAAGGGCAAGACGATTGCTCTCATCCAACTTGCTGAGGTGCTGAGGGATGAAAACAGCGCCTTGGTGAAGCTTGCCGGAAAGATTGATCCCTTTTCGCTTTTACTCCAGGGAACGCCCGAGGGCCAGTTCCAGCGCCGGATCGAGAAAGAGTATCACGCCATGGTGTTCACGATTCACAAGGAAGTCCGGAAGTATTGCCCCCGGTATCGTCATTTGGCAGGTGAGGGAATTCTAGCGTTCAGTACTGATTGCGCCTCTGGGCAACTCGAGCCGGGTGATTGGGGCAAGCCCCCGCGGCCTCAGCGCGGCAGGCTTTGTGGGGAGTGCTGTTTTTTCTTGGGCGAGCCTGAGGAACAAGCTCCTCAAACGACAGCAAGCGAGACATATGAAGCCAACGGCGTGAGCCCCGGCACCCAGGGACTCAAAACGATCTACAACGAGGTCGCGATGAAGGCTCAAGAGAATTTGAATGACTCCGGCGACCCCATCAAGACCGAGCTTCCCGCGCCGCACGCAATCGAGGGGCTGTCTCATCACGATTCGATGGTGCCTCAAAACAAAGTCGGGCCGGCAGCGGGCCTGTTCGGCAGGCTTCTAAAGCTATGGTGCAAGCGGACAGCATGTGTCCTGTTGATGCTGGTTTTGCCCGGGGGGTTGATTATTCTTGGTCTTCGTGTGTTCAGTTGGGCAGTCAACTATGGCACCCGCCTTGCCGTGATTCCACCTATGCTGCCGCCCCTCTGGGAACGCGTGAGCAATCTCCCGGAGCTGGTGGAGCACTTCTTCAGGAAGATCCGAGTATTTACAGGATGAAAAGACAGGGAACTGAGCGACCACAGGAGCGCCAAGCATCTTGACGGCGCCTTAAAGTCTCCCAAACTCTGATCGCTCCGGCCGCCGGGCTCCCATTCGCCCTGTTCCTCGTTCCTGCTGTCTCATTTGAGGCAGTCCTCCGGCTGCGATAGTTCGAATTCCATTTGCGCATGATTCCCGTATCCCTGCCAACTCGGCTGCTAAGCGGCTGCACTATCGGAGGCTAAGGGAAGCGGTCGAGGCAGACCAGGTTGGGAGTCGGTATTGGCCGACTACGTTATGGCTGGCACCCATCTTGCAACGATGAGTCGTGTGATTCGGAGGAGAAGGACAATGGCGATCGCAAGACAGGTTTCTGCCGGCGTGAACGGGAAGGACCGCGGATTCACCCCCCTCGAAAAACAGGTCGTCGCATTAGCCCTAACGGGCTGTACCATCAAGGAGAGCGGAGAGAGAATTGGCCTCAGCGAGCAGAGAGTAAGACACCACCTTAGGCATATTATGGCCGCGCTTGGAGTCTCGAACCGATTCGAGCTAGTATTGTGTGCGCTCCACGATGGTCTGATCGACACGGATCACGGCTAGCACTGATTTTCAGGCCCTGGAGGGCCTCATCAGCCTATTGAGGCAGAAGCAGTTAGAGCCCATCCTCTCTGCCTCGCTCAACGAAGCGGAATCTCTAATTGCGCGAAAGGATACAGCGCTAGTGATATGTCAAGCCAGTTCCAGCGACGGGGCCGTTCGCGACCTTCTCAAGGTCACCGCTCGACATGGTTCAAAGGTTCCCGTGATCATTTGCACGGACGCCTATGACCCGCGCCTGTACCTCGAAGCAATGGACCTAGGTGCCTTCGACTATTGAGCGGTACGTGACGGGTTGATCGGAAACGCAAAACGGAGATTCCCAATGACAAAATGTTCCTGCTTGATGTAGGCTTGTAGTAGCATGGGCTTTACGTCGACAACATGGGCGCACGCACAGGCGGGGACGCGATCGCGGCGTGAAGCGGGGTGTGTGCACTCCTTTCGGCCCAGGGGTAGGCTAAGTTCAGGTACATTATAAGAATTACCTGGGGATGTTCTCAAATCAACAACGCAAAAGAGGGGGTGTGGAGCGATGGTTACTGATGCAGCAGTTGGTGAATTCAAATCGAGGTTACGGGGACAGCTTCTCCGTCCCGACGATGAAGGTTACGAGACCGCCCGCAAGGTCTACAACGGAATGATCGACCGGCGGCCGCGCTGGATCGCGCGGTGTTTTAACGTTGCCGACGTGATCGCTTCTGTCCACTTCGCCCGCGACAACGACATCCTGGTGGCCATCCGCGGTGGCGGACACAACGCTGGCGGGCTCGGGATCTGTGAGGGGGGCCTGGTCATTGACCTTTCCTTGATGCGGAGCGTGCGCGTTAATCCTGCAGCGCGGACGGCGAGGGCCGAGGGCGGCTGCACCGGGGGCGATGTGGATCACGCCACGCACGCTTTTGGATTGGCGACGCCGACCGGTACCGTTTCCACAACCGGCATCGCGGGCCTGACCCTGGGCGGCGGGATCGGCCACTTGAGCCGGCCCTTCGGGCTCAGCATCGACAACCTTCTGGCCGTGGACGTGGTGCTCGCCGATGGCCGCCTCGTCACCGCCAGCGCTGAGGAGAATCAGGATCTCTACTGGGCCGTACGAGGCGGCGGAGGCAACTTCGGCGTGGTCACATCGTTCCTTTACCGACTGCATCCGGTGAAAATGGTGAGCGCGGGACCCACTTTCTGGCCGCTCGACCAGGCCCCCCAGGTGATGAAAGCTTACCGTGAATTCATCACTCAGGCACCGGAGGATATAAGCGGCTTCTTCGCCTTTCTCACCGTGCCACCCGTGCCGCTTTTCCCGCCCGATCTGCACAACAAGAAGATGTGCACAATCATCTGGTGCTCGACAGCAGAGCCGGAGAAGGCGGACAAGGTAACCAAGCCCATGCGCACGGTCGGCAAGCCGGCGCTCGATCACGTGGGCCCGATGCCTTTCCCGGCGCTGCAGAGCCTTTTCGACCCCCTCCTCCCGCCCGGATTGCAGTGGTACTGGCGGGCGGATTTCTTCAAGGACATCAGCGACGCGTCCATCGCCCCGCACCTCGAGTACGCCCAGAAGCTTCCCGCCGGCCTTTCCCAGATGCACCTGTATCCCATCAACGGTGCGGTTCACCGCGTGGCCAACGGCGACACAGCCTTCAGCTATCGCGACTGTTTGCTGGCGGGCGTCATTGTAGGCATCGACCCCGACCCAAAGAACAAAGAAAAGATCACACAGTGGACCAAGGAGTACTTCGACGCCTTGCACCCGTATTCAGCAGGGGGGGCCTACGTTAATTTTATGATGGAGGAGGGCCAGGAACGCGTGAAGGCTTCCTTCCGCGACAACTATGACCGCCTAGCGGGCATCAAGAAGATGTACGACCCCACTAACTTCTTCCGGGTGAACCAGAACATTCGGCCCGCCTGATCGCGCTTCCCTCGTTGACCGGCCGGCGGTCCCGGCCGGTCAATCTCATCTCGACGAAAGTGGGTTCGTCCCAACGAAGCGCGTCGGTCGCAGGCAGCGCAGACCTGGGTCTCCGCGCCCGCGGCTCCCGAGACGGAACCACCGAGCAGGGAGAGTCTAGAGCAGCCGTTCACCACAAGTGGGAGGCAGTCATGGACACAGAGCGGTTCAAGGCGCTTCAAGCCCCTTTCAAGCAAAAGTACAGAGAACAGCCCGAATCAGCGCTGATAACGCTGAAGGCACAAGCGCGCATCGGCGAGGGGATAACCTGCAAGGTCAAAGCCGGCAAGGCGCTGGTTGAGGCCGGCCTTCATCCCGCCACTGGCGGCGACGGCCTCTCCGTTTGTTCCGGAGACATGTTGTTGGAAGCCCTGGTTGCCTGTGCAGGTGTCACCTTACGAGCTGTTTCAATCGCCACCGGGATTGAGCTTCGTGATGCAACAATCAGCGCCGAAGGCGACCTGGATTTTAGAGGCACCCTCGCGGTCGCGAAAGATGCGCCCGTGGGCTTTAAGCATATTCGCCTGAGGTTCGATTTGGAAAGCGACGCCACCGAGCAACAGCTCGCGTCATTAGTACGACTGACAGAACGCTACTGCGTTGTGTATCAGACTCTGGTCAAAGCGCCGGAAATTGCCGTCTCCTACCGACTGACCTGATTCGGAAACCCGTGGCGATGCTGGGGGGCTTCTTTCGCGCGAGCCCTCTCCAACCTGGGTCTGTATTGGCCCATGGTCCAAACTAGTCGTTTAGGTCCTGGCGCCTGACGGGCCACAGAGGAGATGACAGCGGAATGAAGATCCCCTCCTGTATTTACGAGCCCAGGATCACCCTGCAGGAGATTCGTCGGCCGATCTGGCGACTGGTCCAGGTCCCCATCGCTCGGCGGAGCGTTAGACCGATTATGGACGAGTGTCGGCAAACCGTAGAGGTGCCCCGTACGTTCAAACTCCCGAGATACGGGGTTCGAGGAAACAACTCCTGCCCTGTCGCCTTGTGTTTAGCGGAGATTCGGAGGGCTAATCCGCGATCGAGGTCGCATGGCTCTCCCGTGTTTCGCAAAGGGTCCGCTTGGAAGGGTAGCGCAGGGCGGCCTGCGACCGCAATCCAGATTCGAGATTCAAAATTCAAGAAACAGCAGGGCGGAAAAACTTGCTAAAAAAACAAGAATTTGCGACCGCGCAATGTGATTCTGGAGACGGGGTGCATCGCAAATTTCTCTTCCGGGATCTTCACGGGTTCTTTATCACTTATTTAGCTGGTTACCGGCAGTCGCTTGTAACGTTCTGCTTCGCTTCCTGGTGCGCGATCGGGCGAAGCAGGCTGCTCGTGCTGGGGCGCTCGTCCGGGCCACGAGGTTTGGGTCTCCAAGACCGTCTTTTGTGCTACGACTGCCGACGCCCGTTCAGTGCTGTTGCGGCAGCATCGACGGGACTTAATGGACGTGTGGCCACCGATCTTTCGACGTGGGATTACTTCCAGATGGCCGACCACAAGGGCGTTGGTTGCTTGAGCCAACACTACGCCGTCACAGAGGGTCTAAAGCGCTTGGCGGCCATTTTCCAGGATGCCGACTTTTCAGGCCCAATCTGCTCGTGGCAATATCGATCAACTGAAAATCGGTGGTGGGGTGGGGATTTTTCACAAGGAATCGGCGGCGGTGCCATCGGTAAACACTACGCCGTTACACAGGATCTATATTGGCTGCTCTCATTTCCAGACAGCGTCTTTCAAGGCTGAGCCCTCGCTGACAATTGCAAGCTTCTCACGCGCCGCGGCTCGTGGGCACGCCAGACGTTGCAATCAACGGGTTTTCTTTCCGAGACGTACGGGACGGGATCGCGGCAACCGGTCTCACCGTTGGGTAGGAACGGAACGGCGGCGGGCAGTTCCAAACAATCGAGCGGCGCGACGCGCTTGACCGCGAAAGTACGACGCCAAGTGCAGTTCGAGTGTGGGTGAGACCCTCGTGCCGGACGACTCAGGACACCAAGCCTAGGCGACGCATAAGCCGTTGAAACCTCGGATCGGGACGCAAGCGGTCGAAGCACGGTTCGACTTTGATCATCATCAGATCGGACTCATGCTCCTCGAAGGCTTTATCGAGCGAATCCAGAGCCTTATCATTCTCGCCGAGGCCCGCCCAAATGACGGCTGCCTGGTACGCGTACGTCCGGTTGTCGTTGGACCTCCGGGCCAACTCCTCCAGCAACTTCAGGGCTTGCTGCCGGTGGCCAGACACACCGTACAGGTTCCCCAGCCACATCATTGCACCGGGGTGGCGCTCGAGTGCAAGGCTCTTCTCGAATTCTGAGATCGCTGTCCGAGCCTCGCCTTTCCTCTCCTCATTCAACGCCAGCAGCAAGTGCCCGAAGTAGAATTCCGGATTAGCCGCAATGAGTTCATGGGCAAGGGCCATCGAATCCTCGTAGTGTCCCCAGAAGTAATCGTTTGTACCCATGGCAGAAGTCACGCCCCGCGAAAAAGGATCGACCTCGCGCGCTCTCTGGATTTCCTCAGAAGCTTGCCCAAAACGTCCCAGCCACATCAGCATCAGTCCGTACCAGTGGTGGGCGGTGGCATAGCCGGGATCAAGGTTAAGCGCGATGCGGAACTCGCGTTCCGCATTGAATGGGTCTCGGTCAAAGTCAAACTTGACGGTGGCCAATGAAGTGTGCGCTTCCGCCAACGAATCGTCCAGGGACAGTGCCTTTTGGGCGGCAGCCTCAGCCAAGGGCATCCCAACCCGGATCGGCATATGGTCGTTCACCACCATTACGGTGTAAGCGTCTCCCAGTCCGGCATACGCTGGGGCGTAGCCGGGATCCTTCTGGATCGCTCGCTCAAAACAATCGATGCTCTTGTTCAGGCTTTCGGCGGTGCGCTGCGCCCACAGGTAACGGCCTTTGAGATACGCCTCATATGCTAAGGGGTCGACAGAGCGAACCGATGCGAGGCGGGTCTGCTGCGCAGGCGTCAAGTTCAACTGGATGGCACGAGCCATGGCTATTGCCGCGCGGCTCTGCAACGCCAGTACATCCTTTACACGACCTTCGTAGCTCTGGGCCCACAGATGAGAATCGGTGGCCGCCCGCACCAGTTGGACCCTGATTCTGACCTCGTCGCCTAAGCGAGTTACTGACCCTTCTACCACTGCGTCCACCTTCAGTTCACGCGCAATTTCGGGCAGGGGTTTGCGTACTCCCTTGTAGCGCGTCACCGAAGTGTGCGAGACCACTCGAACGGTCCCCACCCGAGCGAGGTCTGTAATGAGTTCATCCGTGATTCCATCAGCGAAATACTCCTGGGCCGGATCACCCGAAAGATTCTCCAGCGGCAGCACCGCGAGGGCACGGATCGGGGGAGCGGCTCGACCCAATGATTGGTTGTGCCAGCGCGCAACTGCGAAGCCGAAGGCCACAACAACAACCACTGTGCCTCCCAGCAGTGTCAAGGTTCGGCGAGGCAGATGCCGGGCCCAAACCCCCGGAACCGCCTCAACTTCGGAGGCGACCGGTTGAGTGGACTCCGGGTACGGCTCAGAACGCGGTGAAATAACCGTCACTCGCGGGGCGTCCTGCCGCGTCGCCCCCTCTGTTTCTTCGTTTCGCACTTCGCGCGCATTCGCCACGAAGCGGTATCCCAACCCGGGCAAAGTGACGATGTAACGATGCTCGTCCGGACTCTCGCCGAGAGCCTTGCGCAGGGTCGAGATGTTGCGGCTGAGATTCCCCTCCTCGACCACGGTGTCCGGCCAAACACGGTGCATCAACTCGTCCTTGGTAAGGGTTTCCCCCTGCGCCTCAAGCAAAACCAGCAGGATGTCGAAGGCCTTTGCAGTGAGCGGCACCGGCTGTCCCTCGCGCAGGAGAATGCGTTTCAAGGGGTCCGCCCGGAACGGGCCGAACACATACAAGGGCTTAGGGGTATTGCTTTCCGAAATTTTCCGAATTTTTCCGGCGTGGTGCATAGACCTGTGCCCTTTCACACGCCTAAGATCCGCCCCATGCCGGAACGGTGAGGAATGGTTGCTCCGGAGCGGTCGAGCGCGGCGGCCCCTGCAATGCCGCAAATTTTACACCTCGGCATAGCGGGGGCGCAACAGGTTGTCCAGTTTCCAGGTCAAGACCACACGAGCGGCCGGATGCTGCAGCGGACGACGGGCTCCAAGTGGTTCCTGCTGCCCTCCGGTTGATTAGAAGCGCACAAGGAGGAATATATGAGGCGACTGAACAGTCTCTCTGAATTGTCGTCGGTGTTCTTAAGCACATTGCTATCGTGTGTGCTCTTCGGCGCTTGCTTTGGAGGTGGGGGCGGACACGGCGGCGGTGGCGGAGGGGGCGGCGGGAATCAGGTCATCAACCTCAACATTGGTTCCTCTCTGAAAGGCCCCAACCCCACTTTTGCGGTCGGCACAAACACGTCCTTCGGTGTCATCGTCTACAACGTTGGCAAAAAAGCGTCCGACGAGCTCGTTACAGTTACAGTGGGCCTGCCCGCCGGAGTCACATACGTTTCCTATACTTCGACAACTCCAGGGTGGAGCTGTACTGCTTCCGGACAAACCATTACCTGCACAACCTCGGCCTCGATTGCCGGCCTCACCACCACAAGCGACGGCAATACGTTGACGCTCAATGTGAGCGTGGCCAGCAATGCCTCTGGCAACCCATCCATGACTTTGAGCGTCTCGACTCCGGACGGCACGCCAACCACTAATACCCTTTCCCAACCCGTCATCTTCTCTAACCCTGTGCCCACCATCACGTCGCTTTCGCCCTCCAGCATTGCCGCGGGTGCCGCGGCCTTCACCCTGACGGTGAACGGCACGAACTTCGTCGCCACCTCTCAAGTGCAGTGGATTGGCAGCAGCCGCACGACCACTTTTGTCAACAGCACACAACTCACTGCCTCGATTTCGGCGGCCGACATTCAGTCGTCGGGCATGGCAAGCGTAACGGTCGTGAACCCTGCGCCCGGCGGCGGGACCTCCAACGCCTTAACTTTCACCATCGGCTCAGGGGGGAATGCGCTTTGCGTGCCACAGGGGAGTGAAAACGCATTAGCCGGCCCGTGGATACTCCTTGTGAACGGGCTTGGAAGCGATAGTAACCCTATGAGTATTGCCGCTGGGTTCGTTGCGGATGGCAAGGGCGGTATCAGTTCAGGGACCGAAGATATTGCCACTGCCACGTCGGCCCTGCAAGCGCTTACTTTGGATCCCACCAGCAGCGCCACGGGAAGTTCCTATTCGCTCGATAGCTCGGGCCGGGGTTGCCTCGCGCTGGTGTCCACGTCGCAAGAAACGACCGTCAGCAAGACTTTTCATATGGTGATGACCGGTTACTACGGTGGTGTTCCGAATAGTGGCCACATTATGGAATTTGACGATTCCAGCCTTCCGGAGCGGGCCGCCGGGTTGATTGAGCCCGCCTATTCCGGCAGCATCAGCAATGCCTCTCTGAATGGGAGTTTCAGCTTCGGGCTAGGAGGCTTGGAGACTGCCGGACACCACGTGAGCGTTGGTGGACATATTACTTTTGACGGCCAAGGGGGCATCAACACCTCTGGTTCCGGCCTGGGCGATACCGACGACCAAGGCAACTTGGGCACAGATCAGACAATTGGGGCAGGGTCTTACCGCCTGGCCGCCAACGGACGCGGCACAATTTCGTTTGCCGTCGGGAACATCCCCATCAATGGTGTGATCTATCTAGGTAAGTACGGCGGCTTGAATATTCTATCCTTTGCCACCTCGCAAACAAATTCATCGCTGAGCTATATGCTGAGAGGCAGCGTAGCCAAATTCCAGGGGCCACTAACCAACTCAGCCGTCTCCGGGTTCCAGTTGGTGACAGGGTTTGGCAACGGGGGCGCCACGATCGGAATACTCAAACTGACTTCCAGCGGCGGGCTCACGGGTAATTTGTGGCAATCCGGGAATGGTACTTCTGCCCAGTCAATTACGGGCAACTACACTATCACTGATCCGGCCCATGGACGAGTTACCTTCTCCATCCCCAGCTTCAACAACCCGCCTGTGGCATATATGACTGGCTCGACGAATGGCTCGGACGGTTATCTTGTCGGCACCGGAAGTAATGGCGGTGCAGGAGGTGTCATCTTTCAATCAGCCACGCCGACCAACTACACTGCCGGTGACTTACAAAACCTTTCTGCGGCGTATCGTCAGGTCGAGTCCAGCGGCGGCGGCATAACCGGGTACACCACCCGAATAGGGCTGATTACCTTCGACGGCGTCGGCAGCTTCTCAGGCACGTACGACGAGAGCGGCCCGAACGGTTTAACAACCAACAATCCCGTTTCGGGCTCGTACACAGTTAATGCCGATGGTTCCGGGACATTTGAGCAAGACACTTGGCCATGGGTGATCATCGCCGGTTGGGGCTGGTACATTGACGAGAGCCCAGGCAACTTGAATCCACAAGTTGATAGTATAACCAAACATTAGGCTCATGACTTACGTGTGTGAAGGGTGGGAGCACGTCGGCATGGCCAATGCCGAAAGGGAATAGCGAGTCATACGTGCCGGCTGAGAAGGCTGCGCAACTCGTCGTGCAGCTAGCCGCGGGGCGGGCGGACGCACTCTTGGGGCGACGGGGATGCCATGATGGGAAACAGCTTGGCCAGTCATCGGGGGGGGCGGCTTGCGCACTCATCTTAGGCCGCAGGCACGGTCGAGTCAACACGGAGCTGCACAGGGGAATTCATGCGACACCGGAAGTGCTGGGAGCGCGGGAGGGCACGCAGAAGGGTCATTCCAGGACAGAAGCGCGGATTAGTCCTTCCTGGCCTAGCGTTTACCTACGTCGTTGCGAGATGAGGCCAACCCACCGCAAGAGCCGGATCCGGAAGGATAAACGCCCTTCCGCGCCCGAATGCCGCCGGCCGCAATTCGCAGTGTGCAGTGAGACGAGCGAACGGATTCGTTTGCGGCCACATGGGAGTAATTTCGGAGGGGCGGGCGATTCAGGAGTTGAGCGACATCGCTCTACCCTGCGGCGTTGATCGCGGGTAACCGCCGATGGCAGATGCCACGCGTCGGGCGCGGGCGTAGGGTACTTCCGCGGGTACCCGTTTAACACGTCCAGGTGAATTGCTTCCGCGTACGCCGTCGCGCGTGCAGAATCTGGGGAGCGTGGTTGTTGCTTGTTTGCTTCTTTGTTCCGGCCCCTCAATGTCCCCTACGGTAATCTGATTGGCATGGGTAATCTCACTATTGACACAGCGCTGGACGCTCTCCTGGACCCCTTGAGCCGCTGCCTCGGCGCCGAGTCGGCTCGGCGAATTGCGGAATTGCGGGTTGATCCAGCAGTACAGTTGCGGATCGACGCCCTCGCCGAACGCGCCAATAATGGTGAGCTCAGTGAGGAGGAACGGGCAGAATATGAAGCCTACATCAATGCGAGCGATTTCATCGCGATCTTAAAGCTCAAGGCCCGGCGACATCTGGATTCGAATCAAAGCTAACGATGGATGCCACCACGCGAGACGTTGCCCGGCGCAGAGCGGATAACCGTTGCAAGTATTGTTTGCTCCCGCAGGCGCATAGCGAGTTAACGCATCACATCGAGCATATCTTCCCTCAGACCTTCAAGATGCATGACAACGGCGTCACGTATATTCTGGTGTAGCTCTTCAAGCGTGGCGGCGGTGGCAATGCAGCCCGGCAGGTCCGAAATGTACGCGGCATAATTGCTCTCGGCTTTCTCAATAACTACAAGGTATCTCATCTCAAACCATATCACTCCGAATAGGGCTCGGCACCCGGCACCAGTTCTCTAGATTTTCAAGAATAGCTTCTTGCGGTACATCCAGAAAAGAATCAACCAGTACATGAAGAGCACCGCCGCGCCCTGTGTCAGAGGCTCGAGCGCCGTCCCGAAAATCTGGAAAACATGTTGGCCTAAGTTGATGTGAAACGAATCGACAATGAAGTTCTCAAACAAGTGCGCGATGAGGTAGGCGGCGATCGAATTCATTCCAATGACCACGAGGGGGAAAGACCATTTCTTCCACCCTTTAACCTCGATGATCCAACTGAATCCCGCCAGGAACAGGAAACAGGCTCCGCCGCTGAACAAAGTCCAGCTCGGCGTCCAGATGCGTTTCACCACCGGGCAGATGCCAGTGACGTGCAGCAAAAGACCAGCGGCGATACCGATGACGCCGGCGAGCAAGAAGCGTTTCATGGGAATGCGAGGAGCAGCCGCGCGCAGCCAGCGGCCCGCAACGAGACCCAGGATCATTGTGCCCAGCGTGGGAATGAAGCTGAGGGTCAAATACCCTCCCTCGTTATAGGCAAACGGTTTGGGACGCGGAAAAAGGTTGAGAAACCACAGATCAAAAGCCTGACCCAAATTGCTGTTTTTGTTCCAGTGCGCGGCAAACCCCGTGTAGTGATGCGCCCAATCCGGCGGCACTCCTGCCGCCAGCCAATTGAATCCCGGACCCGGGGCCGGGTAGAGCGCCCAGGCCAGCCAATAGCCAACCAGGATCACGGCCAGCGTAGTCCATTGCCAACGCGGGGAACGAAAGCCGAGCAGAAACAAAAACACGTAGCCGAGCCCGATCTGGGTAAGTGTGTCTTCAAAGGTAAAGTTGGTCTGTGGACTGCTCGTGGAGCGCAAAAAGATTCCCAACGCGATCAGCAGCAGCGACCGCCAAGCGGCGTGCGCGAACAATCTCGAGAAGGTTGCGCCCTTTGCCAAGCGGCTGGCAATCGAGTAAGGCATGGCCACGCCCACCAGGAATGAAAACCCGGGCTGGATCAGGTCGTGCAGCGAGCAGCCGGCCCACTCGGCGTGAGTTTGGTTGAAGGCCAGAATTTTCCAGAACCAGCTCGCCGGAAATGCCTCGGAGATGCGAGAGAATTGCAGGACTTCAGCCATCATGAGCAGCATTACGAAGCCGCGGTATGCGTCCACGGCGACGTTGCGAACCGCCGGCTGGCGGGTGCGGATGGGTTCTGCTGCGACTGGCGCGGCTTCGAGTACCGTCGACAAGGGTCACCTCCCCCTACTCGACGATACGTTACACGAAATTGAATTCGCACACCATAACTTTGGAATGGGTTGGCGCTACGATGGCGGGCACTGAGCGAACTGCGGCGTATAGCCGGCAGGACGTAATAAGTGAGGCCCGACGGCTGAGAGCCGATAGCTGAAGGCTGACGGCTGAAACCTGATGGCGATCTACGCCTGGCCTGAAACCGTTCCCTCCGCGAGAGGCGTAGAAACCTCCTGGCTCAATTCTTCCATGGCGCGGCGAACTTGCTGTTGCGTTTCCGGATCCAGGCCGCGTTCCACGAGCGGGAACAGCCGGCCGTTTTCCTTCATCAGATGCGCGCGTACCCACTGAACGTAGTTGCGGCCGCGCTGCATCACTTCCTGCCGATTCTTGCCGCTCTTCACCCACTGCTCGATGCACTGGAAAAATGCCTTCTCCGCAGCGTCACCCGATTCGTTCTCGCGCCGCATGCGTTCGAGCGTTGCCTCGATGCCTTGCATGTGCCCCTCGAGCGCAGGATATAAAATCTCTTCCTGCTGCTTGATGTGAGTATGAAGTGCTAGCATAATCTTTTTTGACAACACTCCCAGGCGCCCCGCAGTTGTGTCCAAATCGCGCGCCAAGAAGAGCACTTGCAGTTCCTCCTGAAGCTCATTTAACAGTTGAGACAGTTCTTGCTGCTCCTGTCCCAGGTAGTCTGTGACAAATCGTGTCATTAGAGAAAATGACCTCCCCTTATAGTGATGCGCCCGCGCCCGGAAAAGATTGATGCGTTCACGGTCAATGTCATTCAAGGCAGGATTCAGGAGCCAGGATTCAGGAGTCAGAATAAGAGCCATGCGCGTCATTCCCGCGAAGGCGGGCTCGAAGAGCGACTCTTCGTCCCACACGTCATTCCCGCGAAAGCGGGAATCGAGCCGATGGAGAGCGCATTGCCAGAGGGTCTGCGAAGTGGATTCCCACTTTCGCGGGAATGGGCTTGGTTGTTGCGATGTGTCCGTCGTTGCGCATGGCCTTTATTCTGACTCCTGACTTCTGACTCCTGAGTTCTAATTTCCGCGCGTCCATCCTTGCGCGGGGCTGTTATTCTAACTCCTGAATCCTGGCTCCTGCTCTTCTCGCCCCGCGAGTCTTGCCAGGGCCTCCCCGCTCACCCGCATGGTAAGCCATTCCTTCATCACCTTGGCGCCTAGCGATTGGTAGAACTCGATGGCGGGTGTGTTCCAGTCGAGCACTTGCCACTCAAAGCGCGCGCAGCCCTCAGCGACGGCCATTTTCGCCAGACGCAGCAGGAGCGCTTTGCCGATTCCCTTGGCGCGGAAAGGCGGACGCACAAACACATCCTCCAGAAACAGTGTGGGGCGGCCCATCCAGGTCGAGTAGTGATAGAAGAAGAGCGCGAAACCAGCAGGCTCCCCCCGCCATTCGGCGATTAGCGCTCGGAATATAGGGTTGCCAGTGAACCCGTCGCGGCGCAAATCTTCTGCCGTCGCCAGCGCTTGCTCCGGGGCTTTTTCATATTCGGCAAGCTCCCGGATAAATTGCAGGATAAGCGGGATGTCGTCCGCACTGCCGTTTCGCATGTTCAGCATGCGCCCATTGTACCAGCCTCGACCCAGCTGACGCACCCATCGGCCGCTCTATGTCCGCCGCTCTGAAATTTGGAATCTTGAATTTGGAATCGCAGGAGCGCCCTGTCATTCTGAGGTCCCCAAGAAGCAAAGTGTCATTCTGAGCCCCCTTTCCTGAGGGGCCGACATGAGGGGTCGAAGAACCCCCGCAGTTTCTTTTTTGTGTTACACTCTTTGTGCGGCATTTATAGAAGCAGATTCCGTGAGTTAAGCGAGTGCCGGGCCGTTAGCTCAATTGGTAGAGCAACTGACTCTTAATCAGTAGGTTGGGGGTTCGATTCCCTCACGGCTCACCATTCATTATAAAGGGCTTGCTCAATATCAAAACATGCGCTGATATTTCAAGATGCTACCCACGTGCTACCGGGAGCAGGAAAAAGGATAATTCGGGTTACTCCTGCAACGGAGGCCGGGCTTGCCGATCGCATTGGACAATCGAGGTAATGCTGGATATACTCTGGCAGAAACAGAAATGCCCCGGTTCGCGGTCGGACCGTGGGGACTCTTGTGCGACGCAATTCCAAGGGTAGCACAGGAACGGGCCCATAAGCGATGTTCGATTTACGTTGAGTGTCGATTTCGCCTTTAGTTCATTTGGGCACAGAGAGGGTTCTACTATGTCCGATTCAGATTGGGTAAGTAAGACAGCCAGGAAGTTCCAGAATGCCCTTTCTGAGAAATATCAAAGAGACCGCTTATTTCTCGAAGAGCAAAATATGAAACGGTCTTGCCTGGATGACTCGTGGGGCAAGCTCAGGGCAGCATTCATCAGTAAGTCGGACAGCTTGAACCAACAATTTGAGAAGGAAATTCTTACCGTGGAATCCGGGGATACTCTTGACAAATTAGACGTGAGAAGAAACGAGCCAAGCGTTGAGCGCCTCGAAGTGTCGTGTGATCGAGAAACTTTCAGCATAACAATTGCTGCAAGTATGTTCCAGAGGGTTTCTCTGGGAATAGCTGTCGATAATAATACCGGTAAAGCATTCTTATGCACAGAGAACGGAGATCCCTGTATGCCGGAAGGGGTAGCGGAATCTTCAATCGAAAAGCTTCTTAATTATGGCTTCTAATATCTTCTATCTGACCACTGCCAGGGAATCACCTTTCCAAACTTTCGCGCCCTAAATTCTAACTGCACCACTACCCGGTTTTGGGTAGTGTCCTAAATGTATGTTGATTTTTCTTTCGAGCGGCCAGGGTTACTTTCGTGCTCTTGCCTTGTTAGCTAAGCCTCCAGTAGCATCGACTCCCAGGTGGCCCGGCCACTCCGCAGCTCTGTTCGTGTAGTTCTCAACCGTCAGCGGGGAACCGGGCCTCCCCAAGAGTCCGTTCTGTGCAAATTGTGTCTGCTGGCTCAGGAAGCGGATCGTTTGCCAAGTCTTCTGGGCGGTATTACGGCTTTGCAAGATTGCTTGCTGGTGCAAGAGCAGTAGAATCCCGGACAAGGAGTTGAGGCTCGATCAATAGCTCGTTCCCTGGAGCTACAGAATCGCCACTATCTGGCACGAGAGTCCGGAAGGCCAGCCGCCCAATTCGCTCGCGCGGGACGTCAAGCGTGGTAAGGGCCGGGGCCACGAAATCCGAAAGATTGATATTGTCGTGTCCAGTCACTGAAACGTCCGCTGGGACCTTCAATCCCTGTTCTCGAAGAGCCTTCATAACTCCGATAGCCATAAAATCGTTCGTGCAGACGATCGCGGTGGGCTTTGACCCCGAGGCAAGGAGGCTGCGGGTGGCCTGCCTGCCTCCCTCCGCGCCGTCGCGTCCGGTCGCCGTCGCAAACTCGACCTCGCCCGCGTAGAGCTTCATCGTCTCCAAAAACGCCTTCTGCCGCTCGTGCAGAGGCTGCAGACCTGCATGGTGGCCTATGAATGCCATTCTTCGATGTCCAAGCGAGTAAAGGTAAGTGACTACCTTCCGCATGCCGCTTTGATAATTCACCTTAATTTTGGAAATGCGGCCCCCGGCCTCGCCCACGTCAAAGAGGACCACCGGGAGGTTCAACTCTCTGAGTTCTTGAAGCAGGCCTGACTCCATTTCGGAGACGACCACCGCCAGTCCTGCTACACGCCGTTCGATCATCAGGTGGACTTGCGAAACCAGACGCCGCGGAATGTAATTCGTATTTGCCACCGCGACCTCGTACCCGTGACGGTTCGATTCATCCTCCAGTGCACGAAAGATATCCACAAAAAATGGATTCTCGAGATTCGAAACCACCATTCCCAGCGTCCGGCTCTTACGGCCGGCCAAAGCCCGGGCATTGCTGTTGGGGTAATACCTGCACTGTTCGATCGCTCTCAAAACCCGGAGACGAGTCGAAGCCTTGATCGGGCCGGTGTCGTTTAAGACCCGCGATACCGTGGCCGTTGAAACCTTTGCATGTTTAGCAACTTCTATGAGTGTCATTATCGGCCCCGTAATTAGAAACTGTCGCAGATTGTAATATCCGCGACTGAAATCACCCACACAATTCTCTTGCGGAAGCCCACCGCCACGCGCACATGTTGTGAAGGTAGTACTTAGAGCACCCGCGCCCACGCACAGATGTCACCATTCGCCATGCCCTACACGCGCGTGTAGTGGCGCGCAAAGAGTTGCGCATACTCGTACGCGAGCTTGGCAACGCCACACAATGTGCAAGCGCTTTCAATACGGGTACTGTGGGACTTCCTTGTGAGCAAAACCTGCGCAACACGCCAGGAGCCGTTCCTCGTTGGAGTTCACCTGTGACATAATACCATGCCGTGGTACTTTAAGCAAGGTCTTTATTCCTTTCGGTAGTGTCTCAGTTTGACGTAGAGGCGGCTTTACGCCGCCACATGGCGAGGTAAACTCGCCGCTACAACTTCAAACTGAGACACTACCATTCCTGTCTCGTTTATTCCACGACTCGACTCGTTGAATTAAGCAAGCGCTTACAGCCGGCCTCGAAGCTGAAGGAGTAGGGCATGCCCTACCCCCCACAGCGAGGCTCGACACACTCAGGGGACGGCAAGCCGTCCCCAACAGCATCCTACCAGCTCACCACCACCAGCGAGACCCCTTGGAGCGGCAGCCTGAAATCGATGCCCACCGATCCCCCATTGCTGGTAAGCCAACGCGGCGATTCGAGCTCTTGAAGCTGGCCGCCGGCTCCGAGCTGTGCGTGCTGGTCCGGCGTCGGGCTGAATGGGGATCCGAGCCGCTTCCACAATGAATAGGAATTACTGTGATCGCCGTCAATCCGGTAATGGTGCAACAGGACGCGTCCCGCGTTGCCGGGTAGTCCTGTAAGGGTCAGCCTGATCGGCCTGTCGGCGCCCGGTCCGTCTTGATCAGCGTAGTTCCACACGAGCACCGAGACTTCGTGCTCGGACGCGGCAGCCAGCGCGTCCACGTCGGACCGCTCGCCTACCCCGTGCGCGACGATCGTGTCCAGCCCCAGAGCACCGCTGCTCTCAACGCGCAGACGTTCGCCGCCCATCAGGCCTAACATGCGGAAGAGATTGAGAATGGGCTTATCGACGCCGTTGGTGGCCAGCGTGCGGAAGCCCGCAAAGTAAGGCTGATTCTCGAACTCAAACGCCCACGTCAACATCCCCTCAATGTCCGCATGGCGGCGGTCGGCCAGGTCCAAGATGCTGGTGAGCGCCAAAGCTGTGTAGGATGCATACAGCGGACCGTTGCGGTAAGCGTTTTGCGGATAACTTTGCGCCGAGCAGGCCGCGCAACCTTCAGGGTCCGACTCACTCAACACGACCGGGAGGCTTTGGAACTGAGGGAACTCCGTGATCACCTCGAGCCCCTTCTCCACGTCCTGAAGTTGGCGCGCCAGGCCCATACGGAGACGGCCTTCCGCAACGTCAGGGCGGCCCTTAGCATGATAGCTGATGAAGTCCAGCGGGGCTCCATCCCGCCTGGTGGCGTAGTTCTTGCCGCGCGCACAGTGGGCCAGGAACTGACGAAGAAAAGCGGCTGCTCTTTCACTGGCCGGACCCGTGGTGGCAGGGCCGCCTACACGCGCGCCGGGCAGCACCTGTTTCACGGCGGCGGTAGCATAGTCGTAAAGTCGATCGTAGTCTTCGTGGGAGCCGTGCCAATACATAATGTCGGGCTCGTTCCACACCTCCCAGAACCATGAGTCCGTTTCCTCACGACCGTAGCGCTCCATGCAGTGGCCTGCCCACCGGCGAACCAGTTCGCCCCACTTTTGGTAATCCTTGGGCGGGTAGGCCCAGCCTGTATCGATGCCCCCCTGCGGCCACCTGTGCTGGTACGGCTCCGGGTGAATGGAGAGAGCCTTGGGCATGAAGCCGATTTCGATAAAAGGCTTCGCCCCTGCTTGAATATAAGTATCCAGAATGCGGTCCACAATCGTCCAGTCGTAGACGGGGTTGCCGGCAGCGTCCTCCGTGTAAGCGTTGGTCGAACCCCACTTCAAGGCCGGCGTGCCATCGCCGGTGGTCAGCAGATTGTGAGTTCGAATGTAGACCGGCGCGGAACTGAGCTCAGCAAGCTCCCCAATCAGCCTGCGCCCGTTTGGCATCGTCGTGTAATTGGGCTCGTCGTAGCCGAAGAAACGCCAGATCGGCGTGAAGGATCCCAGCTTCCGGGTGGCGTCGACCCGTATGGAAACAGGCTGCTGGGCAGGTCCGGCGCGGGCTGTCGCGAGAAGCCACAGCAGCAAGAGAAGATGAGCCGCCGGCAACTTCGCCAGGCGAGGCAAGAGACGAGCCACATAAGCCGTCGTTCGCACAGAAGAATATTTGCACGGCGCGACCTGTGGCCGCAACCCAAAAACTCACTCCAGAGGCCACAGAGTTCGCAGAACCACTGCTCAACGCAGAGCATTTCCGCGGGGTGGATTCCCGCGTTCGCGGGAATGACTCTTCTCACCTGCTGCTCCCATACCCACTCTCCATGTAGTAGAATATTCTCGTCTTCGCGTGGGTGACTGACAGGCTCCAACGAGGGTAGGGCACGCCCTACCCCTACGGGTGGCGGGTAGCGTGAGGTACAAAATGTGGCAAAAGCTCGTTCGCTTAATTGTTTTCCTAATACTGGCAGTGGGGATTCTGCCGGCCCAGGAAACCGGTCGCCATCTGCTGAGTCAAGACGAAGTCTTACGCCTGATCAAGCAGGAGAAGCAACAACCGGATCTTCTTGAAAAGACCTTACACGAGCAGGGTGTGGATTTCGACCTCAATCCCGACATTGCAAAGAGGATGAGGAAGGCCGGGGCGACCGACGAGATTCTCCAGGCCATCTGGGCGGCCGGCCCCACGGTTCGGAATTTCAAAGGTGCGACCCTCTTGAGTGCGACCGGCGCCCCTCTGGCATCTACTTACAAGGAGGCCATGGGCTACAAGACGCTGGAGCAGGCCTCCGATCCGGACACCAAAACACGTATGGCCATGGAGTTCGCGCAGACTTTTCCAAGCAGCGAGCTCCTGTCTTACGTCTTCACGCAGGCGGCGGCCGCTTTCCAACAGAAAGGCGACTTCCCCAACGCTGTGAAAACGGCCAAAAGAAGCCTCGAGCTGGATGCCAACAACACTTACAGCCTGCTCATTGTAGCCACGGCGCTTTCCGAACCCAGCATGGTCCGCAACTCCTCGGACAACGGCGAATGGGAACTTATAGAAGCGGGGACCGACGCGCAGCGGGCGCTCGATCTGTTGCCAAAGTTGCCGACCAAGTCAGGTGAGACGCCCGAGCAGTTTGCGGTGCGCAAGGCCGGCATCGAAGCCAGCGCGCACGCCGCCCTCGGCTCGGTCGATATGCAGCAAGACAAAAACGACGAGGCCGTGGGAGAATTCAAGAAAGCCATTTCGCTTTCCCAGCCTCCCAAGGCTTCACTTTACTTTCGCCTGGGGGAAATCTACTCCAACATCGGGGAAAAGCAGGAAGCGATCAAAGCCTTTTCGAAGGCCGCGGAATTGGGCAAGGGAACAGTGATCGAGACCTACGCCACTCGAAGCTTAAACGAACTCCAGCACAATTAACGATGGCTGGGAGCGCGGGCATCCTGCCCGTATTCCCGATTGCAGGTCCACGCACGGTGCGGGCAGGATGCCCGCGCTCCCAGCAGTCGGGCACGTCGTGATCGCCCCATGAAGAGCTGCGATTCGTGTATAATTCAGAAGATCTTTGACGCTGGCGATAGCAGCGAAGCGCGTCTTTGGAAGTACGCCGGGCTGGCACTAGAATCTTGCCATGGACGAAAGATCTGAGCGCAACGGGACGCCGAAGGCCTCCAGAACGCACCCACGCGACTGGCCTCGATCCGCTTTCCTCGCTTCAATCCTCTTCCTGCTTGCTGGCTGGGCTTCATCCCTATGCTTCCCTGAGACAGCAACGAAAGCGCTTGCAGACCCCTATAGCCGAGGGGTTGTTCTACTGACCCAGCAGAAGTGGAAGCAAGCGGCGGCGGAATTCCAGCAGGCTATCCGAAGTGACCCAAAGAACAGTCAGGCGTACGCTGGACTGGGTGTGGCGCTGACCAGATTAGGAAACCAGAAGGATGCCGAGGCAGCCTTCGGCGAGGCCATTCGCCTCGACGCTAAAAACGTGCAGGCCCATTATTATCTCGGCCTTATTGCCGCCGAAGCGCAGCATTTGGAAGATGCGACGAGGGAGTTGAAGGCTGCGGTGGAACTCAAGCCCGATTTCGAGCAGGCACGATTGGCGCTGGCGCTAGCCATGGAAGAAAGCGGCCAGATCAAGGAGGCAATCGGAGAATACCAAACGGTTCTTAAACGGAATCCCAAATCTGCCGACGCCCATAATGATCTTGGGAACGCCTATGTTCAGAATAATGAAATCGCCGCTGGAATTGAGGAATATCGAAAAGCGGTCGAGCTGAAGCCGGATTTTTTCCGCGCCTACAACAATCTCGGCTCAACCCTGGCCAGCGTGGGGCAATTTGACGCGGGCTACGCGGCGATTCGGAAGGCCTTGGCCCTGCGTCCCGCAAGCTTTGAGGCCCATCTCAATATGGGTGTGATCATGCGCGCCAAAGGAGACCCCAAGGGCGCGCTAGTCCACTTCGAGCGCGTCCTGACGCTTCATCCCCCGGGCGCGGCCGCTTACCGGGCCGAGTACGAGAGTGCCCAGGCCTACCGCCAGATGGGCGACCTGGAGAAAGCGGTGCAATGCCTGGAAGCGAGCCTTCGCTTGGAGCCGCAAAGGAGCGAAGGCTATTACGCGCTTGGCCCGGTCTTGAACCAGCTTGCCTCGAAAACACCTCACACCTCCCCCGCGCCTGCCAATCCCGATGCCGAGAAGCTTTGCGATGAGGCGAGCCGTAAACTTATCGAGGGGGACTTGGAGGGAGCGGTGGAAGCGCTCGACGCCGCCCAGCGGGCCGACCCCAGCTACGCCAAGGCCCACAACCTACTCGGATTTATTCTCGGCCAGCAAGGCAAGTTGCCGGACGCGATTGCGGAATTGAACCGAGCAGTGGCGCTGGACCCGCAATCCTCCGCGGCACACTACAATCTTGGTGTCGCATTATGGTATGGGGGCCAAAGAACCGAAGCGGTGACCCAATTGAAGGAGGCCGTCAAACTGGATCCCGCTTCGGGCGCGGCATACGCATTTTTGGGCATGAGCCTGAAGGACCTTGGCGAGGATGAGCCTGCCTTGGACAACCTGGCCTGCGCGCTGGCTCTCAACGCGAATGACTTTTCGGCTTATATGGATCAGGCCGTTATTCTATTGAAGAAAGGTGAGCTCGGCCCGGCCCTTCATCAATTCGAGGCGGCTCTTCGGTTGGAGACCCAGGCTCCAGTGGCCCAAACTGATTTGGCGGAAGCAATTTCTCAGCTCAGGCAGGAGGCCCAGGGAAAGGGCGACCTGCCGGAAGTACACTTCGTGCTTGGCCGCCTGCTGGGCTTCGAGGGCGCCAACAAAAATGCGGTGATGCAGGAGTTCCAGACCGCGATTCGGGAAGCCCCCGATTTCTATGAAGCCCATCACGCGCTGGGGTTGGTGTACGTTCAAGCCGACCAGGGCGAGCATGCCATCGAGGAGTTTCGCAAGGCTATTGAAGAGAAACCCGATTACACCGAAGCTCATGCCGATCTGGGCGCGGTTCTGACGGAGAGCGACCTGGAGAAGGCGGTCAAGGAGCTTCAAACCGCGGTGAAACTCGATCCCACGCTGGTCAGCGCGCACTACAATCTGGGCATAGCCTACGGGCGGCAAGGCAACGTCGAGCAGGAAATCTCGGAGCTGCGCAAAGTGGTAACGATGGCCCCTCAGTCCGTGGATGCGCAATACACACTGGGCAAGCTGTTGGTTGACCAGAAGAATCTACAGGAAGCGCTCGTACACCTGCGTGAAGCTGTGAGACTGGATCCACAAAGGGGCGATGCCCACTACCAGATGGGCTTGGCCCTGGGGCGCCTGGGGCAAACCCAGGAAGCCGCCAAGGAGTTTCAGCTCGCCGACAAGTTCAACGCGACGAAGACCAGGACACAGTTTGCCGATTCCCAGTTCAGCCTGGCGGAAGAGGAATTAGCCATGGGGCAGACCGATGCCGCCATCGAACATTTCCGGACGGTCACCCGGTTGGAGCCCAACTCGGCCAGCGCTCATAAGGAGCTTGGAGAAGCTTTCCTCAGGAAGGGAGACTCCCAAGGGGCGGTCCGAGAATGGCGGGAAGCCGTGCGGTTGAAGCCCGGCGATTCCGAGGCCCGATACACCTTGGCGAAAACCTTGCTTGACAGAGCCGACCTCGACTCCTCAATCCAGCAGTTCGAGGAGGCGATCCGCTTGCGTCCGTCATGGGCCGAGGCCTACAACTACCTGGGGGTAGCGCTCGCTCGAAAGGGCGAGGTGGAGAAGGCCGTCACAACATTTCAACAAGCTCTCAAGCTCAATCCCCAGTACCATGAAGCGCAAGAAAACCTGGCCTCCGCTCTCAAGCAGCTTGGCGGATCGAAGCCGGCTGTGGCGCACTGAATCGGAATCAGAAGAGACGCGGACCCCAAGACCACCGGTCCGCGCCGCTTGCTTGCTGGTTGCCGTGAGGTTAAGATTAGTAGGGAGCAGATATGGTCAAAACGGTAACTCTTACAACAGACATCCCGGCCAGTCGCGAACTGCGCATCACCCTGCCCTCAGACGTACCCGCTGGGTCCGCCTCCATAGTAATTATGGTCTCTCCCTCTGGGTCCATGACCTCGACGACTTTTGGCGACTTGCTGAGCTCGGAATTCTTCGGCATGTGGCGCGATCGCGCTGACATCGAGGATAGCTTGAAGTTCGCCCGGAGGTTGCGGTCGGAGGCGTGGAACGAGCCCGCGCGATGAACCTGGTTGGCGCACTCAACATTCCGGATTGTCTTATCGCGGCTACAGCTCTCAGCCGGAACGCCCGCCTTTACACCTTCAACCTCAAACATTTTCAGGTTGTGGCAGGGCTGGATGTCGCCCAGCCTTATCCCCGCGGCTGATCGAATCCTCCGCTGGCTGGCGCATCTCCGCGACTTTAGAAAAACACCGCGGGAGAGACGTGGAATCGCGCGCTCAATTTCTGGATGTGCGTTTTGCTCAGACCGCGTTTCTTGTGCAAGACTTCGGAGATGATGCCTTCTGAGCCGAAGATTGGGACCAGGTCCTTTTGGCGGAGGTTATTGGCTTCCATCAAAGCGCGCAGGACTTGGAGCGGA
>Ga0326727_10007927_pt1 | contig 27491 bp, 23 predicted proteins | sample MB2enrmetagenome_FD_207643 | JGI IMG/M metagenome (GOLD analysis project Ga0326727, IMG submission 207643) | Lab enriched peat soil microbial communities from McLean, Ithaca, NY, United States - MB29MY | ecosystem: Environmental > Terrestrial > Soil > Wetlands > Peat | place: USA: New York...
CGGCGATCAGTTGGACCGGGACGGCGTTGAGGAAGTGGAGCTTCTCGCGACCGGCGCGCCGGGTCACGACCATCCCCGCCTCCTCCAGGACCCGAAGGTGCTTCATCACCCCGAAGCGGCTCATCTCCACATCCTCGAGGAGCTCGGTGAGCGTGCGGCCGTCGCGCTCGAAGAGCCGGTCGAGAAGGTGGCGCCGGGTGGGGTCGGCAAGCGCCCGGAAGACCCTGTTGTCGTCCATGCCAGGCAGCATAGGTTACTCTCTAGTCACGTGTCAATAAGGTCACATGGCTGCGTTCGCTGGCAGGCGCTGAGGTTCCCGGCGGGAACGGCATGCGTCTTCGCGGAATCGGTGGGTGCTTCGTCACGAAATATTCGTGACGAACAGCCGCCAGTTCGCCGGAGTTGAGCTGCTCCCCCGGAAGGTCGGGGCGGCCCCGGGGCCGCCGCAGGGTCATGGCCCGAGGGTACCCTCCGATGGAGATCGAGCCGCCATCCGGGGCAGTTCAGGCGGCCGCGTTGATGACGCTCGCGTAGAAGCTGCGCAGGGCGTCCTGGTAACCGGCCCGGTTCTGCAGCCAGTGGAGGTGGCCCGAGGCCGTGAGGGTGACCTGGGTGGCGGCGGGGAAGCGCTGGCGGACGACGGCCTCCGACGCACCGAAGATGTCGTCCTCGCCGTAGAGCACGAGGACCGGCCCGGCGTGGGCCGAGAGCCCGTCGAGGGCGCCGGCGTCGGCGTGGGAGAGGGCGCGGTCGGTGCGGATCATGGCCTGGGGCGAGCATCCCCCGAGCCAGGCCCGGTCGGGATCGGGCGCCGTTCTCGGGTCGAGGAAGTAGTCGTGCCAGACCTCGGTCATGACATGGCGCATTCCCCAGCTTCGCAGCGGCTCGGGCGAGACCAGGAATGAGCCGTAGAGGTAGAGGCGGAGGGTGGCCGCGGCCCCGGCGCGCCGCCGCTCGATCCGGAAGGACTCGCGCTTGGTCTGCCTCCACTCGGCGGCGACGCCCAGCGAGGAGCTGCTGAGCACGAGGCTGGTGACGCGCGGCCCGCAGCGGGCCGCGTAGAGCTGGGCGAGCAGGCCGCCCCAGGAGTGGCCGAGGACGTGCCACCCGGGGAGACCCAGGTGCTCGCGGATCGCCTCGATGTCGGCGACGTAGTCGTCGATGCCGTAGCGACCGTCCCGGCAGCGGGAGTGGCCGACTCCGCGCTGGTCGAAGCTGATGCCGCGCATCTCGGGGAGGAGCGGGGCGATGTCGCTCTGCATGGAGTCCGGCACCCCGGGCCCGCCGTGCAGAAGCAGCAACGGCTCCCCATCGGCACGGCTCTCGCGCACGGCCAGTGACGCGCCGGGGGTCTCGACCATGTACTCGCGCATCGCCTCTCTCCTCGTGGTGACGGCCCGACCCGAAGGTCAGGCCGCGGCTCCTGCTTCCTCGGCATCGCCGAGGCCGGCCCGCCGCACCGTCCGTGCCCGCAGGGCACGGCGACCCGGCACCATCAGGGCGGCGATCGCCCCCACCGCGAGCACGCCGCTGCCCACCAGGACCGCCGGCTGCAGACCGTCCACGAACTGCTGTGGGCTCGCGTAGCTGCCGAGGTGCGAGAACACCGTCGCCAGCACGGCGATCCCGAAGACACCGCCGACCTCGCGGATGGCGCTGTTGGCGCCGGAGGCCTGGCCCACCTCGTGCGAGCGCACCGCCGCGAGCACGGCGTTGGCGGCCGGGGCGAAGACCAGCGCCATCCCGGTGCCGGCGAGCAGGAAGGGGAGTATCACGTCGGCGTAGGCCATCCCCGGCGCCAGCATCCGGTCGATCCAGAGCAGGGCGATCGACTGCAGGGCCAAGCCCGTCGCCATCAGCGGGCGGCTGCCCAGCCGGTCGGAGAGGACCCCGGCCACCGGCGCGATCAGCATCGGCATCCCCGTCCAGGGCAGGGTGCGCAGGCCCGCCTGCAACGCCGAGTAATGCTGAGCGGTCTGGAAGAACTGGGCCAGCAGGAAGACCGACCCGAACATCCCGAAGTACATCGTGTAGGAGACGACGTTGGTGGCGGCGAAGGCGCGACTGCGGAAGAAGCGCATCGGCAGCATCGGGGCCGGAGACCTCAGCTCCCAGAGCGTGAAGGCCACGAGCAGGGCGGCCCCGCCCAGCAGGCCGGTGAGGACGGTGACGCTGCCCCAGCCGAGGGCGTTGGCGCGCACCAGCCCGTAGACGATGCCGAAGAGACCACCGGTGGCGAGCACCAGCCCGGGAATGTCGAACCTCGAGTTGGGACCGCGGGTCTCCGTGAGGCGGAGCACCGCCAGCGGGCCGACGACCAGGCCGACCGGGACGTTGATCCAGAAGATCCAGTGCCAGGAGAGGCCGCTGATCACCGCTCCGCCGATGACCGGGCCGAGGGCGACACCCAGGCCGCTGATGCCCGACCAGATGCCGAGCGCCAGCCCCCGACGGCCGGCGGGAAACGCCTCGGAGAGAAGCGTGAGGGTGAGCGGCATCACCATCGCCGCGCCGGCGCCCTGGAAGGCGCGGGCGGCGATCAGCGCCCCGGCGCTGGGCGCGAGCGCGGCCGCCGCCGATCCGAGCGTGAAGATGCCCAGTCCGACCACGAACATGCGGCGACGGCCGAAGCGGTCGCCGAGGGCGGCTCCGGAGAGCATGAGGACGGCGAACGTCAGCGTGTAGGCGTTCACCGTCCACTCCAGGGAAGCGATGTCGACGTGGAACTGGAGGCGGATGCTGGGCAACGCGAAGGTCACCACCAGGTTGTCGAGCGTGACCATGAACAGGGCCAGGGAGACCAGGGCCAGGGTCCAGCGGGCGCGGGTGGGTGCCGGGGCTCGGGAGTCGGCGACGGGGGACATTGGGCTCCTCCTTATTGATACATCGATCATCTGTGAGGTCAAAAAAAAGCCGGCCGGGGTCAGCCGACGGCGGGGTGGTTGGCGGCGTGGTCCATGGAGGTGTGCTTCTCGTCCCAGAATGGCGCGCACAGCTCGGGCAGGTCGAGGATGGCGGCGACGTTGGCGAGCATCCCCACGGCGAAGAACTCGGCAACCGCTCGCGGTGACGCCCCGCTCTGGCGGGCGACGTCATCGGCCAGGGTCCGGAAGGCGCGTGAGACGTGGGCGTGGATCTCCTGGTCCGCCGATGCCGCGTAGGCCTGGAGCTGCATGAGCAGCTCGTACCGGTCGGTGATCAGCTCCTTGTAGGTCATGCCCATCCTGTGCAGGGCGTCCTCGGGGCTGGCGGCACCGCGTGCCGCGTCGCGGAAGGTGGCTCGGATCCGCCCCTCCACGCGGTCGTAGGCGGCCACGAAGAGGTCGCGCTTGCTGGGGAAGAGCGCGTAGATGTAGGGCTGGCTGATGCCGGCGCGCTCGGCGATGGCGGCCGTGCTCGCCGCCTCGTAGCCCCGCTCGGCGAACTCGCGGATGGCGGCCTCGACCACCTGCTCGCGACGCTCCTCGGCGGTCTGGCGCAGGCGGGTGGCGGCTTCGCGGGAGGTCATGGGGAGATTATTGATCAGCCGATCACAACTGTCAAGGCTGCAGCCCCTTCCCTCAGGCCACGGCCGAGAGCACCGCCACCAGCCGGTCGCACGCTCCCTTCACCCCATGGCGCGCGGCCAGCTCCGCCACGGCGGCGGGGTCGTCGGGGTAGCCATCGCGCCTGCCCGGGGGCAGCGTGATGGGGAGGTCCAGGACCGGCTCGACGACCCGCATCGCCCGGGTGAGGTAGTCACGGTCGGCGTCGCCGAGCGGGGCGTCGCGGAGCATCTCGGCCACCCCACCGTAGCGGCGGATCAACTCGGCCGCCCTGCCGGCTCCCACCCCGCGCAGACCGGGGAGCCCATCGGAGGGGTCGCCGCGGAGGACGGCGAAGTCCGCGTAGCGGCGGCCGGGGACACCGTAGCGCCGGCTCACCTCCGCCTCGTCGACGATCGCCAGCCCGCCCCTCTCGGGGTAGAGCACCGAGACCCGGGGATCCTCGACCAGGGCGAAGAGGTCGCGGTCGCCGCTCAGCACCTCCACCGTGCCGCCGGCGAGCGCGCTCCAGGTGGCGATGACATCCTCGGCCTCGTGGTCGGCGACACCGAGGTGGTCGACTCCGATGGCGCCGAGGATGTCGAAGATCACGGGCATCTGCGGCGCGAGGAGCGGCGGCACCGGCTCGGCCACCCGATGGGCCTTGTAGCTGGGGATGAGGTCCACCCGCCACCGCGGACGCCAGTCCTCGTCGCTCGCGACCGCGAGGTGGGAGGGCCGGCGCTGCGTGACCAGCCGGGCCAGCGCGTCGAGGAAGCCACGCACCGCGTTGTTCGGCTGCCCGCCGGGACCGCGGATGCTCACCGGCACGCCGAAGAAGGCGCGGAAGATCATGCTGGAGCCGTCGATCAGGAGCCAGTCGCAGGCCATCGCTCGCCATTCTGGCGGGACGCGCGGAACGCCCGGTATCGTGGGTGGGACAAGCCAAGGAGGACATGGAGATGCGGACGCGCAAGCTGGGCTCCCAGGGTCTGGAGGTCTCCGCCGAGGGCCTCGGTTGCATGGGCATGAGCCAGTCCTACGGCCCCGCCGACGAGACCGAGGCGGTCGCCACCATCCACCGCGCCCTCGACCTGGGGGTGACATTCCTCGATACCGCCGACATGTACGGGCCGTTCACCAACGAGCGGCTGGTGGGGCGGGCGATCGCCGGGCGCCGCGACCAGGTGGTGCTGGCCACCAAGTTCGGCAACGAGCGACGAGAGGACGGCAGCTTCGTGCGGGTCAACGGCCGCCCCGACTACGTGCGCCGCTGCTGTGACGCCTCCCTGGAGCGCCTGGGCATCGACCACATCGACCTTTACTACCAGCACCGGGTGGACCCCGCCGTCCCTGTCGAGGAGACCTGGGGGGCGCTGGCGGAGCTGGTCGCCGCCGGCAAGGTCCGCTTCCTCGGGATCTCCGAGGCCGGGCCGGCCACCATCCGGCGGGCTCACGCCACCCATCCCATCACCGCCCTTCAGAGCGAGTACTCGCTCTTCACCCGCGATCCGGAGGCGGAGGTGCTGCCCACCTGCCGGGAGCTGGGCATCGGCTTCGTCCCCTTCAGCCCGCTGGGTCGCGGGGTGCTCTCCGGGACCCTGACCAGCACGGCCGGGCTGGGTGACGCCGACTTCCGGGCTCACAACCCGCGCTTCCAGGGCGCGAACTTCGACCACAACCTGGAGCTGGTGGCGCGGCTGACCGAGGTGGCGAAGAGGAAGGGATGCACCCCCGCCCAGCTGGCCCTGGCCTGGGTGCTGGCCCAGGGCGAGGACGTCGTCCCCATCCCCGGCACCAAGCGCCGGCGCTGGCTCGAGGAGAACGTGGGCGCGCTCTCGGTCGACTTGACGCCCGATGACATCGCCGCCATCGAGGCGATCACCCCGCCGGGGGCGGCCGCGGGCGACCGCTATCGTCCCGAGGAAATGGCCAGGGTCAACGTCTGAGGTCAGGAGGCCCGCGACGTCAGCGGCAGCCTGACCACACGGTCGCCGGTGGCCTGCGCCGCCTCGAGGCTGCGTGCCTCGAGCAGCTTCTCCATCGCCTCGGCATCGAGCGGGCGCGAGAGGTGGAACCCCTGGGCCCACTGCCGGGGGAAGTCGTCGAGAGCACGGAGATCGCGGAGGTCCTCGACCCCCTCGGCGACCACCGTGACTCCTAGGCTGTGGCCGAATGCGAACACCGCATGCGAGAGGCCGTCCCCGTCGCGCGACGAGCTGAGCGTGGTGGTGAACGCCTTGTCGATCTTGATGATGTCGACCGGGAAGTCGCGGAGCCGGCTGAGCGACGAGTGACCGGTGCCGAAGTCGTCGAGGGCAATGCGAATGCCCAGCTCCCGCAGCTCCTGGAGGCGACTGGTGGCGCCCTCCACCTCGTCGATGGCCAGGCTCTCGGTCACCTCCAGGATCAGGTTCCAGGGCGCCAGGCCGGTCCGGGTGAGGACGCTCTGAACCTCCTCGATGAAGGCTCCCCTCTGCAGCTGCCGCGGGGAGACGTTGACGGCGACCGCGATCTCATGGCCCAGGCCGGGCCTGCGCCAGCGGGACGCCTCGAGGCAGGCCCGCTCCAGCACCCAGGTGCCGATGGGGGCGATCAACCCGGTCTCCTCGGCCAGGGGGATGAACTCGGTGGGCAGCACCAGCCCATGCCGCGGGTGCCGCCAGCGCAGCAGCGCCTCGGCGGCCACCACGTCGCCGGAGGGGACCTCGAAGACCGGCTGGTAGAGGAGGACCAGCTCCCCACGCTCGAGGGCCCGGTTGAGGTCGGCCTTGAACTCGTGGCGGCTGCGCACCGCGGCGTGCATGCTGGGGGCGAACAGCTCCCAGCGGCCCTTGCCCAGTCCCTTGGCCGTGTACATGGCCTCGTCGGCGTTGCGAAGGATCTCGTCCGCGTCGAACTCCCCGCCGTCCCCGGTGGCGATGCCGATGCTGGCCCGGACCATGACCTCGGCGCCCATGACCTGGAACGGCTCGCGCAGCCGGTCAACGATGCGGCCGGCCACCGCGGTTGCCGCGTGGCTGTCCGCCATCCCCTGCAGGAGCACCGCGAACTCGTCGCCCCCCAGCCGGGCGGCGAGGTCCGCGGGCCGGAGGCAGTCGCCCAGCCGGCCGGCCACCGCGCGGAGGAGCTCGTCGCCGACAACGTGCCCCAGGCTGTCGTTGACGGTCTTGAAGTCGTCGAGGTCGATGAAGAGCACGCCGATCCCCTCCCTGCCGTCGGCGAGAGCCTCGCGGACCCGGGCCTGGAAGAGGGTGCGGTTGGCCATGCCGGTCAGGGGGTCGTGGAGAGCCTGGTGCCGGAGCTTGTGTTGGAGGTCGGTGAGCTGGCGCAGGGAGTGCTCCAGGCGGCCGTTCTCCAGGGTGCTGCCGGTCAGCGCGGCGAGGGTCTCGAAGAGGCGCAGGTCCTCGGCGTCGAACGTGCTCACCTCGCCCAGCCGGTTCCCGACCACCATCAGGCCGATGGGTCGGGTCTCCCCGCGGAGCACGGCGACCATGCCGTCGCGAATCGCCTCCCGGCTGAGGAAGTGCACCGCGTCGGCGTCTGCGGTCTCCGCGTCGAGGATGGCGGGGGCGGTCGTCACCATCGCGGTGATGAACCGCTGCTCCGCCTCGTCCATCTCCACCGGGCGCATCGGTTCGACACCGCCGGCGCCGACACCCGTGCGGACCATCGCCTCCCCCTCCCGGGTCGGGAAGATGATCATCGCCGCCATCTCGACTCGGAAGGTCTCGCAGGACCCCTTGAGGACATCGAGGAGCGCCTGGTCAAGGTCTCCCGAGTGTTGCAGGTGCCGGCTTGACGTGTAGAGGAACGCGACCTGCTGACGATTCTCGCGCTCCGCGACGTAGGCCCGGTAGGCAAGCGCGACGCCGCCGGCGGGAATCACCAGGAGCCAGACATCCTGAGGGTGGAACCACATCAGGTTGACGGTGATCAGGCCCAGACAGACGTTGATGAGCGTGCCGAGCATGGCCAGACCGTAGTTGCCCAGCACGCCGCTGCGGTCGGCGCGACCTTCGGAGAGGAAGAGGGCGACCACGAAGATCGCCGCCTGGAGCGCGCCGGCCAGGGTGACCGCGGCCAGGGCCGCCAGCAGGGCCATGTTGCCGGTGGGGTCCCGATCGGGTGCCAGCCGGGCGAAGAGTGCCACCGCCACCGCGGCGCCGAGCGTGAAGTTCCCGAGGTTGAAGGCGAGCTTCAACGGCGACTGCCGCCGATGCAGCGTCAGGGCCACGGCGGAGCCGAGGAGGCAGGCGAGGACGACCGTCAGCGGACGGTCGAAGAACAGCCCCACGACCAGGGCGATCTCGCTGAGCGAGAAGGACTCGGCCTCGCGCCGAAACTGGACGTGGACGACACAGATCTCGGCGAGGCAGAAGAGGGCGGCGAGAAGCCACCAGGGGATCGTGTAGGGCGACGTGCGTTGCGGAAGCGGGGCGATGGCCGCCGTGGCAAGGGCGGCCACCCCGATGAGGGCGGTGGCGAGCAGCGGGACCCGACCCACGCGAGCGATGAGCCGGTGGCCGTGGCGCACCATCATCGCCTCGGGCGAGGTCGCAACCCCGGGCTCATGGCTCCGGATCCGTCAGAGGCTCACGACCAGGAGACCCCGTCGGGGCAGTACGTGCCCGACCAGGAGACCCCGTCCACCGAGTGCGTCACCGACCAGGAGACGCCGTCCGGGCAGCTCACCGACCAGGAGATCCCGTCGAGGGCGGCGTTCGTGCCCGACCAAGAGACCCCATCCAGGGAGGTGTTCGCCCCCGACCAGGAAACCCCATCCAGGGAGGTGTTCGCCCCCGACCAGGAGACCCCGTCCAGGGAGGAGTTCGTCCCCGACCAGGAGACGCCGTCCGGGGAGACCGGTGACAGGGCGACGGCCGGCGCCTGCGCGACCGGGGTCACCGTCTGAGCCGTGGGGAGCGGAGCACTCGCCATCGACAGGGCGGCCCCGGCAGTGAAGGCCGCGGCGGCGAGAAGGCCGCCCAGGGCGACGCGGATCCGCTTCTTGTCAGACCAACTGAGCATCGCAGTCCGAAACATGGCAGCCACTCCTCCAGGTCCACCTGCGCTGGAGCCCCCCCAAAGGGACCCCCACTGGGGGGTGAGCGTAGTTATCTATCGTCGCAAGCTCGCCAATCATCCCGTAACAGAACGCCGACATCGGACTAATCGCCGATGATCCCGTCACAAATCGCCGATGAGGTCGCACACCCCGCGGAGAGCAGAGCCGGGCACCTCGCCAGGCTCCGGCGCGGGCCGGGCGTGCCGGCCACCGCTGGCGAAGCGGTCGCGAAACCCTGCGACGGTATCCTCATGCCGGTGAGCGCCACACCACCCTGGGGCACGGCCGCGGTCGCCGTGCAGCCGCAGCGACCTGTGCACCAGGGCCTCGGCCTGGCGGTGGTGATGACGGGCGTGCTGATCACCGCCGTCGACACCACCATCGTGGTCCTCGCTCTGCCCGCGATCGAGCGGGGGTTGCGCATCGACCTCTCGTCGGTGATCTGGGTGATCATCGGCTACCTCCTGGTGATCACCCTGCTGGCCACCCAGGTGGGACGGCTCGGCGACATGTTCGGCCGGGTCCGGATGTACGAGGCCGGCTTCGTCATCTTCATCATCGGCTCGGCTCTGTGCGCTCTGGCCTGGGATGGGTCGTCGATGATCGGCTTCCGCATCCTCCAGGGCATCGGCGGCGCCCTGGTCACAGCCAACAGCGGGGCGGTGATCGCCGACCTCTTCCCGCCTCACCAGCGCGGCAAGGCCTACGGCTTCAACGGCATCGGATGGAGCGCGGGGGCTGTGCTCGGGATCGTGCTCGGCGGGCTGATCGTCACCTACCTCTCCTGGCGGTGGATCTTCTGGATCAACGTGCCGATCGGGATCGCGGCCGTCCTGCTGGCCGTGCGCGTCCTCCACGACGTCGGCGAGAGGCGCCGTCACCGCCTCGACGTCGCGGGCATGCTGACCCTCGGCCTCGGCCTCTTCGGAGTGCTCTGGGCGATGACCTCGCTGGCGTCCACGCCGTTCGACGCCACCATCCTCGGCTACCTGGTCGGCGGGGTCGTCTTCCTGGCCGTCTTCACCGCGATCGAGTGGAGGCAGGAGGAGCCGATGCTCAAGCTGTCGCTGCTCAAGATCCCGACCATGACGCCCTCGCTGCTGGCCGCGTTCTTCCAGGGGCTGGCCAACTTCGCGGTGCTCTTCCTGGTGATCATGTACCTGCAGGGGACACGCGGTCTCTCCGCCCTCAACGCGTCGCTTCTGCTTGTTCCCGGGTACCTGGTGGGCGGCGCCATCGGACCCTTCGCGGGCCGCCTGGCCGACCGGGTCGGGCCGGTGATCCCGGCCACGGTCGGCCTCTCGGTGCAGGTGGTCGCGCTCTTCATCTACGCCCATCTCTCCGCCGACACCGGGCTCTGGGTGGTGGTGGTGGCCAGCCTCATCAACGGCATGGGGGCCAGCTCGTTCTTTCCCGCCAACACCTCGGCGGTGATGAAGGCATCGCCGCCCCAGCTCTTCGGGATCTCGTCGGGGATGCTGCGCACCTTCGCCAACATCGGCATGGTCTTCTCGTTCTCGATGGCCATCGTGCTGGCCTCCCGGAGCATCCCCCGCCAGCTCGCCTTCGCCATCTTCGTGGGCTCGACCTCCCTGCACGGCCGGCTGGCCACGGCGTTCGCCAGCGGTCTGCATTCGGCCTTCTACGGATCGATGGTGCTGATGGCGGTGGCCGCGGTCCTCTCGGCGACCCGCGCCGCGCGGGGGCTCGGCTACCAGCCGCACTCCGCCGCCACGACGGTCCGGCGGCCGGTTGCCACCGACGCGCCACCCAGCCGCGCCGGGGACTGAGCTGCGGCGCGTCCCCGGCCGGCCCGGCCGGCGCTAGTTGGACAGGTGGCGGACGGCCACCGGCGCCGGCTTCGGCACCGGGACGCTCAGGCGCCGCCCGCCGGTCGCCGGCACCGACCCGCGCGTCGACGCCACCTCGGGCAGGTGACGCACCCGCTTGAGCATCCGTGACAGAGCCTCGGCGTCGATCGGCCGGGCAAAGAAGTAGCCCTGGCAGAGGTTGACGTCGAGGCTGTGCAGCACGTCGGCCTGCTCCAGCGTCTCCACTCCCTCGGCCACGGTGGCGATGGAGAGGGCCCGGCTCAGCTGGGCCACCGTGCGCATCAGCTCCTGGCTCTTCACCGACTCGGTGATGTTGTCGGTGAAGCTCTTGTCCAGCTTGAGGAAGTCGACGGGCAGGTCCTGCAGGTGTCCGAGCGAGGAGTAACCGGTGCCGAAGTCGTCGATGGCGATGCGGACGCCGATCTCCTTGAGGGCCGCGAACTGGCGGAGCGCGGCATGGACGTCGGTCATGACCTGGGACTCGACGATCTCCAGCACCAGGTGCCGCGGGTCCAACCCCGATTGGTTGAGGGCCGCGACCACGTCGTTCTGGAGCTGGGTCCCGAACAGCTGCCGGGCCGAGACGTTGACGCTGAGCAGGAAGTCTTTGAAGAGGCTGGGATGGTTGGTCCGCCACCGCTGGGTCTGCAGGCACGCCTCGCGCAGCACCCACGCCCCGAGCGGGACGATCAGCCCCGTCGCCTCGGCGAGCGGGATGAAGTCCAGGGGCGGCACCAGGCCGCGCTGGGGGTGCTGCCACCGCACCAGGGCCTCGACGCCGAGGATGCGCCGGTGCTTCGAGTCGACGATCGGCTGGTAATGGAGGATGAATTGGTCCTGGTCAAGGGCCGTGCGCAGGTCGCGCTCGAAGGCGATGCGCTCGATCTCGCTGGCGTGGAGCTCGGCGCGGTAGATGACGTAGCGTCCCTTGCCCTCGCGCTTGGCGCACATCAGGGCGACGTCGGCGTTGCGGAGCAGCTCGCCGGGCCCGGTCTCGCCGTCCATCATCACCACCCCGGCGCTGGCGCTGATCGTGCAGCTGTGCAGCTCAGCGGGGTAGGGCCGTTGCACCACCTCGACGATGCGGCGGGCGATGACCTCGAGGTTGGCGCGGTCCCCCACCCGGGGCAGCAGCACGGCGAACTCGTCGCCACTCAGCCGGGAGACGATGTCGGTGGTGCGCAGGCAGCTCTGGATGCGCTCCGCGCTGCCGCGCAGAACCTCGTCACCCACGCTGTGGCCCACCGAGTCGTTGATGGACTTGAGGTTGTCGACGTCGACCAGCATCAGGGCCAGCTCCGCCCCGGGCCGGACGTGCCGCTCCAGCTCGCGCTCGAAGGCGCGGCGGTTGGCCAGACCGGTGAGCCCGTCGACGCTCGCCAGGTCCTCGATCTCGGCGTGTCGGAAGGCCAGCTCGGTGCGGGCCCGGAGGAGGTGGAGGGTCACCACCACCAGCGCGGCCGCCAGGATCGCGGCTCCGCCCACCACCAGCGCGGCCGTCTCCGCCTCGCCGGCGACCGAGCCATCCGAGGCGATGGCAACCACGCCCAGGGCGATGGCCGCCAGCGCCGCGAGCGCCATGGCGACGGCCAGCCGGAGTGCCGCCGAGCCGGCCGGCCGGGAGACGGGTTTGACCAGAGCGGTGGGCTGGGGCACGGAGTGGAGCATATGCACTACTCGCAGCCCCCGAAATGACGGGATCCCGTCCCCCGTGTCACAGATCATCGGCGGGGAGGGTGACGATCGGATTGCCCCCGGCGGGATCGCACATCGCCGTCAAGAAGCGGTCGAAGGCCCCGGCGACCCCTCGCCCCGCCCGCCGGGGGGCTAGCCGTCTGCCCGCGCGAAGGCCAGGCAGGCGTTGTGCCCGCCGAAGCCGTAGCTGGTGCTGATCGCCAGGTCGACCCGCGCCGGGCGCCCGACGTTGGGGACGTAGTCGAGATCGCACTCGGGATCGGGCTCGTCCAGGTTGATGGTCGGCGGCACGAAGTTGTCGCGGATGGCGAGGAGGGAGAAGATCGCCTCCACCCCCCCGGCGGCGCCCAGCAGATGGCCGGTCATCGACTTGGTGGAGCTGATCGGCACCGTGGCAGCGCGCGCACCCAGCGCCGCCTTCACCGCGCGCGTCTCGGCGGCGTCGTTGAGCTGGGTCGAGGTGCCGTGGGCGTTGACGTAGTCGACCTCGTCGGGGCCGTGCCCGGACCGCTTCAGAGCCAGTTGCACGCTGCGGCAGGCGCCGGTCCCGGTGGGATCGGGCTGCACGATGTCGCAGGCGTCGTCGGTGGCCCCGTAGCCGACCACCTCTGCGTAGATGCGGGCGCCGCGACGGCGCGCGTGCTCGTAGTCCTCCAGGATCAGAATCCCCGAGCCCTCGCCCATCACAAACCCGTCGCGATCCTTGTCGAAAGGCCGCGACGCCTTCTCGGGCTCGTCGTTGCGGGTGGACATCGCCTGCATGGCGTTGAAGGTCGTGATCCCGATCCGGCAGATGGCCGCCTCGGTGCCGCCCGCGATCACCGCCACGGAGTCGCCGCGGCGGATCCACTCGGCGGCCTCGCCGATGGCATTGCCGGAGGATGCGCACGCGGAGACGGCGGCGAAGTTGGGGCCGCGCGCACCGAACTCGATGGCCACGCGACCCGCGGTCATGTCCGGGATCATCGCCGGGATGGTGAAGGGTGAGACCCGGCGCGGTCCCCCCTCGTTGAGGCGGACCACCGCGTTCTCGAGCCATTCCAGGCCGCCGATCCCGGACGCCACCAGCACCCCGACGTCGTCACCGATGGCCCGCACATCGAGACCGGAGTCGGCGACAGCCTGGCGCGCCGCCACCAGCCCGAAGGCGACGCAGCGCGCGGTGCGGCGCGACTCCTTGAGCCCGAGGTGTTCGGCCGCATCGAACCCCTTCACCTCTCCGGCGATCCGGGTGGAGAGATCCGACGCCTCGCAGAGCGAGATCGGGACGATGCCCGAGCGGCCGCGACGGCAGGCATCCCAGCTCGACTCGACATCGAGCCCGAGTGGGGTGACCGCCCCCATGCCGGTGACCACCACCCGCACCCGGCCATTGGCATGGACGGTCACAGGCCCAGCTCCTCCAGCACCCGGGGCGCCGCCGGGGCACCCTGACTGTGGTAGCCACCGTCGATGTGGAGCATCTCCCCGGTCATCCCTCGTGACAGGTCGCTGAGCAGGAAGACGGCGGCGGCGGCCACCGGGCCGGCGTCGGTGCTGTCCCACCCCAGCGGCGCCGCGCGCTCCCAGGCATCCTTCAAACCGGAGAACGACGCGACCGCCTTGGCGGCCACCGTCTCCAGGGGACCGGCCGCCAGCGAGTTGACCCGGATGCGCTGAGATCCGAGGTCGCGGGCGAGGTAGCGGACGATGGATTCGAGCGCGGCCTTGGTGGGGCCCATCCAGTCGTAGAGGGGCCAGGCCACGGTGGCGTCGAAGGTCAGGGTCATGATGGAACCGCCCCGCTCCTGCATCAGAGGAGCGAGCTCCTGGGCCATCGCCTTGAGGCTGAAGGCGGAGACCTGCATGGCGATCGCGACTGACTCCCAGGGGGTGGTCATGAAGCGCCCGCCGAGGGCGTCCTCGGGCGCATAGGCGACCGCGTGGACCGCCCCGTCGAGCCCTCCCCACCTCTCCCTGACCGCAGCGGCGACGGCCGCCACCTGCTCCGGCACGGCGACGTCCATCTCCAGCACGGGGCCCTCGAGACCGAGACGGCGGGCGCTGCGCTGGGTGAGGCTCATGGCCCGGCCGAAGGAGGTGAGGATCAGCTCGGCACCGTGCACCAGGCAGGCGTCGGCGATGGAGTAGGCGATGCTCTTGGGGGTGAGCACGCCGGTGACGAGAATGCGCTTGCCGGCCAGCAGGCCACCGGTTGCAAGGGCGCGGGAGGTGGTCGGGAGGGGCTCAGCGGTCACGGAGGGGGTCTCCTTCATGGCACGTGAAGGTGGAATCGGAGGAGGCGGCTCAGGTTACGGCCCCTCACCTCCCCTCCACCCGGCGGACCAGGTCCAGCATGCGCTCGTGCCATCCCGGGCCGCCGGCCAGGATGTTGCCGCTCGAGAAGACGGCGGTCTCGTCGCCCTCCCAGTCGGTCACGACGCCTCCCGCCTCGCGGACCAGCAGGGCCCCCGCCGCGATGTCCCACAGGCCGAGGCCCAGCTCGAAGAAGCCGCTCCACACCCCGGAGGCGCAGTAGGCCAGGTCGAGGGATGCCGCGCCGACCCGGCGCAGGTCCTCGAACTCACCCAGGGCGGCGTTCATCACCGCCAGGTAGCGGGCGTGCCACTCCGGGTGGCGGAAGGGGAAACCGGTGGCGGTGACCCCTGCGGCCGGGCTGGCACGCAGGTCGAGGCGGCGCCCGGCGCGGTCGAAGGCACCCTGGCCACCCACCGCCGTCCAGCGGGCTCCGAGCTCCGGGGCGCTGACCACGCCGACCGTCGGCTGATCCGCCTCGACGAGGGCGACGCTCACCCCGACCATCGGGAACCCGAGCACGAAGTTGGTGGTCCCGTCCAGGGGGTCCACGACCCAGAAGCGCTCCGCCCGCGTGCCTCCGCCCTCCTCGGCGAGGATGGGGATCTCCGGGGTCGCCATGCGCAGGATGGAGGTCGCCGCCGCCTCGGCCTCGCGGTCGACGCTGGTCACCCAGTCACCGCGACCCTTGGATTCGGGGACGGCGCGGAGGCCGCCGGCCCGGGCGGTGGTGATCACCCGTCCCCCCGCCTCAGCGGCGGCGGTGGCGAGGTGGACGAGGTCGGCCGGGCGGCGGGGCGCGACCGGCGGAACGGCGCTCATGCTGCGCATGATCGTCGATGGGCTCTCTGCCTCGTCGCCATGGCCAGTCGATGGCCCGCGATTGGGACGCAGGGGCCAGACTCGGGGAACGCCGGCCCGGGTGCCCGGCGACCGCGGGCGTGGAGGTGAAGGTGGAACGAAGGGAGGCGGCCCCGATCCTGGTCGGCACCTGCAACTGGGTCGATCACGAGCAGTTCTACCCGGACGAGCTGCGCGGCCGGCGGCAGCGCGAGCGGCTCGCCTTCTACGCCGGCTACTTCCCCCTGGTCGAGATCGATTCGAGCTTCTACGGGATCCCCACCCCGGCGCGGGTGGCCGGCTGGGTGGCCCGCACGCCCGACGCCTTCGTCTTCAACATCAAGGCGTATCGCAGCCTCACCGGCCACGAGCGCGAGGGGGGGCGGCCCCGGCCCCCGACCCCCGAGGAGGAGAGGGAGTTCCTCGAGGCGCTCCGCCCGCTCCAGGGGTCGGGGAAGCTCGGCGCCATCCACTACCAGTTCCCTCCCTGGCTGGTGAGCGGCCCGGCCGGGCGCGAGGCGCTGCTGCGCGCGCGCGAGCGGCACCCGGACGACACCATCGCCGTCGAGTTCCGCCACCGTTCCTGGTTCGAGACGGAGCGGCTCGCGCAGACAGAGGACCTGCTCAGAGAGCTGGACTGCACCCTGGTGGGGGTCGACGCGCCTCAGCTGGGGAGCGGGACGGCGCCGCCCCACCTCGCCATCACCTCCCCACGCCTGGTCCTGGTGCGCTTCCACGGCCGCAACTACGAGACCTGGTACCGAAAGGTGGCCACCACCGGCGAGCGCTTCGACTACCTCTATCACCCCGCGGAGCTGCAGCAGTGGGTCCCGGCGATCCATGCCGCGGCCGAGCGCGGCGTTCCGGTCCACGTGCTCATGAACAACAATCGCAGCAACTACGCCGTGGTCAACGGCTTCGACATGGCCCACCTGCTCGGGGTCCGGCTTCCCCGACCCCCCGAGCCCGTCCTGCGACGGATGGAGGAGCGCGACGGCCAGGTCCCGGGTTGGGCGCTGGCGGCCTCCGAGCCGCCGCCAGCGATCCCGCCGGAGGAGCCGGCGAAGCCGCCCGACGGCGAGGTTGTGGCACAATCTGGGCAGCTTTTTCTCGACGTGTGATTCCGCGGCCGCAGCCATGGGTATGCTTCCCGGTGCCGCGGCCGTCCGGGCTTTTCTCCGCCGTCCGAATGCGCGATGATGGACAGCGCGGGATCTCCGGTGTCCAGCAGCCCAGGTTGCTCGGCGTCGCTCCCCCGATTCTCTAGAGCACCGAGGTCTCGCTGCCGGGTCGCGGGTCCCGTTCGTCCGTGGAGGTTTGTGCGATGGCCATGGCGTCCCCACACCGCAATGAAAGGACACAGCGCCGGCCGGCTCCCACCGGCATGGTGGTCCGCAACGACGCCGCGACCTACGAGGTCGAGGTCGCCAAGGCCCTCAACCAGTGGGCGGTGACGGTGACCAGCGTGGCCGACGGCAGGATGATCTGCCAGGACTTCTTCAGCCGCCGCTGGGAGGCCGTGGCCCGGGCCGAGGACTTCGTCCGGCTGCTCAACCGCTCCGAGCCCCCGCCCGGCTGGTAGCGGCGGCGCCTGGCTGACCTACGCCGACTGAGCCGGTTCGTTCTCGACGGCGGGGAACAGCACCGCCAGATCCTCGGACGCGCCGTCCCGCCAGACCGTGATCGCCATCGAGTCGCCCGGATGCCGGGCGCCGACGGCGGTGCGGAATTGGGACTCGCCGCCGGTCAGGGTGTAGGCGCCGATGGCGGTGATGACATCACCGGAGCGCACCCCGGCCACGGCGGCCGGTGACGCCTCGCGCACCGGCCCGACCTCCACCCCGTAGGCGGCGGGAAGGCCGTGGGCGGCGGCGATCGCCGAGGTCACCGTCCGCACCCCGGCTCCGAAGCTGACGCTCGGACCCTGCTCCCCCTCGGGGCGGGGCAGGAAGCGAGCCAGCTGGACCGGATCGAAGCCGACGATCAGCCGGTCACCGATCTGGAACGCCGGAACCGTGACCCTGCCCAGCCGGCCCAGCAGGATTGCGCTTGCCGACGGGTCGGTGAGGATGTCGCGGACCCGGTGCTCGACCCCCCTCTGAGAGAGGTACTGGAGGGCCGCGGCGCAGGTGGGGTCGCCGGCGCGGACGTAGACCGTGACCTGATCGCTCATCTGGCGGGAGGAAGGCTAGCAGGGGCCGTCAGAGGAGGGGTGGCGAAGGCTCATGGGGGTTCAGCCCTCGGGCGCGGGGGCCGGCGGAGCGGCGGAGCCGGCGTCGACACCGGGGGAGCCCTCGGGTCGTGGGCCGTGGCGGCGGCGGCGGCGCCGGTGCGGCCGGGGACTGCGCGAACCCTCCCCGGAGGGGGCGCCCGGCTCGCCCAAGGGCGGCTGGCCATCCGCGCCCGGGGCGGCTCCGGCGACCTCGGGACGTGCCCCTCCGCGGCGGCGGCGGCGGCGGCGGCGGCGAGCCGGCTGCCCGGGCTCCGATTCCGCGCCGCCGCCTCCGGCGGGGGGAGCGAGCGGCTCGCCGTCGGGCCCGAGAGCCGGGGGCGCCTGGGCGGTGGCGCCTCCGCGACGGCGACGCCGACGGCGGCGAGAGACGACGCCCTCGCCGGTGGCCGCCTCCCCCTCCCCGGCATATGAGTGGTCGGGCCGCCGGCGCGGCGACACCACATCGGCGGCGGGGACGTAGCCGCCCGCCTCGCGCGCGGCCTCCACCAGCACGCCGTACATCGACTCCTCGCCGGAGCGCAGCGTGGCGGCGTCGCCGATGCAGGCGACCAGGCGCCGGGCGCGGGAGACGGCGACGTTCAGCCGGTTGGGCACCCTCAGGAAGCCGATCCGGCCCCGCTCGTTGGACCGGACCAGGGAGATGACGACCAGGTCCTCCTCCCGGCCCTCGAAGGAGTCGACGGTGTCGATCTTCACCGAGCGCTTGAACTTGCGGCGTCCGAGCGCCTGGCGGAGTCTCTCCACCTGCTCGGCGTACATGGCGATGACGGCCATGCTCAGCTCGCGCGGAGCGCGCTCGTCGAGCAACCGGACCACGTGGGCGGCGACGCGGACCTCGGTCTCGTTGCGCAGCGCGCCCCCGGGACCGCGGCGCTCGCGACTGCCGCGCATGCCGTCGGTGTCGACGAAATGGAGCGCGACCGGCAGCGGCTTGCGGGTCACGAACTCGTAGGCCTGGACCTCGGGAGCGTCCTCGAGCAGGCCGTCGTAGGACGCGCGCGAGACGTAGGCGGAGATCTGCGGGTGCATGCGGTGCTGGATGGTCAGCAGGCAGCGCGCCTCGGCGGGAAGTCCGCCGTCCCAGGCCATCTCGAAGAGCGAGGTGTTGATCAGCTCCTCGAGATAGGGGTCGGTCTCGACGATGCCGTACAGGGAGTCGTCCTCGACCGGGGGGAGCTGCTTGTGGTCGCCGACCAGGGCCAGCGCCGAACCCAGGCGCAGCGCTGGCAGGGCCTCGTCGGCCCGGGCCTTGTTGGCCTCGTCGAGGATGACCACGTCGAAGTTCATGTCGGTGATCGCCGAGGTCGCGGCCGTGGCGCAGGTGGCGAAGTAGCAGTTGGCCTCCATCAGCCGCGGGTCGTCCTCGTCGTCGCAGCGGAAGCGCTCCACCGCGGGGTGGACGCGCTCGGCCCGGGCCACCCGGACTGCGCGCATGCCGGGGGTCCCGGCGAGCCGTTCCAGGGCGTTGTCGACCGCCAGGTTGGAGTGCGAGGTGACCAGGATCCGCTCGTCGGGGTCGAGGGCGAGACGGCGCTTGACGGCCTCCACGATGACCGTGGTCTTGCCGGTGCCGGGCGGACCCTGGATGAAGACGGCCTGACCGGCCTGGAGGCCGGCGAGCAGGGTGACGGCCCGGTCCTGGGGCGGGTTGGCCTGCATTCCCTCGGTCAGCCAGCCCGACGCCTCGGGGCTGGGTGTGTAGGCGGGCGAGCGCACGGTGTCGGCGGCCACCAGGAGCTGGGCGAGCAGGCCGACCCCGAAGTCCCGGGTCGCTATCGCCGCCAGCACCGAGCGCTTGGCCTGGTAGAGCGACCGGTTGAAGGAGGGGGTGATGTACCCCTCTGAGCCGGCGTGTTCGAAGGTGCGGGTGGTGACCTCGACGGTGTGCCGGCGGTGGTCGATGCGCGACACCCGCCCGACGAAGTTGGGCTCGTCCTCCGGCTCCACCAGGACCGCGGCGTCGGGAGCGAGGTTGATGGGCTCGGCCTCGGGGACGGTGAACTCGACCTTGCCGATCTCGGGCTGGCGGCGATCCGCCTCGCCGAACTCGCGGCCGCAGGAGGGGCACTGGGTCTGCTCGCCCGGCCGCCAGAGCGCGCGGCAGGTCTTGCAGCGCCAGAACTCCCGGGTGGAGAGGTAGCGGGTACGCTGGGTCTGGGCCCGTCCCTTCTCCGCGCTCTCGAGGCGCTCGACCAGCTTGAGGGTGGCGTAGAGCCGCTCGCTCTTGGCCGCCTTGGCGCCGGCGCGGCGCCAGTCCAGGATCCGGAAGGTGTCGCTGGCCACGCCGTTGGCGGCGGTCACCACCGGGTGGCGAGCGGTCAGGGTGAGGATCTTGGCCCCCTCGGGGTGGTCGCTCACCGGCTTGAGGGAGATCACGCGCAGCGCGAGGTGGGCCGGGTCCCCGCCCGGGTCCGGCTGGGGAACGCACTGGAGGGTCAGGTCGGGAAGCGCCAGCCGCACCTGGGGTGGGTCGTCGTCGCTGAAGGAGACGGTGAGGTGGCCGAGCTCGGAGAGGCGCTCGGCGAAGACGGCGCGCGGATCGGCGCCGGCGGAACCGCCGTTTGCAAGATGGGTGAGGACGACCATGGCGTCACTCTCATCGGGCACGATGAGGTGGAGCCGGTCGAGCGCGAGGTCCGGTGCGATCAGCGGACTGTCAACCTCGATGCGCCGCAGGATATGGCCGTACGGCGTCGGCACACGTATTCCGGGAAGCTTCGGAGGCACGCGCTCGCGGCAATGACGCGGCATCTGGCCGGCGACCGGCCGGGGCAGCGGCTCTCGAAAGCTCCCGCCTGAACCGACTATACCCGAACCGGTGCCGGTTGCACCAGGCGGGCGAAACCGTGTCACCGGCGTCGCAGCCCCCGGGGCGCTCGCCGGGAGGGCCGGGGCGGCGCAGCTTGCGACAAACTTCGACCCTGATCCCATGAGCGACCTCGGCGCCTCCCCTCCTGCCGACGCCAACCCGATCGCGGCGATCCCGGCGTCACGGTCCGGGCCGCTGCCCCCCGGGGCGCTGCTGATCGGGATCGCGCTCGCCGTCCAGGGGCTCACCACCTACGCCTTCGTGGTGATCGCCAACCACGCCCTGGGGCCCAAGCCCTACTCGGCCTTCAGCGCCCTCTGGGCGCTCACCTTCGTGGCCGCCCCGGGCCTCTTCCTCCCCCTCGAGCAGGAGGTCGGCCGGGCGGCCTCGGCACGGCGGGTGGCCGGGTTGGGGGCCGGGCCGGTGGTCCGCCGGGCGCTGACGCTGGGAGCCGGCCTGGCGCTCGGGGTGATCCTCCTCTCCGGGGCCGCCGAGGCACCGCTCGTGACCACCTTCTTCAACGGCCAGGGGTTGCTGCTGCTCGCCTTCCTGGTCGCGATGGCGGTCTACACGGTGTACTACCTGGCGCGGGGAACGCTGGCCGGCGCGGGCCGCTTTGGCGGCTACGCGACGGTTCTGGTGGTTGAGGGGGCGGTCCGGATCATCGCCGCCCTGGTGCTGCTCCGGGCGGGGGTCACCAATGTCGGAGCGTACGGGCTCGCCATCAGCCTGCCGTGCGTCATCGGCGTCGCGGTCGTGCTCCCCCGCCAGCACGGCATCGCCGCGCCGGGACCGCCGGCCCCCTGGAGCGAGCTCTCCTTCGCCCTGGGATGGCTGCTCGCCGGCTCGCTGCTCGCCCAGGCCCTCATGAACGTCGCTCCGCTTGCGGTCAAGGCCTTCTACAGCGGAACCGACCCCAACCTCGCCGGCCGCGTCCTCAACGGGGTGATCATCGCCCGGATCCCGCTCTTCTTCTTCCAGGCGATCCAGGCGTCGCTCATGCCCAAGCTCTCCGCCGACGCGGCCGCCGCGCGCTGGGACGATTTCATGACCCTGCTCCGGCGGATACTGCTCCTGGTCGCTGCGCTGATCGTGGTGTCGGTGGCCGGGATGGGCCTGCTCGGCCCGCCCATCGTCCACATCCTCTTCCACAACAGCACCCCGCTCTCCGGGGGCGATCTCGCCCTGCTGGCGCTGGGGAGCGAGGGGATGATGGTCGGGTTCGCGCTCGCCTACGCCAGCATCGCGCTGCGCGGCTACCGGGCTGCGACGGCTGGCTGGGCTGCCGGCATCCTGGCCCTGGTGCTCGCCTTGATCGTGCTGCCGGGGACGCTGACCCGGGTCGAGCTGGCGTTCTGCGTCGGCGTCTACGTCGCCTGCGCCGTGATGGGGGTGACGCTCAGGGCGCGGCTGCGCTCGCTGCGGTCGCTGCGCGCGAGGAGCTGACGGCGCGCAGGTCGGCCTCCACCATCATCGCCACCAGCTCGGTGAACGAGACGGTCGGCCCCCAGCCGAGCACCCGTCGCGCCTTGGCCGCGTCGCCGACCAGGGTGGCCACGTCCGCGGGTCGCAGGTAGCGGTCGTCGACGACCACGTGGTCCTCCCAGCGCAGCCCGACGTGGCCGAAGGCCAGCTCCAGCAGGTCGCGCACCGAGTGGGTCTGCCCGGTGGCGACCACGAAGTCGTCGGGCTCGTCCTGCTGGAGCATCAGGTGCATGGCCCGCACGTAGTCTCCGGCGAACCCCCAGTCGCGCTGCGCGTCGAGGTTGCCCAGGCGCAGCTCGGACTCGAGCCCCAGCTTGATCCGGGCCACGCCGTCGGTGATCTTGCGGGTCACGAACTCGTGGCCTCGGCGCGGGGACTCGTGGTTGAAGAGGATGCCGCTCACCGCGAACATCCCGTAGCTCTCCCGGTAGTTGACGGTGATGTGGTGGCCGTAGACCTTGGCGACGCCGTAGGGCGAGCGGGGGTGGAACGGGGTCAGCTCAGTCTGCGGCGTCTCCCGCACCTTGCCGAACATCTCGCTGCTCGAGGCCTGGTAGAAGCGGATCGCCGGGTTGACCAGGCGGATGGAGTCGAGCATCCGGGTCACCCCCAGCCCGGTGATCTCTCCGGTGTTGATCGCCTGCTTGAAGGAGAGGGCGACGAAGCTGATCGCACCCAGGTTGTAGACCTCGTCCGGGTGGGTCGCCTCGAGAACGCCGATCAGGGACGACTGGTCATGGAGGTCGCCCTCGATCAGGTGCACCTCGGGGACGAGCTGGCGGACGATGGCCGCCCGCGGGTTGTTCTGGCCGCGGATGAGGCCGTGCACCTCGTAGCCCTGGGACAGGAGGTGCTCGGCCAGGTAGCCGCCGTCCTGCCCGGTGATGCCGGTGATCAGTGCGGATCTGCTCATGGCGCGGATGGTCTCACCCCGGTGCCCGTTGGCGCGGCGCGGCAGGATCGGGGGAAGCGGGGGCGAGGCCGCCCTGATTGAGCCGATCAAGGTCGGCGGCCACCATCTCGCGGATGACGTCCGCGAACCCGCGGGTGGGAGCCCAGCCCAGGCGCGATCGGGCCCGGGAGGCGTCGCCGCAGAGCCGGACCGGCTCGGTGGGGCGGAGCAACGCGGGGTCGGAGACGACGTGCTGCCGCCAGTCGAGCCCGACCGCGGCGAAGGCGATGTCCAGGAGCTCGCGCAGGGTGTGGGTCTCGCCGGTCGCGACCACGTAGTCGTCCGGCCCCTTCTGCTGGAGGGCACGGTGCATGGCCCGCACGTAGTCGGGCGCGTAGCCCCAGTCGCGCTCCACGTCGAGGTTGCCGAGCCGCAGCTCGCGCTCCATGCCGCGGGCGATCCGGGCGGCGGCGATGCTGACCTTGCGGGTCACGAAGCCGGGCCCCCGTCGCGGCGACTCGTGGTTGTAGAGGATGGTGGTCGCGGCGTAGATGCGGTGGCTGCGCCGGTAGAGCTGGACGGTCTGGTGGGCGAAGGCCTTGGCCACGCCGTACGGCGACACCGGGCAGAGCGGGGTGGACTCGTCCTGGAGCGAGGTCGGTGCGCCGCCGAAGATCTCGGCGCTCGAGGCCTGAAGGAGGCGGATCGACGGATCGACGTGACGGACGGCTTCGAGCAGGCGGAGGACGCCGACACCGGTCACGTCGGCGACGTTGACGGCATCCTCGAACGAGTCGGCCACCGAGGTGGCGGCCGCCAGGTTGTAGACCTCGGCGGGCCGGGCCGCGGTCAGCGCCGCCTGCAGGGAGGCGCCGTCGGTGAGACGCCCCTCCAGCAGATGGACGGCCGGCGGGACCTCGGCGGGCACGACCTCTCCCGGCATGACCATCCCGAAGACGTCGTACCCCTCGCCGAGCAGCAGCTCGCTGAGGTAGGGGCCGTCCTGGCCGGTGACGCCGGTGACCAGGGCGCGGCGGCGGGTGGCGGGCACTCCGCCGACTGTACCGGCCCGGCTACCCGGTGAGGGCGGCCCAGGGCCATCGGCGGGCGGCACCCACCCGGCGCTGCGCCGTAGGATCGACGCATGGGCGACCCGCAGCCAGGAGTTGACCTCTCCGGCATCCACCGTGAGCTGGATGCGCTCAAGTCGCAGCTCTGCCGCTGCAACCACCAGGGAACGTGCCTGAGCTGCAAGGGGTTCGAGGTGGTGCGTCAGCAGGCGCAGGCGGTGGCTGCCGCGGCCTCCCAGCCGGTGCTCATGCAGGTGGCCCAGGAGGCGGCGATGCAGGACCTGCTCTCGCAGCTGGGCGGCCTCCAGGACAAGCTGACCGGCGACCCGCAGCTCTCCGACATGCTCTCGCGCTTCGCCGAGCGCGTCCAGGAGGATCTCGGCGGCCCGGAGGAGCTCGAGAAGCTGCTCCGCAGCCTGGGCTTCGCCGGGCCGGGGGGGCCCGGAGCCCCGGGAAAGACCTCCTTCGACGACCGGCCCACCAAGGACGGCCCCACCCCCCCAGGGGATGAGCCGGGGCCACCCGACGACGGGATGTGGCCGCGCCGGAGCGGGGGCGGCACCCTCGGCTGACACCGACGGGCCTCGCGCGGGCCGCCGCGCATGGCCACCCCGGCGCCGGCGCGGATAAGCTTGCGGCGATGGGCCTGGCTCTTCCCGACGTCCCGGATACGGCCCCGGCCTGGCGCGTGGAGCAGGCCGACTGCCTCGACTTCCTGATCGGACTCGGGGATTCCTCGGTCGACTGCATCGTGACCGACCCCGCCTACTCGGGGATGAACCAGCACATGCAGTTCGGTCGCGGACGGATCGTCGGACGCTACGGCGAGCCCGGCAACGCGCGCTGGTTCCAGGAGTTCCACGACGATCCCGAGACCTTCTCCCGCTTCCTCGACGAGTGCCACCGGGTGCTGCGCCCCGATCGCCACATCTACGTCATGTTCGACTCCTTCTCCCTGCTCAGCCTGGGAGCGCTGATGCGCGAGCGCTTCAACGTCAAGGGCGTGATCGTGTGGGACAAGGTGAACATCGGCATGGGCCACTACTTCCGGCGCCGGCACGAGCTGGTGGTGTTCGCCTGCAAGGGTCGCCGGCGGCTGGCCCGGCGCGACCTCGGCGACGTGTGGTCGATCCCGCGCATCCACCGCGGTGCCTATCCGACCCAGAAGCCGGTGGAGCTGTTCGCCCGGATGCTGGTGGGAAGCGTCGAGCCGGGCATGGTGGTGTGCGACCCGTTCCTGGGGAGCGGCAGCTCCGCGCTCGCCGCCCTGGCAGCCGGGTGCACGTTCGTCGGCGCTGACATCAGCGCTACCGCCGTCGCCCTGGCACGCGATCGCTGCGCGGCCTACGCGGCGACCGGGCGGGACCCTCTGCAGGGGTGAAACAGGGGCGGGCCCGGTGACTCGCCGGACCCGCCCAGAGAGGGGGCATGCGGGGGATGACACGGGTCCCCCGCATGCCCAAGAAGCATGGCTCAGGTCGCCCCGGCCGGTGCCGGCACCGGCAGGTGCGGCGCCCCGGGGTAGGGCTCGAGGTCGACGGCGACCTCGCCGTGGATCAGCTGGTCGCCGGCCTCCAGGTGCGCATCCGGTGCCCGCAGCGGGACGACGAAGCCGATCAGCTTCATGATGATGAAGGTGGCAACCGCGTCGTAGCCGATGATGAAGAGCAGCGCGTAGAACTGCACCAGGAGCTGGTGCGCGTTGCCGTACCAGAGTCCGGAGACCGTCGAGGCGCCGGTGGCGGTGCCCTTGGCTCCGTAGTAGACGATCATGTTGGGGTCGGCCATGATCCCGGTGAAGAGGCCGCCCAGGGCCCCGGCCACACCGTGGGTGTGGATGACCCCGAGGGTGTCGTCCACCCGCCGGAAGAGCGCGAACCTGGGGGCGACGTTGATGGTCACCCAGGGCAGCGTGCCGGCCAGCACACCCAGCACCAGCGCCGCGTAGCCGTCGATGTAACCGGCCGCCGGGGTGATCGCCACCAGACCGGCCACCATCCCGTTGATGGCCCCGGCCACGTTCGGTCTCTTGAACCGGATCGAGTCCCACATCACCCAGGTGCAGAGCGCGGTGGCGGTGCAGAGGTGGGTGTTGAGCACCGCCGCGCCGGCGTCGGGATTGGCGAAGTAGGTGTCACCTCCGTTGAAGCCGCTCCAGCCCAGCCAGAGCAACCCACCGCCGGCCACCGCCATGATCAGATTGCTGGGCGAGGTGTGCTGTCGGTCGCGGAGCAGCCGCGGACCGATCACTGCCGCCGCCGTGAACCCGGAGACGGCCGCCGCCACGTGGATGACGTAGCCTCCCGAGAAGTCCACCGCACCCATCTGGGAGAGCCAGCCGCCGCCCCACAGGCTGAAGGCGCCGACCGAGTAGACCAGCGCGATCCAGAGCGGAACGAAGATCGCCCAGGCCTTGAAGCTGATCCGGCCGAGCAGCGAGCCGGCCAGGATGATCACGGTGATGGTCGCGAATACGAACTGGAAATAGACCAGCGTGCTGAGCGGGAACCGGATCGGCGGTATCAACCCGTTGAGCAGCGGGATCTGGGCCTGCTGCTCCAGGCTGTTGGCACTGAGGACCGTGGTGGGCTGGCCGACGACATTGAGGACCCCGGGGTGCCCGAAGCTCATGTTGTAGGCGACCAGGGTCCAGACGATCAGCGACATGGAGAACGCGTAGAGCACCATCAGCGCCGAGTTCACCGCCCACTTGCGCTTCATGATCCCGGCGTAGAGGATGGCCAGCCCGGGGACGCTCATCAGCCCGACCAGGGTCGCGGCGGTGAGCTGCCACGCGTTGTCCCCGGAGTTCAGCCAGCCTGGATCTGGTACGAGCTGTGCCAGCAGCATGCGATCAAGGACCTCCTGTGCCGTCCGGTCGGGACGCTCGACTGTTCACGGTCGAGGCTACGGGCACACCTGTGCAATCCGACATGTACTCCGCGCACAAGCGACCGCCTGCGCGAGTTGTGCGGCCGCCGGATCCCCCTCCCCCGGAGGGGAAGACGGGGGTGCCACCGGTGTCCAGCGCACAGGCGGGGATAGACTCCCCGAATGGCCCACCCCAGCGGCCTGGCCGACTGCCGGGTCACGGACCTGAGCGGGGAGACGGTGCGCCTGGGTGACGAGTGGCGCGACCGCCCTGCCGTCGTGGTCTGGCTCCGCCACTACGGGTGCATCCTCTGCAGGGAGCAGGCGGCCGGCTTCCGGGCACGCCGGCCCGAGATCGAGGCTCTCGGGGCCCGCCTGGTCCTCGTGGGCAACGGCGAATCCCGGGTGGCCCGCGAGTTCGAGGCCCGCCACTGTCCCGGCTGCCGGGTGTTGAGCGACCCCTCGCTGGCCAGCTATCGGGCCATCGGAGCCCGGCGCGCCTGGAGATCGACGCTGGGACCGCCCGCCATCAGGGCCGGGATCAGGGCCTTCCGGCGCGGCTTCCGCCAGGGCGCGGTGCGGGGGATCGCCGACCAGCAGGGTGGCGTGTACGTGCTCCTGCCCGGCGACCGCGTCGCCTACGCCTACCTCAGCGGCAGCGCCGGCGACCATCCCCCGACCGACGATGTCCTTCTGGCGTTGCGGGCGGCCGGGGGCGGGGCGCGGGCCGCCGTCACTACCGCGGCGGCCAGCTGAGCGGCGCCCGGGACCGGCGGTTCAACCCAGATGCCCGACGAGGAGCTGGCCCGTCTTCTCGATCGGATCGACCGGCTCGACGAACGTGAGCGCTTCGCAGAGGCCCTCACCGCGGCTCGGC
>Ga0326727_10007930_pt1 | contig 27483 bp, 24 predicted proteins | sample MB2enrmetagenome_FD_207643 | JGI IMG/M metagenome (GOLD analysis project Ga0326727, IMG submission 207643) | Lab enriched peat soil microbial communities from McLean, Ithaca, NY, United States - MB29MY | ecosystem: Environmental > Terrestrial > Soil > Wetlands > Peat | place: USA: New York...
ACGTTGTTGGGTGTTATACCTGTAATCATTTTGAAAGCAAGGAAAAAGAACGTAACTAGTCAACTAAAAACTCAAAAACAATGAAACGAATATATTTTACTTACACAGGAGTGAATGGAGAAATAGATAGGCAAGTTCGATCCATTCTTTATCAAAAAAAGAAATTCCGGATGAAGCTACCTTATTTAATTATTTTGATAGGATTATTGATCACTTCAACCATTGTTGCACAACCGACTGCCAATGTCTCTCCGTCAGATTCATTAACGCTTTCGGCTGTGATGAAACAAGTCATGGCAAGCTATCCGACTCTACAAGAAGCTCAACAAGCCATCGTCGCAGCGAATGCGAAAGTCGGATTATCAAAATCGGCCTATTATCCTGACATTTCACTGTCTTCTTCTTACTCGCATCTTGGCCCTGTTTCGTCCATTTCTTTTCCTGAGTTGGGAACTTTTAATATGTATGCCGCTGACAATTATTCCGCTACTGTCAATTATAATCAAACAATTTATGATTTTGGCAAGACTGCTAAAAATGTATCATATGCAAATCAAAACAGCGAGTTAGCGAAGCTTACCGAGAGTCAAATAAAACAACAGCTATCGTTAATGGTTGTCGGTAATTTTTTTACGTTAGATTATCTACAACAAGCTATTCGTATTAAAGATGACGAATTGAAAAATTTGTATGATCACCTTCATTTTGTGGAAAAGAAAGCTGCTACGGGATCTGCTACTGATTATGAAATACTGACAACGAAAGTACGTATCTCATCTATCGAGAATCAAAAAACCGATTTGGAGACTTCTCTTAAGATTTCGGAAAGCCAACTTAATGCATTGCTTGGCAGATCACAAACAGCTATGGTGGCTGTTCGGAATGATCTCACAGCTCCCTATTTATTTGTTCCAAACGATTCTCTGATTTCTGAAGCGCTGAAACAACGTGAAGAGGTGAAAATTGCCAACCAAAAAGGTTTGTTAGCTCAAATGCGTTTGAACAATGTGAATGCAGCAAACAATCCATCATTTGATTTCTTTGCTAACGGAGGATACAAAAACGGATATTTTCCTGTATTAAGTACCGCAAAAGCAAATTATGTGGTTGGGGTAAGCTTAACGATACCCTTGTATGATGCAACACGCACCAAGTATAATCGCATTGCTGCGAAATCGGATATTCAAAATGCTGAGCAAGATAAAGATTTAACGCAGCGGAATGTGGTGAATGATGTGATTCAAAGTTATGAGAACGTTGATGCTGCACAACAAAAGGTTAAACAAGCCAACTTGCAAGTGACGCAAGCTGAAAGGGCTTACCAATTGGCTGAAACAAGTTTTGAAAGTGGGAGTATTACTAACCTTGATTTGTTGGATAGTGCGGTTTCATTAGCGGAAAGTCGTTTGTCGCTTTTGAAAATGCAAATTGATTATACGGTTAACCTGTATAAATTGAAAACTGCACTCGGAGAAATTATATATTGATGAAAGAATGTGGTAGTTATTTGAGTTTGGTGAGAATTTATAATTATCGGAACATGCCTTTTTCTTGATTTTCGCTTAAATGAGGACTTTCAGTGAAAGTTTATCAGAATCAGAAAAGGTTATCTTGTGTAGGTGGATTTATTCCACCTATTTTTTTACACATACAAATATGGAAATTTTGGTGTTGCTTTTTTCGACACTTCGTCATTGCAATTCAGTTATAAGGGATCTCACATGTTTTAGCTAACGTATTTGGAGTTTGAAAATCATTCTGTTGAATAAATATGTACCATTTAGCTAAGTAATTTTTTGTGGTGAAAGTTTTTAAGCAAAAGAATAATAGCAGATTAAATAAGTAACTACAATGCTTTTTGATCTTTTTAACTTGTAAAAATAAGCATCGCTTCAAAACAATTGGTACATTTGTCCACTCATATTGAATTTGAGAATACTGAAAAGAAATAAGTCATTGCGGTTGAAATTCTCACTATTTGATGAAATAATCAAGTAAGTTGGCAATAGTCCAGTCAAAAATAAGTGCTTTAAATAATCACTATCTCAGTTTTTACTATACTTATTTTGAAATGGTATGAAATATTATGTGCCATCTTGAGTGGTGATTATTTTGAGATATCGCATTTATTTAATATGGCTTATTTGGATATAAATTAATATATTGATTATCAATATATTTTCATAAAATCAATCTTTGAAAAATAGTTCACTATGGCAAAGAATAAAGGAGCTGTGGTAGTTAACATTGAACGATGCAAAGGCTGTCACTTATGTGAAGAAGCATGTCCATCAGATGTTTTAGAAATGAATCAGCAAACAAATGCAATGGGCTACCACTATTCATACATGGCTAATGCCGACTCATGTACCGGATGTGCGTCATGTGCTTATGTGTGCCCTGACGCATGTATTACTGTTTATCGAGTAAAAAGTTAAGATCAACATGGAAGAAGTAAAATTGATGAAAGGGAACGAAGCCATTGCAGAAGCAGCAATTCGTTGTGGGTGCGATGGCTATTTCGGATATCCCATTACGCCACAATCTGAAATCTTAGAAACTTTAATGGCTCTTGAACCTTGGAAAACAACCGGAATGGTGGTATTGCAAGCTGAGAGCGAGACAGCCTCCATCAATATGGTATATGGTGGGGCAGGGTGTGGAAAACGTGTTATGACCTCCTCATCAAGCCCCGGAATTAGTTTAATGCAAGAAGGACTTTCCTATATTGCAGGTGCTGAATTACCATGTGTTGTCGTCAATGTCACTCGTGGAGGACCCGGTTTGGGCACTATTCAACCCAGCCAATCAGACTATTTTCAAACTGTAAAAGGAGGAGGTCATGGCGATTACAAACTAATTACATTAGCTCCTTCGTCAGTTCAGGAAATGGCAGACTATACCTGTTTAGCTTTTGAATTAGCCTTTAAATACCGCAACCCGGTAATGGTGTTATCAGATGGATTAATCGGGCAAATGATGGAGAAAGTTCAACTACCTGATTACCAGCCGCGGTTAACAAACGAACAAATTCGAGAAAAATATCCATGGGCAACTCTTGGTAAAAAAGGACGTGCCACTCAAAATATTATTACATCTTTAGAGTTAGTCTCCGAAGAAATGGAGAAAGTGAATAATCGTCTTCAACAAAAATACAGGGATGTTGAAGCTAACGAGGTACGGTTTGAGACTTTTTTATGTGATGATGCTGATTATTTATTAGTTGCTTTTGGATCTACTGCGCGCATTTGTCAGAAATCCGTGGAACTATTGCGTGAAAAAGGTATTAAGGTAGGTTTGTTCCGTCCTATATCCCTCTATCCATATCCAGCAAAGAAAATTCATGAATATGCCAAAAAGGTAAAAGGTATGCTGTCAGTGGAAATGAATGCTGGTCAAATGATTGAAGATGTGCGTTTAGCAGTGAACGGACTTGTTCCTGTCGAATTTTACGGAAGAAACGGAGGCATGATTCCAACGCCGGAAGAGATAGTTAAGGCAGTGAATGAAAAATTAATGGCATAACAAAAGCTGGCAATATCTGACTTGATAAAAGTTCAGAAAGTAACCCACTTGTTGTTGCAAAATTACACAATTATGACACTACAAGAAATTATACAACCTGAAAATAAGGTATACGGCAAAACACCAGTATTGAATGACACTCCTATGCATTATTGTCCGGGATGCAGTCATGGTGTCGTTCATAAGTTGATTGCTGAAGTGATCGATGAGATGGGAATTGAAGAGATCACTATCGGCATTGCGCCTGTTGGGTGTGCTGTATTTGCTTATAAATACATTGATATAGATTGGCAAGAGGCGGCTCATGGTCGTGCCCCAGCCCTTGCAACCGCTATAAATCGTTTATTACCTGATCGCTGCGTTTTCACCTATCAGGGGGATGGTGATTTAGCTGCTATTGGTACTGCAGAGACAATTCATGCATGTAACCGTGGCGAAAATATAGCTATCTTTTTTATTAACAACGGAATATATGGAATGACAGGTGGCCAGATGGCGCCTACAACGTTAGAAGGAATGGTAACTTCCACATGTCCTGAAGGACGAGACGTGGCTTTAGAAGGGTATCCGTTGAAGATATCTAACATATTGACTATTCTGGATGGAACTTGCTATGTTACTCGTCAGGCAGTTCATACACCGGCATCAGTGGTAAGGACAAAAAAAGCAATTCGGAAAGCATTTGAAAACACCTTGGCGAAAAAGGGAACGTCTGTGGTTGAGATAGTATCAACCTGCAACTCAGGATGGAAAATGACGCCACATCAAGCCAATCAATGGATGGTAGAGAACATGTTTAAGGCTTATCCATTAGGTGATTTAAAAGATAGATAACGAAGGGCTATCAATAAGCGTTTAATCAAAATACTAAATGAGGGTGTGTTGTATTTTGTACAATCTTTATTTAGTTCATTGTTAATTATAAAATTGAAGTGTTTTGATCGTGTTGAAAAGTCTTTATGTCTTTTGTCTTTAATATAATGAATCAAACACATACGCATTGAACAAACTGAACTTTACATCACAAAAAAACTGAACAGATTAGTGAGTTCCATACGTCCTTTAAAAACAAATTATTCACGTATGAAATCCCCATGTTTTCCAAACGCCAATAGACCATGAAAATAAGATGGCGGGGATTCCATTTGTCCTTTAAAATAAAAGTTATTTACAAATGAAAGAGGAAATAATCATTGCAGGGTTTGGAGGTCAGGGTGTATTGTCAATGGGGAAAATATTGGCATATTCCGGCCTGATGCAAGGTAAAGAAGTTTCATGGATGCCTTCTTATGGTCCAGAACAAAGAGGAGGTACAGCCAATGTAACAGTCATTTTAAGTGATGAGAAAATCAGTTCGCCTATTTTACAGGAGTACGATACTGCCATTATTCTTAACCAACCTTCACTCGACAAGTTTGAGTCACGCATTAAAAAAGGAGGTACTTTACTGTATGACGGACATGGCTTTATACGTGAACCCAAACGTACAGATATCAATATTTACCGCATAGATGCATTGGAGACTTCAATTGCATTAAACATGGGGAAAGCATTTAATATGTTCATTCTTGGAGGTTTGTTGAAGGTAAGGCCTATCGTTGAGCTAAACAATGTGTTATTGGGCTTGAAAAAATCACTCCCTGAAAGACACCATCATTTATTATCACAAAACGAAACTGCTCTTAGAAAAGGAATGGAAATTATTGTTCCTATTCATGTTCTTTGAGAAATAGCACAGAAAAAACAAATAGTTAACGAGTCAAAAAGTTGACATAGTGAAGATAAACCGATAAAAAAGAGGAACAACAGGATAACGACCACAGAAAAAAGCGTACATTTGCTTAGCTAAATAAACTTTATTGTGCCCTAATAATTATATTCTGTTTTTGAATAGCGATTGCCAGCATTTTAGTTGAGATGTAGATCGTCCTATTATTTTATCATTAACACATCATCATTATGAAAAATCTCGAGAAAGTAGAAAGATATATTTCTTTAGCTGTTGTATCACTCTATTTTATTGCAGGATTTTACTTGTTGATTTGCCCCCGATGCCAAATGATGCAAAAGGAATTTCGCATCATTTTCGCTATTTTTTTGTTGTTGTATGGAAGCTATCGCCTTGCACGAATATTACTGGTCAAAAAAAGTGATGATGAAGAAGAAGAGGAATAAGAAATGAAGAATAACTTACTAAAAAATCCATTCGTATGAAGCATTTGATTTCTCAATCAAGTATTACTTTATGTCTGATCAGTGTGATGGTCCTATCTGTTTTCACTGGTTGCAGCAACTCGAAACCCACTAAACAAACAGACACATATACAGCGGGGCGCATCAAACTTGGTATTGACGATTCTTATCGTCTCATGATGGAAGCACAATTAGATGTCTTTACAACTATTTATAACCATGCTTCATTTGATACAATTTATAATGACGAAACAGACATAATAAATCTTTTTTTGAAGGATTCCATTCCTGCAATGATTGTAAGCAGACCTCTATCAAAACAACAAACAGACGCATTGTTGAGTCAACGCTATGTTGCGCGAGCCACCATCATTGGGCACGATGCTATTGCGTTAATTCTAAACAAGGATAATAAAACGAATCAATTCTTATATGATCAAGTGCATGACATTTTTACGGGAAAAATTTCCAAATGGAAGCAAATCAATCCTGCATCAAATCTTGGTGATATAAATGTAGTATTTGATAAACAAGGTTCATCGAATATTCGCTATTTCATGGATAAGTTTAATCTTACCAAGTATCCATCTAATTTCGGAGCTACCAAATCAAACAATGAAATCATCAACTATGTGCAAACACACAAAAACGCCATCGGAATCCTCAGTGTAAATTGGATCAGTGATCCTCAAGATTCAGTTTCAAATAACTTTTTGAGTCGCATTCAAGTAGCAGGTGTCACATCTTATGCAGGTACTACCAGTGCAAATACTTTTTATCAGCCTTATCAAGCATACATAGTATACAAATATTATCCTTTTATTCGAAATATCTATTTTGTTGACCGACAAACGTATGATGGATTAGCAAGCGGATTAGATGCTTTTTTGGCTGGAGACAAAGGGCAACGAATTATCTTACGATCCGGATTGGTTCCAGCAACAGCACCCGTTACTATTGTCGAAATTAAGCAGAAATAATAACAACAAATCAATTATCAATTATCAATTACAAAACATGGAGGAAATTTTCTTATGGTAGTAAAAATGAAAACAATCGCATTTGTCATGGTTATGCTCATTACTGCAGGCTGGGTGAGCAACCTAAAAGCGCAAACACTTGATGGTGCTATTTTATTAACGCATAGTCAACAATTTGTGGCTGCACAGAAAGCTTTTGAGTCACTTATTAGTCAACAGCCTCAGAACGGAACAAATTGTTTTTATTTTGGGCAGAATTTCATCCAACGTTATCTGTCTGACACAGCTACTGTATCTCTTAAAAAATCAATAGCAGAAGCTACAGCTGTGTTCAATAAAGGCATTACTGCTGAGCCTGCAAACCCGCTAAATTTTATTGGATTAGCTGAAGTTGCATTTTTTCAAAAAGATACGGCTAAAGCTAATAATTATTTAGCTAAAGCTCAGGATCTTTTACCAGGTAAGCATAAGAATATTAAGATGGATAAGGGCATTCAATCTATTGTATATACGAAGATGGCAGATGCATATGTTACAAGCAATACAAAGGATACGACATCTATTTTCAATTATTTACGCATAGCTGAGAAACTTGATTCAAAGAATTATGAATTATATTTAGTCAGGGGGGATGCCTATTTTTATATTTTGAATGATGGTTCAAATGCCATATTTAATTATAATCTTGCTGCTAAATATAATCCAAACTCAGCTTCGGCGCAATTACGAATCGGGCAACTGTGGGTTCGATCAAAAAACTATGATGATGCTCTGACAACCTATCTTGAAGTAGTTAAAACGGATCCGACGTTTGCACCTGCTTATAAAGAACTTGGTTTTCTATATACAGAAAAGGGAGATAATGAGAACGCAAAAAATAACTTTCAACGCTTTTTGCAATTATCTTCCGGTAATGTTGAAGCTCAGTTGCAATATATTAACACTCTTTTTACTTTAAAAGATTATCAAGAGGCTGCTAACCAAGCAGCATTAGTACTTAAGACAGATAGTAGTAATGTGGATTTATATCGTGCATTAGCATACTCTGATTTTGAAACAGGCAAAACAGAACAAGCAAAACAAGAATTAGACTGTTTTTTCAAAAAATCAGTAGCAGATAATATTCGTCCTTCTGATTATGATTATTATGCAATGGCGTTATCGAAAATGAAACAAGACTCACTTGCCGGAGTTTATTTTCTAAAAGCTTATGACCTTGACACCACCCAAACAAACTACTTGTCGGAGGCTGCAAATGTTTTTAACAATGCTAAGGCATATAAACTTTCTACGAAGGTTTACCTGAAAAAAATTCAGTTAGGAATTCAAACATTGGCAGACTATTTCTATTTAGGATATGGTTATTATGCTGAAAATCATTTCAATAAGTCAGATTCAGCTTTTGCCGTGTTGATTAATAAGGTACCCTCTTATATTCCGGCATACATTTGGAGAGCTCGGGCACTTTCAATGACAGATCCAGATACGAAAACAGGTGCAGCTTTTCCTGCTTATCAAGCTTATATTGCAAAAACAGATAGTAATGCCTCCCAATATTCCTCTGAGAGAGCAGAAGCATTTTCATATATGACTTTTTATTATTTCATGCAATTTTCTCAAACTAAATCGCGGGAGGCTGCAGAAAAAGCAATGGGTTACGGAGAAAAAGTTTTAGCCATAAATTCAAATGATGAAAAGGCTAAAGAAATAATTGAGAATATAAAAAGAAATTTAAACAAACCAGCAAAATCAGCTAAATAAATAGACATACAGTACGTGCTACCGATTTTTGTTCACATGCAATACATTGAATATAACTTATGAGTAATCAATGAATTATTATAAGAAATATTCGGTATTTCAATATAGAAAATCAGTAGTAATGTAAGTGGCTAAATTAAAAAGAATTCGAAAAGTAAGAATTAAACGAAAAAAAAAAGAAAACATTCTTACGCGGTCAGAGAATAACGAATATTTTTTATCTTTGCACCGTAAGAAAAAACCATTATCAATTCAAACCATTAAATTTTTTTACAATGAGCAAGACAAATAAAAAAAAGGAACAGACATTAGGAGATGCTCTCAGATCAACGATGACGATTGTAGTTATGGTTGTTGCATTAGTATTATCCTTCTTAGTTTTCAAGTATGTGATGGGTAATCCTATCAATTTTGAAGGTGGCAATCCAGAAGGACGTGCACTTCAAGGTAATTATTTGGGTATTATCTACAAAGGCGGTTTTATCGTTCCTTTGTTGATGACTATTAACTTGGTGATGATTATCTTTTCAATTGAAAGATGGATTTCATTAGGAGCTGCAAAAGGGAAAGGTCGTTTGAACGTGTTTGTTAAAAACATTCAACTTGACTTAGACGGAGACAAAATTGAAGATGCAATTGCACGTTGCGACAAACAAAGAGGTTCACTTGCTAATGTTTTGAAAGCAGGTCTAGTGCGTTACAGAGATTTGCAACATCTTCAAGGGATGGATAAAGATCAAAAAATTCTTGCACTTCAGAAGGAATTTGAGGAAGCCACTGCTTTGGAATTGCCTATGCTTTCCCGTAACATGGTTATTCTTTCGACTATTGCTTCCATTTCAGTATTAACAGGTCTTCTTGGTACTGTGTTAGGTATGATTCGTGCATTTGCTGCATTAGCAAGTTCAGGAGCTCCTGATGCATTAGGGCTTTCGACAGGTATTTCTGAAGCACTTATCAATACAGCTTTTGGTATTGGTGGATCGTTGTTAGCAATCGTAATGTTCAACTACTTCACAACCCGTATTGATAACTTCACCTATAAAATTGATGAAGCAGGCTTCAGCTTAGTTCAGTCGTTTGCCGCTTCCACGAAATAAAGGAATCAGCAGGCGGATTTATTAAAATGACTCATAAATGATAAAATAATAATTCCATGCCAAAGATAAAATCGACCGCAAGGTCACCACACGTCGATATGACGCCAATGGTGGACTTATTTACGCTGCTCCTTACTTTCTTTTTATTAACAGCAACTTTTATCCCTATTGAACCTGCTCAAATTACGATACCAAGTTCTGTTTCGGAAAAGACAACTCCAGAACACAATTTGATAACTATTTTTATTGCACCTAATAAAAATATCTTTTTTAATTTCGACGATGGAAAAGATACAGCATATCATTATCGTGCAAATTTGCTCAAAGCAATGGGTATACAGTACAAAATCACTTTTACACCTCAAGAATTGAAAAAATTCACGAAACTTGAAACTTTTGGGATGCCAATGAAAGATGTTAAAAGATGGCTTGATACTGAGCATCCAAAAGATGCTGAAAAGATGCAAACCGGTATTCCAATGGATTCTCTTGATAACCAATTAGCGTGGTGGGTGCGTATGGCAAGAACTGTCAACCCTTATGCTGAGGTAGCTATTAAGGCTGATGGAGATGTCGTATTTCCTGTTATTAAAAAGGTGTTAGATCTGGTTCAGAATAACGGAGTAAATAGGTTCAACTTTATTACTACGTATCAAAAGGAAGAAGTTGGCTTAAAAGATTTGCCAAAGTAAAGACTTCTAACAAGATCAAATAGATTAAATTAAAAAATATGGCTGAAATAGTTCAAGAAGAAAAAAGGCAGAAAGGGGCGAAAAAAAGACCAAAAAGAGGAGTGGCGCGTGTTGATATGACGCCCATGGTAGACTTAATGGCTCTTTTGCTTACCTTCTTTATGCTTACGACAGCGTTCAGCAAACCCAAAGTGATGGTAATCACTATGCCAGAAAAGAATGATAAACCTCATGACCAGCCAAAAATTGCGGCTGCCAGAACGCTTAATATTCTTTTAGCAGATAGTGATCGTGTTTACTTCTATATGGGTGTTGCAGATCCCAACAAGCCACCACTACCGACATTGATCAAAACGAATTTCAGTAAAGATGGCATTCGCAGAGTTCTTTTGGAAAAGAACAAAGACCTTTTTACCAAAATTGCTGAATATCGTGAAGCAAGATTGAAAGGTAAAATTGTGGTTGCGGATTCCACAGCCGACTCCTATATTAAAAAGTTGAAATCTGACGATAATGTAGGACCAATTGTTCTGATAAAAGCTGACGATAAAGCCAAATATAAGGACATCGTGGCTATTGTAGATGAGATGGCAATTACGAATATTGCAAGTTATGCAATCGTTGATTTGAGTGCTACGGAGAAAGATTTGCTTAAATCAGCACCTCGTTAATTGTTGGATTTATTAATACTGAAATTTGAATGGTTATGACTAATGAAAAACAGTATGTAGAATCACTTGAGGAGTTAGTGTTTGAGAATCGTAATAAAGAGTACGGTTCTTACCAATTGCGTAAGAAATATAAGAAATATGTTCTTACTGCATTGGCAATAGCACTATTCCTTTTTGGGATTGTTATTGCTTATCCTTTAATAAAAAGCATTCTGGCACAAGGGAAATTAGGTAAATTAACACAAACGGAGACTTCCGTAGAGTTAATAAATCCGAATGAAACACCGCCGCCACCTCCGCCACCACCACCACCTGAAAAATTAATTCAAGAGGTAAAGTTTGTAGCACCTAAAGTGACGACTGATACGACGCAAGTTACAAAAGACTTTGGAAAACAGGAGAAATTAAATGCTTCTGTTAACGATGCTCCTCCTCCTCCTGAAGTTAAGAAGGTAGAGGTAATTGAAACGCCTAAGCAAGACAATCAAGTATTTATGATTGTTGAACAAATGCCTCAATTCCCTGATGGTGATGTTGCGGCTTACCTTAGTTCACACATTAAATATCCGGTTGTTGCCCAAGAAAACGGAATTCAGGGACGCGTTATATGTCAATTTGTTGTTAATCAAGATGGATCAATTGTTGATGTAGTTGTTGTGCGAGGTGTTGACCCCAGTCTTGACAAGGAGGCAGTACGTGTTATCCAAGAAATGCCTAAATGGGTTCCTGGAAAACAAGGAGGTAAACCTGTGCGTGTTAAGTTTACATTACCTGTAAACTTTAAGTTACAGTAGTTTGTTTTACTTTATCAAATAAAAACCGTTTGGCTTTTGTGTCAAACGGTTTTTTTACATACCATTATATGGATGAAATATCGTCAATTCATATTGAACAGGCAATTTTAGTAGGTTTGATTACACAAGATCAAAATGAAAAAAAAGCAAAGGAATATTTGGATGAACTTGCATTTTTGGCTGAAACTGCAGGTGCAACTCCTATTCGAAAGTTTATGCAACATCTTGCTTTCCCAAATCCTAAAACATTTGTTGGAGAAGGAAAATTGGAAGAGATAAAGCAGTATGTCATTGAGCATGAAACAGTCACTATGATTATTTTTGACGATGAATTGACTTCTGTTCAACTACGAAATATTGAACGATTACTTGAAATTAAAGTTCTTGATCGTACGAATTTGATTTTAGATATTTTTGCTAAGAGAGCACAATCTGCACATGCAAAAATTCAGGTTGAACTTGCTCAGTATCAATATCTTTTACCAAGACTTACAAGACTGTGGACACACTTAGAACGGCAGAAAGGTGGCATTGGAATGCGTGGCCCTGGTGAAACCCAGATTGAAACAGACAGGAGGATCATTTTATCTAAGATATCTCTCCTTAAAGAACATTTAAAACACATTGATAAGCAAAAGAAAACTCAACGGAAAAATAGAGGAAAGGTTGTACGTGTCGCCTTGGTGGGATATACTAATGCAGGTAAATCAACTTTGATGAATCTATTGAGTAAATCAGATGTATTTGCTGAGAACAAATTATTTGCAACGCTTGATACTACTGTCCGTAAAGTTATTTTGGGCAATCTACCTTTTTTACTTACTGACACCGTCGGGTTTATTCGTAAACTACCTCATCATTTGGTAGAATCATTTAAATCAACTTTAGATGAAGTGCGTGAAGCGGATTTGTTAGTTCATATTGTTGATATTTCACATCCGAATTTTGAAGAACAATTTGAAGTAGTCACTAAAACACTTCTTGAAATTAATAATGAGGAAAAACCCACAATTGTCGTTTTCAACAAAATAGATGCATTTACCTATTTGCCAAAAGCCCCAGATGATTTATCCCCCATTGTGCCTGATAATATTAGTTTAGAAGAACTAGAGCAGACTTGGATGTCGAAGATACATGATGATTGCCTCTTTATTTCTGCGAAAGAAAAACTTCACATCAATACTCTTAAAGATATTCTTTATAAGAGAATTAGAGAAATTCACATTACAAGATTTCCCTATAATGATTTTTTATTTCCTGTGGATTTAGATGAGAAAGATGATATTGATGAGAACATAATTGAAAATAATATTATACCTGTCAAATAATGCAACCACCCTTTTTACAACATGGAGATAAAATTGCTATTATCTCTCCATCAAGTGCTATAGATAGTAAGCTTGTTTATCATGCAATAAGTATTCTCAGAGAATGGGGACTTGAGCCTATTCTTGGTAGGCATGCTCTAAATTTATACGGTCGATTTGCAGGTACAAAGCAAGAACGTATGGAAGACTTGCAATGGGCTGTTGATTCTACTGATATTAAAGCGATTATTTGTAGTAGAGGAGGATATGGGTTAATTCAAATTATTGATGATATTGATTTTTCTCATTTTGAGCTTTATCCAAAATGGGTTGTCGGATTTAGTGATATTACCATTTTACACTCGGCTATTGCAGGATTCGGTATTTCATCAATTCAAGCTAGTATGGCAAAATATCTTTGTGAAAACAGTACTTCAGCAGAATTATTACGTCGATCTTTATTTGGTGAATTTCCTACTTATAATATTCCAACAACTCCATTGAATAGGACAGGAGTTGTTACAAGTGATATTATTGGTGGTAATTTATCTGTGTTTTTTAGTTTAAGAGGGACACATTATGAACCTGATTTCAGACAAAAAATTTTATTTATTGAAGATATTGGAGAAAAACCGTATCAAATAGATAGAATGCTGCATAATTTTAAGTTAGGTGGTATCTTTGAAGATATTGCCGGATTAATTGTTGGTCGTTTTAGTGATTATGAAGAGGATCCTGGGATGGGGTGTACTTTACATGAACTTATTGCTGACATTGTAAAAGAATATGATTTCCCAATTTGTTTTAATTTTCCCGCTGGACATGATCCACTTCACTATCCACTTCCATTTGGTATAAGAACTACATTAATTGTTGATAATGAAAACGTTACTCTTAACTTTGCTTCAAACATAAATTCGATGAACTAAATAATTTGCTGTTTGTTTTTTTAAGTAAAAAAAGAACAAATAACACAGTTTATTTCTCAGGGATTGAGTATCTTTGAAAAAGGAAAAAAGTGCCTGATAAGAGGAATTCATGTTATGACGTTTTGATATTTTATGAGCTTATTTTTCATGCAACATTTGAGATGAAATAATGATTTATTCTTATTCTCTGTAATTTAATTGCTTATAATTTTCAAACTTGATATTCATTTCAATACATTAACTTAATTAACACACACTTAAACTTTTATGAGTACAAAAAATGTCTATTTCTTTGGCAATAAAGCAGCTGAAGGAAACGGAAAAATGAGAGATTTACTTGGAGGTAAAGGTGCCAATTTGGCAGAAATGAACCTTATTGGGATTCCAGTGCCTCCAGGATTTACGATCACCACAGAAATTTGTAATGCTTATTTTCAAATTGGTAAAGAAACAGTGGTTGGCATGATTCGTTCAGAAGTTGAAGCTGCCATAAAACGTGTAGAAGAAGCTGTAGATGGTCCTAAATTTGGAGATAATAAGAATCCTTTATTGGTATCAGTTCGTTCAGGAGCACGTGCTTCCATGCCGGGTATGATGGATACTATTTTAAATCTCGGATTGAATGATGAAGCTGTTGAAACATTAGCAGCAAAAAGCAATAATTCCAGATTTGCTTGGGATTCTTATCGACGTTTTATACAAATGTACGGTGATGTTGTTTTAGGTATGAAACCGGAAAATAAAGAAGCGGAAGACCCTTTTGAAATTATCATTCATAATGCAAAAAAGGCCAAAGGAGTTGTTAGTGATACAGACCTAACTGCTGACGATTTAAAAGAATTAGTGAAACAATTCAAATCCGCTGTTAAACTGAATACAGGAAGAGATTTTCCGACAACGGCATGGGAACAACTTTGGGGAGCCGTGATGGCTGTATTTGATAGTTGGATGAATGATCGTGCCATTCTGTACCGTAAGCTTAATAAAATACCTGCAGACTGGGGAACTGCTGTAAATGTGCAAGCCATGGTGTTTGGAAACATGAGTAACCTTTCTGCTACAGGTGTTGCATTTACAAGAGATGCAGCTACTGGTGAAGATATCTTTAATGGAGAATATTTAATAAATGCACAAGGAGAAGACGTTGTTGCAGGCATTCGTACTCCTCAACAAATTACCTTAGAAGGATCTCGTCGTTGGGCAGCCATGCAAAACGTGAGTGAAATAGATCGTAAGACAAAATACCCTTCATTAGAAGAAGCAATGCCTGAAGCATACACTGAACTGAATAATATTCAGCAATTGCTTGAAAATCATAATTTGGACATGCAAGATATTGAATTTACAATTCAGGAAGGTAAGGTATGGTTGCTTCAAACGCGTAACGGGAAACGTACTGGAGCTGCGATGGTTCGTATTGCTAACGAGATGTTGAAACAAAATTTGATTGATGAAAAAGCTGCATTATTACGTATTGAGCCTCAAAAATTAGATGAATTGCTTCACCCAATTTTTGATCCAAAGTCGATTAAAGCTGCAAAAGTTATTGCAAAAGGGTTGCCTGCATCACCGGGAGCAGCTTCAGGGCAAATTGTTTTTTTTGCTGATGATGCTGAAGCTTGGGCAGAGAAAAGACATAAGGTTATCTTGGTACGTATTGAAACTTCACCAGAAGACTTACGTGGTATGCATGTAGCTCAAGGTATTTTAACCGCACGAGGTGGTATGACATCTCATGCAGCAGTTGTAGCTCGTGGTATGGGGAAATGTTGTGTGTCAGGTGCGGGCGAAATTAATATTGATTATAAAGCACACACCATTGAAATGCGTGGTACAATATATAAAGAAGGCGATTGGATTTCACTGAATGGATCTACAGGTGAAGTGTATGAGGGTAAGGTCAGTACGATGGATGCTTCTGTTAGTGGTGACTTTGCTGAAATTATGACTTTAGCAGACAAGTATTCAAAAATGGATGTGCGTACGAATGCGGATACTCCTCATGATGCAGAAGTTGCACGTAACTTTGGAGCTAAAGGAATTGGTCTTTGCCGTACAGAGCACATGTTTTTTGAAGGAGAACGGATCAAATCTATGCGTGAGATGATACTTTCAAAAACTGAAATGGGTCGTCGTGCTGCCCTAAAGAAATTACTTCCAATGCAACGTTCTGATTTCGAAGGAATCTTTGAAGCGATGGATGGTTTTGGAGTAACTATTCGATTACTTGATCCACCTCTTCACGAGTTTGTTCCACATCAATTAGCTACACAAAAAGAATTGGCTGATAATATGGGATTAACATTGGAAGAGGTAGTGTCGGCATGCCACTCACTTGAAGAGTTTAACCCTATGCTGGGGCATCGTGGTTGTCGATTAGGAAATACCTATCCTGAGATAACTGAAATGCAGGCTAGAGCTATTATTGAAGCTGCACTCAACATGCAAGAAAAAGGGATAAAGGTACATCCGGAAATCATGGTTCCATTGGTAGGGGTTGTTGAAGAACTGAAATTGCAAGCTAAAATTATTAATGATACTGCTGAGGCTGTTTTTAAAGAAAGAGGTAAGCGTATTGATTATAAAATTGGTACTATGATTGAAGTTCCGAGAGCTGCAGTTACTGCTGGGCGAATAGCAGAAGTTGCTGAGTTTTTCTCATTTGGAACAAATGATTTGACGCAGATGACTTATGGATATTCTCGCGATGACGCTGGAAAATTCTTGAAAGTTTATCAAGATTTAGGCATTTTGAAAAATGATCCATTTGAAGTGTTAGATCAAGAAGGTGTTGGAAGTCTAATGCGTCAAGCTGTCACATCAGGGCGTCAAGTAAAACCTACATTAAAAGTAGGAATTTGCGGAGAACATGGTGGTGAACCCTCTTCAGTTGAGTTCTGTCACACTTTGGGGATGAACTATGTGAGTTGCTCTCCTTATCGTGTGCCAATTGCACGCTTAGCTGCTGCGCAAGCCGCTGTGAAGGAATAAACACTTATTATAAAGAGGGTGTCTAAAAAGATTGAAACACCCTCTTTATCTTTCAATCAATTGTGGAAACAATCAAAAATAGAGTTGTTTACCCAGTGTGTATATTATAGAGCCATTGAATTTTTATCATCCGACGTGGCTAAAATTTCTTTTCGATTTCTTCATTGGTCAATAGAACTATAATTTGTTTCCCGTCAGGTGTCATATTTGGATTAGCACAGGTAAAAAGTTGTCCCAATAATTGACTCATTTCGTCTTGGGACATTGATCGATCGTTATCAATTGCTGATGCTTTTGCTAATGTCAGCGCAATTGATTCATTAAGTACTTCTTGTATTTTTCCTTTATTTTGTTTCACCGTTTCGATGAGAAGCTCAATCATTGGAATAACGGGTTTGTTTTCAAAACCTCCTGGAACTCCATTGACAACAAACGTGTTTTTTCCGAAAGCCGCCAACTCAAATCCAAGATTATGCAGCTCTGGCAATACAGTTTCTAACAGTAACTTATCAGCCACATTTAGCGTAACCATTTCCGGAAAAAGAAGTTGTTGTGAAAATCCTTTTTGTTCTTGAAGTTGGCGCATCCACTGCTCAAACAAGATCCGGATATGTGCTCGTTGTCGATCGATAAACATTAATCCTGATTTTCCACCAACTAAGATAAATCGATTTTTATACAGTAAATAATTTTTCCCTTCATACTCTTCTTCAAAGATTTCTTGAGAAGGAAGGTCCGTTGGTTGCAACAGGTTTTCGGGTAATGGTTCCTTCTTTGATTTTTCAAAGTTTTGATAGAGTGATTCCCAATTCATGGGTGGTCGATTATAGTGCGAGGAACGTTCAGAATAGTTATCGAAAGGATTATAAGCAGGATTTAGGTTTATTTTAGGTTGTTGCTGTGAAGTGTTCGAGGCTTCCATCGTAGGAATATTGATAGCACCCTCTTGATCAAATTCAATGGAAGGAATAGCATTTGATTTACCCAATGATTCTTTTACTGTTGCCATTAAAATAGACCAAATTGCTGGTTCTTGTTCAAACTTAATTTCAGTTTTAGTAGGATGAATATTTACATCAATTGAAGCCGGGTCGATTTCGAAAAAAATAAAATATGAAGGTGAAAGTTGATTGGGAACTAAACCTTCATAGGCTTGCATAACTGCTTTATGAAAATAGGAGTGTCGCATGTAACGTTCATTCACAAAAAAGAATTGATTAGCGTTGCGTACAGCAGTTTCAGGAGTACCAATATAGCCCGAAACAGAGACCATCGATGAATGACTTTCAATAGGCAATAACTGACGTTGTGCAGCATTATTCCTTGATGGAAAAAGCTGTCCAATGCGTTGTCTATGGTTAGTTGGAATGAGGTTTAAAAGCTCGGTCTCGTTATGTTGTAGTGTGAAATGAATTTGCGGATAAACCAAGGCGATGCGTGTGAATTCAACGATCAATTGGCGTAACTCTGTTTCGTTTGATTTAAGAAACTTACGACGTGCAGGTACATTAAAAAAAAGGTTCTTTACAAAAAATGCAGTTCCTTTGGGGCAGTTAATGGCTTCCTGTAATTCAAACTGAGAGCCGGAAATTGAGATCAGTGTTCCCAATTCGTCAGACTCGCGACGGGTGCGCACTTCAACTTGAGCTACGGCAGCAATAGATGCAAGCGCTTCGCCTCGAAAGCCCATCGTATGGAGTGCAAATAAGTCGGCAGCTTCTTTAATTTTCGATGTAGCATGACGCTCGAATGCCATACGGGTATCGGTATCAGACATTCCTTTCCCATTATCGACTATTTGAATCAATGTACGTCCTGCGTCTTTCAAAAAGATCTGTATAGATGTTGCTTCAGCGTCAATGGCATTTTCCACTAGTTCTTTTAGAACGGATGCAGGTCGTTGAATTACTTCTCCAGCTGCAATTTGATTGGCTACATTATCGGGTAAAAGATGAATAACATCATGCATCGGAAACATTCAATTAATGTTGGATGATTAACTCAACCTCTCTGTCATACTCTTACAAAGATACAAAAAATAGAGATAGCTTTTGATCTAAATCATTAGAGGGGGCGTATTCTACAGTGTATTTATTAACTTGTCACAAGCATTAAATGCCTTTAAAAGATTTCCAAGAAGAATTTTCATTTTGAATTGGAGAAATGAATGCGTACCTTGTAGATTATTTTCTTAATGACACATTATTTATATGAAAAAAAAACACTCTAAAACGCAGGAAAAATGGGTTTCAGTTTTCCTGATAATTTTCATTCTTCTCTTTCTTTTCTATCGTATTCTACATCTTTATCATTATCGATGAACCTACAAACAGGTCATTAAAACAAAAACCTACTTGTAAAGGATTAATTTACAGATAGGTTTTTGTCAAAGTGATCTCGTTGGGATTCGAACCCAAGACCCACAGCTTAGAAGGCTGTTGCTCTATCCAGCTGAGCTACGAGACCGATTTTTAACACTGCAAAATAAGCAAAATTCCTCCATATTGGCAAATGCCCTCAAAGCAAAGGCAGCTACCATTTTTTCAGCTCTTCATATAGCTGATGAATAGGCAAACCCATAACATTGTAAAAAGAGCCATGTATTGATTCTACAGCAATGTATCCAATCCATTCTTGTACGCCATATGAGCCTGCTTTATCCAGTGGATGGTAATCTTCTACATAATACCGGATTTCTTTGTCAGTCAACTCTGCAAAACGAACTTCAGTGTCGGCTATAAAAACGACTTGTTTTTGTGCAGATCGAATGCAAACACCTGTAAAAACATGATGTGTTTTCCCAGATAATTGTTGCAACATTTGAATTGCTTCAGATTCGTTTGCGGGTTTTCCAAACACTTGATCTTCAATCCATACAATGGTATCAGCAGTGATCAGGATAGTCTTATCAGTGAGTAAAGACTGGTAAGCATCAGCTTTTTTTTTAGCTACGTAGATCGGAATTTCACCAGCAGTAAGTCCGACTGGATAGCTTTCATCCACATCCGGTAGTGCTTGTACTACAAAAGGAATATCAAGTCCCCGCAAAAGATCATAACGCCGTGGTGATTGTGAAGCTAACACAAGTTCAAAAGAAGCTAAATTAGGAAGCATATGATTTAGAAGAGAAGAATTATGTTGCTGGAACAATCAACAATCCGAAAAAGGGAAATTGATAAGCAGTTGCTTGCAAAAAATAAAAAATAATGCTGTAAAATATTCCAATCAGCATAATGATTTTTAATGTAGAAGCAGCACGATGAAAATCAGTAGTTATATGAGCTTTTATTAATTGATAAAACAAATATGCAAACGGCATTAAAATGCCTATCAAAAAATAGCGCATAGTTATGAAATCATTTGAGAAATGAATTTGTGTTACAAAATAATACAGCAACAGCAAAGTGCCAATTATTAAACTATATAAAAATAGTTTTGTTCGCTTGTTGCCCCATTTGATTGGCATTGTTCTACATTCCAATTCTCTATCTCCAGGTTCATCTTCCATATCTTTAATGATTTCACGTATCCATGTTAAGAGGAAAGCAAACAGAGCAAAACCGCCTGACCAAGCATATAATTTGAAAGGAATCGGAGTCATGTTGATTAAATTGCCATAACGCAACGATAGTGAAGTAACTTCAAGGAATCCAACTGAAAATGGTACAATTGCTGCAATCGAAGCCACAATCAGGTTTCCAATCATAAATTGTCGTTTGTAACTGGCAGAGTAAAACCAAAGTAATCCAATAAGCACAAAGAATATTATCGTCAATGAGAGAGAATGAACCATCAAAGCAGCTCCAAATCCAAATATAGCTCCAAGTGCAGTCAGTATTATATAATACTTCATGACTGTTTTTTTTGAAACTTGTTCGCCTACAATGATACTATCTGGCCGATTGATAGCATCAATGCGGGTGTCGAAATATGCATTAATAACATAACCTCCAGCTGCTATCAAAATCATGGCTATAACCAAAAACCAGAAAGTAACTTTAGATGAACTGATATCAAGTCGATAAGGAATTAGTATGGGGGTAATGATCCATGTTTGCAAAGTCCATTGCAAAAAAGCAATTATAAGCAAATTTTTAGGACGAATCAGTTGCAAATAAGGTTTTATGAGATAGAAATTCATTTTATTCATATCGATTCATTTCATCATCTTTGATTTCTTCAAAATCAACATATTCACCCTCTTCTTTGGTAAATACTTTACGTGAAGCTTTCGTATTGTTTTCTTCTTGATGTATATTATTTTTAGACCGGTTTCTTCCGATATGAAAAATTGCACCAAAAAAACGTAGAATAGAAGCTATAATAAAGAAAGCAAAAAATAAAAAAAACAGAAGTAGGAAAAATATAAAGCTCATAGAAGTCACAAATTCGGGTTTATAGATTCGAGTTATTGGATCTTAGCAGTAGATTATATCTGTGTATCAGATCTTATTGCAAAGGCAAAAACTTATTTTCAATGAGGTATTCAAATCTTATCAAACGATTGCTTTTCTAGTCATACCCTTCATCTTCATCATGCTTTTCTACATTATTTTCAACAAGTTCTTTCAAATCAGTTTCAATTTCATGCTTGGGGAGAATAACATTGTTAGGCAAATGATGGCTCAACGTCATCACTCGATTTGTTTCATCATTCAATTCTTCCCACAACATATCTTTCAATTTTTGAATTCCAAAGCCGGAAATAGAAGATATAAAGAGATGTTTTACATTTGGCAAACTCTTTTCCAAATCATCTATTAATTCATTATTCAATAAATCAGTTTTTGTAATTGCAAGAATACGTTGTTTATCGAGCAAATCGGGATTAAACTCTTTCAATTCGTTCAACAAAACCGCATACTCTTCTCCAATGTTTTTTGAGTCAGCTGCAATCATAAAAAGAAGAATTGCATTACGTTCAATATGGCGTAAGAAACGAAGACCTAATCCGCGACCTTCATGTGCTCCTTCAATGATTCCAGGAATGTCAGCCATAACAAACGATTGATTGTCACGGTGAGCTACAATTCCTAAATTAGGAACTAACGTAGTAAACGGATAGTTGGCTATTTCAGGTTTTGCAGCTGTTATTGTTGCTAATAAAGTTGATTTACCGGCATTTGGATAACCTACTAACCCCACATCAGCCAACACCTTAAGTTCCAGAATTACTGATCTTTCAATGCGTGGTTCTCCAGGTTGAGCAAAACGAGGTGTTTGGTTGGTAGCTGTTCTAAAATGCCAGTTGCCCTGACCACCACGGCCTCCATTAATCAAAATAACCTCTTGACCATCTTCAGCAACATCGCAAATAAATTCACCTGTTTCGGCATCGTGTACTACAGTTCCACAAGGAACTTCAATTATTTTATCTTCACCATCTTTTCCGAAACTACGACTACCACTGCCACTTCCTCCATCGCCGGCAAAAACGTGACGAGCATATTTTAGATGAATCAACGTCCAGTAATTTTTGTTCGCTCGTAATATTACATGTCCTCCTCGACCACCATCTCCTCCGTCAGGCCCTCCTTTTTGAATAAATTTTTCACGGTGAAAATGCATAGATCCTGCACCTCCTTTACCTGAACGGCAAAAAATCTTGACGTAATCAACAAAGTTTGTTTCAGCCATCTATTTTTAATAATAAGATTCTCGAGATATTTCTGTTCGATATAAGTCAACATGCATTAGAACATATTTAATGTCGCCATGATAAATTATCATCATCTTCCCGATATACACGTTCCAAGCGAACTTCCACTGCATTTTTATGCGCAAGTAATTGTTCGTGTTCAGCCATAATTTCGATTGCATTACTCAACATCATTAACCCATCACGAGACAATTCTTGAAAAGAGATTTTTTTGGTAAAACTATCTAATGTAATGCCGCTATAAGCTTTTGCAAAACCATTTGTGGGTAAAGTGTGATTTGTACCGGAAGCATAGTCACCCGCGCTTTCCGGACTATAATCTCCTAAGAAAACAGATCCCGCATTAATTATCCTTTCACCAACAACCGTATAGTTTTTTGTCATTATGATTAAATGCTCAGGAGCATATTCGTTAACCATAGAAATAGCATCTTCAATTTCAGAAACAAAAATAATTTTACTGTTATTCAACGCTTTTTTTGCTAATTCTTTACGGGGAAGTAATTCCAATTGTATCTCAAGTTCACTCAATACAAGTTCGATTAGTCCTTCATCCATTGTAATTAAGATTGATTGACTGTCAACGCCGTGCTCAGCTTGTGATAGTAAATCAGCAGCAATGTATTTTGGATGAGCAGAAGCATCTGCTAAAATTGCAACTTCAGAAGGGCCAGCAGGCATGTCTATAGCTACTTCGGTTAAACTGACTAATTGTTTTGCTATAGTAACATATTGATTACCTGGCCCGAAAATCTTATATACTTTTGGAATACTTTGAGTTCCATACGCCATGGCTGCTATGGCTTGTGCTCCACCAATTTTGAATATCTTTGTCACTCCGCATAATTGAGCAGCAAAAAGTATAGCATCATGAACCTTTCCCTTATCATCTGGAGGTGTACACAAAATAATTTCTTCGCAACCAGCAATTTGTGCAGGAATGGCTAACATTAGTACTGTAGAAAAAAGAGGTGCTGTACCTCCAGGAATATATAATCCCACTTTTTGAATAGGTACTCGTTTTTGCCAACAACGAACTTGCGGAATCACTTCCATATAGGGTAATTCATCTTCTTGCGCTTCGTGAAATTTCTGAATATTTCTTTTTGCTTGCGTTATGGCTTCTTTTAATTGATGTGGAATCTTTTCTGCTGCTTCTTTGATCTCTTCAACGGTGACTTGTAAGTTTTCAAGTAAAACATGATCAAACTGCTGTTCATAAGCAATCAGTGTCTTATCACCTCCTTCACGAACAGCATCTAAGATTGGTTGTACGACAGTAATAAGACGTAAAGTGTCAATTACTGGACGTTGCAAAACCGATTTCCAAGTTTCAACAACCGGATTTTTAATAATTTGAATCATAAAGTTATTATATCAGTAATACATTTATATGCAGGGTAGGTAAGTGACTAAAGAATCATTTTTTCAATTGGAATAACTAAAATACCTTCAGCTCCTAATGCTTTTAGTTTTCCGATAATTTCCCAAAAACGTTTTTCGTCTAAGACAGAATGAATTGAACTCCAGCCTTCTTTAGCTAACGGCATAATAGTCGGGCTTTTCATGCCTGGTAATACTGCGATGATATTATCCAATTGATCGTTTGGAGCATTAAGTAAAACGTATTTTTTCCCTTCTGCAGTTTGTACCGCATCAATGCGAAAGATAAGTTCATCAAGAATGATTTGCTTCTCTTCGGACAAGCCGGGTGTGCCAATTAGTACTGCTTCTGATTTCATAATCACTTCAACTTCCTTCAAATGGTTACTTACTAAAGTACTTCCGGAACTTACGATATCAAAAATGGCGTCAGAAAGTCCAATGCTTGGGGCAATTTCAACTGAACCGGTTATAATATGTGTATGTGCATGAATCCTTTTCTGAGCAAAAAAAGTAGTAAGAATATGTGCGTACGAAGTTGCTATTTTTTTTCCTTCAAACCATTCAAGTCCGCTATAAGATTCTTCTTTAGGAATAGCCAGAGAAAGGCGGCATTTACTAAAACCCAATCGTTTTTCAATGTTAGCTTCAACATCACGTTCCACAAACTCATTCTCACCAACAATGCCAACATCAGCAATTCCGTCAGCAACAGATTGAGGAATGTCATCATCACGTAAAAATAACACTTCAATTGGAAAATTTGAAGCAGGAATCAACAATGTGCGCTTTGCACTGCCAAGTTTAATACCTATTTCTGAAAACAGAAACATCGTATCTTCATATAAACGACCTTTGGATTGAACTGCAATTCGTAACATATAAAAGAGTGATTAAATATTTTGTTGTGGTTTGCGTGAAAGAATATACATTATATTCTTGAAGAATAAAAAAGGCCTACCGATTTATGGCAAGCCACATTTAATCAGGAAGTATTCCTTCTTATGCCTACCGCTTTCAAACAGTTTATTGTAGATGTTTAAAGTGCTGTAAGAAAATCAACTTCATCGTGGTTTAATGTGGTTACAAAAGTAATCATTTTTCACCAATTAACCATTAGCTTAAATGTCAAAATATTGGAATACAATTCATGCATTTTGGCAATCACAATATTACTATCTATAAAGTTATCCTTAAAATTCCCTTCTATTGTTCTGAATGCCACATTAAAACTTCCATTGTATCATGGCCCTTGCATCTGTTTTATGATTATGATTTATGGTTTCAAGACCTGATCCAATAGATGACACATCTTCATAAGTTGTTTGAGCAATCTTAATCCAAAATGAGAGGTGCTTATTCATATTATAGTGTATGTTGAGAACTGAGCGGCTTCCTTTGCCATAAAGCATTGGCATAGAAAACACATATGGGATGTCTTTTTCGTAGATATAAAAACGTGTATCATAATTTGAAGCATCAAAAAGTTCATAGCGAATATTTACTACCAAAGGAAGTCGAATAGGAGTGTATGAAAAATCTTGAGTTAGTAAATAACTGTAACGCGCTTTTGTGATTTCATCAGCTCCATTATTTATGGCAATAATATTTTTCAAAGCGAAATGATTTGTTAATATATAATTGAGCGAAAAGTAAAAATCAGTAGTACTGTATTCTCCTGTAAAATAAGTTATTCCTGTTGAACTCAAGTTTTTTTCTTTTTGTTTATAGCGCATTTTCCAAAGCATTTCCAATGATTGTGAAGGTAAATAATGTGCCGTAAGCAACAAATCGTATCCATTAGATGGACTGCTTACTAAATAGTTGAGCCACGGGAATTGATACGTATCGGCTGCTAATGAAAATTGCCAATGTCGAATAGGATGTGCTTCAATACCAATGTAATATCCATCTTCATTTTGAACAGAAGAACTTTCTGCAAATCCACCTGACATAAGTACTGAGAAATCTCGAGTATAATGGCGATAAAGGGTTATGATGTTAAATGTTGAAATAGGAGAAAACAAACATCCGTCAATAGTAGCCATTCCCATTTCATCTGTTATGGCTGTTTCACCAAAGAAACTGAATGGATGTAAGCGAAATTGGTAATTGACGCCACCTACAGATTGATGATTCCCATAGAAAGCGAATAGATTATCAGGCCTTAATTTGGGCTGTAACGGAATTTTTAATCGAGTATCCGTTAATGTCAGACCAATATGAAGATTTTGAAGATGCCAGTTGAAATTTCCACCCATGACTTGTAACCAAATAGTGTTTTTTCGTTCTAAATCACTGATAGTACGATGTAACCCGTTTGTTTTTATATAAGAGAAGGCGTTTCCTGTAGAATCGCCATCAATAAAACGAAAAGAGTAAAAAGCAGAAACTTCCGTCTTCCCTTTCTTTAAGGTTACTCCTATACCATGCAAGTAATTGTATTCATCGATGGACGAACATTTGCGAATACCTGCGTTTTGTGGTAACACATTAATCACATCATTTGATTTACTGTAAGTTAATCCAGGATGAATAACAAGCCCTTGTCCAAAATTGGCACGATAATTTCCTATAACAAGCGATTTAATGATGCCAAAATCGCTTAGTTGAAAATATGCCGAATAATAATCAAACCCTTTGTTATAAGAACCCCAAAATTGTTCCCCGGGATCTTTTTCTGATGTCATGCCTAACGCTATCTTATCACGATATCGAAACGAATATCGCATGGAGAGATAATCTGGATCTCCAACATATTTTTTATTTGATGCCAATGCTAATGAATCGTTCGTAGTTGGAGCATATCCTCTCTTTTGCTCTAAAGTTCTGTCAGCTCTCCATAGAAATTCATTTTTTCCTTTGCTTAAAATGGTTCTCAAAGATGGTAACTTTTGTTGGGTATGGGATAGAGGACCTAATATGACAAATGGCAATAAATTTCGAATTACAAATTCGTCAAACCCATCCACCAATTGCAGTTCATAGAATGATCGCATGGGTTTATTTCGATAAAGATAATAAAGTAAACCTTCTATTTGTTGATCAGTAAGAAATTGTAATTTTTGCAACTGTTCTTTTGTTGTGTTATTCAAATTAATTGGATTTTGTGCAAAGTAGGTCAGATCTTCCTCAAGTGTTGTAAAATCAATATCTGTTTCACTGTTCGCTGTCATGTTTTCATAAATGCGAGCGATCACTGAAGCGGTTGAATTTTCTTTAGTTTGACCGTGAACAGGAAAAATAAATTGGAACAAAAAGCCACCTATTAAAATAATTGTTTTTGATGCTTGAGTGTGATTCATGATGAATTCCGTAATATTTTTGTTACAGCCTAAAAGAGGTATTGTAATCCACCCACTGAAGTAATTCCGAGAACAGGATGTTGTTCAAAATTCACATTGATTCTGAACTGATTTATTCGTACACCTGCTCCAAAAGTGGGAATAAATGGAGAACCATAACCACCTAATCTTACTATCAAGGCATCAACAGGTT
>Ga0326727_10007931_pt1 | contig 27481 bp, 23 predicted proteins | sample MB2enrmetagenome_FD_207643 | JGI IMG/M metagenome (GOLD analysis project Ga0326727, IMG submission 207643) | Lab enriched peat soil microbial communities from McLean, Ithaca, NY, United States - MB29MY | ecosystem: Environmental > Terrestrial > Soil > Wetlands > Peat | place: USA: New York...
TCGTAGTTGTCGAGAACGAAGACCATGTGAACTCCAGTGTAGCGCCTGGCGGTCAATTTGAATCCACTTGTTCAGGATAGATGGTCGGCTTTGGTCTTGTACCAATCACCATGTGTTGCAGATATACTGAATCTTGCGATGAATCTTCTGAGGATAATTTTCGATCAGCCGCCCTACACCTACCTTCCTTGGTGGGCATGGCTTCTTTTTGCAGTTGGACTTTGGGCTGCCGGATTTTTCATAGCATTCAAGCGCGACCTTATGGAAAACACGGTCGATATTGACATAGGACGTGAGTTAGATAAAGAGTATGACAGAATAAGGGGATCGATAATAGCAACACCGGGAGTGATATGTGCGATTATTGGAATCGCCCGATACCTGGATCAATAGGGTTTGAGTCCCTCCCCTTTCCCACGCTCACACTGTGGCGTTGAACTCCGCGTATGCCAAGATCGGTCGAGTCCGTCAGACATTATTCGTGATGGATGGAAGAGCCGAGTCTCGTAAGCCGGTTGCGCGTCCTTGCGCCAATCTGCAAAACTGGCCATGGTTCATCATTATGGTTGTTCATTTTCTGATTCAAGGCCGGGTGCAGGGCGTGGGCTTCCGCTGGTATGTGCAGCGCGAGGCCGGCCTGCGCGACCTGCGCGGCTGGGTGCGCAACACCGAAGAGGGCGAGGTGGAGGTGATGGCCTCGGGCTCTCCGGAAACACTGGCTGAGCTGCGGGCCAGCCTGCGCCGCGGCCCGCGCGGCAGCCGCGTCGACCGCCTCGTCGAGCATCAGCTCGCCGAATCCGAAGCCGAGGATCTGGATTCCTTCAGCATCGATGGCGCCTGGTAGCCTCGCTAACTCCGCTAACCCCGCCAACTCCGCTAGCCCCGCTATAATTGAAGCGAAGCCAATCACCAATCCAGATCAAGGAGTCTCCCTTCCCATGCCCAACGAGATCAAGCCCGCCGACGTGGAAGCCCTGAAGGCGCTGGTGCGCACCGTGCCCGATTTTCCCAAGCCGGGGATTCTCTTTTATGACATCACCACGCTGCTCAAAGACAGGACCGGCTTCGCCAAGATGATCGACGCCATGGCGGCTCACTATCTGGAGCAGAAGATCGACCTGGTGCTGGGCATCGAGGCGCGGGGATTCATCTTCGGCCCTGCCTTGGCCTACCGGCTCAACGCCGGCTTTGTGCCGGTGCGCAAGCCGCGCAAGCTGCCCGCGCCTGTCGCGCGCGTCACCTACGACCTGGAGTACGGCTCGGACACGCTGGAGATTCACATGGACGCAATCCAGCCCGGCCAGCGCGTGGTGCTCGTCGATGACCTGCTGGCCACCGGCGGCACCATGGAGGCCACGATTAAGCTGGTCAAGGAACTGGGCGGCGAGATCGCCGGGCTGGCCTTCGCCGTTGAGCTCGACTTCCTCAAGGGCCGCGCGCGCTTCCCGGAGTACGATGTCTTCAGCCTGCTGCATTACGACGAGTAGAGGGTTGAATCCGCGAAATCACAAAGCGATACAATGGAAACATGGATGCGATCCTGCGCAAGTACACGAGCTTCGAGGAGATGAAGGCCGACGAGTATCGCTACTGGCAGAGCCGGCCCGTGCATGAGCGGATGGACGCGGTCGAGGAGATGATCCAGGCCGCCTACGCGCTGAAAGGTTGGGAGATCGAGCCGGATGGTCCAAGATTACAAAGACCTTTTGTCCGCATTCCATGTCCATGGCGTTAGATATTTCGTTGTAGAAGCATAGGCGGTCATCCACCACCCTCAACCACTTTTCCGGTGATACCCGCGCCTCAACCGATGACCGGAAACTACATTTCGAAATACCTCAAGAGATTCCATCAGGCGTCACCTCCGGCGCGTTGCCCTCCTCCGTCCCCTCCGCCTCCTCGCCAAGAAAGCTCTGCGCGTCGGCGAAGCGGTAGCCCACGTACACATCCGTCAGCAAATAGACGGGATTGGCGGGGTCGTCTTCGATCTTCTTGCGCAACTGGCGGACGAAGGTACGCAGGTACTCGACCTCTTCGCGAGCGTCGGCGCCCCAGACGGCGGTCAGCAGACGGGCGTAGGTGATCACGCGGCCGGCGCGGCTCATCAGGCAGTGCAGAATGTCGAACTCCTTGCGGGTCAGATGCACCAGCTCGCCGCGCTTGGCGACTTTGCGCTTGACCGGATCGAGGCGCAGCTCGCCGATCTCGATGGGCGCGTCCTCGGCGCGGGCGGGGGCGCGGACGCGGCGAACCGCACTGCGGATGCGGGCGATCAGCTCGCGCGTGCTGAAGGGCTTGGTGACATAGTCGTCCGCGCCCAGTTCCAGCGCCTCCACCTTATCCTCTTCCTGATCGCGCACCGTCAGCATCAAAATCGGCAGCCGGGGGGCAAAGGCGCGAATGCGGCGCAGCGTTTCAATGCCGCCGATGCCGGGCATGTTCACGTCGAGCAGAACCGCGTCGAAGACGCCGCCGCGCAGCGTTTGCAGCGCCTCCTCGCCGCGCGAGGCCTCCATCACCTGAAAGCCGAGTTCCACGAGCGGCGGGCGCAGCGCCCTGCGGATGGCCGATTCATCGTCGACGACAAGAATGCGAATAGCCGACTGATTCATGAGGAAGACTCCTTTCGCATTACAACTCCTGATAACTTTTCAACTCTTTGATTCAGAGACGAAAAATTAGTATCTATCTGGTTGCACTACCATTGCAAAGATCATTTTTGGATATCCTTGAGTGGCACGATAGCCACAGAACAGGTTGCGCATAGATCACCTTTTCCTTCGACCGCTTGTAGGCCAAATGTCGAATGGATGATCTTTCCGCAACCATCACAACGCCTAAGAGTATAACTAGGTCCTGAAACGCCTTCTGATCTTAATTGACGTATCTCGTAAATTTTTATCATTAAGGAGGCTAACAAAATGAATACGGTGATCAAAAAGGGCGTGGGATTGAGGGGATTCAATAACCGGTCGGCATAGTCTCCCGACTCATCTCCAAGCAATGGGCGGAAGAAAATTCTCAATCTCGACAACCTGGCTCCTTCAATGATGCCGCGTTGAAAATAGCGCCAGGAAAAATCCCCGGAAACAGGCTCTATGTCGTCGCTAAATATCCGTTCTATATGCAGAAATCCAAATTTATCATAGGAACAAGATGTGAAGGAATCTCCCGTCCGTTCATTGCATACTGACGAATCGGAGGTGCTGGAACCTAAAAACCCTGTTAAAACGGGAACTGCGAACGCGCAAAGCAGAATGATGAGCGGAAGCTTGCTTAATGGGACTGGAACGGCTTCAGGCACCGCCACTACCCTTGTCTCGGAGAGGGGCAATCCGAGGATGTCAAAGATATCTCCTTTGTCCCCCTTGGCCTGCTTTTTTTCGGCAGCGTCTTTCATTGAGTTATTATCCTTTCAATTAGAGTTTTCTGCTTGGTCCGAGATGGCCCTATTATAGTCAACCGCGAACTATTGCAGGAATGGCCGCAAAAAATGTTGTCCCCTCCGTCTCATCGCTGGTGACCCAGACAGAGCCGCCATGGATGAGAGCGACGCGCTTGGCTACCGAAAGGCCGATTCCGGTGCCCGCGGCGCGGTCGGAGCGGGAGCCCGCATGTGTGGTGGATCGATAATACCGCTCGAAGATGCGCTCCCGGTCGGCGACGGGAATCACCGGACCGTAGCTGCGCACCGAGAAGATGATCTCCCCGCGAGCCTTCGCGGCGCGAATGGTGATGGCGGTGCCGTAGAGCGAATACTTGCAGGCGTTGTCGATGTACTGCGTCAGCAACATCACCATCAACTGACGGTCGCAGCAGACCACCTGGCCGTCGTCCTCAAGTTCAATGGCCACTTTCATGCTGGCCAGCCGGTCGCGCAGGCTGGCCACAACCTCTTCAATCAGCGACGCAACAGCGACCGGTGTGGCGTGAATCTTGACCTCACCGGCATCCAGGCGCGCGGTGGTCAGCAGCCGCGTCGTCAGGTTGCCAAGCAGGCCGGTCTGCTCATCGATGAGGGCAACCAGCTCCGCCTGTCCGGGCGAGAGATGGCCCATTTCGCCCAGGCCCGTCGATGCCGCGCGAATGGCGGTCAGCGGCGTTTTGTAGGCGTGGGCGAGCGAATCCAGAACCGTCGAGCGCAACTGCTCGGTGCGCCGTTCGGTCTCGATGCGGCTCTCGTTGGCAAAGGCGCGGTAGCGGTCAAAGGTGATGGCAATCAGCGAGGCGATGGCGTTGTTGGTCAACGGGCTGGTATCGCCGCGCACCACCAGGCTGCCCACCGGCACCGTCCCCAGGCGGACGACACGCCGCCCCAGGCCGGAGACCGAATCGTCGTCCGAACTGCCGAAGTAGTAGACGTTCTGCGCCAGCTCGCGTGGGTCCACGTTCCAATTGCCGGCCTGATAAACCTGGTGCAGGTCGGCGTCGAAGACCGCGACCGCCTCCAGCGAAAAGATTTCATGCACCAGCTCGGCCAACTGCGGCCCCGGCTCGACGTGCAGATTCAATTCCAGCGTGCGCCGGGTGAATTCATAGAGGTCGTGCATCTGCCCGCCCCAGGACTCAGCCTCTTGTGCGTGGTCCTTGACGCGCGAAGAGAGCCGGCTGACCACCAGCGCGACGATCACAAAGGCCAGCAAGGCAACCGAGTTGGCCGGGTCTGCGGCCAAACTGGCCTGCGCATGGCGCGTGATGAAGATGCTGTGCAGGAAGACGGCCGAGAGCGAGACGATCACCGCCTGCCAGAATCCGCAGAGCAGGGCGATGGGCACCACAATCAGCAGGTACAGCAGAGCGGCCACCGGCAGCAGCCACCCCGCCCAATGCGCCAGAGCCGAAACCAGCACCACGGCCACCACTCCCAGCGCGCACTCCAGAATGAAGAGCAGCGCCCGCAATCCGGAGCCGCGCGTGCGCAGCGCGCCGAAAGGGGAAGTGATCGGGATGGAGATCAAGGACAATGGTTTATCCAATACTACGATACAGAATGGCATAAAAAATCCCGGGCCGACCAGAGGCATCGGCCCAGGAACTGAATAAAGAGAAGGTACTCAGACTCACAGATTCCAGCGGTCTACAGGTCAAAGTACAGGAAGAACTCGTAGGGCACGGGGCGCAGGTTGACCGGGGCCAGCTCGCGTTCCCGCTTGTACGAGATCCAGGTATCGATCAGGTCCTTGGTGAAGACATCGCCCTTGAGCAGGAAGTCGTGATCCTGTTCCAGCGCGATCAGCACCTCGGCCAGCGAGCCCGGCGTGCTCTTGATCTTGGCGGCCTCCTCCGGCTCCAGTTCGTAGAGATCCTTTTCCAGCGGCTCGCCCGGGTCGATTTTGTTCTGGACACCGTCCAGGCCGGCCATCAGCAGCGCCGCGAAGCACAGGTAGGGGTTGGCCGACGGATCGGGGCAGCGGAATTCCAGGCGCTTGGACTTGGGACTCTTGGAGTAGACCGGAATGCGCACCGCAGCCGAGCGATTGCGCTGTGAAAACGCCAGGTTGACCGGCGCTTCGTAGCCCGGCACCAGGCGGCGATAGGAGTTGGTCGTCGGTGCGCAAAGCGCCAGTAGCGCGGGAGCGTGCTTGAGCAGGCCGCCGATGTACCACAGAGCGGTCTGGCTGAGCAGGCTGTAGCCGTTCTTATCGAAGAAGAGGTTGGTGTCGCCCTTCCACAGGCTCTGATGCACGTGCATGCCGGAGCCGTTGTCGCCGAAGAGCGGCTTGGGCATGAAGGTGGCCACCTTGCCATGCTTCCGTACCGTGTTGCGCAGGATGTACTTGTAATACATCACGTTGTCGGCCATCTTCTTGAGAGGCGAGAAGCGCATGTCGATCTCACCCTGGCCGGCGGTGCCCACTTCATGATGGTGGACTTCAATGGGAATGCCGACCTTCATCATATTCATGATGATCTCGGAGCGCAGATCCTGCTGCTGATCGGAGGGCGGCACCGGGAAGTAGCCCTCTTTATGGCGCAACTTGTAGCCGAGATTGGGCTTTTCATCCCGGCCGGTGTTCCAGATGCCCTCATCGGAGTCGATGCGGTAGTAGCCGGTAAAGGCGTTCTGGTCGTACTGAACGTTGTCAAAGATGTAAAACTCCAGTTCCGGACCCCAATAGCTGGTATCCGCGATGCCGGTGCTCTTCAGGTAGGCTTCCGCCTTGGCGACAATGTAGCGCGGATCGCGGCTATATGGCTTGCCCGAGACCGGATCCTTCACGTCGCAGATGATGCTGAGCGTGGGAATCCCCAGGCAGGGGTCCAGATAGGCCGTCTCCGGGTCCGGGAAGAGCAGCATATCGCTTTCGTTGATCTGTTGAAAGCCTCGGATGCTGGAACCGTCGAAGCCGATGCCTTCGTCGAACAGATCTTCGTTCAACTCTTCGACCGGGATCGAGAAATGCTGCCACATGCCGGGAAGATCGATGAACCTCAGGTCGACAATCTTCGCTCCGGTCTCTTTGGCCAGCTTGATGACGTCAGTTGCACTCTTGGGCATGGTCCAATCTCCTAGATGATTTGCCTCCCGGTTGGCTGCTTCGGGCTAGGGGCGATGCAGGAACAACGCGGTATGATCGAGAGGATGGCTAGATTATAGTCGACGACTCTTCCACGGTATAAGGAACCCATAAAGATTTTTCGCTGTGCCGGAAATAACAGGCGTCTTTCTGTGGAAAACACAGTAAATACGGGCTCATTCGCATTGTGGTAAGGATTCCAAGCCGATTCTCACATGCTCCCGCCGCAGACTTTATAATTAAAATGAAGCAAAAGTTAAAATGAAGCAAACCCCTTTACCTGAATCCAAATCCACAAGGAGATCCATGCCCACTGACTACCGCAACTTTCTAGCTCTGTCCTATGAGCAGCTGGAAGAGCTCAACCTGGAAGCCAAAGCCGAACGCGCCAATCGCGTGGCGGCCCATGAGATTCGCGAGAAGCGGCTGAAGTATCTGACCGATGAGAAGCGGATCAAGGCCGTAACCGTACTCTTCACCGACCTGGAAGGCCGCCTCCACCTGCTCGACTACGACAAGAAGTTCATCCTCGGCTCGCACGAGAACCTGACCTTCGACGGCTCCTCCATCCGCGGCTTCACGGCCCAGAAGGAGAGCGACCTGAGACTTGGAATTGACTGGAGCGCCTTCTACTGGGTGCCCGCCGACGTCTTCGGCACCGGCAAGATACTGGTCTTCGGCAACGTCATCGACAAGGACGGGACCCCCTACTCCGGCGACCTGCGCGGCGTGCTCAAGGGCTACGCCGACCAGCAGCACAAGCTCCACGGTTATACACTCAATTCGGCCAGCGAGATCGAGGGCTTCGTCTTTGCCGGCAAGGACGCCGAGCGCACCTATCACCAGACGGGCAAGTTCGAGTTCATCTCCACCGGCGGCTACTATCATTCGCTGCCGCTCGATCCGCTGCGCCAGTTCATCGACACCTCCGCCGAGGTGCAGCGCGCCATGGGCTTCCAAAACGAAAAGGATCACCCGGAAGTCGCCCCCAGCCAGTTCGAGATCAACTACAGCTACGCTGAAGCGGTGGGCGCGGCCGACCAGATTCAGCTCTACAAGCTGCTCACCCGCCAGATCGCCAACAACATGGGCTTCACGGCCTGTTACCTGCCCAAGCCGGTGGTCGGCATCAACGGCAGCGGCATGCACACCAACGTCTCGGTCTCCAAGGGCAAGACCAACCTCTTCTGGAACGAGAAAGGCGAAGAGCAGTTGGATACCTTCGGCTGGAACTTCCTGGATCGCATCCTGACCAGCGCGCTGGACCTGTGCCTGATCTTCAACTCCAGCGTGAACGCCTATCGCCGTCTTGATCCACACTTCGAGGCTCCCAACCAGATTCGCGCCTCGGCCGTGGATCGCGGCGCCATGATTCGCGTTCCCATCGGCAACCACCGCTCCATGCGCACCGAAGTTCGCGCCGTGGCCCCGGACGCCAACCCCTACCTCGCGCTCTACGGCATCTTCAAGACCGGCCTCGACGGCGAGATCTCCAAGGCAGAGAATCTGCGCGCCGGCGGACGCTATCTGCCCGACAACATCCAGAAGGCCATCGCGGACTTCGAGTCATCGGCCTGGATCAAAACGATTCTGGGCGAAGACGTGCAGGGCCGCTACGCCGAGCTGAAGCTGGCCGCGGCCAACCGCTGCCCGCGCGAGCTGGGCACCGTCGTCAAGGGCTGCGAAGTGCAGTTCCACCACGAGGTTTACAACCAGTCGCTCTGGAATATGTTCTAGGCGAAGGCAAGAGACAATTCCGGGTACCCACCCTTGCCGCGTTTTCGGGATCCCCACGGACAGGTCTTCGTCCGTGGGGTGGTATTTTGCGGCTAGGGTGGGATACCTCAGACTCCGGGCAAGACAACAAGGGCAGGCAGACGCGGTCAAAACCCACGTCGAACCCGGCCTCGCTCAGATCGGCGTGCAGCAGGCAGACGAACGCTTCATCGTCCCTTCGTGCTTAAGAAAGAAGTATGAAAGTCATTGCGTCTGCGTGGATGCGCAATGTCAATTCAGTTTGTCGATTAGAGAGAGTCGCGGATGCGCTGGATATTCGGAATGATACGCGTAAATCCATGACGGGTTGCAATCTCCATAGCCTCATCGGCAAGCCGCCTGGCTTTGCGATTGCAGAACCATATATTCCCCCAATAAGTAGCCTGGTTCGCGAGCGAGATCGACAGTCCTTCAGGATTGTCATGCTCACGGCAGAGGCGCTCTGTTTCCTTCCACAGCACCATTGCGCGGCCCCCGTCTTCGCGAATCATAAGGATATGCGCCTGGTTGTTCAGCGATTCATGCAATCGACCCATGGTACCGAACTTGCGGCATAAACGCTCTTGTTCTTTATACAGCGCCATGGCACCGTCCAGCTCGCCGCGAGCAGAGAGGATATTCGCCTGGTTGCCCAGTGCAAGTTGCAGTCCATCCTGGTCTCCCGACTCGCGGCAGATGCGCTCTTTTTCCTTGTACATCGCCATGGCGCCGTCCAGGTTTCCGCGAGACTGGAGGATATTTGCCTGGTTGTTCAGCAGCACTTGCAGTCCATGCTTGTCCCCAAGCTCCCGGCAGATGCGCTCCGATTCCTGATATATCGCCATGGCGCCGTCCAGGTTTCCGCGAGCAAACAGGATCATTCCCTGGTTATTCAGCGACCTGGACAGCACTTCCTTGTTCCCCAATTCACGGGCGATGCTCTCCGCTTCTTTGTACATCTCCGTGGCGCCGTTTAGGTCTCCGCAGGCTTGGAGAATTAGAGCCTGGTTGCCCAGCGCGGCTTGAAGGCCCACGCGATCACTCCGGCTCCGATAATGCTCCACCAGGCCGGCGCGAAGTCGCAGTACAGATTCAGTCTTCCCTGTGTCGCCGAGCAATTCCCCAATCTTCGACGCATAGACGGCGTCACGGTTTGGCTCTTGAATCACTGAGGCATAGACCTGTTCCATGCGCAGCGGCGAACGAGTTTCGATCCGTTTCCAATAGGCGCGTACCTCAAATTTGTCCTTTTTCCATAACGCGCTGAAGGTGATCGGCTGTTTCAGCACGTCCGCCAAGCTTTGCCACGCGGCTGCCTGCTGCCACTGCCAAGGCAGTTCATCGAGTTGGCGCGAGCCTTGCGGCTGGCGATGAAAATATTCGGCCAGGGTACGATGAACGTCCTTTTCATGGCTCTCCCTGGGCAGGTACGCGTCGCGAACTGCCTCGCGCAAAAAGCCGTGTGCGAAGGTCAATAGACCGCCCCGATTCACTAAAGCGTCACCGGCTGCGAGGTACAGCGGACTCCAAAGCGCGCGGGGCAGCGGTGTGCCGGCCATGCCCAGCGATCCAAGCAACTCTGTCTCGGAGAGACCACGACGCGCTGCCCAGAGGCGCACAAGGCTCTCACGGACGATGTTCTCGCATCGCGTGTCAGGCTGGCCGTAATCCTGCTCCCAGCGGTGAATGACCTTGCCATAAAGATCGAAGGGGTCGGTCGCTTTCAGGTACCAGCCGATGCGCTTGTTCAACTCTTCGTGGCTGCCGAAGAGACGCAGTTCGTTCAGCAGCGTGCTCAGATAGAGGCCATTGCCCGTTTGCGGCGCGGCGGCAATGCGGTGCGCAGGTCCTGGACTCAACGTCTTGGCGTAACGTTTCAAGTACTTGTCAATCAGCTCTTCGCGTTCGGGAACGGTGAGCGGCTCCACGGCCATCACCGGCCATTCGCGCTTCTTCAGTTCCTCCCTGGAGCGGCCGGGGAGCGTGGAGACAATCAACCGTACGTTGTCCGGAATCATCGGCGGCAGCCAGACCAAATCCGGCGCGCCGTCGCGGTCTTCAATCTGGTTGAGCGCGTCGAGCGCCAGCACCAGCCGCCCGCGCGCTGCCACCAAGCTGAGCGCGTTGGCAAAGGTCATGCGCAACGCATCGGGCTGGTCGGGAATCTCGATCTGGATGCCGAATTTGCGCTGAAACTCGCCCAGCAACCGCCGCAGCATCGCCATCCAGTTGGCGCTGTCGGGCGCGGCGCCGATGAAGTGAACCAGCACCGGCGTCTCCGGGTGCTGTTGGCTCCAGTGATGGGTCCAATTGGCCACGAGCGCCGACTTGCCCCCGCCCGACTCGCCCATGATCACCAGCGGCGGCCCATCGCCCGCGGCGTGGGCGTTGAGCCGAGTCATGTACTCGTCACGGCCGATGTAGACCGTGCGCCGGCTGGCAGAATATGCCTCATGATCGAGGGCGGCGCGATCCAATTCGTTGGGGATTTGCGTCTCGGGATAGAGGCGTTCAATCACTGCGGTCAGGTCGTGCAGCACCCACTCGCCTAACTGCTTGGGTGTGGCGAATGGTTCCTTGACCGGAAAGCCGCTGCGGCGGATATCGTCCTTCAATACCTCGAGCTGCTGGCACAGGGCGGGATTCTCTTCGGTAAAGCCGGGATGCGCGGCGGCATAGGCCGGATCGCGGAAGTAGAAGAAGGCGTGCTTTTCCATCTCCGGGTCAAGCAACACACCGTGCAGGATTTCGAGGGCCGTAACGGACTTGTGGAGATGCTCCCTGAGCCAGGGCTGCGTCTCGAAGAGCGCTTCCGGAATCTCCTCCGGCACCCAGCCGTAGCGCTCGCCCAGCAGGCCGATGAAGTACGGCCTACAGTGCTCGATCTCCTGGAGGCAGAGGGGCAGAACCTTGCCTTCAGCCTTGGCCTCGTCCGGAACGCCCCAGCGCAGGTCCACCTCGCCCCAGGTGACGCCGCGGCTCTCGCACAGGCGGCGCAGTTGCGGGAAGATCTGTTTGACCAGCTCCTCGCGCTCCTCCTGCATATCGCGGAAGGTCGAGGAAATAAAAACGCGTATCTCGCGCCGGTCGGCGGCGGGGCGGTTCGCTTTGATTGCATCAGGCATAGAAACTCACTTTCGCCGGTAGCGGTCAGCCAGCACAGCCATCCACTGTCGAACAGAGAACATAGCAACCCTGAAGTGGAGAATCGCGATTAGTTTAACGCCCGGCGACGCAGATGGACAAGCTCAGTCGGCTGCCCGTCGAAAATGGCCCGGAGCAAATGCAAGTCGCCTGGCGCGGAAAATGCGAGTTGATTGCCAATGTCGGCGTGTGGATCACAAGCTTCGTTCCTCAACACACGATCAGGCGATTGCCGCGTACGCAGTTGCGGAAGTCGAAGGGCGAGGCGCACACCATCTGCAAATGGATCTCGCGTAACAACAGGAGCCGGCGCACTAGAAGAGTCGCTGAACGTGCATTCCAGAGAAAAGGAGCGCAAGCAGAGCGCGAATCGAGCTAAGTTATTGATTATTTGGTGGACGCGGTAGGAATCGAACCTACAACCTGTCGGTTAAGAGTCACCCAATTCGCCAATCCTCCTGCAGTTATCAGTTGCTACAAACCACTATACAAGAAATACTTACGTGCTGAATAAAAATAGAAGACTGCTATCCATATAGCCTGAATTATGCCCGATTTTGAAGGAGCTTGGGCACAAAAATGGGCACAGTCGTTTTGGCCCCCCCCCGGTTGAGACAATCTGGAACCGGCACGGTCTTTTTGCTAGCCTATACATCCCTCATCAAGTAATCCACTCGCTCAATTCTGAAACGACTCTATGAGATGCGGAGACGAGCAAAGAGCGGAATCTTCACCACGTCCAGGACCACGCCGAAGGCAATCGCAGCGGTAAACTCGCAGGCGACAACCGCGAGGGACAGTGGCGCCATGGCAACCCCGTAAACAGCGAGCGCTGAGATGATAAGAACATCAGCAACGGAAGAAAGCACAAGCCAAATGCTGGGCCGTAAACCCCACAGATGTTGGCGCCCGCGAATGACATACGTCGTGGCCTGGCTCCCAAACACAATGCCGACCACGGAGAGAGTTCGGAGTGCTTCGATATTCAGATGCAACTCGAATTTGCCAAAGCCCAGAATTGCCGTGGAAAAGGCAAGGAAAGAGGTTCCAAGAATCACTCCCGCGATCGTAATCCTGCCGATTTGCCAGGAGTTCGGCGTCTTCGATGGCCTCACCCTGTCCGTGGTGAGCGACATTGAGAGGAAGTCTCCGGTGATCATCACAATAACCATGAGCATGGGAGTCAGGACAGCCTGCCCGGTCATGACAAGGCCGACCGCCAACAGCAGCACCTGCAATATCTTTTTCATCACCGAGTTTAGCGTGTAGGTCAGAATGCGCTGAAATGTGATTCTGCCCTCTTTCACAGAGGCTACAATGCCGCCCAGCCCAGCTTCCGTCAGTACGACACCTGCTGCCGACTTGGCCACGTCTGTCGCAGTCGAGACGGCAATGCCAATCTGTGCCTGGCGGAGCGCCGGTGCGTCATTGACGCCATCGCCGCACATTCCGACCGCGTGCCCACTCTTCTGGAATGCCTTGACGAGGTCATACTTGCCTTCGGGAAGAATGCTTGCGAAAACCGCGAAGTCCTCTGGCTTGACGGCATCGGGAAGCTTTCCGGGCGGGCAAACAGCGCCGTTCAATCCAACGTCGTGAGCGACAATTGCCGCAGTGGCTGGAGCGTCTCCCGTTACCATGACCGTGGCCACGCCGAGGGTATGCAACTCCGAGATGAGAGAACTCGAGTCCGACCGCGGCGGATCGCTGAGGGCGATCAGGCCGATAAGCTGAACGGAAGCCGCTTGCCCTGCGGCAACCGCCAGAACCCTGAAGCCTTGCTTCTCTAGTTCATCAACTATCCCTGCCGCGGCGGGCGACGGAGCTGTAAGGGCAACGACAGCAGTATAGGCGCCCTTGATGATGCGCTCTGCGGCCCCCTTTGCATCTGTCGCGGTCGCCTCCGATGTCTTTTTTGCCGGGTCAAACGGCACAAACGTCGCCAGCTTTGGCATGTCCTGTGCCGGCTTGTGCGAGGCGGCAGAACGAATCGCCGCATCGACAGGGTCCTGACCGCCCACGGAACTGGCCAGAGCCGCCATGCCGAGAACGCGGGCTTCGTCGAAACCTGGCAAAGGGCGAACGCAGGTGACTGAAAGCGCATTGAGGGTTAGAGTTCCGGTTTTATCCGAGCATAAGACATCGATCGACGCTGCCTCGTCCACGGCAGAAAGCCGCGTTGGCAGTACGCCCAGCTTTGCCAGAGAGCGAGCTCCAACCGCGGCGGCAAGGGTGAATGTCGCGGGCAATGCTACCGGGATGGCCGCGAGGACCGATGTGAGCAACAGAGGAACCATCTGATTCCACGGCATAGCGTGGGTATAGGCATATACGCCCATGGCCAGAATTACAACGCCGTTGAAGATCGCCAGATTGCGCACGATCCGGAGCACAGCCTTCTGCTGTGTGCTTACCGCGTGCGCAGTGCGGACGAGTTCCGCAGTGCGGCCGAATTTGGTGCAAACCCCCGTGGCCATTACCACGGCCGTTGCTTCACCGCGTTTGACAAGAGCCCCCGCATAGGTGTCAGCACCTGGACCGGCCTCAATGGGCAGGGATTCGCCTGTGAGCATAGACTGATCGAGTTCTACTGAGCCATCGGTCAGATGCACATCGGCGGCGACCACACTGCCAAGCGAGAGCTTCACCAGATCGCCACATACCAATTCCGCAGCCGGCACAGTCTTCCATGTCCCATCGCGTTGAACAGACGCGTTGAGGGCAAGACGCGACTTCAGGGCTGTTAGCGTTGCCTGCGCGCGACTCTCCTGAAAGTAGGCAAGCGCCGCATTGAAGACCAGCAGGGCCGCGATAACCGCGGCTTCGTAATACTTATGCAGCACAAGCTCAAGCACAATGGAGGCTTCGAGCAGCCACGGAACAGGCGCCCAGAACTTGGCCAATGCATTGCGAAGTGGATGAGCGGACGTATTCGGCATTGCATTAGGGCCGTCTTTTTCAAGACGTGCACGGGCCTCATCGCTCGTGAGCCCTTTCGAGGCGATGTATTCACCCGGCTTAGCCGGTTGGCCAGTTGATGCCGGGATGACGACGCTATTAGCACTCATGTTTTGCGGCCTCCATCGTCACCTACGCATTGGAACTCGCCTTGACCCGCTAACCACAAAAGCAACATGGCGCTCGACGTCAGTATCGCACCATCGGAAACATCAACCCGTTCCGTCTTGCTCATGCTAAACAAGTCCCTGGAGATTCTCGACTGTGCAAAATGGGACTGCATGGCCTTTATCTCGATGTCATCATATGGCGTATATCGCGAAAGTAGGCCCGGAAGAAACCTGGCGTTAAGTGCTTGGAGTCGATGCCGATCACCGCGGAGAGGCCTCTCAGATGACAACCGATTTGAAGCCGACAGGCCCTGGAAGGGAAAAGTCACCATGGTTCCAAGTGGGACAGTTCCTGTTCCTGGTCGCCTTGGCAGTCGCCGTTTTTTTGCTTGCCCAAAGCATGGTGCATCACCGCTTCTTCCAGGGCGGCCGTGTCGACCGATACAACCACATCAAACAATAACGGGCACCAAGATAGTCCTGGTTGCGGCTGAGGTTAATCTCTTCGAGTTTCTCTCATCCCGGGGAATGCAATGATGCCGGTTCCATGGATATGTGCTCGCCGGTGCGCAGGCATACGGCTCGTTTCAGCAATCGTTTCCCATTAAAAATTCGTGACTAGAGGGTGAATACGTTAACACAGAGCGCATTTGCTGCCTCAAGGTGCGAGAGTTCCTCAAGGACGCACATCTGTATGGCGCGCTTGCAGACAGAGTCCAGTGCGTCAATCTCTGACAGGAGAATATTTTCCATCTCTCTGCGCTCGCAAAACTGTTCTGGATTTCGATTCGGATCGGGGAAATCGAGCACATGAGATTCGTCATCCATGTTACGGTGATGACCCAGTTGCAGGCACGTTCTCCCTTTTCGGTTTCGCAGCCATTCGCGTCCGGCATTCTGCACAATCACATGCAACCAGGTGCCCATATGTGCCTCGCCGCGAAACCGCGGCAAGTTCTTGAATGCCTTCAAGAGGGCCTCCTGCACAATGTCTTCGGCTTCTTCACGATTGTTAGTAAATCGCTGTGCATGCCACAACAATTGCGCACGACGCTGCTGTGCAACCTGCATGAATGTTTCGAGCCTGCCTTCCCAAACGGCTGGGCCAGATTCAACACTTGAAGTTGTTATGACGCTAGACATATCCACGAACACGCTCCTTTCGCACTTCGAGACAACCCTACTCTCGCCGTGTTGCGGAGTCGGGGATTCGGCATCCGTATAGGTTACCTCAGGAGTTCTCACGCTACATCACAACATCTCCATGTCTCCACTCATGCCACCCTCCCAAAAGCTGCTCAATGGTTGTCAGTAGGGCCTCCGGAGCCGCGGTGGGCGCCACGCGATCGTCGTACAGAGCATCCTCAAGAAAGATTTCTCTACTTGAGACCACAAGGATTCTGGCATGAGGCCACCGCCGGCGAATCAACCGGCCGGCAGCCTCAAGCTCGAACGAGGAGAGCGTGTTGTGGAGGATTGCTACGTGAATGGATTCCTGCATCGGCATTCCCCACAACTCCCGATAATCTGATGCAATGATGAGATGGAAGCTTGCTCCGTCAAGCAGCGTATCGTGGACCACGCTGCCGCTATCCACTGAACCTACGGAGAGCACGTGGATCGTCTTTGCCACCCGTGTATCTTCCCGATCCAGAATTCTGATGGCATTTTTGTTGGCAAAAGTAGTGACTTCACTGAGCCTGTTCATGCTGCCTCCGCAAGGCGAAATTCGTCTTCCAACACATAAAGAGGCGCTGAACCTTCCATGCAGGGGCTCGTGATGATCTTGAAGATGCAGAAATTGGAAGCGCCGCAGAACGCGACGGTTCTGTCGGCGGGGAGCCATTCCAACACGCTATCCAGATCGTCCATGGTGACAGGCAGCACGGAAGGTGCTGGGACGGGAGACAATATCCTCTCTGAGTCGTCTCTGAGATCGACCACGAGGACATCTCTCGTCATTGTCAGAACTGTCTTGGACTCGCTGATCGAGATCCATTTCATCTCTCTGGCTAACTCGCAGGCAGGCTCGGGTACGTCCTCATCAGGGACAGATGGTTGAAGGAGGGATTGTACTCGGTTCAAGAGTGCGCGCTCTTGAGATCGCCTGATCCGGCATACGACAAGCAACGGAACTGCCAGCAAAACAGCAGGCAGAAACCAAAGGAAATTCATAGTGTGTTCCTCCACTAAAACGCTTCATGATGCTGATTGTTCAGGTACGCGGCGACGGCGTCGACTCAGACACCGTACCGCAGTGCCAACTATGCCAGGAAGAAGCGATGTGGAGGGGGAGAGCGGGATGGGATCTGGAAAACGAAGTAGGCAATGTCGCGCACACACACGGGGAGAATGGAGGCGACAGTGCTGCTGAGGCGAGGAAGCCTTGGAATGAGGGCGGACAGTGCCTGTGAACCGGGGACGAGATGCGACTTGGCTTTGAATCTTGAAACCGCTGTCACGAAGGCTTGACGCGACTCGATCCACAATTTTGCGACCGGAACCGACGACGGGGTCGCATGGCGATGATAAAGGGATAACTTGTAACCAGCACCCCACAGGACGACCGCAATTGCCAGTCCGATGATTCCCAGAGCGCAGGGTCTAAATATCTGTATCCGTGATGGATATACACACCGCACCTGCGTTCTCATACGGAGGATGCGCCGCTGCATGGCATTGGCGATGACCGTTATTGGGCTTCGGGCTGACAAGTCGTCATACATCTCCTGCTGCCCTCATGAAACCTGACATCCACTATAGACTCCGTTCCGAGCGGAAAGTTTCGAACTTTCCAAACAATTATTGTTATCAAAGATACGACTTATTGTCTGGATTCATCAGTATAGTGCGAAGATACAATTTGCGGGCCATACTGATGCCGAATGGAGCTTGATATGCAGCTAGAGTCATCCCCTGCCCATCTGTAATGGATGCTTTGACGGCAATTGCGCTCAACCTGCGATGGTCATGGAACCATGCCGCGGACGAATTGTGGAGCCAGCCCGATTCGGAGTTGTTGGATCTGACGCGGAACCCGCGGGGCATACTTCAAACAATATCGCGGTAAAGCTGAAGCTACGATGCTGTCTTTGCTCGACTTAACTCGCCGTAAAGATGCCCCTTTGTTGCTTGCGACTCACCGGCTGCGGCGTGCGCAACTGTCGCGCACGCCGCATTACTCTCCAGTGCAATCCGGAGAGTTTAGTACCGAAACCCTATCGTAATGGGAATGTACTCGGTGCGGTAGTTTGTGGGCGCATAACCTGTGCCCGATGTACTGTTTGCGCTTGGCTGGTTATCCACCCACACGTACCGGCCCTCGATAAACAACTTCGCGCGGCCCGAGTCAGAAAACGTGTAAGTAAATCCCGTTCCGAAGTTCGCTCCCCCGGCATTGTTTGAGAAATGAGCAACGGTCTGGTTTACAACACCTGGAATGCAGCCGTAAAAGGGGTCGTAATAGGCACACTGATCATCGAATGGCTGCGTGAAATTGACGAGCTTTCGATAGAAGCCGCCGCCGCCGACAATGTAGCCGCCCCAGCGGCCAATTGACTTGAAGTTGTACATTGGATTGATTGTTAACGACCAAAGGTGCGTGGCTCCGCCCCCTTGTGGGTTGACTTGGTTCAGTATCGCCGAGGGTACGCCCATCGAGACGTAATCGTAATCCAGCATGGCGCTGAAGCGATCATTGAACTTGTAGCCGCCGCCAGCTTTGATATTCCATCCCGTATTCATGAACCGCTTGCCGTTCCCAGTTGGAATGGTGAATCCGCCTCCGCCCTCGAAGGTAAGATGGTCGATGCCCCACCTGTCATGCGACACATATCCACCCCCATTCCCCTTGTTTTGATCTTTGCTTTCGGATACCAAAGAAAAGCCATCAGCGTCTCCATTCGAAAACATAACACTGTCTCGGGAGGAGCTGTACTCCTTTTGAGATTGTGCGTTGCCTGGAGCGGATGGCGCAACCAGAAGCACGGCGCATGCCAGCAATGCGACATGCACAGTGTGTGGATAGGCAAATTGCTGCATAGTCATTGAAAACCTCCTGATGTCGAGTTGTGCAACGGTCTGGTCTACTCACATTTTCTTGAGTGCCTCTGAATATCGCTAGATGGCGCCTCAGGAAAAGTGAACTTATGAAATGGGCACTGTCCGTCCCATGTCGATAGAACTCTGGCCCGCCTGAAAACCCATTGGCCCATCTTGTACCTCATCTTTGACGTACTCCAGGACTCCCTTGCCCGAGGAAATGCGTTCCATAATATGCACCCCCTCTGTTGGAGTGGTCGCGGAACAAATCTTTCGAGCGGCCACTCAATGCTCTGCGCACACACATCCGGACAGCGAACCCGCGGCAGGAGAGACAAGGTTAACGGTGCCCTCCACCTCCGCCGCCGCCCCCGTGAAAACCTCCTCCGCCACCACCACCGTGGAAGCCGCCTCCACCACCGTGAAAGCCTCCGCTGCCGCCGCCCCGGAATCCGCCCCCATAGTACCGGCCGCCGTAGTACCCGCCGCCCCAATATCCGCCCCGCCAACCCCAGGGGGGATAGAAGCCAAAGCCGAACGGGCTCCAGTTCGGGTTCATGCCGATAAATGTGTAATCCCACATATAGGGATCCCAATACCAGCCGGGATTAAAGCCGGAGATGCCAGCATACTCGCCGGCAATCTCGTTGTTGGCTTCGGCCAGGTATTGCGAGCGCAGACCGTTCCAGCTACAGAAATCGTCCGTGGCGTCGCGAACTTTGAAACTAGCGGGCTTTCCCTTCGCAGCTACGGCAAGCACAATTTCGTGATGCCCATTCACCACCTTGTACTTTCCGTCGCCCACCCGGATGGCAGCCTTGCCCGTAAACACCTCAACTGTTGGATTGCTGGCGTCGAACACGTAGTAGCCGGTCTTCACAAGTTGCGTGGTTACGCCTCCGTCCAGAATCTCCAGATTGTTCTGAGGATAAAGTTCATCCACTTCAACTGCTGCCCGGCCACGCTCCAGCTCCACCAGGGTCGGGGTGATGGATGGTGATATCATCTTCACAGCACTGTTATTGTCGAGCCGAAAGAAAACACCCGGCGTCAGCAGAATCTCCGCCTTTCCCGATGTTGTTGAAAGCACCTCGTCAACATTGACCTCTACGTTTCCAACATCTTTTCGTTTACTTGTTTCCCATCGAGAAAGACCCCGCCCTCGATAAAGTTCACTGTGCCTGGCCGGGCAGGGTAGGCGGCAAATGCCGGCACGCATAGAACTCCTATGCCGAGTAGCGCGATCATCTTCACCGTGGTTGTCATCTCCGTTTACCTCTGTACGTATAGAACCGGTAATCCGGAAAAAGTTATGCCTTCGCAAAGCTTGAAGCCAAATCATGTTTACTCGAAGCCAAATTATGTTTCGTAGTGCGAAAATAATATTAAGTAATGGTTTATAACCGTTAGCTCTTTTCGGAAGTTCTGCGTCTACAACACCGCTGGTGCTGAGCTGAAGTCAAGAATCTGTTTCTCCGATAAGTCACGAAGCTGTTGCCAAAGGACGATTATGCAGTTTCTTTTTCTTAGCGGGCGCTTGGTGCGCGGCGCACACTAGACGTTCGACGGTAAGCCCACACGGCATAGCTAACACCTGCTAGCAGAACAATGCAGAATGGAATGTGAACGATCGTTGCCAACGCCGTAAATCCGATGAGAGGCAACCACGGCGCGCTTGATCGCCAAGCGGTTATCCTGGACCTCGTTTCCAGGAATTCCAGAATGAACAAAAACACAAAAAATGTTATGATCCCCACACATGCCGATCCCATATGAATCTGCCAAGCAGTAAGTCTGCTCATCTGATGTTCCCACATATCCATTCCGTCGTTGAATGTGCTTTCTACAGTAAGGATTGCGCAAGCGCCGCCAAACGCCGCCACAAGCAGTGTTGTCGGGCTGTGGTTATACTCGTGTCTCGATTGTTTCTTCCTTTGTGCCATGCACATCACCAACAAAGCGGTCGATTTCTTACCTTCTAATCGTCAGGACCGGGCATTCCGCATCCACTATGATCCGGAAGGCTCCAGAGGTTCTCATCTCCATGTCGAGATGTGAAGTCTTTCGAATACCAAGGACAAGCAGGTCCGTAGAATGCTCTCTGATGTGTTCGAGAATTCGATCATGGGCGCTGCCCACCTCAACAAAGGTTCTCGGATGGCAGAACGCCATTGTGTGCTGCGCAACAAGGCCATCGAGAGCGCCGCAAAAGCTGCTCCGTAGGTTGGACAAGAGATCTGCATGCTCCAAGGCTTCTTTCTGTATCACATTGAGTACGTCAATTGTGGCTCCGAACGCTTCTGCGATGGTTACCGCATAAAGTTGCTGCGCTGGCCGCGGCTGGCGTAAAGTCGGTGGCAAAGAGAACTCTCTTGAGTGGGAGAGTCTCTGAAGAAACGGGTTTGACCTGTGGGCCAACGGTGAGCGCAGGCCAACTGCTAGACCGCAGTATCTTCTCCGCCACAGAACCAATAATTCCACGTTCCAGCCTGCCTCCCCCATGTGTCCCCAGGACGATCATGGAAGGCGCATTTCTATCAGCAAGTTGCGAAATAGCGTCTTTCGGATTCCCTTCCAAAAGAGTGGGAATGGTTTCCACCGATTCCATTCCAAGGCGAAGTGCCTCCTGCGATAGAAGACGCATCAAATCGACTCTCTGCTGGCTCACTTTCCGGTCGCCGGTCTCAACCTCCATGGCAGCTTGTGAAAGCGTGAAGGCATGAGCAACAAAAAACCTCGCTGAGAAATAGGCGGCCATTCGCGTCGCGTATAGTCCAGCGTTCTGAGAACACAGAGAGAAATCGGTCGCGTAGACAACCGACTTCAGGTACAGAGCCGACTTGTCATAGATTACAGGCATCATGGCTATCTCCCCGCGGAAAAGCTAAATCTCACATCGCGCATCCCGGCCACATTATCTAAGTCTTCATGAATATGGACCGCCGGTTGAGGGTGTCGCCTGTCCGCGCCGTGCTCGCGTACAAGCTCCAGCAAAGTCCCAATCGGACCTTTTGGATCTGGACCATTGAGCAATACAATGCTCAGTTCGCGCCGGATCGGGCCGTTGTCGAGTTGAATTGCCTTGACTGTTCCCAGCCGGAGAGCTTTATCAAGCGTGAGGCTGGGGACAAAACCAACGCCGAGGCCGGCCTCCACGGCGGAGATAATGCCTTCTGTCGAGTTTATGTCGAGGAATGTTTTAATTTGCTGCCTCAAAATGCCATTCAGTTCAAGATATTCTTCAACAAAATGACGCATCCCTGACCCGACTTCCCGCAGTAGAATCGGCTCTTGAACCAATTCGGCAGCGCTTATGAATGGCTTCTTCGCCCAGCGATGATTGGGCTTCACAATAAGCGTCAGCTCATCTTCACCGAATGCTTCAACCTTCAGATCCGGACGATGGGCGGGAGCCTCAATCAAAGCTATTCCGATCTGATGCAAAGCTAGAGCCTGCAAGACATCATTTGTGCTCCCACTAGTGACATGGATTCTAAGCTTGGGCCATTCCAGCAAAAGACGCGGCAACAAAGTCGGCAGAAGATAGACGGCTATGGTGTGAGATGCGCCAATACTAACTTCGACGCCCTTGAGTCCTCCAAACGGCGCAAGCGCGGCAATTGCATCGTTGGTAACTGCCTCGATCTGCCGTACATATTGCAAGAGCGTTGCCCCAGCAAGGGTGAGACTTGTTTCACGGCCGACGCGGTCGAAGAGCGCGATTCCAAGGCTCTCTTCCAGGGACCTGATCTGAGCCGTAACCGCGGGCTGGGTTATATGAAGCTCGTCCGCGGCTTTGCGATAATTCAGATTGTCCGCGACAACGCGGAAGACTTTCAGCTTGAAGTTCTCAATCATGGATTTGCTCCTGTCTGGTAGTTGAGCGTTGCGAGAGCTAGCCGGTATTGGTATTGCGCGTCTGCGCTACCGATTGCTGCGTCCGTCTGCTGAAACTGCGCCTGGCTCAACTCCACGATCGAACTAAGTCCAAGTTGGTAGCGGGTTTGTGCAAGTTTTAGAGCAAGGTCCGCTTCTTTAAGCAATTCGTCTGAAACAGTAACACGCTGATACGCGGTATTGGCGGCAAGCCACGCGGTGCGAACATCTCGGACAATCCTGTCACGCAAATCGCGGCTCTGTTCCGAGGCGGCCTGGGCGCGGATAGACGCTTCCTTTGCCTGGGCCGAGTAAAGGAAGCCGTTAAAGATCGGAATGTTCATGTTTACGCCGATGCCGCCCCACCAATTCGTAAGGTAGTAAGTTGCGGGACGGATAGGGACGATTCCTACGGTTCCCGCGGCACTAATCGTCGGCAGCATCTGATCGCGTTGCGCATGGCTGAACTTTACGGCCGCCTGCTGGCTATAAGTCAAAGCCTGCAAGTCCGGCCGTTGCTGAAACGCGAGTTGCAGGAGTTGATCCGCATCGGCAGGAGGCGCTTGCAGAGCCGCATCGTCTTCGACCAGGTCATACGTTGTTTGCCGATCGAGTCCCAAGACCGCATCCAATGCGGCCATTGTCGCATCAACGTTGTTCTGAGCATCGAGCAATAAAAGCTTGGCTTGCGACATATTGACATCGGCGAAGCTCAAGTCGAGAGTTGATTTGAGCTTGTTCTTTGTCAGCTCGCAGATCTGCGATTCCGTGGTCTGCCGAGTGTTGACGTTCTGTTGCGCAACCTTGAGCAGCGCCTGGGCCTGAAGCGCATTGAAGAACGCCTGGTCGGCGGCGAGAACTATATCTTCCGTTGTGGCCAGAGCATTCGCATTCTGCGCTTTCTCCTGAAGCTTTGAAAATGCCACAAGGTTACTGGTTCGCCCGAAGTCAGTAATTAGTTGGGTAAATCCTCCTCCTGCTCCCGCGTGCTCAAAGAGACGCGAGGACGTGAGCGAGCCCGCTGAGATACGGCTTGCATTTTCCGCATCCTCGGCGGTGAGGCTGGCTGTTCCTGTCGGCAACTCGGCAGATCTGGTTTCACGAACAACCTGATGCTGCGCCAGTGCAAGCAGTCGAGCTACACTGACCCGAGGATTGTTCTTGACAGCCAGCCTTTCCGCATCCGTCTGCGTCAGCCGCCGATGTTCGCCGGAAGCGGTGTTATCCGCCTTCGCCGGTAAAACTGCTCCCATTCCCTGCTGCGCCGGCGTTGCGCTTTGTTGCGCAAGAGCAACGAGCGTCAGTTGCGGCGCATCCGGCAACTGCTGATTCGCAATTGCCGTCTGTCCGGGCAGCAAGCTCGAAGACAGGCTTGCAAAGATAAAGAGAAACCTGAAATAAAACTTTCGAGTCTTCAATCGTTTCATTCTTCTTATGCCTCCTCGGCAATCGCAGGCTGCTTCTCATGCCTGCCATGAACGATCAGGTAAACTGCCGGAACCAGAAAGACGGTTACGACCACCGAGACTGCCAGGCCGCCGATGACCGCTCGCGCCAGCGGCGCATACTGCTCGCTTCCGGCTTCCATCCCGAGCGCCATCGGAATCATGCCTAAAAGGGTCGCCAACGAGGTCATCAGAATCGGGCGCAGGCGGATCCTGCAGGATTTGATAACGGCTTCCAGAAGCGGCAGCCCTTGCGTATGCAGAGTGGTGGCGAATTCGACGATCAAAATGCTGTTCGAGACGACGATTCCGGTCATCATGATCACGCCCATCAAGGACATGATGTTCAGCGTGCTCCCGGTAACAAGAAGGATCAGGACAACCCCGGCAAGTCCGGGTGGTATCGCCATGAGGATGATGAACGGATCAACAAAGGAGGCAAACTGCGCCATCAGGATCAGGTACACCAGGAGTACCGCTACGATCAGCCCCAGGCCAAACTCCGCGAACGACCGGTTCATGCTGACCACTGCGCCGCGCACTTTCAGCACTGTGTTCTTTTCAGTCTTGGTGTTCGCCAGAAGTTTATCGATATTCCTGCCCACCCCTTGCAATGCTTCTGTCTTTGTTGAGACATAGATGTCAATCACGCGCCGGATCTGGTAGTGATCCACCTCGGTTGGAGTGTTGATCAGCTTGAGATCCGCAACCGAGCTCAAGGGAGTATATCCGGATGTGTGGCCGCCGCTCGAAGAATCGGCCGAATGAACGGAAGCCTGGCGGGCATCCTGCATGGGACTGTATCCGGCCGGCTGAACGCCGCGCAGAGGAATGCTTTCAAAGTCTTGCATGGTCATATTGTTGAGAATGCGGTTGGCGTACTGGACAGTCACCATGTAGTTGTTGCCGCTCTTGGGATCGATCCAGTAGCTGGGGGCGACCATGCCGTCCGATGTCATGGCAGTAATGACGTTGTCCACCACGTCTTTAGCGGAGAGTCCGATGAGGCTGGCCTTCTCGCGGTCGATGTTCAACTCAATTCCCGGGAAGTCCAGATTCTGGGGGATGTAGACGCCGCTCACGTTCGGCATCACTTTGATCTTCTCGGCGAGACTACTTGCCAAGGCGTAGGCTCCATGCATCTCCATCGAGCTGACCTGTATGTCGATCGGAGCCGGCAAACCCTGGTTGATCACGCTATCGACGAGGCCGCCCGCCTGGTAGTAGGCGGTAAGCTCCGGCATCTCGCGAGACAGCTTCTCGCGCACGCGCTGCATATATTCGTAGCTACCAGTGCTGTGATCCTCCTTCAAGCTGACTTGCACGAACGCCGTATCCATCGAGGCGTTGGTGGTATAAATAGCGGAGAGGTCGGGATAGACGCCGATGTTGGAGACGATCATGTCCAGGTCCTTGGGAGGCACAACGTCGCGAATGATCGTCTCGACCTTGGCGATGTAGTCGTTGCTAGTCTCCAGGCGTGTGCCGCTGGGCATGCGCACGTCGATCACAAACTGGCCGGGATCGGTGCGCGGAAAGTACGCGCGGCCCAGGAAAGGGACGGCCCCAACAAGGACCAGTGCCACGCCGCCCAGGATGGCCGCGGCGGTTAAGCCTGGCCGCCGCATTGCTCGCATGGCAAGGCTCTCGTACCAGCCAAGCATGCGCTCATACTTCTCGTTGAACGCTCTGTCGAATCGGGCGAAGAAGGACGACCTCGATTCAGTGCCGAACTCGCCATCGTCCTTCACACGGATGAATTTGGCGCAGTAAAGCGGCACCACCGTCATGGCAAAGAAATACGATGCGAAGATCGACAGCACCACGCCCAGCGCCAATGGAGTGAAGATGTACTTGCTGACGCCGCTGAAGAACGTGACCGGGAAAAACACGATGGCAGTGGTGAAGGTGGCGGCCAGCACCGCCATCGAGACCTCCGTCCCGCCTTTATCCGCGGCAGCCGCTGGCGATTCGCCCATTTCCATGTGGCGGAAGATGTTTTCCAACACGATCACGCCATTGTCGATAAGCCGCGAGAAAACCAGCGCCAGGCCGCCCAGAATCATGGTATTGATGGAGCCGCCCATGTAATTCGAAATCATCAGGCAGACCACCATGGAGAGCGGCACAGCCAGAAGCACTGCAACGGTGGCGCGCGGGCTGCCCAGGAAGATCAGGATCATCAACCCGGCCAGCACTAGTCCGATGGTGGCTTCCCTGGTGACATTGCCGATAGCCAGTTTGACGAAGACGGACTGGTCGAAGACTACCGCCGTCTTCAGCGCTTCCGGAATGTCGACAAGATGCTTGATGGCGGTTTTCATTCCGTCCACTATGGTGATCGTGTTGCTGTCGCCGCCCTGCTTGAAGACCGGTATGTAAACCGAGCGTTGTCCGTCGATGCGCACGATGTTGTACTGCAGCGCGCCCGAGTCCTCCGCCTTGCCGATGTCGGCCACCAGCACCGAGGAGTTGCCCACCGACTTGAGCGGCATCGAGTTCATCGAGTTCGCGTCGGGAAACTGGCTGTTCGCATAAATGTTGAAGTCCTTCGAACCGATGCGCACGTCTCCGGCCGGCAGGATCAGGTTCGAGCTGTTGACCGACTGCACCACGTCGTTAAGGCTGAGGTTGCGCGCCTCCATCTTGACTGGGTCCACATAGACCTGAATCTGCCGGTAAGTTCCTCCATAGGGCTGTGGGACCGAAGCACCAGAAACATTAGCTATCTGATTGCGCACCTGAAACTGCGCCAGGTCCTTCAGATTCGTCTCATTCAGCCCTTGACCTTTCAATGTCACCAGGCACACCGGCTGCGTCGAGGCGTCCATGCCCAGCACCACCGGTGGCAATGTACCCGGCGGCAGGCGGCGCAGGTCGGCCATGGCCAGGTTGGCAATGTTGCTCAGCGCCGCGTTGGGATCGGTGCCGGGTTTGAAGTAGATCTTGATCAGGCTCACGCCCGTTAGAGATCGCGATTCGCTGTGGTCGATATTTGCGCCCAGCGTGAAAAAGCGCTCGAACGTGTTTGTGATGTCGGCTTCGATCTGCTCGGGCGGCATGCCGTTGTAGAACGTAGCCACGACCACTACCGGCATTTCGATCCTGGGAAACAGATCGACCGGCATGCGAGCGATGTTGACCGCTCCTACCAGCGAGACGATCAGGCAAAGCATGATGATGAAGAATGGATACTTGAGAGCAAACTTCGGCATTACTTCGCACCTCCGTTGTTCTCGTTTGCTTCCGCTTTCATGTCAATCACACCGCCGGATTCACGAGCTGTATCTGAGGCAGGCTCCTCAGTGAGCATCGGAGTTACCTGCTCGCCTTCGGTGTACTTCTCCTGAGCTCCGAGAATCACGCGGTCGCCGGGTTCAAGGCCACTCTTGATCTCGGCCAGCCTCGATCCACGCAGCCCAACCTCCACGTTGCGGATGCGAACGCGATTGCTCGCATCCAGCGAGTAAACCGCTTCTCGATCTCCTTTGAGCACCAGCGCTTCAACCGGAATGGTGGTCACGTTGTGGGCATGAGCAAGTTCAAGTTGCGTGTTGGCGTACATGCCTGGGTCGATCGAGAGGTCGTTGTTTTCGACGTCGATCTCTGTCTCCATCGTCCTTGTTTCGAAGTT
>Ga0326727_10007932_pt1 | contig 27478 bp, 18 predicted proteins | sample MB2enrmetagenome_FD_207643 | JGI IMG/M metagenome (GOLD analysis project Ga0326727, IMG submission 207643) | Lab enriched peat soil microbial communities from McLean, Ithaca, NY, United States - MB29MY | ecosystem: Environmental > Terrestrial > Soil > Wetlands > Peat | place: USA: New York...
GGACCACGGGAACAAGGGAACGAAAGATCCGAAGAGAGATTTCGCGATGAAGCGCAGAGAGTTTTTGAAAGTGGCGGGTGCGGCGTCGGCCGCGAGCCTGACTAAAGGCGCGCTGGCTGCGCCCGGTAAGGGCGTCGCCATCGTAATGGATCCGCGCGTCGAGGTCCTGAAAACTCCATCGGTGCGGTGGGCTGCAGAACAACTGCGCAGCGCAATCGCTGCCAGGGGTGTTCTGTGCAGGATCGTCGATTCGCCCGCCCAAGCACCGGGGAGCGCCTTTTGCGTGTTCTTTGCAAAGGTTGCCGACACGCTGCCCCCGGAAAGTCCTAACGCCCGTGTAGAAGAAACGCGAATCCATCGGGACATTCCGGCAAGAGAAATGGTACTGTTGGCGGACGGATTCAACCTCTTTCCAGGGCAGGCTCGTTACGCGCCGTGCATCACAGCCTTCGCTAGCAATGAGCGCGGATTCGTTTATGCGTTGCTGGAACAGGCAGAGCGGGTGCGATACAGCCGAGATCCCATCGCGACATTGCGCTTGAAGGAATCGCTCAAAGAATCGACGCCGAACGAGGTGCGCTGCGTGAGCCGCTATTTTTGCAGCGAGCTCGAAGACAAGCCGTGGTTTTATGACAAGGATTTCTGGCCCGGCTACCTGGACGTGCTGGCCGCGAGCCGCTTCAACCGCTTCTGCCTTGGATTTGGCCTGGAGTACGACTTTCCCAAAGGCGTGACCAGCGATTATCTGCATTTTCCGTATCCATATTTGGTGGACGTGCCGGGTTACGACGTGCGGGTCGTGCAACTGGCTGCGCCGGACGGCAAGGTGCTGGCGGCGCCGGTTCCGTTGAGCGCCGCGGAGCGCAAGAAAAACCTTGACGCATTGCAATTCATTGCGGCGCAGACAGCAGCGCGGGGCTTGCACTTTCAACTCGGCATCTGGACGCACGCCTACCAGTGGACCGACAGTCCCAATGCGTATCACCGCATTGAGGGACTGACGCCGGAGACACATGCGGCCTATTGCCGCGATGCGCTGGCGATGCTGCTGAAGCTGTGCCCGGAGATCCAGGGCCTGACGCTGCGCGTGCACGGCGAGAGCGGCATTCCCGAGGGCAGCTACGAATTCTGGGAGACGCTGTTCGCGGCGGTCAAGGGCTGTGGACGCACCATCGAGATCGACATGCACGCCAAGGGCGTGGACGAGAAGATGATCGATATCGCGGTGGCCACGGGCATGCCGGTAAAGCTGGGGGCGAAATTCTCGGCCGAGCATCAGAGCCTTGGTTATCAGCAGGCCGACATCCGCGCGCTGGAGATTCCCAAACCCGGGCACGCAGGCGAGGGGCCGTTCAGCCTGAGCTCAGGTGCGCGCTCGTTTACGCGCTACGGCTACGCGGATTTTCTACGGAACGGCAGCCGCTACCAGCTGCTCTTCCGCCTGTGGCCGGGAACGCAACGGCACTTATTAAGCGCGGACCCGGAGATGGCGGCGGCGTACGGACGAACCGCGCATTTTTGCGGGGCGGTGGGCCTGGATTTAATGGAGCCGCTGACGTTCAAAGGCAGGGAAGGGTCAGGGCAGCCGGGCGGGCGATGCGCGTATGCCGATGCGACCCTGAATCCGAAATACGATTGGCAGAAGTTTGAGCTTTATTACCGCGTGTGGGGCCGCAGGCTCTACGATCCGGACGCGAATCCCGAGGCGTGGCGCCGTTGGATGCGTGCGAGCCTGGACGCGGGCGCGGCGCCGATGGAAACGGCCGTGGCCCAGGCTAGCCGAATGCTGCCGCTGGTGACTTCGGCGCATTTACCCTCGGCCTCGAATCACTCGTTCTGGCCGGAGATCAACACCAACATGCCGATCGTGATGGGCAGCGAGCCTTCGCCTTACAGCGACACGCCGGAGCCGAAGTGCTTCGGCACCGTGAGTCCGCTCGATCCGCAAACTTTTTCGACGGCCGAAGAGCATGCCGGAGGTTTGCTGACCGGAAGCGCGAATCCGAAGTATTCGCCGATTGACGTGGCGCAGTGGCTGGAGGATTCGGCGGCAGCGGCGAGCGATGCGCTGGATGCGGCGCGACGGGGAAGCACGGCGCGCCATTCGCCTGCCTTCCGGCGCTTGGAAGCGGATGTGCTGATCCAGTTGGGGCTGGGGAGGTTTTTCGCATCAAAGATGCGCGCCGGCGTGTTATACGCGGTGTTTCAGCAAACGCAAGATCGGCTTGCGGGCCTATTGGCGCTCGACTATTACCGGATGGCGCGCGCGGCATGGGTCGCGGCGGCGCGGGCCGGGGCCGTATATCGCAACGACATCACGTATGGCAGCACAGCGATGCGGCGCGGGCACTGGAGCGACCGGCTGGCGGCTATCGACAAAGACATTGCGGCGCTCGGCACACAAGTCGACGCCGCACCCCGGGATGCGGAGCCCTCACCGAACGCGCGCTTAGCGATGCGGGGAGCGACGGGACGGCCGGTGCGCCCCGTGATTGCGTGGACCCATACGCCGCCGGCAGCATTCGAGCCGGGAGCGGCGCTGGGGCTCGCGATTGCAGTTCCGCAACAGGTGCTGGAGCCGATCCTTACGCAGATTTTTCTGCGCTACCGGCATGTGAATCAGGCGGAGCGGTGGCAGCCGGAGGAGATGCAGGCGAACGGGACAGTGTTCAGCGCGGAAATTCCGGCCGCGTACACGCAATCGCCCTATGCGCTCGAGTATTGCTTTGAGCTGCACTCGAAGGATGGCTCCGCGTGGCTGGCTCCGGGGTTCAATGCGGCGCTTTCAAGCCAGCCGTACTACGCGGTGGCGCGCAAAGGCGCCTGACGGCCAGCGCCTTAGGCCAGTAGTTGGTCGCGAACGGGCCGGCAGGCTGCGCGGAGCCGACGGAGACCCGGCGTGCGGTGGTGGCATGTGTACACCCCCAGCCCCGATGCGTTATCCTGAAACTTAGCCCATGATTTTTTCTCGTGACTACATTGGGTATCTCGCCCGCCGCACGGTCAAGCACCTGATTGACGCCAAACTGATCACCACCAGTGACTTGAAGGTGACAGAAGAGCGCGTGAACGCGGCGCTGCTCGACGAGCTTTCGCTCGAAGATCGCATCAACGAAGAGGTGCGCGTGATTCTCGAGGCCTACTCCGAGGAGATGCGCAAGAGCGGCGCGCAGTATGCGGAGATGTTCAAGAAGGTGAAGAACGAGCTGAGCAAAAAGTACAAGGCGGTGCTATGAGGATCAGCCGCGACAAGCTGAACAAGCTGGCCCACACCGTGGCTGACACGCTGGCCGAGATCGACCAGGTCGGGTTCCTGGATGATCGCAACACCATCCGGCAGGAGGCGCGCAAGGAGCTGGAGATTCTGCTCACTGAAGAGGCGCGCATCGATACTGCGGCGCGGCTGAAGATCGCGAACCAGCGCAAGATCATCCTCGAAGGCTCTCAGGAGTGGGACATTCTGTACCGCAAGTACTACAACGACGAAGTGCGCAAGCTGGGGATTTGAGGCGCCAGCGAGGGCGTGGAGCTTTCCTCGGCACGAATTGAGGGGAGTTTGGCGATGGCAAGAGTCGTAGCCTCCAAGCCCGATAATCTTCTCAGCATCTTCTTTGTTGTCTTTGGAACGATTCTTGCCATTTGCCTCCTCTTTTCCTTTATTTCTCTGTTTCCTTCGCTGGCCGCGATCGCAGTGTGCGTGCTGGCTATCGCTGCATTGGCATTGGCCGTGTATTTGCTTGTGAAGGCAGGAGTCATTTTATGGCGTTATGTAACAGGCAAGTGACAAGCAGGGACAACGGCGCGTGGAACGGCGCGGCATGGCGTTGGCCGGAAGGCCGATTTTGCAGCGCCGCGACAGCAGCGGCTCGACGCCGGCCTCCTGCGCCTCGACCACCCGTCGCTCACAGCTGACGGAGAAGTCCCACTATCTCGGCCATGGCGGGAATGATTTCCTTGTAGCAGTTGCATTACCAACTGTAAGTGGCAACGACGTCCGGAGCGCTCGGAAGCTGGTTGATGGCGGTGGTATGCAAGACAATCTGTACATTCTTCTTTTCCCAGCCTTTGGGGAGGGACTTGGCTAACGCCGAGATGGCTTGTGGATTGGTAAGGAATTCGGCTGCGGCACGGGTTCCTTCGTATCCGATTCCTGCCGCCGTGATGACGGTCGTGCCGGTTTTGGAGTTCAAGACTCGCGAAACGATCGCGTAGTCCTCGCTGAAGTCAGCATTGGCGGACCAGCGCTTTTGGGCGTTCGAGCGGTCCATGATGGCCATAGGCCCATCGAAAACATAACGCAGGTTTCCCGTCATGGTAAGGGTCCAGGAGTTGTTGTGCGCACCGATCAGGATCGTGGGACTTTGGCGCAGGTCGCCAAACGCCACATCGCTGCCGTATCGGATATCGAACCGTTTATTGCGATGCACCAGCAGGGCCACGATTTTTGTGGTCGCCGCGACATCGCCGATGGTAACGAAGGTATCCTTTGCGGGATATAGATCCTGAGCGTCAATCTTGGTCCCCGGGGGTAATGGGATATAGGATTCGAATCCCATTTGCTCAGTTTGGCTCCGGGGGTGTTGCCGGTAATACGCATCTACATATGAGGGAGACATTTGATAGACAGCATTCGTGCCGATATAGATCAGGACGGTGTTTGAGTTATCCAGGACAGGGGACCAAAAGTGATTGAAGGTACGCTCCTCAGAGGTGGCAAAGTAGTGCGCTGCTGCCCAGGTCAGGAGCATGGCTGAAATCGCAAGCACGATCCACCATCGCCAGGTTCGGAATCTCACGAGGAGTGGCTGGTGTTCCGGCTCTGCAATCTGGCGGTGAATCGGTGGCGCTATCACTTCCACCGGAGATTGGCCAATTTCCGCAGCAGACGGCGGAGGCGAGGACAAATGGGTGGAATTCCTGTCAATCCTTTCGAATAGTGCCCTGAACGAGCCGGGAGGCACGGTGATCAGGACGGCTTCTTCGCGCGCTGTTTGATAGTAGAGCGCGAGGCGTTTCCTGACCTCGGCCGCGCGAGCGCGAACAATCGGATCGTCATTTGTGTCGTAGTCAGGACGTCGGTTAAAAACATTCGCGCCGATGATCCGTTCCTTGAGCATCTCCAGGTGGCCGGCAAGAGTCTGACTGACGATATACTGCAATAACTCCTGAGACTGCTTACTGGAGTGAAAAGGCGTACTTTGCAAAATCGCAGACAGCGCTTTCTTGACTTCGGTCGCAGGTACCGGCTCGGAGCCTTCTTGTCGTTCACGGGGATCTGACCCTTCAACAATTGTGTGTTCCATCGACACGAGGCCCCAAGATCTAAATTGCAACGTACTGTACTCCCGTCTGAGTACCATTGACAAGCCAGAAAGCCTGAATTTATGGATAACTTTGCTGTAGGTTCCCTGATTTCAGTAAATTGTAGCGCCTCTCCCCGCTAACTTGCGACGTTTCGGCTTACTGGCAACTTGCGATATAAGCCTTTTTTAATCAATAGATTGCTGAATGTCTACGTTAGGCTACAATCGTCAGAACGTTCTCGAACAGTACCGTACAGTACGTTGTCAACCCTTCAAGGTTAACGTTTACTTTCGCCCGTGAACAACTTGGGTGGCCAGATATGCTCTCCGCGAATTCACCCAGTCAATCAGTGTTGTTTTCGTGACTCCGGGCCCTCTCGAACGGGCTTGGCAACCATAACAGGCCAGAGCAACAGAGAAACAATCTGAGGAGGCAAAATGACCAGATTCCGTTTCGTATTCTTGGTGGTCTTGATGGCCACCATGAGCCTCACACTCGTTTCGAAGCTCCATGCGCAGTCGAAAGGCATAACAGCTACATTGTCGGGTACGATAACCGACCCGACCGGCGCCAGGATCCCGAAAGCGGCGTTGAAGCTCACCAATCCAGAAATTGCAATCGCCCGAACCGACACCACAAGCCCGACGGGAGAGTTTACCTTCGCTCTTCTGCCGGAGGGCACTTACACCCTTGAGGTCACCGCCCAGGGATTCAAAACCACCCGGCAAACGGGGATCGCTCTGGCTCCGGGAGATACCGTGAGCATAGTGATCGCTCTGACGGTCGGCGCCACCGAACAGGTCACAGTGAACACCAGTGCGCCGCTGCTGCAAACGGAGGACTCGAGCATCAGCACCGAGCTCACGGGCCAGCAACTTCAGGAGCTTCCGCTCAATCTCCGAAATGACCTCTCCTTTGCGACATTGAACTCAGCCGTGAACACACAGGGCTACCGGCAGTTGTTGGCAGCGGGCGGCAGTGAAGACACGGCCGACCAGGATTACTCCTTCCTGAATTTCGGAGGCGGTTATTTCGGAACCAACCTGTTCCTTCTGGAGGGCGGATACGACGTGGCCCAAGGCTGGGGGGGAAGCCAGTATGTGCCCGCTCCGGAGGACACGGAACAAGTCAAGGTAACCAGCTACGAGTTTTCAGCCGAGTACGGATTCAGCACCGGCAATGCGATCAGCATCACCACCAAGGCCGGCACCAGCAACTACCATTTCCTGGCCGACGAATATATTCGCAACCAGAACCTGGACGCCAACCTTTATTTCAACAATCTCGCCGGCCTTCCGAAGGTTGACGATCACCGGAACCAGTTCGGATTCGCCGGCGGCGGGCCGCTGTATATCCCGGGCATCTACAAACAGCGGGACAAAACCTTCTTCTTCGCTAACTATGAGGGCTTGCGGCTCAACGGCGGCCTCACCTACGGCGCCAATGTGCCGACCAGTGCCGAGTTGGGCGGCAACTTCTCCTCAGAGCTCACCACCACTCAGGTCGGAACCGACGCGCTGTGCCGGCCGATCTACAAAGGGGCCATCTACAATCCTTACACTTCAAGATCGGTCACGGCTGCCTGCGCTACGGCCAATAACATCGTCGGACAAACCGTCAGCATTCGTGACCCCTATTCGGGAAACATCATACCCACGACCGGCGTAGGAGCAATCGACGCTCTGGCGAACAAATTCGCCACTGGAAATTACTGGCCGGCGCCAAAGAACCCAGGCGGAGGCTACAACTTCAACACCGTGACGAGCGCGCCGACCTCCTCCAACGAGTGGGGAATCCGCATTGACGAAAACATCAACGCAGCTAACAAGATTTACGGGCAATTCTCGAACAAGCACGAGGGAAAGGTCCAAACGGGAGCCTTTTACGGAAACGATGTGGCGGGGCCCTATGTATACGACCCCAACAACCGCATGTTTGGGGTTTTGGGCTATTCTCACGTCTTCTCGCCAACTCTTGTCCTCACCACCGACTTGTTCTTCGTCCGCTTTGCCGCGGGCAACGTGGTCCAGGGCTTTCCGTTCAAACCTTCGTCGCTCGGCTTGCCGGCCGTTATCGACCAGTGGTCGCCGCAGTTTCCGCAGATTCAGTTTGGAAACACCTTTAGCGGCCAGGGATCCTATGCTCCCCTGGGAGCAACGCAAAATTCCGGCGAAGCCACGTTTCCTGAGAATAATGCCAGCCTGAACGCCGACCTGAATAAGAGCTTCAAAGCTCATTCCGTTTCGGTCGGGTACCTGGGCATTTGGCAAACCACCGACGGCGGCAGATTGACCCCAACTGTCTTGAATTTCTCGCTTGCCATGACGGCAGGTCCCGACCCGTCGAACCCGGCGACAGGAACAAACGGAGACGGGCTCGCATCCTTCTTGGCGGGCGCCGGCAACTCCGGGATCGGCTCGGCTGGTACTACTGGCTACACCGCGTTTGCGGCGACGACCAATTACCTGCACGGGATGTACGTGCAGGACGACTGGAAAGCCAGCCGGAAGTTGACGTTGAACCTCGGCTTCCGCTATGAAATCCAGATGCCGGCGACGGCACGGCATAACCAGCAGGCCTATTTCGATTTCCACGCCCTCAACCCGATCAGTGCCGCGGCTGGCGTCCCGGTTTACGGGGAAGTCGTCTATAACAATCCGGGGAATCGCGGCCTCTATCAAAAGAACCTGGACGACCTGGCGCCCCGCGTTGGCTTTGCGTACGCCATCTTGCCGAAGCTGGTGATGCGCGGCGGCTTCGGCGTGTATTACGCGAGAAACTGGTATGGCGGCTCCGGACCGGACCCGGGATACTCGACCTCAACGGCATGGACCTCTTCGCCCGACGGGATTACGGTGACGACGCCCCTCGCGAAGGCATTCCAAACCGGACTCGTGCCAGTGACCGGGAACTCGCTGGGAAGCCTGACGCTCGTGGGTCAGAGCCTTGGGGGGAACCCTGTGAATCCATTCCGTCCCGATCCTCTCACCAAGGAGTTCAGTTATGGGTTCCAGTACGCCTTCACTCCGAATGACGTGCTGGATGTCGCCTATGTGGGGGGTCGGGGATCGCGCATTACCCTCGGCGGCATGAATTACGGCCAACTGAATCCAAACTATCTTTCCATGGGCTCAGCGCTGAACAATACCAGTGCGTCGTCCACCGGCCCCTACCCCACTCCCTTAAATAATCCGTTTGCACCTGCACTGAGCTCCCTGGGACTCACCTCTATGGCTTGCCCGTGGACGGTCGCGCAATCTCTGATGCCGTATCCGGAGTTCTGCGGAGGCGTCTCAGCCCAGGACGAACCCGTCGGGAATAACGACTACAACGCATTGCAGGCAAACTTCAAGCATCGTTTCGGGGCCGGCCTGATCTTCACCGCCTCCTACACCTTCTCGAAGTTCCTGTCCGATGTGGCCGGACCGGAGGAATGGGGATCGGTCAACGGCGATACCGGCGGCTCGGGTATCCGCAATTACTACGACCTGAAAGCGGATTGGACGGTTGACGGCGAGGATATCCCTCAATCTCTGGTTCTGAACTATGTGTATGAATTGCCGGTCGGCCGGGGCAAGAAGTTCGGCGGCAATATTAGCTGGGTTGAGGATGCCGTTGTGGGCGGCTGGCAGGTGAGTGGAATTACCACCGCGCAGAGCGGATTCCCGATGTCGATCGGCCCCAACGGGAACAGCTCAACCGTATTTGGTGGCAGTCAACATGCCAACGTGACCGGGCAGCCTTTCAGGTCCGGCAGCTGCGGCACCGGCAAAACCGGTAACCCGATCATCCCTGTGGGATCGAAGTACTGCTTCTTCAACCCGGCGGCCTTTACACCGCCGCCTGCATACACCTTCGGCACCGGTCCGCGCTACTATTCCAATCTGCGGGCTCCCCGATACGTGGACGAGGATCTGACGCTCGGAAAGTGGTTCACCTTCCCGGAGAGATTCCGCATGCAGATCGCTGTGCAGATGTTCAACGCGTTCAATCACCCCAATTTTGGTATACCGGACTCCGGCGTGGGCGATGGGACCATGGGCGAAAGTTCTTCCACCCAGGGAGCGAGACAAATGCAGGGTGTGGTTAAGATAACTTACTAGGGCTGGCTATGCAGAGGACCATACTTGCTTTCTGCCTGACGATCGCGTTCACACCTCCAAGCGTGAACGCGATCGTCTTTGCGGAAGCGCCAGAGCAAACCATTCAATCCGTCTTGGCCGAGGCTGCTGCGGCTCAAGCCAGCGGGGATTTTCGTTCCGCGGCGGAGTCGTATCGCAAGGCTACTGAACTCGAACCATCGATCCCGGAACTCTGGGCCAACCTCGGGCTTATGTACCACGCAATGGGTGAGCGCTCTGAAGCGATCCAAAGCTTCAGACAGGCGATCAAGCTCAATTCATCTCTGTTCGTGCCGCAATTGTTTCTGGGCATCGAATACCTTGAAATGCAAAAGCCGGATGCTGCTATCCCGTTTCTTGAAAACGCTGTAAAGCTGAACCCGAAGGACCCGCAGGCCGAGCTTTCGCTGGCGAAGGCGTACTCCATGAAGGGTCAAGGCGATCTCGCTGCCGACTTCTATTGGAGATCGACGAAGATGACTCCAAATGACGGGAAGGCCTGGTTCGGGCTTGGTATGGCCTACCTGCAGCAGGTGGACACCGACGCGCGTATTATGACGGGCACTTACAAGGACTCGAAATATAACAAGTTGCGGGCTGGCGAGTTATTTGCGGAACAGGGCAAGCTGGTCGAGGCGGCTCGTGCCTACAAAGATGCGGTCTCGGTGGCGTCGCCACTCCCTTGCTCCCATGCGGGCTATGGCATCGTATTGCTGCGGCAAAATGCGCTCGCCGAGGCAAAGGAGGAATTCGATCGGGAATCAAACTCCAATTCAGGTTGCCCTTTGACCAGCCTTGGCCTTGCGGCACTGCAATTGATCCAGGGCGACACCGAGAACTCTCTGAGAGAGTTGCTCGCTATCTGGAAGGCGGATCCAGGATTTCTCCAGGAGAGCTTGCCCTTGTTGCACGATGGAATCTCGGCCGAACAGACTGAGAAGCTATTAGGTCTGGCGAAAGATTGGCAAGCAGACAACAAGACTCCAGCAGGCTTTGTGGATTCGATTCAGGCAGGGTTGCAATCGGATGCTCCAATTTCTGCAACTCTCACCGAATTTGGAGCCGACAATCCTGGCACGGGACCTGATGCGGCACCTCCATTAACTCAGGATTCTGAGAAGTTTTTTAAGTCAGGCCAATTCCGTAAGTGCAGTGAAACCTTGCGCCCCCGCCTGAGTGTTCTGCCAGAGCAATACCTCTTGATTCTGGCTCCATGTGCCTTTTACACGGGCGATTATAGAATCGCTTCGCTGGCAGCGCGAAGGCTTGCAACGTTCCCGGCAAGTCGGCAGACCGGACTGTATTGGGAATCCAAGGCCGATCAAAGGTTGGCTATCGCTGCCCTAACCCGCGCCGGGGAGATCGATGCAAACTCACCAAGAATGCACGTTCTGCTGGGGGATATTTACCGTCAAAAGCGAAGATGGGGGGCTGCGGAATCAGAGTATCGCAAGGCGCTTGTATTGAAGCCGGAAGATCACAGCGGTCGGCTGGGTTTGGCGATCGCGCTCTTTGAGGATGGAAACAGCGAGGAAGCATTCGCGACCGACAAGGATCTATTGCAGAAGAATCCGGAAGATCCTGAAGCGAACCTGCTGGCCGGCGAGATACTCGTCCAGCAGCACCAATACGCCGGCGCGGAGAGTTACCTCAACAAAGTCCAAGGTACCAAACCGGAGTTTATGCCGAGGCTCCATGCCTTGTTAGGCGAAGTCTACGCCAATACCGACCGTATCCCTGAGGCTCTGGCGGAGTTTAAGTTGGGCATCGCCAGCGACGAGGATGGCAGCATCCACTTTCAGATGGCGCGTCTCTATCAGAAAACCGGGGATAAGAAAGCAGCGGCTGAAGCTTTTCAGGCTTCGCAGCAGTTGCGCAAGCAGTGGGATGATCGCGCAAGCGTCGCCCTCCAACAACTAACTACCGATATCAGTCGCCAGTAGGGCTACGAGGGAATCCGAGCGAACAACAAACTCTTTCGAGCAGACGTTATCCAGGATTGATCGTAGAAGCGAAAAAGCTTGCTTCTTAAGGAGCAGGGGATTGTGTGGCCAAACCTCACATGCCCACTTGTGAGTCAGTTAAGTTCTGACGCTGGAGTTTATCTTGATCTCTTTACGTTTTGCCAAAATAGCCTTTGGGGCTGCGGTGCTGGCGTTTCTGAGCGCAACACCATCTCCTTGCGCAAGCAGCTACATCCAGTCCGTCCAGCGAAGCGCGAATAGCGTAACGCTTTACTCGGAAAGCGGCGCTTTGCGTATTGAAGTGTGCTCGGATCGCATGATCCATGTCGTTGCAAGTCCGACACGAGAGATTCCCCTGCCCATTGTTCCCGTAGTGATCGGTGAGTGCAACGACAGTGACTTCAAAGTCGTGCCGGACAAAGCGATGGTTGCCATCCACACGGCCGCACTTGAGGTTCGTGTCGATCGCGTAACCGGGGCCATTCGCATTATCTCTGCTGACGGGAAGACAATTCTTAGCGAACCGGCGAACGGAGGAAGAAAACTAACCCCGACAATGATTGATGGCAGACCCACGTTCCAGGTGGAACAGGAGTTTCTGTCGCCGCAAGATGAGGCGCTCTACGGGCTTGGCCAGCACCAGGAAGGGATCTTTAACCTAAGGAATATCCCACTGCGCCTACAGCAAGCGAATACAAATATCTCTGTCCCAGTGCTGTTGTCAACCGAAGGCTACGGGCTGCTATGGAACAATGCGTCATTGACAGACTTCAACGCCGCCGATCAAGCCATTCAGCTAGACGCCAAGACAGGCGAGGGAAGTTTCAGGACCGGCGCAGCGGGTGAATACGGTTTCCTGCTAAGCGGAAATCGAACATCCGGACTTCGTCTTTCGGTTGGAGACAACACAATCATCGATATCAACAACATGTGGGTCGCCGATTCTGCCAGCGCCAAAGTCGATTTAAAGGCTGATACGGAATATAAGATTTCGGCGCAAACAGGTGGCGATACAAAATTGTTTGTCCGTTCTCCTTCCGATACCACGCAATTCCGCTCCCAGGCCGGCGGTGCGGTGGACTATTTCTTCTTTTATGGGCCGGGGTTTGACCGGGTGATTGAGGAATATCGCCAGATGACCGGTGCTGCTCCGCTGCTGCCTCGATGGGCATACGGTTTTTGGCAGTGCAGGGAGCGGTATGCAAGCCAGGAGCAGATTCTGGATACGGCCGCGGAATTTCGCAAGCGCAAGATTCCCGTCGATGCGATCGTCCAGGATTGGCAGTACTGGGGCAAATATGGCTGGAATGCAATGCGCTTCGATGAACAGTACTATCCCGCTCCGGCCCAGATGATGACCCAGCTGCACCGTGAGGACCTTCATCTGGTGGCTTCGGTGTGGGCCAAGTTTGGAGCCGAGACTGCTGTCGATCAGGATATGAAGAAAGAGCGCCTGCTTTTGCCCTCGGGAGCGGATCCCAGGGAACCCGGAGAGACACAGGCAAAGGAGGATTGGGCGGACCTATTCAATCCAAAGGCGCAAGAGCTGTTCTGGTCGGAACTGAATCGTGAGCTGTTTCACGACGGCCTTGACGGGTGGTGGTTGGATGCTTCCGAGCCCGAAGGCGATGCGCTCAAAGGAACAATGACGCATCTCGGCCCGGGAGAATTTGTGCGCAACGCGTATCCGCTGTACGAAACGACCGCCGTTTATCAGGGGCAACGCGCTACGACTGACGAGAAACGCGTAGTGATTCTGACGAGGTCCGCGTTTGCCGGTCAGCAGCGCAACGCTTCCATCTCATGGTCGGGCGATATTTCGGCGAATTGGGAAACCCTGCGCAGGCAGATTCCAGCCGGGCTGAGTTTCAGCATGTCGGGGCTGCCTTACTGGACGACAGACATCGGCGGTTTTTTCCGTCCTGTCGATCAGTACACATCGGATGCCTATCATGAACTGCTTGTCCGGTGGTTTGAATTCGGGACTTTCTGTCCCATTTTTCGAATTCACGGCTATAAATCCAGGACTGAGATGTGGAACTACGGTCCTGAGGTAGAGAAGATTCTGACGCAATACGATGAACTTCGCTATCGTCTTATGCCTTACATCTACTCCACTGCCTGGGGCGTCACCAGCCGTGGAGAAACTGTCATGCGGGCATTGCCATTCGTCTACCCGAATGACCTTGCACTGAGAGATGTCGACGATGAGTTTCTGTTTGGCAATTCATTATTGGTAAATCCCGTGACACAGCCGAATGCCGTGAGTCGCAGTGTCATCCTGCCGGCGGGTAACGATTGGGTGGACTTCTGGTCTGGAAGAGCCTATCGCGGAGGGCAACGGATTGTGGTTGATTCCCCATTAGACCAGATTCCAATATTGGTGAAGGCAGGTAGTATTGTTCCGATGGGGCCTCAAGTGCAATCCACAGCAGATGCGCAAGACCCAATCGAGATTCGAGTCTATGGCGGAAGAGATGCCGATTTCCTGCTTTACGAAGACAGCGGGGATAGCTATGCATACGAGCATGGCGCCAGAGCAACGATTCATCTGCATTGGGATGATCGTCGAAATGCACTGTCGATTGGGGATCGATCGGGAACATTCCCGGGAATGCGAATGAAGCGCACCTTCCGTATTGTCCTGGTTAAGCAGGGACATGGGATAGGATTCGGATCGGATTCAGGCGTTGATCGCTCAGTAACGTACGACGGACATCAGATGAGGATCGATCTGGGCAGGCAAAGCTGAAAAGATGGCGCCAGTGGCAAAGTGGGAACCTGCGCTCTTTGCCATAGCGTCATTTTTCGGGGCGGTCCATGCGCGCGCGGAAATTGCTACCCACCTTGATGGGGCGATCAACGCTCAGGATTCGGAATGACCAAATCCCGAGCGAATTCTGTGCGCTCACCTCAGCAACTTTCGAAGGGCAGCATCATCGTTGCTGATCGATTCCCATGGTGAAAATTTCGACGTTAAGATTGGAGGGAGATTAAAGTGATCATGAATCGTCGATCGTTATTAGCAGGTGGAATCTCCTTATTCGCGCTGAGTCGAGTTGCAAAGGGATGGGGAGACTCGCCGTTCTTTCACGGAGAGATCCCGCAGGGCCCCTTTCTGCCATATTGGGAGTCTCTGAAGTCCTATCAATGCCCGGATTGGTTTCGTGATGCGAAGTTCGGCATCTGGGCGCACTGGAGTCCACAATGCGTTCCCGAACAGGGGGACTGGTATGCGCGAAACATGTATATCCAGGGCTCAGCTCAATATCAGTACCATGTAAAGACCTATGGGCATCCGTCCCAGTTCGGATACAAAGACATTTGCCACCTCTGGAAAGCAGAAAAATGGGACCCAGAAGCGCTTGTCAAATTGTACAAGCGTGCGGGAGCTGAGTACCTCGTAGCGTTAGCTACTCACCACGATAACTACGATTGCTGGAATTCAAAGCATCAACCATGGAACTGCGTCAACATAGGTCCGAAGAAGGACATCGTGGGTACCTGGGCCCAGGTTGCACGCGCCAGCGGATTGCGATTCGGCGTGAGCTATCATGGGACTCCGCATCGGGTATGGGACGAGTTTCTTCCCGTTCGCTACAAGAGCGACACGACTGGGCCGCTCGCGGGAGTTTCCTACGATGGCATGCAGACGCTTGCCGACGGAAAGGGCAAGTGGTGGGAGGGGATGGACCCCCAGCTGATCAATGGGAAACCCCACGCTAAGAACAGCCCATGCCCGGAGTTTGTCCAGCAGTTTCTCCTGCGCGTACAGGACGTTATTGACAGCTATGCTCCCGACATCCTGAACTTTGACGATGGGGCGCAGTTCAATTTTGATCGCGGGGGACCCGGAGCCCCGGATTTAGGTGTTTGGCTGGGAATACCGGACCTGGCGCCGCAAATCATGGCCTATTTTTACAACAAGAATATACAGGCGCATGATGGCCGTCTTGAGGGAGTTCTCGACCTGAAAGAAGTTCCTGAACCCGTGTGGGGAGCACTCACCCGCGACTTTGAAATGACTTTGGCAGATACGCTGCAGGAGAAGCCCTGGCAAACGGAGGCATGCATCGGACACTGGCACTACGATCGCAAAGTCTTCGAACAGCATACATACCAGAAGGCTTCTTTGATGATTCCTCTGATGGTGGACGTCATCAGCAAAAATGGCAATCTTCTTCTCAGCATTCCTCTTCCGGGGTATGGGGAGCCGGACAGCGATGAGATCGCGTTCCTGGGAGAACTTGCTGATTGGCAACAGGTCAATTCCGAAGCCATCAAAGGGACGCGTCCCTGGACCATCTATGGAGAAGGTCCCGCTACGGAGGCGGCCAGGGTGTTGCCCATGTATCAGTTGTCCAGGCTTAAGTTCCAACCCACAGACATACGATTCACCACAAAGGGTGATGCCCTATACGCTATTGCCTTGGGCTGGCCGTCTGATGGAAAGATGGTTATCAAGTCGCTTGCCGAAGACTCCACAAATTATCCTCGCAAAATTCGGAAGGTGGAATTACTTGGATCGAAATCTGAGCTAAAGTGGACTCGGGGAGCACAGGGCCTCGAGATCGACTTACCCGATGTTCCACCCTGCAAATATGCTGTCGCGTTTAAGATCCTTCCGGCCTGAGAAATGAGTAGGACGGTATCGGTACCGATCGAGTAAGCCGGGTTGCGGTCTCATCGCTCAAGAGCGGGTTATTTGATTGCTTGTACGCCACGGCGAAAGAGTGCTCAAGAGTTCTATCCGTCTGAGCAACCTTTCAATTAATGGGATGGTCCGCCAACAATTCCGAAGTGTGCGCGGTAGATGTTGCCTGATTGTATTCAGGCTCAAATCGCACGGATAACCGTGCCCATATCGCTCGGAATCAAATACTCGGATTTCCGGACTGACAAAGGAACAATCTGCGACGAGAACGCCGCAGTGTAGTTCAACTGTAGTTCAATGGGCGGGAGCAGATTTGGAAGGCTTTCCGAATCAACGTGGTAGAGGAGATTTGGTAGCGCTACCGGGAATCGAACCCGGGTTTTAAGATTGAGAATCTCACGTCCTAACCCCTAGACGATAGCGCCACAGCTTGAGCGGGGGAGGCCCGCGGATGCGGGCACCTCTCTTACTTTAACAAAAATCGCCCCTCCGGCCAACGCCACGCCGCGCCATTTCGTCCCTGTCGCAGAGAGGCGCAATGCAAAAACCGGAACGGTAGAACCCGATCGACATTTTGTGCGCGTCAATGGTCAGGTCGTCCCTTCTGCCGGTGGAACCTTCTACATGGATTACACGGATGAAACCGGCAAGCGGCGACAGCGGTCCATTGGCAAATCTCCGGCGGCGGCTCTTGATGCGTGGAGAATATGTGTCGGTATCAAGTCCTCCAGCATTCCCCCGGAGCCCGATCCCAATCCGGAGCCGGAGAAACCGAAAAGCAAGACTATCGACCAGGCCATTGCAGACTACCAGGTGGAGTTGCCGGCCACCTGGGGTGCAAGAACCCTCAAACAGTACCCGCATGCCCTGCATTGGTTTCGGTCTGCGTGCACAAAGAAGCACATTGCCGATCTCGATCGCTCGGACGTCATGGCCTGGTTCACCGCCGGGCGAAATACGCTGGTCGACGGCCAGCCGCTCAACCAGAGGGCCGTCAATCGCCGGGCCATCATCATGGTGCACGCGTTATTTGTTACAGTTAACGGTGACCGCGCTGACGGAGCGAGATTGGCTTTGGGGTCGATCGAACGAGGGAAGGTGTTCTGAGCCATTTGATCGTATTCGAGCTTTGCGCTGAAACCATGGAAGCATGCCTTGCCGCAGAGGAAGGCGGCGCAGATCGTATAGAACTTTGCGCTGCGCTTGACGTGGACGGCCTCACACCTTCGCATGCGCTCATCGAGCAGGCCGTCAGCCACTGCGGGATTCCCGTTCACGTGATGGTGCGCCCCCATGGCGAGAGCTTTCATTACGATGCCGCCGCCTTCTCTACCATGTGCGACGAGATTCAATACACTCGCAGAGTTGGCGCTGCCGGAGTCGTTCTTGGCGTACTTCTCGCCAATGGCGCCGTGGATATTGAACGTACTCGCGCGCTCGTCGAACTGGCCCACCCCCTCGAAGTCACCTTTCATCGCGCCTTTGACGCGACACCCGATCTGGAACAGGCTCTGCAGGACGTGATTGCAGCAGGGTGCCATCGCGTTCTCACTTCCGGGGGCGCTGCCGACGTGGTTGCCGGTTCTGCGATGCTGGCTCGCCTTGTGGAATGCGCTTCTAACCGTATTGCCGTTGCGGTAGGCGGCGGTCTTCGTCTCCACAATGCGCGGCAGGTTTCCCGGAGCACGCGCGCGCGCCATTTTCACGGATCTCTCTCTCCTGACGACTCGGCGCCCGCTTCGCTCGCGGAACGCGTCCGCATCATCACACGCATCCTGCGCGAAGAATAGCTCTCTTCTATTTCGCAATCAGCTACGTGCGGCTTTGCGCGGCAATACGGGCCGGCACTGCCGCACTGCCGCATTGCATCACAACGGCGCGTCAGACGATTTCGTACGGATGCCGCTGATGCCGGGCGAGGAGACTGGCGGCGATGTCGTCGCCCTGGATGGTTTCGGTTTTCGGATCCCAGAAGACGCGATGCTGCGTCTTCATGGCGATCCAGTGCAGCAGACACGTGGAACAGGCGCGATGCCCGATCTCGGCCGTTGCCACGGGCGCTTTTCTGGAGCGGATGCAATCCAGCCAGTTGCCGTGCTGGTCGTCGGATGTGTACGCGTGCCACTCCGACGGGCCGATCACCGAATCGAGAATCTTCGGGTCGCTCGAGCGGAGCGGAACGATCGGCGCCGCGGGAGCGCTCAGGGATGCTGTCGGTGTCGTCCCGACATCTCTGCAAACAAAAATCCATCCCTTGTCGCCGATCCACTTGATGCCGTTTTCAAAATCGCCGGAGATGGTCATCACCACGCCGTTGGCGTAGCGGCCATAGGTCTTGAAGGGACCATGAACGTTCCAGAGGCCCTCGGTGGGGAACTGGGCCTGGCCCCAGATTTCGACGGGGCCGGTAAGCTCGGTATCCATGCCCCAGTGCGCCGTATCGACATGATGCGCGCCCCAGCCGGTGATCATGCCCGCGCCGAATTGCTCCATGCGCAGCCATCCGGGACGGTCGAAACCTTTCTCGGGCATGACGCGATCGACGGTGTAAGGCACCTCGGGCGTCGAGCCGAGCCACGCATCGTAATTGAACCCCTTCGGAACGGGCATGGGCTGCGGATTACCGCCGGAGGGATCGCCGGGAAGGCCGATCTCGACCCGCTGCACCGTGCCGATGCGGCCGTTGCGCACGAGTTCAACGGCGCGCGCGAATTGTTTCCATGAGCGCTGCTGCGAGCCAACCTGCAGGATGCGGCCGCTGGCCTTCACGCGATCGGCCATGACGCGCCCTTCGCGGATGGTGAGCGACGCCGGCTTCTGGAGATAGACATCCTTGCCCGCAGCCACGGCGGCGACGGCCAGCCGCGCATGCTGATGATCGGGAGTCGAGATCAGGACGGCGTCGATTTCTTTATCGGCCAGGAGCTCGCGGTAATCGGAGTAGCCGCGTGTGCCGGTGTAGGGCTTGCCGAGTTTTTTGGTGTAGGCGTCATTCACAAACTGCTGGCCGAGGGTGACGCGCTGCTCACTGAGATCGCAGACGGCCACGATGCGATTGTCGCGGCCGAAGACGCCGGTGAATTGCAGGACTCCCGGCATGTCGTGCTGGCGCGAGATACGGCCCACGCCGATGGCGCCGATGGCGATGCGGTTGGAGGGCGCCGTCGCGCCGAAAACTGAATTGGGAACGATGGCAGGAAACCCGGCGGCAACGGCGCCGGAGACGGAGGTCTTAAGGAACGCGCGTCTGGTGGCAATCATGCAGAACTCTTTCGCGCCGTGTAGGCGCAACGGACCCAATGTACACCAGCGGGGCAAGGTTCGTCGCGGCGGCACCGCGCGCCTTGCCTGGCGGCTGATGACACGCAGGCATCTGGCCGCATCTTAGCTGCTGCAATCGAGTAATGCCCCTGGTGGTAGCATCGAAGTGACCGATGAAATCAAAAAAACTGCAAATTATTCCCCTGGGCGGGCTGGGCGAATTCGGAATGAACTGCCTGGCGGTGCGCTGGGAAGACGACATTATTGTCATTGACGCGGGCCTGATGTTTCCCGAGTCGGAGTTACTCGGCGTCGACATTGTGGTGCCCGACATCACCTACCTGATTGAGAACAAGAAGCACGTGCGCGGTATTGTGCTCACGCACGGCCACGAGGATCACATCGGCGGCCTGCCGTGGATCCTGAACGAGCTGAAGGTTCCGGTGTACGGCACCGAGTTCACGCTGGCCTACGTGGACGACAAACTGGAAGAGCACCAGCTTACGGATGAGATCGAGCTGATTGAGATCGAGCCCAAGGTGAAATTCACCATTGGGCCGTTCACCATCGAGCCCATCCGCGTGACGCACTCGCTGGTGGATTGCGTGGCGCTGGCGATCGAGACTCCGGTGGGCGTCATTATTCATACCGGCGACTTCAAGGTCGATCTTTCGCCGCTCGACGACAAGGCTTTTGACCTGCACACCTTTGCCGAGTACGGCAAACGCGGCGTGCTGGCCCTCTTGCAGGACTCGACCAATGTCGAGCGGTCCGGCTACACGCCCAGCGAGCGCGCGGTGATCCCTCGCCTTGACGAGATCTTCACCCAAACCAGAAAGAAGCTCTTCTTCAGCTGCTTCTCGTCGTCGATCTACCGCATCCGCATCGCCATGGAGTTGGCGCGCAAGCACGGGCGCAAGGTGGCGGTGGTGGGGCGCTCGATGGTGGAGAGCACGGAAATTGCACAGGATCTCGGCTATATCGAGATTCCGCCGGGCCTGGTGATCAATACCGGTCAGATTCGCGACTTTCCGCCCGAGCAGATGATGGTTCTGATCAGCGGCACGCAGGGCGAGCCGATGAGCGCGTTGAGCCGTGCCGCGGTGGACAACCACAAGCACGCGCACATCGAGCCCGGCGACACGGTGGTGCTGAGCTCGAGGATCATTCCCGGCAACGAGAAGGGCATTTTCCGGGTGATCGACCACCTGAGCCGCCGCGAGGCCAACGTGATTTACGACGACGGCCAGCACGGGCTGATCCACGTGAGCGGCCACGGCAGCCAGGAGGAGATGCGGCTGCTCACCAACCTGGTGCGGCCCAAGTTCTTCATCCCCATTCACGGCGACTACCGTTTTCTGCGGCGGCATGCGCAGTTGGCCTTGGAGACAGGCGCGGTGGATCACGCCATTGTGATCGAGGACGGCGACGTGCTGGAACTGGACAAGGACGACGCGCGCAAACTCGACAAGGTGACGGCGGGGCGCATTCTCATCGATTCCGGCTCGTCGATTGACGTAGTGGAAGATCTGGTGATCCGCGACCGGCGCATTCTGTCGGAGGACGGCGTGGTGCTGGCGGTGCTGGCCATCAATAAGAAGACCGGCAAGGTGGAACGCGAGCCCGAGGTGGTGATGCGCGGCTTCGGCGGCGCCGATATCACCGACCAGGCGCGGGAGACGGTGCTGAAGACGCTGGGTGCACTGAGCGCCGAGCAGAAGTCCGACTACGGCATGGTGAACGAGCGCGTGCGCGTGGACCTGAAGCGCCTGATCCAGAAGACCACGGGGCGGCGGCCGATGATCATGCCGGTGATTCTGGAGATCTGAAGGGCGGCGCCGCTGCAGAGCCGGCCCTGACCATCACATGTGTCAAAGGAGCGCGCGCCTCGATGAGATGCAGGCGGAAGGCGTTCTTTCCGGCGGGAACCAAGGCCAGATGAACCGGCGCCCGGCAACCTCTTCCGTGAAAAACTTTTGACTCCAGCCAGTCGCAGAGCCGCGGGTCGCGAAGCACAGGCTGACCGTCCCAGAATTCTGGCGGCAACTCGCAGTCAATGCGCAGATGGTCGAGATGCAGCTCAACGCTGCCGATGCTTCTGGGAAAATGCCGGTGCGCATTGCGGGGGCCGATATAGAGCCCCTCCACAGAACGCCCAGTGCATTGCGTTCGCACCACCATAGTTCACCTCCACTGCACGGTTTGCCTGCATGGGAAGCGACTTCGGCGGGTTTGTCACGATGCCGAATGCCGCATCGGGTCAGGCTCCTGCGCTCGGATGGCTTTCGCGGCCCCGGAAAGGCCAATTTGCGAAAATAGTGATCCGCGGCCTTCAGGTTTGTCAAGAGTGGAGTGCAAAGGGGTGCAACGGAGTGAACGAATGGCTGCGGGGCGTTCAGACGACGCTTTACGCGGCCGAATGCTGATGGAGCGAACGCTTGCCGATGAAGACCTCGCCCATTGACAGGCGGGCATTGCCTTCGAGGTCGAGGAACCCGGCGTGGCTTTCTTTGCAGAGCGCCTGCGCCTCGGGCGAGAGATAGGGCGCGATGAGAACCGGCGTGGCCCCGCCGGCAAGATGCGCGGCACAGTCCTGCAGCTTCCTGAGCGAGGCGCGGACCTTGCTGGGGCTCGTGTCGGGATTGACCTCGCAAGCCAGCGTATGGCTGTGGCCGTAGATGTCGATAAGCGCCAGGATTTCAGCGGCGCGACCGCGCGCCGGCGGCTCGCGTTTCATCTCCTTCAGCTTGACGGCGGAGACCTGCTCCAGCAGAGCCTTCAGTGCTTCGGCGGCGCGAACTTCAAGCTCGTTGGCTACCCAATCAGCTTTCATCAGTGTCTCCTTATTCAATGCGCCTTATTCTGCGCGTCCTCAAGTTGGGCGGGACCAACGATGAAAGAGTTCGTGCCCGACGGAATCATGGTCAGAGGAACGGGACCGCGGCGGCCATTGCCGTCGCGATCCTTCGACTCCAGCCACAGGCAGAGCCGGGGATCGGAAATCTCCGGCTTGCCGTTCCAGAAGTGCGGCGTCAGTCCGCATTCGATGCGCAGATGATCAAGTTGCAATTCGATTTCTTTTACGTTCCTGGGAAAGTAGCGCTGCACGTTGCTCTTTCCCACGAGAATTCCGGTCACCCGGCGCCCGCGGCATTGAGATGTGACGACCATGATTTCCTCCGTTCAACGCAGTGACCATTGCCGCTCATCTGGCGGCAACCACTACCTGGACCTCCGGCGGGGAAGGGGTACCGTAACACCAAGGGCAAATTGCCCGCTGAACGAGATAGGAAGGCGCAACAAATATTACGAACGCTCCGCGGCCGAACGCGCATCCGCGGGATTTGCTGCATCAACTCTGGTTGGCTGAATGCAATTCTTGTCAAATGGCTCGGCGCCGGGAAATGGAGAGCGTGCGTGCACCGCAACCATGCATCAGCTGGTCAGTCGCAAGGGGAAAAAGCAGGAAGGCCAGAATGAAGTACATCGTGCTGAGCGGTCCCTCTGACCGTCTGCGTCCACTCCCTCATGTCTGTGCAAATCTTGCCCCTATTTTCGTTCCCTGTCAACTGTGTTGGATGAAACTTCAGAAAAGATTCCTTGGCCGACGCGGAGAACACGTTTGCAATTGCGCAGTGGTCAGGATTTTCGGGCGCGGAAGTCAGCGATGCCGCGAGGAAGGCTCGTCGGAGAAGATCTGCCCGTCGCGGATGTGTACCACGCGGTGTGCAAATTCTGCGATATCCGCTTCGTGCGTCACCAGTACGATGGTGTTGCCGCGGGCGTGGAGCTGGTCGAGGAGGGCCATGATCTCGAGGCCGGTCTTGGAGTCGAGGTTTCCCGTGGGTTCGTCGGCGAGAATGATCGACGGGCTGTTGACCAGGGCGCGTGCGATGGCCACGCGCTGGCGCTGGCCGCCGGAGAGCTCGTTGGGTTTGTGCATCATGCGCGATTCCAGGCCGACATCGGCGAGCGCCTGCTTGGCGCGCTCGAGGCGCTCCGTGGCGGGCGTGCCGTTATAGATGAGCGGCAATTCCACGTTGTGCAGCGCGGTGGCGCGGGCCAGCAGGTTGAAGGTCTGGAAGACGAAACCGATTTCCTTGTTGCGAATGCGCGCCAGCTGATCGTCGTCGAGATCGCTCACCAACTGGCCGTTCAGCCAGTAGCGGCCTCGGGACGGCGTATCGAGGCAGCCGATGAGGTTCATCAGCGTGGATTTACCTGAGCCGGAGGGGCCCATGATGGCGACGTATTCGTTGTGGCGGATTTTCAGCGAGACACCGCGCAGGGCCTGCACCTGCTGCTCCGAGCCCATGTCGTAGGTGCGCCACAAATCCTCGACGACGATCACGTCGTCCGCATCTTGAACCGTGGTCCTGGATAACTCTGCGACGCCGATGCCGTTCAGTGCCATGCGCCCCTCAGTGGTTAGTGGCTGGTAATCAGTGTGAGTGTGAGTGGGCAACGATCAATGCACACTGTTCACTCACACTCACACTGCCTTCCTCAGCTTTCGTTGCTGGTCAGCGCCACCGGTTTGGCCGTGTCGCGCTTGAGCAGCGAGCCGCTCTTCAGATCGCGCAACGTTTTGTAGGGACCGGTGACGACCTCCTGGCCTGGGTTGAGGCCTGAAAGTACTTCGATATCTGTGGTGCCCGTGATGCCGGTGGTGACGGGAACAAACCTGGCGCGCAGACGGCCGTGCGCGTCTTTTTCCGCGACGAAGACGCCCTGCACGGGATTCAACTTGGCCGCCGGTGCGGGCGGACCCGAAGCCGCGTGGACGCTGCCGCTCGATTTTTCGTTGTCCGCGGCTGGATCGTGCATGGTCAATGCCTGGATGGGCAGGGTGAGCACGCCGGTTTTGTGCGCGGTCGTGATTTTGGCAGTGCAGGAGAGCCCGGGACGCAACTCGTCAGAGGGATCGTCGAGCGTGACGACCACTTTGAAGTCCTTGGCCTCCTCGGTCCCGCTGGTGGACTGCGACGTGGCCACGCCGGTGGAGCGCAACAGCGCCTGATCACCCACCAGGGTCACGTGGCCTTTGAAGACCTTGTTGGGCATCGCGTCCACGGTCACCTCGGCGGTCTGGCCGAGCATCACGTTCACGATGTCAGTCTCATCCACCTTCACCTCGGCGGTGACCACGCTCATGTCGGCGAGCGTCATCAGCGTGGATCCTTCGGCGTTCTGGATGCCTTCCACCACGGTCTCGCCCTCGCGCACCGGTTCGTTGGTCACGATGCCGTCGAAGGGCGCGGTGGCGATGGTCTTGTTGAGCAGGTCCTGATCGGCCTGGAGGTTGGCGATGGCGGTCTGCAGGTGGCCGCGCGCGGAATCGGTCTGTGCCTTGGCCTGGTTGAGGCCCGCGACCGCCTGGGCGAGCGCCGCCACGTCGAGATCGTAGGCGGCCTTATTGGATTCATAGTCCTGCCTCGACATGATGCCGGCCTTGTAGAGCGACTGCGAACGATCCCATTCGAGTTTCTTCTGCTCCAGATCGGCTTGCGCGTGCTCCACATTGGCCTGCGCGGTCTTCTCCGCGGCAATATATGAGGCGATGTCGGTCCTGGCGGCGGCGATGGTCGCTTGCTGAGCGTTGACCGTCGACGCCTGCTGCACGCTTTCGACGGTCGCCAGAGTCTGGCCCTTCTTTACGTGATCGCCTTCCTTCACGTAGAAGCGGGTGATGCGGCCAAACGAGGTGGCGCCCACATTCATGTAGGTCTTGGGTTTGATCTGGCCGGTGCCGCTGACGACAGAGGTCAAATCCTGCCGCGCCACGGTGGCGGTAAGCACCTTGGTATATCCGGACTGCTGCTTGATGACCATGAAGGTTACAAGCCCGGCGGCCACTAGCACAGCGAGAGCAATGAGGAGGATTTTCTTCATGGCCATGCGATTCTTGGAGTTTGTCTCCCATCCAGTGTACGCGAGGGCGCGGGCGAAGGTTCCGTGAAATTGCGATGAGGGTGCGGCCCGGCCCGCCAACGCATGACGCCGCGCCGGAACCTGTGCGGCAGCGCCCATCCCGATGGCGGCAAATTGCGGCAGGGGAGCGAGATACGCCTGCTTATTTGACGAGATGGAGGCTTGCTGGCTAGCGCAATGTTGGGGGCCGAGGCAGGTTTTTGCTTGCCCGGCTTGCTCCCAGGGTGACCTTACCCGGCCTGATACGTCGAACCAGCGGAATCAGAGCGGTTCCAGAATTCACGTGACCCTTTGAGGGCAGCGAAAGGTGGCGTTTTCTCGAGGAAAACGCCACTCAGCAGTATCGGTTCCGGGGTGCGGCAATTCTGGAACCGCTGTAACTGCCGACGGAACCTTGCCCGGCGCTTCCGGGAGCCGTAAAATAAGGCATCGCAGGAGTATCCAAGGCAATGATGTTCAATAGCCGCCGTTTACTGTTCACAGCTCTCAGTTGCGGCATCATATCGTTCTCCGTTTCCCGCATTCTGGCGCAACAGAACGCCGCCCCCGCTCCCACGCAACAGGCCCAGCCGTCAACCACCCAGGATCAGGGCCAGGAAGCCGATCCCATGAAGCGCCAGCTCAGCGATAAGGAGCGGTACAGGGCGCAGAAGGCTCTCCGGCAGGAGTTGAAGGGCCCCTACAAGATCTGGTTGAACCAGGATGTTCCCTACATCATTTCAGATGATGAGCGGAAGGCCTTCCTGAGCCTGAGCAACGATGAAGAGCGCGAGGCCTTCATTGAGAACTTCTGGCAGCGCCGCAACCCCAATCCCGATTCTCCTGAGAATGAGTTTCGCGAGGAGCACTACCGGCGCATCCAGTACGCCAATGACCACTTTGCCGCCGGTAAACCCGGCTGGAAGACCGATCGCGGCCACATCTATATTGCGTGGGGACCGCCCGACAGCATCGACTCCCACCCCTCGGGCGGCATGTACGAGCGGCCCATGGATGAGGGCGGCGGCGAGACGTCCACGTTCCCGTTTGAAGTGTGGCACTACCGCTATCTCGAGGGCCTCGGCGAGAACATCGATTTCGAGTTCGTGGATACCTGCCAGTGCGGCGATTACCACTTCACCATCGACCGCAGCGAAAAGGATGCCCTCAAATATGTTCCCGGAGCCGGCCTTACCGAATGGGAACAGATGAACAAACAGGACAAGACCAACCGGTTCAAAGGCGGCGGACTCGAGCAGTTGGGTAATGGACCGATGGGCGATGCCAACCAGGGCAAAGAGTTCGACCGCATTGAAATGGCGGCCAAGGCCTTCGCCCCTCCGCCAGTTAAGTTCAAGGACCTGGAGAACGACCTCGACCAGTTCAACTCCTCGCACAAGCTGATGCAGGGCCCGGTGTTTCCCTTCGATGTGCGCACCGATTATGTGAAGGTGACCGACAGCATGGACCTGGTGCCCATCACCCTCCAGATCCGCAACCGCGACATCACCTTTGTGACCAAGGATGGCGTGTCAAAAGGCGTGGTGAACATCCTGGGCCGGGTGACCACGATCATGCACAAGACGGTGCAGACCTTCGAGGACACCGTGGAGGTGGACGAGCCGGCAGAGTTAATGGAGAAAGTGCTCGACGGCAGAAGGCTCTATCAGAAGGCTCTCCCACTTCCGCCCGGGCTCTACCGCCTCGATATTGCGATCAAGGACGTGAACAATCCGGATCACGTCGGAGTTTACGGACGCAGCCTCGACGTTCCGGAGTTTCAGGACGAAAAGCTGGGGGCTTCATCGCTGATCCTGGCCGACGTGATGAACACCGTATCGTCCCAGCAGATCGGGAGCGGCAGCTTCATCATCAGCAATATGTACGTGCGGCCGCGCGTGTCGACGAACCCCACCACGCCCGTCAGCATGAAACGCAGCCAGGACCTGAACTTCTGGTTGCAGTTCTATAACCTTGGCATCGACGAGGCCACCAAGAGTAACTCGGCGACGGTTACCTACCAGATTACGGATTCTACTGGGACGGTGATACTCGAGAAGCAATTGGAATCAAAGGATTTAGGGGCGCACAGCGACCAGTTGACGGTGGAGAAAACCCTGCCGATCGCCGGTCTGACCCCGGGCAGGTACAAGGTGACTGTGAAAGTAAATGACGCGATTTCGAAACAAGAGATTGCGCAATCGGCACCTTTTATCGTCGAATAGTAGCAATCCTGCGCAAGATCCAGCCGGACCGTAGAATTC
>Ga0326727_10007933_pt1 | contig 27477 bp, 15 predicted proteins | sample MB2enrmetagenome_FD_207643 | JGI IMG/M metagenome (GOLD analysis project Ga0326727, IMG submission 207643) | Lab enriched peat soil microbial communities from McLean, Ithaca, NY, United States - MB29MY | ecosystem: Environmental > Terrestrial > Soil > Wetlands > Peat | place: USA: New York...
ATGGCTCGGCGGGAGCCTCGCCCTACCACCGCCTCGGTAGGGGCGGGGACACCGCCCCCGGGCAGCCCAGAAGCCTGCAAGGCGGACACATCCGAAGTTCATTTCTCGACAGGATTGACAGGATGGGGGCGGCAATGGCACAAGTTCATCACGTGAACGACTGGAGCGGTTTAAGAAATTGTGCAGTTAAGATGGCTCGGCGGGAGCCTCGCCCTACCTCCGCCTCGGTAGGGCGACGCTCCTGCGGAGCCTGCATGTCCACGTAATTGCGGCTATAGTTTTTGTTGAAATGCCATAATCAAATGGGAAATCCCAGTGGACACAAATACCGAAATTGAAATGATATGAAAAACATCAACTGTTTAACGGTGGCCATCATAGGGCTGTTGTCGGTGGGCGGAGCCATTGCCCGCGCTGACGGGGCCCTGGACGCGCAAACAAAATTGTATCCCTTGGACACGTGCCTGGTCTGCGGCATGAAACTCGGCGAAATGGGCAAGCCCTACACGTTCGTCTATCAGGGTCAACAGATTGAGCTTTGTGACGCGTCGGAAAAGGCGGAATTCGATAAAGAGCCGGCCAAATACCTGCAAACGCTGGCCAACGCCAAAGCCAAACCGTATCCGCTGGACACGTGCCTGGTCTGCGGGATGAAATTTGGCGGCATGGCCAAGCCGTATGCGTTTGCTTATCACGGGCGGGAGATCAAGGTCTGCGACAAGTCCGAAGAAGTGAAGTTCGCGAAAGACCCGGCCAAGTACATGAAGAAGCTGGCCAAAGCCGAGGCTCAATTAAAAAAGTGAGGGTGTTATCAAGGGGCGAAGGGGTCTGGATCAAGGCGTGGAATCCCTTTTGCGCTCACAGCAAGGAAATGGATCCCTTGCGTGCAGACATAAAGCGCCGCGCGATTGACACGCGGCACTTTTTTCAGTCAAGGCAAAACCAGAACTAACGGGTGAAAAACTTTCTCTGCCTCACGATCATGAGCAAGCCGCCCAAGCCAGACAGGGCGCCGATGGCCGCTGGTTCGGGAATCACGGTGTACTCGCTCGCCGCGGTGCCGAAGGTCGTGCCGGACGCGTCTGTGGCAGAGTCATAAGCATTGACCCCAGTCCAGGGTTTCCAACTATTATCCGTCTCCGCAGGATAACCCGAAACGCTGTCCAACGCGCCATAGGCAGATTGCGGGCCCGACGTGCCCCAGCTTGTGTACGAAGAAACAACATCAAAATAGAAGCTGGCGCCGGCGCTCAACCCGAGGCTGCTTAATGGCACAGTTGCGGTGACGGACCAATTCCCCTGGCCGCCGGCAGTATAGGAAGACAGCGAGCCTTCCGTCCAACTGCCGCTACTGTAGATGAACGGGGTGGCGCCATTAACGTCTCCTCCATTGCTATAGTATCCATTTTCCGTAAAATTAAGCACGGCGTTTTCACCGCTGCTAATGCCAATGGCAGGCCCGCTGGTGTTCAGCCAGATGGGGTTGGCCAGGGTGGTGTAGCCATTCTGAGCCTGGCCGATGATCTGAATTTGAACCGCATAAAATGTATATGCATCTATCGCCCCGTTCGCCGGATTCGCATCGATGGTAAAACTGATGTTGTTCGCGTCGTTGTTGACCGCAACACTGCTGATGGCGGTCCCATCACTGCCGCTGCCGTTAGCGTTGCCAGTGCCCGGATAAGTGGTCGCGTTGGCAGGCCAGACGGCCACTGCCAAAGCAACGGTCATCGAAATCAAAAGGGAAACATTCTTGTTCATAAATTATTTACGGGTTGGTTGTTTATTATTTACCTGAATCGTCCCAAAAATCGCTGAATCTGTCCAGCCTCACAAATGTAGAGTTTCCAAACCTGTCCGTTCATCCTGAAAATTGCGTAAGTCGTTTAGGGACAATATCATCCCGATTTTGCCGAACGGACTTTCAATGCGGCTTCAGTGCGGGACGGAACGTTCTGCCCGCCCCCGGCTGCGCGGGCCAATCCCATCCGTGGTATCCGTGTCATCGGTGGTTCAGCGCATCTGAATTCATATTCGCGCTCGCGGGGCTTTGAACGTTTGCGCCGGCACACTGCCAAACCAACCTTGAACACCGGCCTCTGAAAACTTACCCTGCCCGGCCATGAACGGAGTTTTGTTCAGACTGTTCCTCATGATGGTGCTCGAGTACTTCGTCTGGGGAGCGTGGCTGCCATTTATTTTCAGTTACCTGGCCGGCCTCGGTTTCGGCCCCGGCCAGCAGGCCTTGGTCCTCAACTCCTTTCCCCTGGCCGCTGTCGTCGGCATGTTTTTCAGCAACCAATTTGCCGACCGGAACTTCGCCGCGGAAAAGTTCCTGGCGTGCAGCCAGCTCATCGCCGGCGCGGCCATGATCGGCCTGGCCTTCACACGCGATTTCCAGACCTTCCTCGCCCTCATGCTGGTCCATTGCCTGCTCTATGTGCCGACGCTTTCGGTCGCCAATTCCATCGCCTTCGCCCATCTCAAGGACACCAAGGATTTTGGCCTGGTCCGCATGGGCGGGACCGTCGGCTGGATTCTGGCGGCCTGGCCTTTCACGTTCATTCTGGTGGATTGGGACAAGGTGAGCGCCGCCCATCCGGCGGGAATGATTGACTGGCTGGTGACGGCGCTGGACGCGGGCTTGTCCGGCCCGGCCCTGCAACGGGCCGCCCGCTGGATTTTCGTCGTCGCCGGGGCGGCTTCGCTGCTTCTGGCCGCGTTCAGCCTGGCGCTACCCCACACGCCGCCGCGCCAGCCCGAAACGGCGCGGGACAAGCTGGCCTGGATCGAAGCCCTGCGGCTGCTGGGCCGGCCATTCGTGCTGGTGCTTTGGATCGTGGCCTTTGCGGATTCCTATGTCATCAACGCCTATTTTTACTGGGCGGCGACGTTTCTGGGCAGCCCGCAGGTGGGCATCAAGGGCAACTGGATCATGCCCATCATGAGCATCGGCGAGGTGGCCGAGATTGTGGCCATGTTGATCCTGGCAGCGACCTTGAAGAAACTGGGCTGGCGCGCCACCATGATCCTCGGCATCCTCGCCCACGTGGTGCGGTTTGCCGTTTTCGCCTTTTTCCCGCAATGCACTACATTGATTGTCATGGTGTTTATTTTGCACGGCGTTTGTTACGCGTTCTTTTTCGCGACCGTCTATATTTTTGTGGACGAGTTTTTTCCCAAGGACGCCCGCTCCAGCGCGCAGGGCTTGTTCAACGTGATGATCCTGGGCCTCGGCCCGGTGGCGTGCAACACGCTCTGTCCTTTCCTGACGCGGCGCTTCATGGCGGGCGGCTTGGTGGATTTTCGCAGGTTGTTCCTTGTGCCGGGCGGGGTGGCGCTGGCCGCCGCCCTCACGCTGGCTTTGTTCTTTCACCCGCCCAAACTGCAAGCCGCCCGGGCGGCCCAATCTTGAACCATGAAAACACTGCGCGATCAACTGGAGACGTTTCTGCGACGCAAACCGGTCCTGGGCAAAGGCGTCTATATTGCGCGGGGCGCGGTCGTGATGGGCGACGTGACCCTGGGCGACGGCGCCAGCGTTTGGTACAACGCCGTCTTGCGCGGGGACATCAACCGGATCGTCGTGGGCGACTACAGCAACATCCAGGACGGCTCGGTGCTCCATCTGGCGGACGATTATCCCTGCATTGTGGGCCGTTACGTCACCGTGGGCCATGCCGCCATCGTCCATGCCTGCCGCATCGGGGACGAATGCCTGGTCGGCATGGGGGCGGTCGTGTTGGACGGGGCGGAAGTGGGCGCGCAATGCCTGATCGGCGCCAGGGCTTTGATCACCCAGGACGCCAAGATACCGGACGGCTCGCTGGTGTTTGGGGCGCCGGCCAAGGTCGTCCGCCAACTGACAGTTGAGGAGCGGGGCGGGCTGAAGTATTGGGCGCAGAAGTACGCCGAGAACGCGGCTTATTGCCTGGAGCACGGCATCAACGTGGGCGCGCCGATGTAGAGCGGCAGCGGCGCTCAACGGCCCGGCATTCCGGGCATGCCCGGCATCAGGCCGCCCATTTTGGCCATCATCTTCTGGAATTTGCCCATCTTCTTCATCATCTGCTGCATCTGGCTGAAACGGTTGAGCACGGTGTTGACTTCGGACACCGGCACGCCGCTGCCCTTGGCGATGCGCAAGCGCCGCTTGGCGTTGAGAATCTGCGGCGCGCGCCGTTCCTGGGGCGTCATGGCGCAAATGATTCCCTCCATCCGCTTGAAATTCTTTTCCTGCTTCTGCAGGTCGGCCCCCTTGAGCATCTCCGCCCCGCCGGGCAACATGCCGACCAGATTTTCCAGCGAGCCGAGCTTTTTCATCTGGCGCAATTGGTCCAGAAAATCATCCAGCGTGAACTGGCCCTTGCGCATTTTTTCCTCCATGCGTTTGGCGTCGTCCGCGTCCACCGCTTCAATCGTGCGCTCGACCAGGCTGACGACGTCGCCCATGCCCAGAATACGCGAGGCCATGCGTTCCGGGTAAAAAGGCTCGAATTCATCGACCTTCTCCCCCACGCCGACAAACTTGATCGGCTTGCCTGTGACGGCTTTCAAGCTCAGCGCCGCGCCGCCGCGGGCGTCGCCGTCGAGCTTGGTCAGGATCGCCCCCGTGATGTGGAGGGCCTGGTCAAAGTGGGAAGCGACATTGACCGCCTCCTGGCCGGTGGCGGCGTCGAGCACGAGCAGAATCTCCTGCGGCTTGGTCAAATCGCGCAGCCGCGCCAGCTCCTGCACCAGCGGCTCGTCGATCTGCAGGCGGCCGGCGGTGTCGAAGATGAGCGTGTTGCAATTGTTCCGCCGGGCGTAGTCGAAGGCTTCGCCGGCGATTTTCAGCACATCGGTCTCCCCCTTTTTGACGAAGACGGGCAGGGCGACTTGCCGGGCGAGGGTCTCCAACTGCTCCATGGCGGCCGGGCGATAAACGTCCACTGAGACCAGCAAGGGGGCGCGGGCCTGTTTATGGAGCAAGCGGGCCAGTTTGGCGCTGGAGGTGGTTTTGCCCGAGCCATGCAACCCGACCATGAGGATGGAACTGGGATTGCCGCTCAAGGCCAGGCCGGCGTTGGCGGAGCCGAGCAACTTGACCATCTCGTCGTGGATGATCTTGACGATCTGCTGGCCGGGCTGAATGCTCCGCACCACCTCCTGGCCCAGGGATTTCTTCTTAACCTCCTCGATGAAATCCCTCGCCACCTGAAAATTCACATCCGCCTCCAGCAAGGCCCGGCGCACTTCCCGCAGCGACTCCCCCACGTTCTCCTCGGAGATTTTGCCCAGCCCCCGCAAATGACTGAAGACATTCTGAAGCTTCTGGCTCAGCGAATCAAACATGCCCCAATCTAATTTCCCCCGGTCAAACTGCAAACAATTCCTAGGCAGGCGCGGCGGAGCAAAGTGGGGCTCGCGGCGCTCCCCTCCCGAGCATGGCGCCGGGGTTAGTTGCCGTTTTGGCGGTCCAGGGGGAGTTCGAGGATGAAGGTGGCGCCTTTGCCGGCGCCGTCGCTGTGGGCGGTCAATCGCCCGCCCATTTCCTTGGCGGCGCTGGCGCCGCTGTAAAGGCCGAAGCCGTGGCCGGTCTTGCGGGTGGTGAATCCATGGGTGAAGACGCGCGGCAGGTTTTCCGGGGGAATGCCGATGCCGTTGTCGGAGACGGTGACTTTGACACAACGATTGCCATTCATGGCTGTCTTGAGGGTGAGCCGCCGGTCGGGCCGTTGCGATTCGTCCAGGGCGTGTTTGGCGTTGGTGATGAGGTTGACCAGGATTTGCAGCACTTTGTGCTTGTCCACCGTCACCAATGGCACGTCCGAATAGTCGCGCAGCACCTGGATGCCATCGCGCTCGAAGACGGCCCGGTTAATTTGGAGGGCGTCATCGAGGAGGCTGGAGACGGAGAGCGGTTCGTGCGAGCCGGAGATGCGCGCATAGCTTTGCTGCACGGCCACGATTTCCTTGATGTGTTCGACATTGCTCGCCAGATGCTCGTGCTCCGTCTGCAAGAGGGAGAGTTCCCTGTCGATGTTGTCGGCCAGTTTGATAATGAAGCCGGGGACAAGCTTGCCTTTGGGATCGGTGGTCAGGAACGATGCGAGGTCGCCCTCGTGCTGCTGGAGCAAGTCGCGCACCTTGCCCAGGATGAGGAATTCGGAATGGCGGAGCTTCTCGCGGATGATGGTGGTGGAAACGTTCAAGCTGTTGAGGACGTTGCCCACGTTGTGCAGGACGCCCGTGGCCAGTTCGGCCATGCCGGCTTCGCGGGAGGCCTCCAGCAGGTCTTTTTGGGCGGCGGCCAGTTCCTCGTGCGCTTTGTCCCTGGCCTCGATCTGTTCGCGCAGTTCCAAGGTGCGCTCGGCGACGCGGCGTTCGAGATTGTCGTTGGCGCTCCGCAATTGGGCGTGGGCCCGCTGCAGCGCCGTTTCGGCCCGTTCCCGTTCATGGATTTGCTCCCTGAGGAGGCGGTTGCTTTTGGCGAGCCAAAAGCCCCAGACCAGGCCCACGGCCCCCAGCGCGCCGGTGATGGCCAGGGTCAAGAGCAGGCGGCGGAGGTTCCACCAAGGCGGCCGGCTCAGGACCTTCAAATCGGAGGCCTCGCGCACGCGCAGGTCAAAGGTTTTGGCCTGGCCCCAGCGGCCGCCTTTCAGGAGGCAAACGGCGGTGACGCGCAAACGGGTGTTGGCCTCCAGTTTTTCTTCGGATTTGGCCCTGAAGTCCCTGGGCAGAATGGCCTCGAAAACGACGGCGCCGGCTTGCAACATCAAGACTTGGGCCGGACGCAATTCCGTATCCTGGATGACGCGGGCATCGAGCTGCACCAATTCCGCATCCGGCTCGTTGGTGAGGATTTCTCCCGCCGTCATGCGACGGGCGGGGGGTTCCCCGCCCGGTCCGGCGATTCTGGACCAAGCCTCATTGAGGGTCATCGAAAACTCCCCCGCCGCCGGATAGCCGAGTATTTCCACCTGCTCTCCGAGGCGAGGAAGGCGGTCGTATCGGGCGAGGTGGACCAGGACGCCGCCGGTTTCATCCTGCAAACTAATCGTCTGATCCCAGCCGACGCTGGTGACGCGGCCGGCGATCTTGATGCGGTGGGCGACGTCCGGCTCGGATTGGTAACTGGAGAGGTCGGTGATGCGCTCGGTCGGGATGGCGAAAGGATTGGCGGGAGCGGCTTCATCCACGAGGATGGCGGTTTCGTCCGGGACATGGAGACGAAAGGCGACAATCTGGCCTTGAGGACTGTACTGGCCTCCAGCAACGCCGCGCAGGGTCACGCGCGCGCCCACCAACTGTTCCATCTGGGAGAGCGTCAGACTCGGGCCCAAGAGCACCGGGACCTGGCCTTGCATGGTCATGACTTGCAGCCAGCAATGACGGTCTTTTTCGGTGGCCGACTGCACGACGCCGCGAATTTCGACCCAGCGGCAGTCGTAGCGCGCAGTCAATAATTCCTCCAGTCCCACCCGGGCCGCGGCCGGCATGGGCGCCTCGCCGAGCACTTCAAAGGTCGCCTCACAGACGGTGGCCGCATAATCCCCCGTTGTTGTGAATCCCCGCATGCGGACCCTCTCGCCGGGACGAATGTGCATTCGACCGCTGGCAGGGGTGACATAAATGCCACCGGTGGCGTCCTGCACAAAGACGGAGCGCCAGCGGGGGTCGCAAAAGGTGACCACGCCTTCCATGCTGACCGGGCAGCGGCGGGCCGCTTCGGACTTGTCCAATCGCCGAATGGCCCGAGCGGTCGCCAAGACCGGGAGTGAGGCTTGGATGTTGGAAGAGGTTTGGGCAGTAACGTTCACAGGAACGGAGACTGAACCGGTTGGCAAGACTGCCGCGTCTTTCAAAATCAGAGTGCCATCCGCCATTGTGAGATAGCCAAACACATCCACGCCCGTATCCGGGCGGAGGCCGGGCTTGTAGGAGCATTGAATCTGGATGAGACCGGTGCGATCGCGGACAGCAACAGCCGCGCCGTCGGGACCTTGTTCGAGTACGCCCTGGACATGAACGCGCTGGGGCGTTTTGCGCTCTTTGGAAACTGTGAGGCGGTCGATGGACGTCACGGGCATGTCGAGCAAGTCCGTGGCCGCCGACCGCAGCACCTGGACTTGCTCCGGTTCCTGGGCCAGCAGCGCCACGCCGTTACGGCGCCCCTGGTCGTCGAATTGAACGGAGAGCACGCCGGTGATCCGAACCTCGGCATCGAGCCAGTGGCGAACCTCAGCCGGACGCCAATTGAGCAGGTAAACGGTGAGGTTGGCGGGGCCGACGGCGGTTTGGATGAACAGGCGCTCGTCCCGCGGAAACACGGCCATGACGCGGCCGTCGATTTGGAGCCATTGGCCGGAAGCGCGCCCGTTGAGGATGTCCTCCAAGCCCCACGGCTTTGGTGTCAACGGTTGCCGTTGGCCCGTCGGTTTCAAGCTCTTGATTTGGAGTTCCGGATAGCCGTGTGCCGAAGTGGTTGAAGCTTCGATCTCGACCACATCCCCGGGCCGCAAAGAGGGCGCGCCGATTGGAACCTTGAGGAAAGTGCCCAGATCGCCGCCTTGGACGAACATCATATGCCATTGCGGATGGCAGTAGGTAACGGTTGCCAACACCTTGACCGGTTGCCGCAGTTCCGCCTGCTGCAAATTCAGGGTCAAGGCGGTATCCAGGTTGGAGATGACCTTGGGCGCGGCGGCCAGGGCGGCCCCTTGATTTGAGATGGCCGGCGGCGCGGGCGACCCCGGCGCGGCGCGGGCGGGAAAAGAGTGCGGGGGCGCTGACAGGAAGCCAACAGCGACGGCAATGGCTCCGGCCCGCCGCCAGCGCGCCACGGGGCGCGGGGATAGGGCAGGGGCGCAACGCTTCATGACGCGGCCTCCATGGCGCGCCCATCAGCCGCGCCGGCCGGCGCCGCATGGCCTTCCCGCAGTTGAATACACGGAGCCACACCCCCTCGCCTCGGGGCGCAGTCACCCAATAGACTGGCAGCGGCCGATAACATCTCCGCCTCTTTATCGGCAGCGGAAGCCGTTGACTTTAGCTGCCGTTTCCATTCGAGAAAACGGTTGCCGGCTTTGGCGGCGGGGGGAGCCTTTTTCCTGGATCAGGGCGAGCTGACGCGATAATAGCGTCCGGAGACGTTGGTCTGCAACGGTTCGCTGAAGTAGAATGAACCGTTGGTGAGCGAATTGGTCTGGAGCGGAACCCAAACCGGGCTGGCCAGATTCGTGCAGGCTTCCACCACGACGGAGGTGTTAGTCGCCCAGGAGATGGTGAAACCAAACATGTTGCCTTGCACCCCAAAACCCCGACCATTGCTTAGAATGACGGGGTTCGGCAGGAACGGCGCCGCGGTCGGAATCCCGCCGATGGTCGCTCCCCAGCCCGTGGTTCCCGACAGGTAATAGGCCGTCGCATTGCGGTCATTGGCGAACACAGTTGAGTCAGCGACCGGGGCGTTGCCCTGGAAATAGACCCCGGTCAGGCTGGAGCAGTCTTGGAACGCCTGGCTTCCGAGGTTGGTGACGCTGGCGGGAATCGTGACATTGGCCAGGCTGATGCATTGGTAGAAGGCAGATTCCCCGATGCTGGCGACATTGGCGCCGATCTGGACGTTGGCCAGGCTGATGCATTGGTAGAACGCAGACTCGCCGATGCTGGCGACGTTGGCGCCGAACTCGACGCTGGTCAGACTGGTGCAGCCGGAAAACGCATTGGCCGCGATGCTCTGAACAGTGCCGGGAATGGTGACGCTGTTCAGGCTGGCGGAGAAGACGGGAAACTGACCGTTCCCGATGCCGGTGACCACCAGGTTGTTGATATAGGTTGGAATGGTCAGAGCACCGACAGAGCCGGTGTAGGCGGTGAGGGTGAGAGTATTGTCGGCATTGGTCGCGCAAATAAACTGGGAGAGCACCATCACGGTAGCCGAGTAAGGCGGGAAAGAGTAGTTGAAGTTTGTGCCGCTGACGGAAATGTTTGTTTGCGCAACGCCTGGCGAGCCGCGGCCCATTTCCACGGCATTATCCTGGGGAATGCCGTAAGAGTAAACCGCCACCGTTGAGGCGGGGGTGAAGCCCGCCACCGACATTTGCCCCACCAGAGTATTGACAGGGTCTTTATTGATGGTCAGCACGCTCACGCTGCCGTTCTGCCGCTGGACCGCGTAAGTCGAGAGCAGCGGCCAATCACTGGTGGCGGCAATCACGGTATCACCCGCCTGCGCGAAACACCGCATGAGTTCCGTCGTGTAATAAGTTGGGAAGAGGTTCGTAAACCCCTCCACCACTCCGTAATCGCCATATTGACGCCAGCCATAGAGCGACGAACTCATATTGCCGTCGGTTTCGTAGCCGTTGCGCAAATCCCACCAGAACATGCCGTTGAACTCCGTTTGCATGAGTTGGGCCAGGCTGTCCATCTTGTAAAGGCCGTTGACCAGGCTCACCGATTGTTTGCCGGGAGAGGAGGAAACCGAATTGTTTTCGGTGCAGATCAATTCAATGTTTGCGCCATCGGAGCCAATATAATCGGTGATCATCTGCCGCAGGTTTTCCGCGTCGGAGGTCCATCCGCTCGTGGAGGCCAGCAACCCTGCGTCGCTCTCCTGGCCCGGATTCTGAGGATACTGGTGGAATATGGCAAAGTCCGGCATGACATTGAGGTTATTTAAAGTCGCCAGCAAAACCGGCGTCCAGCCGTAGTGCGTCAGGCCCGTCACCGGGTTGACCACCGGATGGTTGAGGTTATTGACATAATTGTCCTCGCCGGTCTCGACCACGACCCCAATTTTGACCGTCGGATCAACCGCTTTGATCAACGAGATATAGCCTTGGGACTGCACCGCATAGGTGTAAGGATCATGAGGCGCCACATTGTTGTCGGTTTCCCACGAGCCGTAAATCTCGTTGCCAATCTCCCAATACTTGAAACCCAGCGGCGCAGAGCGCGAGATGCGGAGAAAGTTCTCGCCGTCGTCCGTTGCCAGCGGCGCGGCGGCGCGCAGGGAAGCCCAATATCCCGCCGTTCGCCAGTTGAAGCCCGTTGCATCCACGCCCAAAGACTGCGTGTTATTCGTCGTGGCATTGACATACGCCACCCAGGCCGCCGCTTCATTCGAGGATCCCGCGCCATAGTTCAACGTGGTCATGGTCTGCATGCCCAGATTGGTAATGACGTCAATAAAATTGGCCAGACTCGTTGCCCACGTCCAATTGTTGTCGTCGTCCCGGTTATAAAGCCAGTGGTAACCGTCGGAATCGGACCCCCCCGGAAGACGCACGGCCTGCACGCCCATATTGCTCAGCAGAGCCATCGTCTGTGGTGTGTCAAAAACGCCGTCCCACATGGGCGTGTTGAGGCCGAACCAGCGCGCGTCCGCCGTCCGGATGGGCTGGCTGGCGTTGACCGCCAGCAGCATCACCGACGGCGCTGTGACGGCGCCGACCAGTTCGATGTCATCCAGATAAAACGTGGGGAGAGCCGAAGCGACGGAGCCCTGGATGGCGAAACCGCTGAAGTTCGTCACGTTCGCCACGCCCAGCTCCGACAATGGCACGGTGTACTGCACCCAGGTGTCGGCCTGCTGTGTGCCTAAAGAAACGCGGGCGGACTGTATGGTGTAAGTGGAGCCCAGATCGCCATACATTTGGAGCGGTTGACCGCCACTGGGGCCGCCGTTGAGCCAAAAGCTGATGCTGTGGTAGGTGGTATTCGTCATGGGAACATGAAACAACTGAATGCCGCCGTAGGAACTGGTCACGGTCGCGCTGATGGAATACTCGCTGTTGGAATAGAGCGGTGAAGGATTGGAGAAGTTCCGGGTGCAATTATAACTGGCGTCGAACCAACCATTGACCAGCGAATTGGAATAGACCGCCAAAGTGTTCGTGCTCGGAGGGAGCGGCAGGGTCGTCAAGTGCGGCGGCGGCGGCAGCGGCAGCAGGGTCCCGGCCACCAGGAAAATGTCACCGACATAAAAAGTCGGGATGGTCGAAGCGGTGTCGTTCCAGATCCAAATGCCGTCAAAGTTCGTCTGATCGGCCACCCCAATGGCGGCCAAGGGAATGGTAAATTCCTTCCAGGTGTTGGAGGCCAGGGGGGGGAGCGTCAAAAGCGTCTGGTAGCTCCCATCGAGCGTCCCCGCCACCGTCAGAACCTGTCCGCCGGTCTCCCCGCCGTTGAGCCAGAAGGTCAGACTCGAATAGTACGCTGAAGAAGACGGGGTCTGGGCCAGGGCAAGCGCCGCATACTCGGTGCAGAAAACGCTGATCGAGTTGGAAAAGCCCGGCAGCACAAAATTGGTGTCGGCCAGATTATCGGTGGCCCAGCTTTCATCCACCCAGCCGTTTTGCAGGCTGTTGGCATAGATGATCTGGTTGGTTTGCCCGCAAAGGCAGGCTGCGGAAAGTTGCAGCAGACAGGCGGCCACGAGGATGGCGTGGGAACGGCTTTTATTCATACCCCCTTCTTGTTGGTTCATGCCCTCTCTCTAGCGTTTTTTGGAGAAGTTGGAAAGCTTTTTTGCGGCCCGTCAAAGGGGTTTGACCGTACTTTTGCACAATTTGCAGGTTAAACGCGAAACCACGCCCTTGTGTTGACCGGGACGGCAGCCTGGGGCGGGCAGGCTGTCGGGCTGGCAATCTCCAGATTCAGTTCGTTTAACTATTCAAGAAACGGTTGCCGGCTTTGGCGCCGGTGGATGACTTTCCCGGGGTCAAGGCGAGACGACGCGGTAATAGCGGCCGAAGACGTTGGTCTGCAACGGTTCGCTGAAGTAGAATGAACCGTTGGTGAGCGAATTGGTCTGGAGCGGAACCCAAACCGGGCTGGCCAGATTCGTGCAGGCTTCCACCACGACGGAGGCGTTAGTCGCCCAGGAGATGGTGAAACCAAACATGTTGCCTTGCACCCCAAAACCCCGACCATTGCTTAGAATGACGGGGTTCGGAAGGAATGGCGCCGCGGTCGGAATCCCGCCGATGGTCGCTCCCCAGCCCGTGGTTCCCGACAGGTAATAGGCCGTCGCATTGCGGTCATTGGCGAACACAGTTGAGTCAGCGCCCGGGGCGTTGCCCTGGAAATAGACCCCGGTCAGGCTGGAGCAGTCTTGGAACGCCTGGCTTCCGAGGTTGGTGACGCTGGCGGGAATCGTGACATTGGCCAGGCTGATGCATTGGAAGAATGCAGATTCCCCGATGCTGGTGACGTTGGCGCCGAACTCGACGCTGGTCAGACTGGTGCAGCCGGAAAACGCATTGGCCGCGATGCTCTGAACAGTGCCGGGAATGGTGACGGTGTTCAGGCTGGCGGAAAAGACAGGATTCTGGCCATTCCCGATGCCGGTGACCACCAGGTTGTTGATATTGGTTGGAATGGTCACAGCACCGCCGTAGCCGGTGTATCCGGTGAGGGTGAGAGAATTGTCGGCATTGGTCGTGTAAATGAAGTAGTCGGATGCCGGCGGCGGTGAGAGCACCATGACGGTGGCCGAGTAAGGCGGGAAGGCGTAGGTGAAGTTTGTTCCGGTGATGTAAAGGCCTGTTTGCGCGACGTCCGGCGAGCCGGCGCCGGTTTCCGCGGCATCATCCTGGGGTATCCCGTAAGAATAGACCGCCCCCCCTGGCGCGGGGGTGAACCCCGCCACCGACACCTGTCCCGTCAGAGTATTGACAGGGTCTTTGTTGATGGTCAGCACCGTCAGGCTGCCGTTCTGGCGCAGGGCGCCATAGGTCGTGAGCAACGGCCAGTCGCTGGAGGAGGAGAGGATGGTATCCCCTGCCTGGGCAAAGTGGGTCATGAGGACTGTGGTATAGTAGGTGGGATAAGGGTCGGACCCGGCCAGGACTGCATCAGGGTAAACGACGCCCTGATCGCTGTACATACGCCAGCCGTAGAGGTCGCTGCTCATGTCGCCATCGGTTGCAACGCCATTGCGGAGGTCCCACCAGAAGAGGCCGTTGAACTCGGTTTGCATGACTTGAGCCAGGCTGTCGAGCTTGTACAAGCCGTTGACCAGGCTGACGGTTTGTTTGTTGTCGATGCAGGCGTCGTTGTTGTATTCGGTGCAGACCAGTTCAATGTTGCTGCCCGTCGCGGCACCCATGTAGTCGGTGATCATCTGGCGCAGATTCGCCGCGGTGGGGGCCCAACTGGTTGTGCAGGCCAGCAGGCCGGCATCAGATACAGCGTCACATTGCGGGTAGTTGTGGTAAATGAGGAAATCCGGCGTGGCGTGGAAGGTCTTCAAATACGCCAGCATAACGGGAGTCCAACCATAGTTGGTCACTCCCGTGACAGGGTCCACCGCCCAGTGGTTGGTATAATTGGCATAGGCGGTGGCGCCGGGCGAGGCCACGGCCCCGATTTTGATCGTCGAATCGACGGCCCTCATCAGGTTGTAATAGCTTTCGAAGCGCTGGGCATAAGTCCAGGGATCGTGGGCCTGAAAAGGCGTATTCGTGTTGCTGTCCTCCTCCCAAGTGCCGTAAATCTCGTTGCCGATCTCCCAGTACTTGCAGCCCATGGGGGCGGGTCGGTTGAGTCGGAGAAAATTCATGCCGTCGTCGGTGGCCAGAGGCGCTTGGGCGCGCAAGGAGGCCCAAAAGCCCGCCGTATGCCAATTGGTCCTGTATTGATCTGTGCCCAAAGAGACCGTGCTGTTGGTGGCGGCATTGCAATACGCCACCCAGGCGGCGGCTTCTTGAGGGGTGCCAGTGCCATAGTTGACGGTGATCATCGTCTCGGCCTCGATGTTGGTCACAATGTCAATGAAATTGGCAAAGCTCGTCATCCACTGCCAGTTGTTGCCGACCGACTCATTCTCCACCCAATTGTATGTGTCCGAAAGGGAACCGCCGGGGAGGCGAATCGCTCTGATGCCCATGTTGGTCAGCAGCATGAGGGTCTGAGATGTGTCAAAGTAACTGTCCCACATGGTTCCGTTGATGGCGAACCAGCGCGGGTCGGCTGTGCGAACGTGCTGGTTGGCGTTGATTGACAGGAGCGTGACCGACGGCGCCGTGGCGCTGGCCAGGCCGATGTCATCGAGGTAAAACGTCGGTTCGGAGCCGCCAGCGGAATCTTGGATGGCGAACCCGGTGAAGTCCGTCACGTTCGCCACCCCCAACGCTGACAATGGCACGGTGTATTGTACCCAGAGGCCAGCCACCGGCGTGCCCAGAGAATAGCGGGGAGACAGAAGCGTGTTGCCCTCCCAGGCGTACATTTGGAGTTGCTGCCCGCCGATCGGGCCTCCATTGAGCCAGAAAGTGATGCTGGCGTAGTTGGTATCCGCCATGCCGGCGTGAAACAATTGGATCCCGCCGTAGGCGGCGGTTACCGTGACACTGATGGAATCTGTCCTGCCCGGATAAACCGTCGTGGTGTTGGTGTAGCTGATGTTGACATTATAACTGCCGTCGAACCAGCCGTTGACCAGCCCATTGGAATAAATGATGTAAGTGTTCGGCGGCGGGGGCGGCGGCGGGGGTGGCGGCGGGGACCCGGCCACCAGGAAAATGTCACCGACATAAAAAGTCGGGATGGTCGAAGCGGTGTCGTTCCAGATCCAAATGCCGTCAAAGTCCGTCTGATCGGCCACCCCAATGGCGGAAAGGGGAATGGTAAATTCCTTCCAGGTGTTGGAGGCCAGGGGGGGGAGCGTCAAAAGCGTCTGGTAGCTCCCATCGAGCGTCCCCGCCACCGTCAGAACCTGTCCGCCGGTCTCCCCGCCGTTGAGCCAGAAGGTCAGACTCGAATAGTACGCTGAAGAAGACGGGGTCTGGGCCAGGGCAAGCGCCGCATACTCGGTGCAGAAAACGCTGATCGAGTTGGAAAAGCCCGGCAGCACAAAATTGGTGTCGGCCAGATTATCGGTGGCCCAGCTTTCATCCACCCAGCCGTTTTGCAGGCTGTTGGCATAAATGATCTGGTTGGTTTGCCCGCAAAGGCAGGCCGCGGAAAGTTGCAGCAGACAGGCGGCCACGAGGATGGCGTGGGAACGGCCTTTATTCATACCCCCTTCTTGTTGATTCATGCCCTCTCTCTAGCGTTTTTTGGAGAAGTTGGAAAGCTCTTTATGCGGCGCAGGAGGTCAAAATGAGGCCGCTCAGACGCCGCCGGCAACGTCCGGCAGCTTGTCCGCGCCGGGGCGGTGCCGCACAAACTCGAAGTTGCACAGGCGCACCTCGGGCTTGCCGGCCGCGTCCAGCACCAGTTTCCCCGCCGCGTCGAAGGAGATCAACAGGTGGTCCGGCTTGAGGTTGAGGTCTTCCAATCCGCAGCCGGCCAGCTTGGCGGCCTTGGCTTTCACCAAATCGTCCATCATGCGGCGCGTGATCAGGCCCTTGGCGCAGGCGTGCTTGGCGTTGATGGACGAGTAGGATGAACCGTCGTCCGCCGCCAGCAACGCGTCCGGCCCGTTCCAGAAGCCCCAGATGGTGATGTAATCAAACTCCTTGCGCACGGCCGGCTCCCCGTCCGGCGTGAGCAGATGGGCCAGGGCGCAGTAACGGCGGGCGTCGGCGGCCGCGCGCGAGGATTCGCGGGGGCTGCCCGTCATGTAAATGGCCCGGGGATAGATGGTCTTAATGCCGTGATGGCTCAGGTGCAGCGCCAGGGCGAACTCCTCGAAGGGGCTGTTGTACTCGTGCGACCGGGCCGTGTCCAGCGGCGCGCCCTCGCCCTTCAACTGCACCGGGTCGCCCATGCGCGACACCCGCCACACCAGGTTGATGTTGTCCTTGGTGCGGGTGCGGAACACCTGGTTGCGCGAGGAGAGCTTTTTCTTCGGCGTCCGGCGCCAGCGTTCCGGCAGGAAGTAGCTGAAGAGGTCGGGGTCCCTGCCCGCCACCCACAACAAGCCGCCCGTGCTCTCGGCGCGCCCGAAGACATAGTCCACCCCCAGCAGGGTGGTGGCGCGCAGATGGTCGGGCATGGGCTTGCCGGCCACTTCCTCGAACCGGCGCGCCATGTGGGTCAAGTAAATCTTGCGGTTGGCGCTGCGCACCGCCTGCTCGTGCTCCGGCGTCCGCTCCAGCAACTCGTAATCCACCAGCCCGTAGGCGAGCTGCCCGTGGCGGTCCCGCAACAGCTCCCCGGCGGGCATTTGCCGCAGAATGATGTGCGCCGGTTTCATGTCAATGACGTGGTAGCCCTTCTGCCGCAATTCGTGCGTCACCAGCCCCGTGGCCTGCGCCAGGAATTCCTTGCTGCGCCGCCCGCTGAACCCGAAGTGTTCCGCCGTCTCCACCGCGTCGAGCCCCTTGATCCATCCAAAGACCAGGACGTACTGGCGCAGGATGTCGATTTCCACGCCCGGATGCTGCGCGATCTTGGCGCGGATTTTGTGTTCCGACCGGCCGGTCTGCCATAGTTGCAGCCGCTTGCTCGGCACGTAAATGGCCAGGGGCAATTGGGTGTGGATGCGGATGCCGGCCGGCCCGACGTCGCCTTTGCGCAGTTCCATGAGCAGGGAAAACTCCTCGAAGGGACTGTTGAACTCGGCATTGATGAACTTGTTGACCGTGAGGGTGTCCAGCGGCACGTCTGTGCCCACGCGCGACCATTTGACCACCAGGTTGAGGCTGCGGCCGTGGATGGGGCGGGTGGGCAGCCGATAGACCGTGCCGGTGCCGCTGAGCCGTTTGCGCTGGGCCTCGAACCATCCCGGGGCGAACCAGTTTTCCAGCAGCAGATGCCGCCAAAGGGGGGCTCCAAAGCGGGTCAGGTAAAGGTCCCCCTCGTCGCTGGTTTTCAAGTGGACATAATCGACCCCCAGCAACGACGTGCCCGTGCCCCCTGGCGGCGCGTCGGCGGGCAAAGCCAGCGGCGCGCGCGGCCCGGCCTCTGCCGCGGCCATCGGGAACGGCTTCAACGCCAAACCCCTGCCAGTCATGCTGCCAGTGTAGCGCCCCGCCCCGCCTCCGCAAGCCATACCATGCTGGCTGCCGCGCAAAGGGATGTCTTTATTCTTGAGGCAGTTCCGCTGGAGAATCTTTGGCCTCGACACAATTTGATGGCGCGCCACAAAAAGCGGTGAGTGTTTGCCAAAAGGCGTGGAGTCGCTGGTGCCCCTGGCCGCCAATCTTAAAGGGTGAAGGACAGGTATCAAGCGCCTGTGCCAACCGGGCCAGCGCCCCGGCTTTTGCGCCAGGCCGATGCCGATGAACATCTTGAGATCATTGGCCTTCAACCCACTCTCCATCAGCCCATTAGAGGCTCTAATTTTTACCTATGACTGATTCCCATCCATCCAACGGGCCCCTTTTTGCAACCATTGACGGCAACGAAGCCGCCGCCTACGTGGCCTACCGGGTCAACGAGGTCATGGCCATTTACCCCATCACCCCCTCCTCGCCCATCGCCGAATGGTGCGACCAGTGGGCCTCGGAGGGGAAACCGAACTTGTGGGGGACCATCCCGTCGATCGTCGAGATGCAGAGCGAAGGCGGGGCCGCCGGCGCGGTGCATGGCTCGCTGCAAACCGGCGCCCTGAGCACCACCTTCACGGCGTCGCAGGGGCTGCTGCTGATGATCCCGAACATGTTCAAAATCGCCGGCGAACTTCTGCCGGCCGTCTTCCATGTCACGGCGCGGACGGTGGCGACGCATGCGCTCTCCATTTTTGGGGATCACAGCGACGTCATGGCGGCGCGCTCGACGGGTTGGGCCATGCTGGCGGCGGGGTCGGTGCAGGAAACGATGGACCTGGCCCTGATCGCGCAGGCGGCGGCGTTGCGGGCGCGGCTGCCTTTCATTCATTTCTTTGACGGCTTCCGCACCTCGCACGAAGTGGCCAAAATCCAGTTGATTCCCGACGCGGTCATGCGGGAGTTGATGGACGATGATGAGATTGCGGAATGGCGGGGCCACGCCATGACCCCCGACCATCCGGTGTTGCGGGGCACGGCGCAGAACCCGGACGCCTTTTTCCAGGGGCGGGAGGCGGCCAACCCCGTTTATGACATTTGCCCGGACATTGTGCAGCAGGTCATGGAGGAGTTTGGCAAGCGCACGGGCCGCCACTACAAGCCCTTCGACTACGTGGGCGCGCCGGACGCCGAGCGCGTGCTGGTCATCATGGGTTCCGGCGCGGAGGTGGCGCAGGAAGCGGTGGAATTCCTCAATCGCCGCGGCGAGAAACTCGGCCTGATCAAGGTGCGGCTTTACCGGCCCTTCGACGGCGAACGATTTGTCCAGGCGCTGCCTCCGTCGGCCAAGGCGGTGGCCGTGCTCGACCGCACCAAGGAGCCGGGCGCGACGGGCGAGCCGCTTTACCAGGATTGCGTGACGGCGCTGGTCGAACATCGGCTGGACGGCCCGGGCGGCAGCCGGCAACCGGCCGTGATCGTGGGCGGCCGTTACGGCTTGTCTTCCAAGGAATTTACGCCCGCCATGGTCAAGGCGGTGTTCGACAACCTGGCCGAGCGCACACCCAAGAACCATTTCACGGTCGGCATCAATGACGACGTCTCCTTCACCAGCCTGACGGTGGACCCGGAGTTTTCCACCGAACCCGACGACGTCATTCGGGCGGTGTTCTACGGGCTTGGCTCCGACGGCACGGTGGGGGCCAACAAGAACTCGATCAAGATCATCGGCGAGAACACCGCCAATTGCGCCCAGGGCTATTTCGTCTATGACTCCAAGAAATCCGGCTCGATGACCGTCTCGCACCTGCGCTTCGGCAAGCAGCCCATTCACTCCAGCTATCTGATTACGCGGGCCAATTTTGTGGCCTGCCACCAGCCGGAATTCCTGGAGCGCTACGACCTGCTGCGCCACCTGGTGCCGGGCGGCGCCTTCCTGCTCAACTCGCCCTGTTCCAAGGACGAAATCTGGCCGCGCCTGCCGACCCCGGTGCAGAAGGCGCTGCTGGAGCGCAAAGCCCGGTTCCACGTCATCGACGCCACCAGCGTGGCGCGCGCCAGCGGCATGGGCGGCCGCATCAACACCATCATGCAGGTCTGTTTCTTTGCCCTTTCCGGCGTGCTGCCCAGGGACGAGGCCATCGACGCCATCAAGGAATCAATCCGCAAGACCTACGGCAGAAAAGGCGAGGAGGTGGTGCGCAAGAACCTGCAGGCGGTGGACAACACCCTGGCCAACCTGTTTGAAGTGCCGCTCACCGGCGGCGTCAACGGCGCCGGCGGGTTTCACCCCCCCATCTCCCCCGACGCCCCGCCCTTCGTCCGCGAAGTGCTGGGCGAACTGGCCGCCGGCTGCGGCGATGAGCTGCCCGTCAGCGCCTTTCCGCGCGACGGCACGTTTCCGACCGCGACTTCGCAGTACGAGAAGCGCAACCTGGCCCTGGACATCCCGGTGTGGAACGAGGCCATCTGCATCCAGTGCCTCAAATGCGTCGCCATGTGCCCGCACGCCGCCATCCGCGCCAAGGTTTGCGACCCGGCCAATTTGGAAGGCGCGCCGCCCACGCTCAAAAGCGCCGCCGCGCGCGCCCCGGAGTGGAAGGGGATGCGCCTGGTGCTGCAAGTGGCGGCGGAGGATTGCACCGGGTGCGTCCTGTGCGTGGAAGTCTGCCCGGTGCGCGACAAGACAGAGAACAAGCGCAAGGCGCTGAACCTCCAACCCCAGGCCCCGTTGCGCATGGCCGAGCGCGCCAATTGGAAGTTCTTCCTCGGCTTGCCGGAGCTGGACCGGCGCAAGATCAACCCCACCCTGTTGCGCCAGCAGCAGGTCATGCAGCCGCTCTTCGAGTTTTCCGGCGCCTGCGCCGGTTGCGGCGAAACCCCTTACCTCAAGCTCCTCACCCAATTGTTCGGCGACCGCGCCATCATCGCCAACGCCACCGGCTGCTCCTCGATCTACGGCGGCAACCTGCCCACCACGCCTTACGCCAAGAATGCCGAGGGCCGCGGACCGGCCTGGTGCAATTCCCTGTTTGAAGACAACGCCGAGTTCGGCCTCGGCTACCGCATTTCGCTGGACAAACAGCGGGAACTGGCGGGCGAACTGTTGCGCAAGCTGGCCGGCTCCCTGGGCGACGAGCTGGTGGCGGCGCTGCTCAAACCCAGCGAGACGGACGAAGCGGGCATCGCCGAGCGGCGCGCCCGGGTGGCCGTTTTGAAGCTCAAGCTCCAGCATCTGGATTCGCCCGAAGCCAACCTCTTGCTGAGCCTGGCCGATCAACTCGTCAGGAAGAGCGTCTGGATCGTCGGCGGCGACGGCTGGGCCTACGACATTGGTTACGGCGGCCTGGATCACGTGCTGGCCAGCGGACGCGATGTCAACACGCTCGTGCTGGACACCGAGGTTTATTCCAACACCGGCGGGCAGATGTCCAAATCGACCCCGCGCGGGGCGGTGGCGAAATTCGCCGCCGGCGGCAAGCCGGGCCGCAAGAAGGACCTGGGGCTGATTGCGATGGCTTACGGCAATATCTATGTGGCCTGCGTGGCGATGGGGGCCAAGGACGATCAGACTCTCAAGGCCTTTGTCGAGGCGGAATCCTATCCCGGCCCTTCGCTCATCCTGGCTTACAGCCCCTGCATCGCGCAGGGCATCGCGCTGGATATTGGCGCCAGCGCCCGCCAGCAGAAGATGGTGGTCGATTGCGGCCAGTGGCTCCTCTACCGGTTTGATCCGCGCCGCGCCGAGCGCGGCGAGAATCCGCTGCAACTGGACTCGCCGCCGCCGAAAACTTCCGTGCTGGATTATCTGCTTTCGGAAAACCGCTTCAAGATGCTGACCTTGAGCAAGCCGGAATCAGCCCGGCAGTTGTTCGCCGAGGCGGCGGCGGACGACGCGGACCGCCGCAAACTCTACGAGTTCATGCAAAGCCGGACCTTCAAGGCGCAAGCCCCGGAGCCTGCCGGCCAAAAAATCCCCATCGCCGCGGAGTCGCCTGGAACTTGAACCTCCCAAACCCTGCATCGCGCTTATGGACCTGAGCACCACCTACCTTGGAATGAAGCTGCGCTCGCCGCTGGTTTGCGCCGCCTCGCCGTTGTCGCAACAGCTTGACAATCTCAAGCGGATGGAAGACGCCCGCGCCTCGGCCGTGGTGCTGCATTCGCTGTTTGAGGAGCAATTGCGCCAGGACACCGCGGAGCTGGAGGACAACCTGGAACGGGGCGCCTTCAGCTCGCCGGAGGCCATGAGTTACTTCCCGGAGGTGGACAACTACAAGTTGGGCCCGCAGGAGTACCTGGCCCTCATCGAGCGCGCCAAGCAGGCGGTGGGCATCCCCGTCATCGCCAGCCTCAACGCCTGCTCGGCGGGGGGTTGGACGCGATACGCGCGCGCCATCCAGGACGCCGGGGCCGACGCGCTGGAGTTGAACATTTACCACATCCCCACCGACCCCGCCCAGACCTCCGCCGACATCGAGGCCATGTACCTGGAAATCGTGCGCGGCGTGAAATCCGAATTAACCATTCCCGTGGCGGTCAAATTAAGCCCCTTCTTCACCAATTTCTCCAACATCGCCGTCCGCTTGGTGGAGGCGGGCGCCGGCGGTCTGGTGCTGTTCAACCGCTTTTACCAGCCGGACATTGATTTGGAGACACTGGAGGTGCGCCCGAACATCCTGCGCAGCACGCCCATGGCCTTGCGGCTGCCGTTGCGCTGGATTGCGATTCTCTACGGGCGGGTCCAAGCCAGCCTGGCGGGCACCAGCGGGGTGTATTTCGGCGGGGACGCGCTCAAACTGCTGCTGGCGGGGGCGGACGTGGCCATGCTGTGCTCGGTGCTCTTGCGCGACGGCATCCGGCAAATCACCTCCATCGAACGGGAACTGGTGGCGTGGATGGAAAAGCACGAGTACGAATCGGTGCGGCAACTCAAAGGGAGCTTGAGCCAGATGAACTGCGCGGACCCGGCGGCATTCGAACGCGCGCAATACATGCGGGCCATCATCAGCCATCCGACGCCCTCAGCCGGGCCTTCGTAAAGTCCGCCCCATGCTTCCCCAACTGACCACCTGCACTTTCTGCGGCACCGGTTGCGGAATTTACATGGAAACAGCCGGCAACCGGATCGTTGGGGCCTACCCCAGCATGTCGCACCCGGCCAACCAGGGGAAAATCTGCGTGCGCGGCTGGCACGTGCATGAAGTGGCCAGCTCCCCGGACCGCCTGACCAGCCCGTTGCTGCGCCACAACGGCCACTTCCAGCCGGTTTCCTGGGATGAAGCCCTCGGTTTCGTGGCCTCGCGCCTGGGCCAAATTCGCGACCAATACGGCCCCGACACGGTCGCGTTCCTGGATTCGCCCCGCTGTTCCAACGAGGAGGCCTACCTGCTGCAAAAGCTGGCCCGCACCCTCATCGGCACCAACAACGTCGATCACGGCGCCGGCGTCTATGGCAACAACTCCGTCAACGTCCTCCTGGACATGATCGGCGTCCCGGCCAGCACCAACTCCATCGGCGAACTGGCCCGCAGCGCCGTCATCATCGTGGACGGCGTGGACCTGGGCCGCCAACTGCCCACCATCGGCGGCTGGGTCATTCGCGCCAGGCTCAACGGCGCCAGGCTCATCGTCATCGATTCCCGCCGTCACCGCGTGGCGGAAAACGCCGACATTTTTTTGCAGATCAAACCCGGCTCAGAGTCTCTTCTCTACGGCGCCCTGGCCAAGGTCATCGTGGACCGCGGCCTGATGGACCTGCCCTTTGTCAAGGCCCGTTGCGAGGGCTGCGAAGCCTTTCTGGCGGGCGTGCAGGATTACGATTTGTTGCAGGCCGCCGAAGGGTGCGGCGTGCCGGCGTCCTTGATTGAAGCGGCGGGCCTGGCCTATGGCCGGGCGCCGAGCGCGGCCATTCTTTACTCGACCGGGATCGAAGCGCGCGACGAGGACAGCATTCGCGGCCTCATCAACCTGGCCTTGCTGACGGGCAACCTGGGCAAGGAGGGCGCGGGCGTGTTCCCGCTGGCCGAGCACAATAATTTGCAAGGGGTGTGCGACATGGGGATGTTGCCGGACCGGTTGCCGGGCTATCAGGCTGTGACCGATTCCAAGGCGCGGGCGGCGCTGGAGGCCGTCTGGCGCGCCAAGGTCCCCGCCCAGCCGGGCGTGGGGGCCGAAACGCTCTTTGAGGCCGGCGGGCGCAAGCCTCTCAAGGCGCTTTGGCTGGGGCGTTATGACCCCGTCAGCACCGCCTTCTTCGGCGCCCCGGACCAGGTGCTCGACCGTTGCGAACTGGTGGTGGTGCAGCATTTGTTCATGACCGATACGACGGACTACGCCGATGTGGTGCTGCCGACCACGGCCTTCGGCGAGGAACGCGTCACCTACACCAGCACGGAGAGGCGCATCCAGATCGCCGAACGCGTCATTGCCCCGCCCAGCGGGCCCATGCCGGCCTGGGAACAACTGACCCGCCTGGCCCGCGCCCTGGGCGCCCAGTGGAACTACCAGTCCTCCGCCGAGGTCATGCAGGAAATCGGCGAGGTCATCCCTTTCTACAGCGGGGCCAGCCACGACAACCTGACCCGCGACTACGGCCGCCAATGGCCCTGCACCACCGACCGCCCGCTCGGCACCGCCATGCTCTTTGCCGACGGCGAATTGGAGCGGCCTTTCAAATTTGTTCCCCTTGCCCGGCCCGCCAGACCGTTCGGCAATCCGGAGGACTTTCCCTTTACCCTGGTGTTCGGACGCTCGCTTTATTACTGGCACCAAAACGCCCTCATCCGCCACAGCGAAACGCTCAAGCGCGAATATCGCCTGCTGCTCCTCGATTATCCGGAGGGCTTCGTCGAAATCAACCCCGACGACGCCCGGCGGCTGGACATCCGCGACGGCGGCCGCATCCGGCTCACCACTCCCAGCGGCTCGTTGGTCTCGACGGCGCGGGTCACCTCCGAAGTCCGCACCGGCACCGCGTTTGTGCCCTACTTTGTGCGGCAACTGAAACCGGAATTGCTCGGCGCCATGGGCCAGAGCCGCTCCCTCGTTCCCGTGCGCGTGGAAAAGGAGGGGGCATGAAAGCCCGCATCGTCGCTTCCGCGGACGTGTTGAAAATCGTGGACCTGCTCCGCGCCCGCGGTTATGAGGTCGTCGCCCCGTTCTGCGGACGGGGACGCGACAGTTACTTCGACACCGTGACGGACGAGAACCGCCCGCGGGTCCGCATCCATCTGCCCAATCCATATTACCCGCCCAAGCGGTTTGTCTTTCCCCACATCGAGCGCCTGATGGCGGTGCGCGCGCAGAACGGCGATCTGAAGATGGAGCCGACTTACGATGAGCGCCCGCGCGCCATCTTCGGCATCCGTTCCTGCGACGTCGCCGGCCTCTGGCACCTGGACCGTTTCTACCTGGGCCGCGACTTCCGCGACATTTATTACGAAAAGCGCCGAAAGAACCTCTTCCTGGTCAACGTCGTCTGCACCGACCCGGCGCGGGACATTGGCGAGGACTGTTTTTGCCTGTGCGCCGACACCGGCCCGGCGGCGCGCGACCATTTTGACTTGCAGCTCATGGACCTGGGCGGCGGCGAATTCATGGCCGTGGCCGGCACGGCGGCCGGAGAGGGTCTTTTCGCCGAGCCGATTTTCCACAAGGGGACCGCGGCCCACCTGGAGCGCCGCCACGCCATTCTGGACGCGGTGCGCAAGCGCTTTAAGACCATCACAAGCTGGTTTTCGGCCACCGTCCGCTACGTCTCCCAAGGCACCATCCCAGACAAGACCTGGGAGGAAATCGGCAATCGCTGCCTGGAATGCGGCGGCTGCACCTACGTCTGCCCGGCCTGCACCTGTTTCACCGTCTCCGACCGCCAGGTCGGCCCGGGCGAAGTGGAGCGGGTGCGCATCTGGGATTCCTGCGCGTTGAGCGGCTTCACGCGCATGGCGGGCGGGTTCAACCCGCGCCGCGCCGTGCACGACCGCCGCAACCGCCGCTTCTTCCGCAAGCTGGCCTATTATTTCATCCAGCGCGAACTGGACATGGCCTGCGTGGGCTGCGGCCGTTGCGCGGCCGTTTGCCACGGCGACATCGGCATGCCCAGCGTCGTGGAAATGATCCGGCGGGCCGAGCCGGAACCTGCCAAAAAATGAACCCGCCCGACACTGAAAATATTTATCTGCCGAAGCTGGCGGTCCTGGACCGGGTGGTGGACGACATCCCGGAGGTCAAGACGTTTTATTGGCGGTTCGAGGACCCGGCGGCGCAGGCGGCCTTCCAACATTTCCGCCCCGGGCAATTCGCGCAGATTTCCCTGTTCGGCGTGGGCGAATTCCCCGCCTCGCTCCCGCCCAGCCCGACGGAGAAGGAAACCTTCTTCACCATCCGGCAGGTGGGCAGTTGCACCGCCGCGCTCCATGAACTGAAGCCCGGCCGGAAATTTGCCGTGCGCGGCCCCTACGGCAACGGATTCCCGATGGAGAATTACCAGGGCATGAACCTCGTCTTCGTGGCGGGGGGCATTGGGTTGATTCCCTTGCGCTCCTGCATCGTCTATGCGCTGGAGCACCGGGCCAAGTACGGGCGCATCCAGGTTTTTTATGGCGCGAAATCCCCGGGCGAACTCATGTATCTGTCGGATTTGCGCGCTTGGGAGAAGTCGGCCGGCATGGAGTGCCATCTGACCGTGGACCGGGCCGGCAACAGTTGGCGCGGCCACGTGGGGGTGGTGGGCAGCCTCTTCAAGAAGCCGGGCGTGGAAGTGCCGGTGGACAACACCATCGCCTTTGTCTGCGGCCCGCCCGTCATGTTCCGCTTCGTCATCAAGGACCTGCTGGCCCTGGGCTTCCAGGAAACCCGCATCGTCTCCACGCTGGAACGCTACATGAAGTGCGGCGTGGGCAAATGCGGCCATTGCTGCATCGGCGTCGCCTACATTTGTGTCGATGGCCCCGTCTTCACCTACGAGCAAATCAAGAAACTGGGGGAGGACATCTGATGCCCGACTTGCGCAAACAACTCCAGTCGGCCCTGCGCGGCCGGGTCTGTTTCATGGGCCTGGGCAACACCGCCGGCGGCGATGACGGCCTTGGTTTGCGGCTGGCGGAAACGCTGAGGCGGGCCGGCGTTCCGGACGTGGTCATCGCCGGGACCATTCCCGAGCACCTGGTGGGCCGTTACGCGGATTCCGGGTTCGATCACCTGGTTTTCCTGGATGCGGTGGATTTCCGCGCCCCGCCCGGTTCGGCGGTCTTTCTGAACTCGGAGGAAATCGCGGCGCGTTATCCGCAGGTCTCGACGCACAAGATCGCGCTGGGAATCCTGGCCAAGTACATCGAGCACAGCGAGGTCACCCAGGTCTGGCTGCTGGGTGTGCAACCCGGCTCGCTCAAAGCCGGCGTTGACCTTTCGCCCGCCGTCGAAACGACCGTCGCCGTCCTGGCCGACCTCATCCGCGGCATCATCAAGAAGAGAAACCGCAAATGATGACTCCCGAACAAGCCGTTTTCCTGTCCATCCTGATCTGTCTTGCCGGGGCGGGGCTGACGCTGCTGACGGCGCGCAAACCGGCCCTGGCCGGCTGGCTGGCCTTTGTGGCAACCGCCGCCACGGC
>Ga0326727_10007934_pt1 | contig 27476 bp, 23 predicted proteins | sample MB2enrmetagenome_FD_207643 | JGI IMG/M metagenome (GOLD analysis project Ga0326727, IMG submission 207643) | Lab enriched peat soil microbial communities from McLean, Ithaca, NY, United States - MB29MY | ecosystem: Environmental > Terrestrial > Soil > Wetlands > Peat | place: USA: New York...
GGCGCTGCGAGGGGCAGCTCGTGAGTTGACAGCGATTGCCGAGGGCGGCGCGCAGAGAACGGTGTGGCCCGCGAACGATAAGGGAATGCGGCTGACTGGGCCGGCGGAGATTGTGTGCCAGGGCGATGCGTTTCTGGGAAACACGGCGGTGAAAAATTGATCGCGGCGCGCGCGAGGGTGAGGCCTGCCGCGCTGCTGGAGGGGGCAACTCTGGCCGTGGTGTCGCCGGCGAGCGCGGCGAAGCCGGAGCTGGTGCAGGCTGGGATCGAGGCGCTGCATGAGCTTGGGTACAGGACGGAGCTGGCGTCGCACGCGCTGGATTGCGGACCGCTCTACTACGCGGGGACGGTGGAGCAGCGGGTGAGAGATCTTCATGCGGCGTTCGCCGATCCGGGGATCGATGGGGTCGTGTGCACGCGTGGCGGATGGGGCTCGGCGGAGCTGCTGCCGCATCTGGATGCGGGGCTGATTCGCGCCAACCCGAAGGTCTTTGTGGGATACAGCGACCACACCGCGCTGCATGTGTGGCTGGCGCGCGAGACGGGGCTGGTGACGTTCCATGGGCCGATGGCGGCGGCGGACTTTGCGCGGGCGCAGGGCTACGACCGTGTGAGCTGGGACCATGCGATGTGCGGCGACTCTGGTTGGTCGCTGGGGGTTTCGGATGGGCTGCGCGTGCTGCGCCCCGGAGTTGCAGAGGGGCTGCTTGCGGGCGGATGTATTTCGATCCTGGCCGAGGGGCTGGGCACGCCTTACGCGATGCGGCCAGCGAGTGCTCTGGAGCCGCGAATCCTGTTCCTTGAAGACATTGGAACGAAGCCGTACCAGTGGGAGCGGATGCTGCTGCATCTGCGCTACGCGGGGCTGTTGGAGCATGTGAGCGGGATCGTCTTCGGCGATATGAAGCAGAGTGTCGCGGCGGAGGATATGGCGCTGCTGGAGGCTGCGGTCCTTCATGCTCTAAGGGATTTTGCGGGGCCGGTGGCGATCGGGCTACGGTCGGGGCATGTGGATGGGGCGAACGTGACCGTGCCGCTGGGCGTGTGGGTGCGGCTGGAGCTAAGCGAGAAGGATGGGGCGAGGTTGGAGTTTTTGGAAGCGGCGGTGAAGAAACAAGTAATCAGTGGTCAGTAAGAAGCGCTGGAGTTCAGTTTGGCGAAACACATCCATCTGATTGGGATCTGCGGGACGGCGATGGCGTCGCTGGCGGGGATGCTGCAGGCGCGGGGGCACCGCGTGACGGGGTCGGACGCGGCGGCGTATCCGCCGATGAGCGACTTGCTGGCGGGACTGGGGATTCCGCTGCACCAGCACTATGCGGAGGCGAACCTGACGCCAAGGCCAGACTTGGTGATTGTCGGCAACGCCATCTCGCGGGGCAACGTCGAGCTGGAGTTTGTGCTGGACGCGCGGATTCCGTTTACGTCGATGGCGGCGGTGCTGCACGATGAGTTTCTGGCGGGGCGCGAGTCGCTTGTGGTGGCGGGAACGCATGGCAAGACGACGACAACCAGCATGTTGGCGTGGATCTACGAAGTTGCTTCGCGGACGCAACCGGAGCTGGCGCCATCGTTCCTCATCGGCGGCGTAGCGGAGAACTTTGGCACCAGCTTCATGGTGCGGCCTGCGGTGGAGGGAGTGAGGCAGCCGTTCCTGCTGGAAGGCGATGAGTACGACACGGCATTCTTCGACAAGGGGCCGAAGTTCCTGCACTACTTTCCCGACGCGGCGATCCTGACCCACGTGGAGTTCGACCACGCGGACATCTACGCGGACCTGGCGGCGGTGAAGACGGCGTTCCAGCGGCTGGTGAACCTGATTCCGCGGCACGGGCGGCTGGTGGCGTTCGACGGCAGCGAGAGCGTCAGTGAGTGCGTGGCGCGGGCGCTGTGCGCGGTGGAGCGGTACGGATTCCGCGCGGAGTCGCAGTGGCGGCTGACGGAGTTTCGCCAGGAGGGCGCGGAGTCGCGCTGGACGCTCGTGCACAGGGGCGAGCCGTTTGCCGAGCTGCGGCTGCCCATGGCGGGCGAACACAATGCGCTGAATGCGACGGCAGCGGCGGCGCTAGCGGCGGGACAGGGCGTTCCCGCGGAGGCGATTGTGCAGGCGCTGGCAACATTTCGGTCTGTCAAGAGAAGACTTGAGGTGCGTGCCGAGGTCCATGGCGTGACCATCATCGACGACTTCGCGCACCATCCGACGGCGATCCGCGAGACGCTAAGGGCGCTGCGCACGGCCTATGCGGGATGCAGGCTGTGGGCGGTGCTGGAACCGCGATCGAATACGTTGCGACGCAATGTCTTCGAGGCCGATTTGGTGGAGAGCCTCGCGCTGGCCGATCGCAGCGTGCTGGCCGCGGTGTTCAAGCCGGAGGCGATTGCGGTGGCCGAGCGGCTGCATCCGGAAAATGTGGTTGCGGCACTGCACGCGCGCGGGCTGCAGTCGGCGGTGTACGCGGACGCGGACGCAATTGTTGCGGCGATTGCGCCGGAGCTGCGTAAGGGCGATGTGGTGGCAATCCTGTCGAACGGCGGCTTCGGCGGTATCTACGAGAAGTTGCCGCAGGCGCTTACGAACATCAGTGGCTAAGATTGTCAACTTCAGCTATCGGGTTTTATGTCCATCGCTGCTGGGTTCAAAGTATTTTTTTCGTCCGCACTGATCGCAGTATCATCCTGTAGCTTGCCCCAAATAAGGTAGGCATTCCATGCAGCACCTGCGATTAACAAAATTAACGCCAGAGTGTATCCCATCTCATAGTTGACCTTGGCGAGTCCATTAGTCTGTCCTTGAATTTGGCTGTCCAGATGTGACTGTAAGATGACAAGTGAAACCGTTCCTACACCACCACTAATGGCAGCATGCTTTGCCATTTTCTTCCCTGCGAAGCTCAGCCCAATGCCAGCAAGAGCACAGACTACCGCGACCACGGCAAACGGGTCGCTGTCAATATTTTGCGTTTGAGGCGATCCAAACCCATGCGGCTGTGTCAGAGTAGTGCCAGTCGCTAATTGCCAGCCGCTAAGTGTGAACGCATCTACTCCGCCGCAGGACACTGTAATGAACGGGAAAAAGAAGCAAAGCGCACTTCCTGCAAAGATTAACAGCGACGCCATCGAACGCTTATTCCGCATAACTCCTCCGTTCCAGAGTCCTGCTGCTGGGCTGACCACGAATGATTGAATTGCAGACAGCCCAATATACACCATGATTTCTCTCGCCGCGTTCTCGGTTGGTTTATGTGTGGACACCAAACTCGAGGGCGGATTCGATGGCGTCGGCGACGCCGTCGTCGCGGTTGGAGCGGGCGAGCTGCCAGCCGCTCGCGCGTGCGATGGCCTTCAGGTCTTCCGGGGCGTTGTCCATGAGGACGGCGCGGCCGGCGGCCTGAAGCATGGAGACGTCGTTCCAGTTGTCGCCGATGGCGAGTATCTGCGCGGCATCAATGCCGCGGGCGTGGGCCAGGGTCATCAGCGCGGCGCCTTTGGAACAACCCGCGGGAAGTATGTCGAGGATCGCAAGGTCGCGCGCGGCGTATTCCGTGCGGTGGAGGGTGAGGAAGTGATTGTGTTCGTTTGGAATGTGGGAATTATTGCCTCCCACCCGGCGCGATGAAACCGCGATGGATGGGGTCCCCGAACACTCGGATGCGTGGCCGGAGACGGTGATTCCGTGATGCTCCAGCAGGCGGGCCTCGGCGCGTGCCATGCGTTCCAGCGTGCCGCAGAGCATGGCCTGAATGGGCGGGTCGGAAGCGTCGGCGAGAGCGCGTTCGATGGGCTGCACCTGGACCAGATAGGGCTCGTTGGCCGCCATCCAGCGGCTGATGCTGGCGGTCAGATGGTCGAGGCGCTCCACCACCAGCGCGCCGCGCGAGTCTTCCCCATCGGGCTGGGTGCGGTCGAAGGTGAGGACGAAGGCGTTGCGGAAGTCCTCGTCTCCTTCGCCGCGGATGGCTTCGCACAGCCAGAGGGCGGTGGCGTGAGGGAGGTGGGTACGGGCAAGGAGCCGGGAGGGGATGGGTGCGGCGGATGGTTGCGAAGTTGACGCCCCGAGGGTGCGGGTGACCGTGCCGTTGGAGCTGATGAGGATAGAGTTGTCGTCGAGGCCGAGCGGGCGCAGGACGCGCATGGCGAAGCTGTGGCGGCGTCCGGTGGCAATGGCGAGCTGGATGCCGTGGGCCTGCGCGGCGTACAGGGCGGCGAGGTTGCGCGTGCTGACCCGGCCATCGTCGCCCAGCAGCGTGCCGTCCAGGTCGATTGCGATGAGGCGGATGGAGTAGTTGTGATTCGCTGCCGGCAAGTTGCCCCCGAGGTTTCAGTATAGAGGGTGGTGAGACTGCCGTTGTGACGTATGGCACACACCGGGTGGGGTATAGTTGCTATTCTGGATGGGACGCGATGGAACTGCGAGAAAAACTCGAAGAACTGCGCACAGCGCTGGGCAAGCAGGACTCGTTGATGGTGGCGTACTCCGGCGGCACGGACTCGGCATATCTGGCCTATGAGGCGCACCGGATGCTGGGCGAGCGGATGCTGGCGGTGATTGCCGACTCGCCCTCGCTGCCGCGCGCGGAGCTCTCCGCGGCGCTCGAATTCGCGGCGCAGCACGGAATTCCGTTTCACATCCTGCAGACGCGTGAGCTGGATGATCCCAATTATGCGCGCAACGACGGCGACCGCTGCTTCCACTGCAAGGACGAGCTGTTCACCCAGATGGAGGCGGCGCGGCAGAAGCTGGGCTTCGCGCAGATTGCGTACGGCAGGAACCTGGACGACGACGGCGATCTGCGGCCTGGGCAGAGGGCCGCCGCGAAGCACCAGGCGCTGGCTCCGCTGGCCGAGGCCGGGCTCACCAAGCTCGATATCCGCAGCCTGGCGCATGAGGCCGGGCTGAAGGTGGCCGACAAGCCCGCGAGCGCATGCCTGTCGTCGCGCATCGAGTACGGGCGGACGGTGACGGCGGAGCTGCTGGGCCAGGTGGAGCGTGCCGAGGAGGCGATGCATGCGCTAGGCTTCCTGCATGTGCGGGTGCGCCATCACGGAGAGCTGGCGCGTGTGGAGATTGCGCGCGATGACCTGCCCCACGCACTGAGCATGTCGATGCTCGACCGCATTACGGAGGCGCTGCGGCCACTGGGATTCGTCTACGTTACCCTGGACACGCAGGGCTACAGGCCGGGATCGATGAATGACGTGCTGCCGGTCTCGGCGATTACATCTGCCCATTAGAGCCTTTTCACGGTAGGTGTAGAGTGGGGCGAAAGAAGACTGCGTGGTTTTCTTTCAACCGAGGTCCCCAGCGATAGATCCACGTCGCTGGGGTGGAACGAAAACCAAATAGCACGAATTATCCGGCGCCACAGGTACTGTGAAAATTCTCTAACGCACCCGTTACAATCCGCCGGAACAGGATATTGTTCCAGAAGAGAGAGTTTATGCGCGTTGCATATCTTGACTGTTTTGCCGGCATCGCGGGCGACATGTTGCTGGGCGCCCTGATCGATGCCGGGGTCCCGGCGCAGGTGCTGGTGGACGCAGTTGCCGCGCTGGGGCTGGGGGCAAGGATGCAGATCGAATGCGTGGACCGCAGCGGGATTGCATGCACCAAGGTGCACGTCTTCGAAGGCGACCACCTGGCGGACGCACATGCGGAGTCGGCGCATGAGCACGAGCATGAGAGCCATGCGCGCCAGCATACACACGACGATCATGCTGCGCACAGGCACGGCCATGAGCATTCGCATAAGCACGAACACGCGCATGCGGAGAGTGAGGCGCATGCGCACGGCCATTCTCATTCGCACGAACATACGCATGGCGAACTGACGCATACGCACGAACATTCTCACGCTCACGGCCGTTCTCTGAGCGCGATCCGCAGACTGATTCACGAGGCTGCGCTGCCGGAGCCGGTGAAGCAGACAGCGGTCCGCGCCTTCGAACTGCTGGGCCACGCGGAGGCGAAGGTCCACAACGTTCCGCTGGAGGAGATCCACTTCCACGAGGTGGGCGCGGTGGACGCGATTGTGGACATTGTGGCGGCCAGCGCGGGGATCCACCACCTGAACGTGGGCGCGTGGCACTCGTCGCCGATCAACGTGGGCGGCGGCACGGTGGTCTGCGCGCATGGCACCTTCCCCGTTCCGGCCCCGGCCACCGCCGACCTGCTGCGTGGGTTGCCCACTTACTCGGCGCACGTGCAACAGGAGTTGGTAACGCCGACGGGCGCAGCGCTGCTGCGCGCCATCGGTCCAGCCTTCGGCCCGCAGCCGGCCATGCGCGTCGAGCGGATCGGCTACGGGGCAGGCACGCGCAACTCCAAGGATTTTCCCAACGTGTTGCGCCTCAGCGTGGGCCAGAGCAGCGATGCCGATGCAATCGCCGCACCCACCCACTCCGCTCACAGCGATACTGTGACTGTGATGGAGACTGCGCTGGACGACCTTTCGCCGCAGGTCCTGGCCTATGTCGCCAAGGCCGCGCTAGCACGTGGCGCACTGGACGCGATGCTGACGCCGGTGATCATGAAGAAGGGACGGCAGGGCACGCTGTTGACGGTGCTGTGCAACCCGGCCGACAGCGCGGCGCTGGAGCGGCTGATCCTGACCGAAACGAGCACGCTGGGCGTGCGCATCCGGCAGGAGCGGCGGACGTGCCTGGAGCGAAGGCATATTCCCGTAGCGACGGAGTACGGGGAGGTTCGCATCAAGGTGGGGTCGCTGGGCGGCGAGACGATGAACGCCGCGCCGGAGTATGAGGACTGCCGCTCGGCGGCGGCCAAGCATGGAGTTCCCATCAAGCAGGTACAGCAGGCCGCCATTGCCGCATATCTGCGGCCCGGAACCGCGAAGGAAGGCGGATCGCAAACCACATGACATCCTCCGATTTACTCAAACTGCTGGGCGAAGTGGAACGCGGCGCGCTGACGCCCGAAGCCGCAGCCCAGCGCCTGGCTACCCTGCCCTTCGAAGACCTGGGGCATGCGCGGGTGGACCATCACCGGAGCCTTCGCATCGGGCTGCCGGAGGTGGTCTTCGCGGCGGGCAAGACGGCAGAGCAGACGGTGGCGATCTTTACCAGCCTGGCCGCAGACGGCGTGGATGTGCTGGCCACACGTGTTGAGCCGGCGACGGCGCAGGCCATTCTGGAGCGCCATCCGGCAGCGGTCCACAATGCAATGGCGCGTACCGTCGCGCTACGCCAGTCGCCCCACCCGCCCACTGGCCAGGGCCACGTCGCAGTCATATGCGCGGGCACCAGCGATCTTCCCATCGCGGAGGAGGCGGCCGTGACAGCCGAGACCTTCGGGGCGCGCGTCACACGCCTCTACGACGTGGGCGTCGCCGGATTGCACCGCCTATTGGCCGTGCGCGACGATCTGAAGTCCGCCCATGCAGTCATCGTCTGCGCGGGGATGGAGGGAGCGCTGCCGTCGGTGGTGGGCGGTCTTGTCGCGGTGCCCGTCATCGCGGTGCCGACCTCAGTGGGCTATGGGGCATCGTTCGGCGGGGCGACCGCGTTGCTTGGAATGCTGAACTCGTGCAGCCCAAACGTCACCGTGGTCAACATCGACAATGGATTCGGCGCTGCCTACACGGCGGTCCTCATCGCCCGCGCATCCGCCCACGCGCATCAGAGCTGAAGAGAATACTCAAAAACTCCGTCGTGCTTAAAGGCACGGCTTCACAGGCTGCTTAACAACTCTCGTTCTTGCTTTCCGGAGGGAGCAGGGGGCTTCAGCCCCCTGAATAAGTCCAATGAATTCAAAGGGTTTTAGCCCTGGGCCTTCTGCCGGGAATGGCAATCAAGCCGTTTTCAGTATCTTCAGAGGTCCCTTCCCTGGACAGAACAGGCGCTCACTTCAGCATCTTGCCGAACTCCTCGGCGAAGACGGTATGGCGCTTGTCGAAGCGGCCGCCGTCGAACTTGTCCGGCCCCTTCAGGTGCCCGATGGCCAGCAGCGCAACCACCCAGTAGCTCAGCGGCAGCCGCAGCACCTCATGCACCTTCTCCTGCTCGAAGCCTTCCATCGGTGCGGTGTCATAACCCATCACCTCGGCCATCAGCATCATGTGGGTGAAGGCGATCATCACCATCTTGTTCAGCCAGCCGTGCATCTCGTCGGTGGAGAAGTGCGAAAGGTAGTTGGGAACGCTGTTACGCGCTTGCGCGGCGTAGCCCTCCGGCATTCCGCCCTCCAGCCCCTGGTACAGCATCATGTCGAGGTCCTTGCGCCAGCCGTCTGCGTCTCCGCAGGCCACGATGACGGCCGAAGCCTCCTCCACCTTGCCCTGGTTGTAGGAGGCGGCGCGCAGACGCTTCTTCTGCTCTTCCGTCTGCACCACGATGAAGCGCCAGGGCTGCATGTTGTATCCGCTGGGTGCGCTGAGTCCGGCCTCCAAAATGCGATGCAGGTCCTCTGCTGGTATCGGGGTACCGTCGAAGCTGGGCGTAGCGCGCCGTTCGCGGATCGCCTGGCTCAATGTTCTCTCGTGCTTTGCTGTCTTTGCCGACATCGCTCGTTTTCGTCCCGACCGCTTCTTCGATCCAACCCTGGCCAATCGCTCAAACACAACAGCAAACGACTCTCAAGATATCACTCCGGCCCCTCTTTCCGCATAAAAGTGAGTGATTGGGGCGGAGGGCAAACCCAGCCAGACTGCGTGCGAGGGAGTTTCAAACCGGAACCGGCGGTGCCGCCCTTCCGCAAACAAAACCTTCGCGAGCGGCCTGCGTCCTATACTGTAGGAAACAAGTGAACCTCACCAACACTATGCGTTGTGCCGCCCTGCTCCTCCTCTTGGGGGCTGGGTTGGGGTACGCCCAATCCCCTGCCCTGCCTGCAACGCCGCCCACCGCCGCGCAGCAACCGGCAGCCACGCCCGTTCCCGCACAGCCGGTCGCACATCGCGCGCAGATCGTCTACGCGCAGGGTAAGCTTCAGGTCGTCGCCGACAACTCCAGCCTGAATCAGATTCTGCGCGACATTGCCCAGCAGACCGGAATGAAGATCACCGGCGGAGTGGTTGACCAGCGCGTCTTCGGCAAGTACGGCCCCGGCACGCCCGCCGAAATACTGGCCACCCTGCTGGACGGGACTGGGTGCAACATGCTGCTGCGCGAGAGCCCAACCCACGCGCCCGTGGAGCTGATTTTGTCACCGCGCAATGGTGGCCCCACGCCGCCCAGCCCTAGCGCTTCCGATGTAGAGGATCAGGCCCCATCCATCAACGAAGTGTCTGCCGGGCAGCCTGCTCCATCCAACCAGTCCGCGCAGGCAGCACCGCAGCCGGCATCGCAGCAGATGCCGGTTGATCCGCCCGGCTTGATCCGCGCGCCGGGCATCGTTCCGATCTATGGTCCGGGAGCGGCCGCTGCCGTCGCCGCTCCGCCCTCCACGAATAGCAATCCGCAGTCGCCCAACGGCGTCATGACGCCGCAGCAGATCTACCAGCAGTTGCAGCAATTGCAATCGCAACTCCCTGCGCATTAAACGGAGAGCGCGTGATGGATCTGGTTCCAGACTCTGAGCCTGAGGAATAGGCCTTGGTTCGGACTGAAACGCTGGGCGCCCATCCCCTCGCGTTCTTGTGAAAGGGTGAGATATTGGGTGCTCCAGGCGGGATCCCCGGCGTGCGGTCTTTGCTCGCTGGGGTGACACGTCTCGTTAATGAGACCTGGAGTCTGTGTCCCTCTCATTGTTCTTCGGAGTGAGCAGGAGGCTTCAGCCCACTGGATAAAACCAATAGATTCAAGGGGCTTAGGCCCATAGCCTTTTGATCGTAGTGCCAATCAAGCCTGTTTCCGCGGCCTGTTTAGCCATGGACCTTCTGCGAGAAGCGGCACTTACACTCTTTCATATCCTTGATTGCCTGGCGCCGATAAAGCAACGGCCGCGGTGGGCAAAAGATGCATCCAACAGGATAGTGGGCCGTCGGAAAAGTCAACGCGGAATTAAAGTAAGCTCTTTCCACGGCGAAGATCGCAAGCCAATGCCTGCCGCACGGGTCAAGAAGTTGAGTTGAACGGGCCACGCGACATTCAGACGACAGAAACAATTCAGGGGTGTATGAACCGGAAGCAGAGGAGCAGACGGGCAGGTTCTTTTTTGTGCCACGGGTTGTGCCGCGCGGCGGTCGTGCTGCTGACGCTGTTGCTGGCCCAAGCTGGGTTTGCGCATGCATCCGTGGCGCTGCTGATGGAAGAGCCCTACGGCCACCTTGGCACGTTCGACCCGACTGGCCACTCGGCGATCTATCTGAACCATGTCTGCGCGGCGTCGCCCATCGAGCTGCGCGCCTGCCGGCCGGGCGAGTCCGGCGTGGTGATCAGCCGCTATCACAAGATTGCCGGACTGGACTGGGTTGCCATTCCTCTGGTCCCCTATCTCTACGCGGTAGACGACATCAGCCAGGTGCCGCAGCCGGCGGACCGGGCGCGGGTGGACGCACTGCGCGACGCCTATCGCAGAACACACCTGGAGGGCCTGGTCCCGGATGGCAGACACGGAAGGGCGCCCGGGGGCGACTGGACACAACTGGTGGGGTCATCGTACGACCGCACAATCCACGGTTTTGAGGTGGTAAGCACCGCCCAGCAGGATGAACGCTTCATTGCCATCTTCAACGACCGGAGCAACACTGGGCACTTCAACGCGATGTTCCACAACTGCGCGGATTTCTCGCGCGTGGTGCTGGACATCTACCTGCCGCACGCGATCCGTCGCAGCGTGGTGGCGGACATGGGGATGACCACCCCCAAGCAGGTGGCGCGGTCGCTGGTGCAGTACGGCCAGAAGCATCCCGAGCTGGAGATGAGTGCGTTTGTGATCCCCCAGGTCCCGGGGACGATCCGGCGCAGCCACCCGGTGGATGGCGTGGCCGAATCGCTGGTCAAAAGCAAAAAGTACCTGCTGCCGATGGCCATTCTGAGCCCGGAGTTTGCCGGCGGCCTGGTGGTGGCATACATGGCCGAGGGCAGGATGAAGCTGCCCCAGAACGCCATGGTCTTCAACGTGGACGACGAAGAGATGGAGCCGGGAGAGCCCTGGCCGAGACAGCCGGCAAGCTCTGGAGGCGAGAGGACGCTGCTGACAACGCCCGCAAACACTGCCGCTCTTGCGCCTTCAATCGTCGCAGCGCCCTAGCTGCGCTGGCTACGCGCAATGGCTGCCTTGGCCTCGTTGTCGGCCTCGCGCTTGCGCTCGGTGGCGCGCTTGTCCCACTGCTGTTTGCCCTTGGCCAGCGCCAGCTCGCACTTCACCCGCCCGCGGCGAAAGTAAAGTCTCGTGGGAACCAGGGTAAAGCCCTTCTGCCGTGTGGCTGCTTCCAGCTTGCGCACCTCGTTTTTATGCAGCAGCAGCTTGCGCGTTCGCAGCGACTCGTGGTTCATGGCGTTGCCGTGCGAGAAGGGGCCGATGTGCGCGTTCAGCAGGAAGCATTCTCCGTCCTTCAGCAGGCCATAGGCGTCTTTCAGGTTGGCCTTGCCCTCTCGGATGCTCTTCACCTCGGTGCCGCGCAGTGCGACGCCGGCCTCGAAGCGGTCGAACAGCGCGTAGTGGAAGCTGGCCGAGCGGTTGAATGCGGCGTCGCGCAGGCCGGAGGCCACTGGGTCGCGCTCCTTCACCTTGGCCGTGGGCTTGGGCTGCGCGGCAACCGTCGGGTTGGAGAGCGATCGGGGCATGGAGGAGCACCAGGGCCAACGGCTGCGGCATGGGGTCCGGTGCGGGGGCAAACGTCTCAGTTTAACATGCGGACGCAATCCGTCTCACCTGTCCGCACTCGCAACGTCTAACCTATACCCGGCAGAGGCAACGCGGTTTTTTGTGCCGAGGAATAGGTCTAAAGACAGGTAAAATGGAGCATAACTTCAAAAGGCCGAACCCGTTCCGAATGCTATACTCGCCAGAGTCCCAGGAGTCCCGGAAGTGCGCCTGTCCGGCAACCGTCACGGCCATGGGCGGCACAATCCGGTCCGCTTCCCGGCCTGGTTCATTCGACGCAATGCAGATTCTCGACATCCATCCGAACTTCGGCTCAAAGGAAGCGCATAGCATCGGCATGACACGCAGGCACTCACATTTGCTCCACAGACTCTCTTTCTGCAATCCTCGCGGATGCGCCGCTGTGATTCTGGCAGTGCTGTTGACCTTCATATGCAACCGCTCCGCGCACGCCCAGACAGCGGGCGGCTGGGAGAAGCGCGGGCAAACAGCCGAGCTGCGCCAGGACTACGACGCGGCCTACGAGGACTACCTGAAGGCCCACCAGAAGAACCCCAGCGACATGCGCTACCAGGAGCGGCTGGACCGCATGCGGTTCCAGGCGGCCGCCGTGCATGTGGACCGCGGCCGGGTAATGCGCCAGAGCGGAGACATCGCGGGAGCGCTGAACCAGTTCACCCGCGCCCTGCAGATCGATCCCGGCAACGAGGCTGCCGCGCAGGAGATCCAGATCACACGCAGCCAGGACCATACACCGGGCGCATCCAACGCGCCCGCTGGATTCAGCGATACAAGCTCCGAGCTGCACGATATCACAGGCATCTCCGCACCCGTGCAACTGAAGCCCGTCTCCGACGACCCCATCACCCTGCACATGGTGGAGGACAGCAAGAATATCTACCAGGCCATCGGCAAGTTGGCTGGACTGAACGTAATCTTCGATCCTGATTTAACAACCCCAAAGCGCATCCCGGTGGATCTCACCAACGTCTCCCTCAGCGACGCGCTGCGCATCGTGGGCGAGATCGCCGGCACCTTCTACAAGCCGGTCACATCCGATACCATCTTCGTCGCGCAAAATAATTCCACCAAGCACCGGGACCTGGACGATATGGCGGTGCAGACCTTCTACCTCAGCAATGCCAGCCAGCAGGCCGACGAGAACGAGATCGTCACAGCACTGCGCAACATACTCGGCGCAGACGACAAGGTGTACCCAGTACCGACGCAAAACGCCATCGTCATGCGTGCTCCGCCGGACCATCTTGTGCTGGCCGAGAAGCTGCTGAACGACCTGGACCGCACCAAGGCAGAGGTTGTGGTGGATGTTGCCATTTTGGAGGTGAACCGCGACAAGATCCGCAACCTCGGTCTCAGCCTGCCCCAGTCGTTTGGCATCACCCCGCAGGCCAGCAACAGCAACACAACCACGTCGTCGACCAACGGCACATCCACCACCGCCGGTACCACAAGCAACGGGGCCTTCACGCTCAACACCCTGGCCAACATGAACGCCACCAACTTCGCGGTCACCATTGGCGGAGGCACGCTGAACGCGCTGCTCAGCGATACCGACACCAAGGTGCTGCAGAACCCCAGCATCCGCGCCTCCGACGGCCAAACGGCCACCATGAAGATCGGTTCCAGGATCCCCGTCGCCACCGGCTCCTACTCGGCCGGCACGGCCATCGGCGCTGCCGGCGTCGGCGGTATCGGCACGCAGACCAATTTCACTTACATCGACATCGGGGTCAACATTGACATGACCCCGACCATCCATCTGGATCGCGAGGTCTCGCTCAAGCTCAGCGTGGAGGTCTCCACGGAAGCCGGCTCGGTCACCATCGAGGGCGTCACCGAGCCCATCATCGGGCAGCGCTCCGACAAGACGGTCATCCAGCTCAAGGACGGCGAGCCGTGCCTGCTGGCCGGTATCCTCAGCAAACAGGACAACTACAGCAACAGCGGCACACCCGGCCTCTCTGACATCCCCCTGATCAAATACCTCTTCGGCAGCGTCAACAAGGAGATCCAGGATGACGAGGTCGTCTTTATCCTGATCCCACACATCGTGCGCGAATCCGTGCTCACGCAACTGAATACGCGCGCCATCGATACCGGCACTAATGCCTCCATTGAACTGCGCAAAGCGCCGGTCAGTGAATTGACCACGGTCGGCGCCAGCCCTGCCAACCCCTCGCCGGCGTCCAGTACCACCGCCGCCAACGCAGCCGCCGCCATGGTGACGCAGATGAAGCAGCAGGCCATGCCGCCCACTGCCGCGGTAAACCCGCCGGCCAGGCCACCCGCCAGCGTTGCTGTCACCGGCCCGCCGGTCACCCTGATGATGATTCCCGCCAACACCACGCAGACCGTGGGCAGCACCTTCCAGGCCTCGGTGTATCTGATGAACGCGCGCGATGTCTTCACCGTACCGGTGGAGATCCAGTTCGATCCCAAGATACTGCAACTGGTGAACGTGGACACGGGAGGACTGTTGGGCGGCGACGGCCAGCCGGTGGCCCTGGTGCACCGCGACGAAGGCAACGGCATGGTCACCATATCCGCCTCGCGCCCGCCCGGCGTCAATGGGGTCAATGGAGAGGGCCAGATCTGCATCCTGACCTTCAAGACCCTCGCTGCCGGCGACTCCAATATCGCGCTGGTCAAGGTGGGGGCCAGGAACAGCGTGCAGGCCAGCCTGCCCGCGGTCGGCTCGCAACAAACCGTCGTCCATGTGAAGTGAGGTAGAGTATGAGGTCCAAGGTTCAAGGTTCGAGGTTCGATGAGCCGGGAAGGCGCTGCCATCTTCGCCGCGCCTCTCTCGCACTCCAAACCTCGAAGCCAGTACCTCACCTCGAACCTCGAACCTCGAACCTTGAACCTGCGGCAGGCCTCAGGACTGACGCTGGCCTAACCCTGGTCGAACTCATCATCTGTGTCACCATCGTTGCCATTCTGGCCACGGCCGCGCTGCCGGTGGCGCGCTTCCAGGTCAAACGTGAAAAAGAGCGCGAACTGCGCCGCGACCTGTGGGAGATGCGTGACGCCATCGATAAGTACAAGGACGCCGCCGAGCGTGGGGGCATCCAGATCAAGCTTGACAGCCAGGGCTATCCGCCCGACCTGCAGACCCTGGTGGACGGCGTCGAAGTCAAAGATAAGAAGGTCCGCTTCCTGCGCGCCATCCCGGTGGATCCAATGACCAAAAACACCGATTGGGGTCTTCGCTCCAACCAGGACGACGCCGATGCCGACTCCTGGGGCGGCCAAGACGTCTTCGACGTTTACACTAAGAGCGAAGACACCGCGCTGGACGGCACAAAGTACAACACATGGTGAGAACTAGACAATTCGGCTCAAGGTCCTCACCCACAAGGTCGGAGGTCCAGGATTCAAGGTTCAAGGCGACCCCTGCCGGATGCCTGCGGGTACCCCACGCGGGGTCCCCGGCGAGCGGTCTTTGCTCGCTGGGGTGGCACGTCTCGTATCTGAGACGTGGATCTTCGGACTCCAACGATCCGCTCTTCAACCTCGAACCTCGAGCCTCGAACCTTGAATCCGGCTTCACCCTGCTGGAACTGATGGTCGTCATGGCCATCATCGCCACCCTGGCTGCCATGGCCATTCCCGCCTTCACCCGCAACGTGGTCGCCGCCAAGGAGGCCGTGCTGCGCGAGGACCTGCAGGTCATGCGCACAGCCATCGGCTCCTACACCGTTGACAAGCAGAAGGCGCCGCAGTCGCTGCAAGACCTGGTCGACGGCGGCTACCTGAAGGCCATCCCAAAAGACCCCATCACGGGACGAACCGACACATGGATCACCAGCCAATCCGACCTTCTTAGCTCGGTCGACCAGACCGACTCCGGCGGCATCGATGACGTACACTCCGGCGCGCAGTTGAATGCAACCGACGGCACCTCCTACAGCACCTGGTAGCAGGCGCGCGCCTGGGCCATGGCCTCCTTTGCCTCGGCGTCCCGCCCAGCGGGTCCTGCTGTCCTGTCATCCACTCGCGCAGCACAACAAAAAAGCGCATACTACGTCTAACAGAGTGCGGAGCCGCGTCCGTTCGCGGGCAACGCGTCCCCAGCGGAGAAACCCATGCGTCCAGCAACTCACTTCGGTCTCGCCGCCCTGCTAGCCGCGGGCCTGATTGCCTGCGCCGGCGTGGCAAACGCGCAGCAACCTTCCGCTTCTTCCACCACCACCCCAGCGGCCTCCACCACGACGCAGCCGGCGGCTAGCACTCCAGCCACCGCGCAGCCCGTATCGCAGGCAGGTTCGCCTGCCGCTTCCACCCAGCCGTCCGTCCCCGCATCCCCCACCGGCAACCAGTCTTCGCCCTCGGCCAATAGCTCTGACCGGCCAAAATTTGGCGTTCCCAACGACAACTCCGCCCAAACCGACAGCAAGACCGACAGCAAAGCCGACGCAGACTCCAACAAGCCCCCCGCCGCCAAGACCACCGCCGAGACCGATTCCATCCCCTCCCCCGGCGAGGCCCTCGACCCGCACATCAAAAAGGGCAGCGAGGACGACGTGGACGCGGTCGGCACGCGCAACATCGGCAGCCGCGGCCTGGGCAACTGGTACTCCACCAACTGGGAGATCTCGGCCGGTAAGCAGTACTCCATGGAGATCGAGAAGTCCGCCCACATGGTCACCGATCCCGTGGTCACCGAGTACGTCAATCGCATCGGTCAGAACATCGTCAAGAACTCCGACTGCAAGGTCCCCTTCACCATTAAGGTGATCGACTCCGACGAGATCAACGCCATGGCGCTGCCCGGCGGCTTCTTCTATGTCAACTCGGGGCTCATCATGGCCGCCGACGAGGAGGCCGAACTGGCCGGCGTCATGGCCCATGAGACCGCCCACGTCTGCGCCCACCACGCCGCGCGCGAGATGACCAAGGCCAACTACATGGAGATCGGGTCCATCCCGCTCATCATCTTCACCCAGGGCAGTTGGACCGGCTACGGCATCTACGAGGCCTCGCAACTGGCCATCCCCATCAGCTTCCTGGAGTTCTCCCGCGAGTACGAGGCTGAGGCCGACTGGCTCGGCCTGCAGTACATGTACAAGGCAGGCTACGATCCTCAGGCCTTCATCCAGTTCTTCGAAAAGATCGACGCGCTGGAGAAGCATAAGCCGGGCACCCTGGCCAAGGTCTTCGCCGACCATCCCCAGACCCCAGACCGCATCGCCCACTCCGAGGAGGAGATCGCAACCATTATGCCCGCGCGGCCGGACTACGTCGTCACCACCAGCGAGTTCGACGACGTCAAGGCACGCCTGGCCCGCATCGAGAACAAGCGCAAGCTCAACGATAAGGGCAACGGTAACACTCCCACCTTGCGCCGCGTGGGCGACAGCAACAACCCCAACTCCCCCAGCGGCTCCTCCACCACCGATGGCAGCGATACCCCCACCTTGGGCCGCAGAGATTAGAAGCGGCTAGAATCAAACCATGCGCACGCAGAAGACCGGCTACACCGATACCCACGCCGCCGCTGGGCTGGACGCCAAGTTTCCCGCCATCGACACCTGGGCCAACCAGTTTCGCGGCTACGAGATCGTGGTGGACGACCCGGAGTTTACCTCGGTCTGCCCCAAGACCGGCCTGCCCGACTTCGGCCATCTCACCATCCGTTACATGCCGCGCAAGCTTTGCCTGGAGCTGAAGAGCCTGAAGGAGTATCTCTTCACCTACCGCAACCTGGGCATCTTTCAGGAGAACGTCGTCAACCAAGTGCTGGACGACGTGGTGAAGGCCTGCAACCCGGTCTGGGCCAAGGTGACCGGCGACTTCCGCCCGCGCGGCGGCATCTCGACGATCATCGAAGCGAGTTACCCGAGGCCGAAGGTGAAGTAAGCGCGGCGAGCTGAGTTGCCGCCTGCTATTCTCGGCAGAGATGACCGAACCGCCGCCCAATCTGACGCACCCGCATCTGCACACTGCGCGCCGCCTGCCCTCGGTGGCCGGGGCAGCAACCGCGCTAACGTTGTTGACCGCGCTGAACTTCGTCAACTATATCGACCGCTACATCCTGCCCGGAGTGCAGGAGCAGGTGAAGCACGAGTTCCACGTCTCGGATGCGGCTCTGGGCTCGCTCACCTTCTGGTTCTTCCTCACCTACATGTGCGCCGCGCCGCTGACTGGATGGTTGGGCGACCGGCTGCCGCGCAAGCCGCTGATCGTGCTGTGCGCGCTGATGATCTCGGCGGTGAACGTGCTCACCGGCACGGTGCATGCCTTCGACTCGCTGCTTCTGCGCCACGCCGTGCTTGGCATCGGCGAGGCCAGCCTGGGCATCTACGCGCCCGCTCTGCTGGCCGACTTCTACCCGGAAGACGACCGCAACCGCATCCTCACCATCTTCTACACCGCGATTCCGGTGGGCGCGGCGTTGGGCTACCTGATCGCCGAGATGGTGGGCGCGCGCTGGGGCTGGCGGATGCCGTTCTACGTCTCCGCCGTGCCGGGGCTGCTGATCGCCGTGTTGATACTGATATTTCTGCGCGAGCCAAGGCGCGGCGCGGCGGATGCGATGTCAACTATTCGGGCGCCCCATCCATCGCAGCCTCATCGCGATGGGTGGGATGCCAACCATGCCGTCTCGCTGGCGGGCAACGCGCCGTACCTCTTCGCCACGCTGGGCATGGCGATGACGACGTTCTCGATGGGCGGCATCTCGGCGTGGATGCCCAGCTTCCTGCAGCGCGCGGGCTTCTCGCCCGACACGGTTGGACTCACCCTGGGCGGGATTACGGCGTGCGCGGGACTGGGCGGCACGGCGGTGGGAGGATGGATCGCACAGCTCTGGCTCCGCACCAACCACCGCGCGCTCTACCTGGTCTCCGCGTGGTCGGCGCTGCTGACGGTGCCGTTTGGGGTGGTGTGCTTCTTCGGGCCGCGCGCCACGATGCTGCCCGCGCTTGCGCTGGCGATGTTTTCAATCTTTTTGTCCACTGGCCCGCTGAACGCGGCGATTGTGAACGCCGTGCCCGCCACAGTGCGCGCGACGGCCATTGCTGTGGAACTGTTTCTGATCCACGCGCTGGGAGACACGCCCTCGCCGCGGCTGATCGGCATGGTCAGCGACCGCACGACGCTGAGTACCGGCCTCGGGCTGACACTGGTGACGATGCTGGCGGCGACGGCGCTGCTGTTCGCGGGCGCGCGCACCGTGCCGCGCCACGCACTTACGTTGAGTAGTCGGCGTTGATATGCACGTACTCCGCGGTCAGGTCGCAGGTGAGGAAGAGGCACTCGGCCTTGCCCGCGCCGAGGTCGATTGTGATGGTGTACTCGGGCTGCGTCATTGCGTGGTGGGCGGCGGCCTCGTCGAAGTTAGGTGCGCGGACCCCGTACTCGAAGACCGGCAGATCACCGATCCATATCCGTACCCGTTCGGGATCGAAGGTGGCGCCGCTGTAGCCCGCGGCGGCCAACAGGCGTCCCCAGTTGGGGTCCGCGCTGGACCAGGCCGTCTTGCACAGCGGGCTGTGCGCGATGGCCCTGGCCACCAAGCGCGCTTCGGCAGAGGTCGCCGCACCGCGCACGTCGAGGGTGACAACGTGACTGACGCCCTCGCCGTCGGCGACGATCTGCCGAGCCAGTGAGCGGCAGACCACACCCAGGGCCGCATCGAAGACGGGAGCAAGCTCGCGGCTGAGACGCACTCCACTGGCGCCGCTGGCCACCAGCAGCACCGTGTCGTTGGTCGAAGTATCGCCATCGATGGAGATGGAGTTGAAGCTGGGTTCGACCGCCGCGCGCAGCACCGAATTCAGATGTTCCGCGCAGGCCGCAACGTCGGTGAAGAGATAAACCAGCATGGTGGCATGCGGGGGCCCGACTGGAGCACCCAGTTGCGGATGGATCATTCCAGCGCCCTTGGCCGCGCCCCATATGCGCACCTCGGCGGCGTTGCCGGCGTCCTGCGCCGGATCAACCGATGCGACCGGGACAACCGCATGGGCCATCTTGACCCGTGTGTCGGTGGTCATCATGGCGCGCACAAAGGCCTCCGCGTGCTGCTCCGTGCTGCCCACCGATGCCTTCAGCTCGGGCATTGCGGCGATCACTTTCCCGGCGGGAAATGGAACGCCGATGATTCCGGTGGAAGACGGAAAGACCTCGTCGAAGATGCAGCCGAAGCTCTCCGCCGCAGCCACGCAGGTAGCCACGCAGCCCTCCATGCCCGGCGCACCGTTGGCACAGTTGGCATTGCCGGAGTTGACCAGCACTGCCGCGACGCGTCCTCCAGTGGCCGCGAGATGCCGCCTGCCAATCGTCACGGGGGCCGCAACCACGCGGTTGGTGGTAAACATGGCGGCGCCAACCCCCGCGCCTCCGCCGCTCACTACTGCAATGGCTAGGTCTAGATTGCCGCTGCTCTTGATTCCCGCGCGCACTGCTCCCCACTGGAACCCGTCCGGCAGCGGGGACGCCCTCAACACTGCATCGTCGTTCATTCTTTTACTTTACCAAGCCTTGCGCTTCCTCGATTGCGAAGCAATCGAGGAAGCGCAATCAAAAAAAGAACGCATTTTTCGGCACGGCTAAAGCCGTGCCCTTCCGTATGTGGTTATCTTCGGCCTTCTTCGACTTTGCTAAGGACAGACCCTGTAGCCGTTCCCTTCCCGTTACCTGGAGAAACCACGCTCGCGGAGCGCAACCAAATGGCGTATCTTGGGTCTAATTCAGCAGGAGTTCACAGGGGCCACTCCGAAGAGGCTAACGGAGCTGACCGGATCTCCCAGCGGCTGCAGTCCGCGCAACCCGCCGTTTGAAAGCTGCATCGGGCAAGCGAAGGACCGGCAGAACGAGGAAATAACCATGAAAATCACGCGAGTTTTGATGAGCGCGATGCTTGCGGTGGCGCTCGCTGGAGCCTTACTACTCACACCGGCTGCAGCCAACGCGCGGGTATTTGTATCGGTCGGCTTCGCTCCTCCGGTGATTCCGGTCTACGCCCAACCCATCGCGCCCGGCTACGGATATATATGGACTCCCGGCTACTGGGCCTACGGCGACGACGGCTACTACTGGGTGGACGGCGAGTGGGTATACCCGCCCTACATGGGCGCGCTATGGACTCCCGGATACTGGGGCTGGTACGGCGGAGCCTACCTCTGGTACCCCGGATATTGGGGACGCCGGGTGGGCTACTACGGCGGCATTAACTACGGCTTCGGCTACTTCGGCGTTGGATATTGGGGTGGCTACTGGCGTGGCGGACGCTTCTTCTATAACGGCGCGTACAACCACCTGGGCTTCCACGACGGCACGGTATACAACCATCCGGTTGCAGGGTTCGATGGCCGACCCGGAGGCGCAGCGTTCGCGCGGAGCAACGTTGCAGGATTGAATCGCGGAACAGTCGCGGAGAACCGTGGAGCAGGCATTAACGGCAAGAGCATCGCCAACCGCAGCACCTCGACTGCACCTCGCTCCACCTTTAACGGTGGCGCGCGCGGCTACTCCAGCGCACCAACCGCGCGCAGTTACTCTAGCGAGGGTGCACGCAGTTACTCAAGCGGCGGAGGTGCACGCAGCTTCTCCGGCGGAGGTGCAAGGTCCTTCTCCGGCGGAGCTCGCGCCAGCGGCGGCGGACATGGTGGTGGCGGACGCCGGTAAGCTACAGAACCGACCGAGGTGAATCAACGAAGGGCTGAGGCAAACAATCCTCGGCCCTTGTTTTTTTGATGATCCAAGGCTTGCAGCAATCGAGCATTTTCACAGTACCTGCGGTGTCGGAAAGTTCGTGCAGTGTGGTTATCTTTCCACCCCAGTGATGAAGATCTGTCGCTGGGGACCCCGGTTGAGAGAACACCTCGCAGTCTTCTCTCGCCCCACTCTACACCTACTGTGAAAATGCTCTCGCCAGTGACGAACAGACTGCCCCTTCAGGCTTTGAGCGCAAGCTGCACCACCATCGACGCGATCTGCCGAGCCGCGTCTGGCCGGGCCAACGTTCGGGCCTGTTCACCCATTGTGCGCAGCTCCGCCGGGTCTGCAAGCAGCGCCACAAGCTCATTCAGCAGGCGCTCGGGACCGGCCAACTCCGCCTCGGTCAACATGTGAGCCGCGCCGGCGTTGCGGAAGACCTCCGCATTGCGGCGTTGGTGGTCGTCTGCGGCAAGGGCAAAGGGCACCAGAAGCGAGGCCCTGCCCGCCGCGCCAAGCTCCGCCATGGTGCTGGCGCCGCTGCGGCATAGGAGCAGGTCTGCGTCAGCAAACTCGCGCGGCATCTGGTCCAGATAAGGCTGCACGCGGACTCGATGCTGACCAGCCAGACTTACGCGATCATAGGCCTTGGTCGTCGACTGCGCGTGGCGCGCACCCGCCTGGTGCACAATCTCAAGATTTACAAATTGTTCGAACAGACGCTGCGCAATCTTCGGCATTGCCTCGTTCAGGACGCGTGCGCCCTGGCTGCCGCCGAAGACGAGAAGACGCGGCGGCGCGGAGGCGGATTTCGGCTCGATGGCGAAGAACTCCGCCCGCACGGGAATGCCGGTGACACGTGCATTGCGGAAGTAACGCTGCGTCTGCGCGAAGTTCACCGCAGCCGCGCTGACCCATCGTCCGACCAAGCGGTTGGCCAGGCCGGGAACGGCGTTGGGCTCAAAGGCAAGCGTAGGAATGCGCAGGAGAAGCGCCGCGAGCATTGCGGGGCCGCTGGCGTAGCCTCCTACGCCGACGACAACCTGCGGGCGAAACTCGCGCAGCAGGCGCAGGCACTCCATCACCCCCAGCGGAAGATCAATGACGGTGTGCAGACGCGTGGCCAGGCTAACACTCTTCCACTGGCCGGAGCGCACCAGATCCAGGGGAAAGCCTGCCTCGGGGACCAGGCGCGTCTCCAGCCCGCGCGCCGTGCCTACGAAACGCACCTCGGCGTTGTGCGCGTCGCGCAGCTCGCGCGCAATGGCCAGCGCGGGAACCACATGGCCTCCGGTGCCTCCACCTGCAATCAAAACGCGCAGCGATGTTTCGCTGGCTTGCTGACTCGCCGACTCGCCGACTCGCTCCATCAATCGATCTCACGCGTAATGTTCAACAGCACACCCATTCCGGCCAGGGTAAAGAAGAGCGATGTGCCGCCGAAGGAGATGAACGGCAGCGTAATCCCCTTGGTGGGCACCAGCGCAATGGCGACGCTGATGTTGAAGAAGGCCTGGATGAGCACGGTGCTGGTAAGTCCAAAGGCCAGAAAGCGGGCAAAGGGATCGGTGGACAGAAACGCGGCGCGCAGCCCGCGATAGCCCAGGAAGCAGAAGAGCGCCAGCAAAGCCAGCGCGCCAAGCAGGCCCAGCTCTTCGGAGATGTTGGAGAAGATAAAGTCGGTCCAGGCCTCGGGCAGGAAGTAGAGCTTCTGCCGCCCTTCCATCAGGCCCAGCCCGCTGAGACCACCCGTGCCGACCGCGATGAGCGACTGTGTGATGTGGAAGCCCTTGCCCAGCGGGTCCAGTTCGGGATGGAAGAATATCTCCATGCGCGCGCGGCGGAAGGGAACCATCCAAAGCATGTAGTAGAGCACCGGCGACGAGGCGAGCAGGCTGACGCCGATCCATTTGACCTGCATTCCAGCGAGATAGAGCATGGCCATAGTGACGGCGGCGCAGACCAGCGCAGTGCCGAGGTCCGGCTCCTCGAGGATGAGGCCGATAAAGACCAGCGGAGGCAGGGCTGCGCGCAGGATTGTGCCCTTCCAGTCGTCCATGGTATGAATGCGGGTCTGCAGGAAGTACGCGAGGAAGAGCACCAGCACGGGCTTGGCCAGCTCCGAGGGCTGGAAGGTGAAGAAGCTGCCCAACCTGAACCAGCGGTGGGTGTGGTTCAGCGCAGGCATCACGAAGACGCCCACCAGAAGCATGGTGGTAAGGGCGACCGCAGAACCAACAAAGGGATAGCTGTTATAGCGCCGGTAGTCCACGCGCATCAGAGCAAAGAGCGCAACCATCCCGAAGAGCGCGTACATTCCCTGCTTGGCAACGTACTTATACGGCGAACCCGATTCCGCCTGCGACATCACTGCCGAGGCCGAGAAGACCATCACCAGCCCAAAGAGCACCAGCAGCAGCACGGTGCCGAAGAGCCATTTGTCGACGCCAACGCGCTTTGCCATTCGCCCCGCTTCCCTGCTCTCTGATTAAACCGAAGCGTCCGCCAGCCCTTTAACCAGCTCCTTGAATACGCGGCCGCGATGCTCGTAACTGGTGAACTGGTCGAAGCTCGAGCAGGCCGGCGCGAGCAGTACGATATCGCCGGCAACCGCAAGCTGCGCGGCCTGGCGCACGGCAGCGTCGAGGGTGCCCGCTGAGACTATCTTGACGACTCCCGCCAGATGGCGCTCGATCTTCTCCGCCGCCGAACCAATTGTGTAAACAGTTTTGACGCGGGCGCGGATGAGGTCGGCCAGCTCTGTGTAGTTGGAGTTCTTGTCCTTGCCGCCGAGAATCAGGTGAACGCCGCCGGCGAAGGCCTCCAGGGCCTTCTTGGTGGCGTCCACGTTGGTCGCCTTGGAGTCGTTGAAGAATGTTACGCCACGCACGGTGGCGACAAACTCCAGGCGATGCTCGACAGCCTTGAAGCCGGCAACAGAGGCGCGGATCGATTTGGCCGAGACTCCGCCCAGCCGGGCCGCGCAGACCGCCGCGAGGACATTCTCCACGTTGTGCGCGCCCTTGAGCGGGATATCCGACAATGGCATCACCGGTTCCGGCTTGGCGCCCTCGCGTGGAAGGAAGACCACGCTCTCGCCATGCGCGAAGGCACCCTGCTTGATTGCGCGCCGCCCACTGAACCAGAAGACTTGGGCCTTGGTGCGCGCGGCAAGCATCTGGGTTGGCTTGTCCTCGGCGTTGAGAACGAAAAAGTCCTCTGGCGTCTGTTGCCCCGTGATCCGCGCCTTCATAGCGGTGTAGTTCTCGAAGGTGCCATGGCGGTCGAGGTGGTCCTGCGTAATGTTCAGCACCACGGCGATGTGCGGGCGGAACTCCACCACCGTTTCCAACTGGAAGCTGGAGACCTCGAGCACGCTGATCGTCTGAGGAGTGCTCTGCGCGATGAGGTCGATGACCGGTGTGCCGATATTGCCGCCGACCAGCGTTGGGCCGCCCGTGTCGGCGAAGATTTTTCCCAGCAGGGCGGTGGTGGTGGTCTTGCCGTTGGAGCCGGTGATGGCTACGATCTGGCCTTGCAGAAAGCGGCTGGCCAGCTCTAGCTCGCCGATGATGGGTAGGCCGAAGGCGCGTACCTGCTTCAGCTCCGGCGTGTCGAATGGAACGCCGGGCGAGACGACGATGAGGTCCTGGCGGCGGAAGGTGAGCAGGCCGTGGCCGCCGGTCTCGACCATGACGCCGGCGTCGAGCAACGCTGGGATCTCACCGGCCAGCGCCTCCGCGCTGCGCACATCGGAGACGGTGACCCGCGCGCCGCGGTCGCGCAGAAAGAGCGCCGCGGACTTCCCGGACTTACCCAGGCCAACCACCAGCACGCGCTTATTCTTCAGTTCCATCGAATAACACCTTCGCCCGATAACCAGATGAACGATACAAACGCTGCTAACCATGCTATCGCCACCAGAACCCACCATCGCGATCCACGATAGCCGGAGTGAAAGAAAAATGGTATGGTCGGCGACTGTAGGAAGAGGGCTACAACCTTAACTCGCACACTTGCATGTGGCATCAGAAAGATCATGGCCGCTATTCCAAGCAACACTAACGATAGAAACCCGATGCGATTTCCCGATCTAATCAAGGCCTGATTATTAATTGTCATCGTAGCTTTAGTGTAGTCAAAGCAAAGAGGGCAAAGACGAGGGCCATGATCCAAAAGCGGACGATGACCTTGGACTCGCTCCAGCCGAGCAGCTCGAAGTGGTGGTGCAGCGGGGCCATCTTGAAGATGCGCTTGCCGCTGCGCAACTTATAGCTGCCCACCTGCAGGATCACGCTGGCGGCTTCCAGAATGAAGACGCCCCCGATGAAGGGCAGCAGCAGCTCCTGCTTGATGATGACGGCGACCGAGCCGATGGCGCCGCCCAGGGCGAGCGAGCCGACATCGCCCATGAAGATCTCGGCGGGGTGGGCGTTGTACCAGAGGAAGCCGATGCTGGCGCCCACCATGGCCCCGCAGAAGACGGTGAGCTCGCTGACCAGCGGCATGCGCTGCAGCTCGAGATAGTCGGCGAAGACGACATGGCCGGAGACGTAGGTGAGAACGGCCAGTGCGCCCGCGGCGATGATGGTGCATCCGATGGCCAGGCCGTCGAGGCCATCCGTGAGGTTGACGGCGTTGCTGGTGAGGGTAATGACCAGCATGACGAAGATGACAAAGGGGAGATACGCCAGCCAGTGCGCGTGAGGGATGTGGCCCATCCACTGCCAGACCAGGTCTGGCCGGAAGTTCTTAGCGAAGGGAACCATGAGACGCGTGGAGTAGCTTCCCCGCACGTCCAGGCGAACCAGGGTGGCAGCCACCGCGGCGCTGGCCGCGAACTGTAGGCCAATCTTCTGCCAGAAGGTGAGGCCCTTGCTCTGCTTGCGCACGACCTTGAGGTAGTCGTCGGCAAAACCGATGGCGCCGAAGGCCAGCGTGGAGAGCATCACCACCCAGACATAAGGGTTGGAGAGATCGGCCCAGAGCAGCGTGGGAACGAGGATCGAGATGCAGATGAGCACGCCGCCCATGGTGGGTGTGCCACCCTTTTTGAGGTGGGTGCGGGGGCCGTCGTCTCGCACGTACTGGCCGATCTGGAACTCGCGCAAGCGGTCGATGACGTAGGGCCCAATCAGCATGCCGATCAGCAGCGCTGTCAGGCTGGCAAAGACCGTGCGAAAGGTCAGATACCGGAATATCCGGAAGACCCTGAAGTACGGAAACAGCTTCTGGTAGAGCAGCCAATAGAGCAATCCGCGCCCGCCTTTACATGCGGAACCAGAGTAACAGTGCCCTAGCAAAGAGTATTCAATGTGGATTTTTCTTGATGAAAAATCCACTCGAAGGGCTTGCCCTCGGGAGTCACCTACTCTGGTTCCGCTATACGAACGCAGGCCATCCCGGCCATGCGCTCTGCACACATGGCTATGTTAACAGGCTTGCGGAGAACCCGGTTAATTACGGCGTGGTGGAATCCGGCGCGGCACGGCTCATCAGGATGCGCACATCGGTGGACTTGTTGATGGAGAAGGCGGGCGGCGAGTTGGGCGCGGTGATGGCGAAGAAGTCCGCGCGATGCACGTCGTCCAGATAGATGGCGGGGCGGGCGTCGGGCGCGACGGGCGCGATCTCGACGTGGCTCATCTCCAACCGGTTGACGTGGCGGAAGTAGAAGCCGTAGGTGGGAAGGGTACCCAGCATTCCCGGCTCGGGGTATCTGTCTATGTTCTCGGGAACATCGATCTTGGCCTGATCGGAAGTGCCTCCGCCGGCGCACTGAATGTAGACATCGGAGATTTTGAGGTCTTCGACGGGGTATCCGGGGATGCCGGTGATGTTGGAACCGTACCTGGACACGGTGTTGAAGCAGTTAATGTTGTTGATCAGCACCCGCTTCAGCGAACCCGCCACGGTGTTCGGATCGCCCGAGGCCTTGGCCTTAGGTCCGCGCAGGCGGGCGCCAAGACGCAGGTAGATGGGGCAACTGATGATGTCGCGCATGGTGATGTTGCTGACCGTGATGTCTTGCAGCAGCGCTCCGTCGACGGTCTCCATCGCCAGTCCCTGGC
>Ga0326727_10007936_pt1 | contig 27467 bp, 21 predicted proteins | sample MB2enrmetagenome_FD_207643 | JGI IMG/M metagenome (GOLD analysis project Ga0326727, IMG submission 207643) | Lab enriched peat soil microbial communities from McLean, Ithaca, NY, United States - MB29MY | ecosystem: Environmental > Terrestrial > Soil > Wetlands > Peat | place: USA: New York...
GCGGGATTCCAGGATCCGGCCCTGGGCTGGGTCGGTGTGCGCGCGGATGTGGGCGCCGGTGGGGTCCATGCCGCTCTGGTGCCCGGCTCGGCGGACGCGGCCCAGGCGCTTGGCGGGCATCTGGCGGGGTTGAACTCCTATCTGGCTGAGCAGCACACGCCGGTCGAGACGCTCACGCTGGCCGCGCCTGAGGGCAGATGGGCCGGGCCGGCTGGGAATCAGGGCACGAGCCAGGGGATGGATCAGGGTTCGAACCAGGGAGCGGGACAGAATGCGGGGCAGGGCGGCTTTTCAGAACCGCAATCCAATCCCCCGTTGACTGCGCCGAATCTCACCGCGACAGCCATTCCAGAGGTCTCCGCTCAGACAGGAAGCCTGGATGCGGACGTTCCGGCTGCAAGGCCGGGGGGGGAACACATCTCGGTCATCGCCTGAGATCCACGAGGCAGAACGGGCAAGGCGGCAGGGCAGGGAAGACTTCGGGATCGGAAGAGACGGCAAGCAGGGGCGTGTAGGTCATAGAAACGCCGGGAAGCGCAAGAATCCGGCAGAAGGAAGGCAGGAACGATGGCGGCAATGGCAGGCATCCTGAATCACCAGTTGACGGCGGGGCAAGCATTGACCGGCGCCGGCGCAACCCCAATGGCGAGCGCAACGACCGGTTCAAGCAGCACAGACGACCCAAGCAGCTCTTCGGCCACCATCTCGGCCAACGACTTTCTGACGCTGCTCGTAACCGAAATGCAGAACCAGGACCCGACCGCGGACACCGATCCCAACGAGTACATCAACCAGCTCGTCAATGTAAACAGTCTGGAGCAACTCATCGACATCAATCAGACGCTGACTTCGAGCCTCGGAACCTCGGCCGCCGGTTCAGCCAGCGGCACTCCCTCCGGACAGGTCGCTTCGTCATCGTCCAGTCTGACCGGAGGAAGTGCAGGCGCCCGGGTTCATGCGGCGGCACAAAACGCAACTGCGCCGGCAGCGGCCCGGTCCGCCGCATCCGCCGCCACGACAGGCAACTTAAGCACCCAAGGGATCGGGACGCTGCACGCTCCCGGCAATCTCAGCATTCCCGCGGCCATTCCTGCGGCCAATCGCGTGGCTCATGCCCTGAATGGAACGCCCCGCGCGCAGTCGATTGCGGGCGGGCTCTCCGCAGCCCATTGAACAGCCGGCCGCCAAGGCCCGCGCCAACTTCAGTTGACACCCAGAGGAGATGCACCATGGCAAGTTTCTACATTCCGCTTTCTGGCCTCAACGCCGATTCCACGGCGCTGAACACCATTGCGAACAACCTTTCCAACATGAACACCACGGCCTTCAAGGCCCAGGCCACCAACTTCTCCGACCTTTTCTACCAGCAGGTCGGAACGAGCGGCTCGGGCGACGCGATCCAGGTGGGCGGGGGCACCAAGGTAGCGGCCAACGAAACGAACTTCACCCAGGGATCCATCGACTCCACCGCCGTCGACACAGACGCGGCGGTGAACGGCAATGGCTTCTTTGTTGTGAACGACGGAGGCAGCAACGTCTTCACCCGCGCCGGCGACTTCTCGCTGGCCTCGAACGGGAACCTCATCACCTCGGACGGTCTGAACGTGATGGGTTATCCAGCCGTCAAGGGCGTGGTCAACGCCAATGCGGCGTTGACGGCGGTCAACATCCCGGAGAACCAGGTCGAGCCGCCCAGTGCGACAACCACCTTCGGGATGACCGCTACTCTCGATTCGGCAACCTTGGTGGGCGGCAGCGTTCCCGGCCAGGTGCAGGTCTACGACTCGCTGGGCAACAGCTACGAGGCTACCGTCACCTACACCAAGACGGGAACCAATGCCTGGTCCTATGGCATCTCGCTCCCGGACAATCTGCAAGCCTCGCCGCCGACGGCCGCCGTAGTCACGACCGCGGTGACGCCGACTTCGAAGGCTGTCGGATTGAACACCCTCTACACCTACGACTTTGGTTCGAGTGAAGGCGCGCTGGCCACGGTCGATAAGGCGTCCACACTGACGATTGGAGGAGTGGCCGTGGCAATTCCTGCCGCGGGCGAGCTGGTAAGCGCTTTGAATGGGCAGATCAACGGTCTCGGCGTGGCGGGCGTGTCGTCGACCTTGAACAATGGTGTGTTGACGGTCACGGCACTTACAGCTACCGCCGTGGTCAGCGCCGTGAGTCAGGATATGGCCGGGTCAACCATCAATTACAGCTTCGGATCGAGCGGCGCCACGACGGCCACGGTCGACCCGGCAACAAACCTGACGCTCACCGGGCTGACAACCGGCGGCAACACGGCAACGACTGCCGCGCCGCCGATCGCGGCAGGGGAGTCGGTGGGCGCCTATCAGATCGCCTTGCAGGCCGCGGTAACCGCTGCCGGCATCACCGGCGTGACCGTATCCAACGTTGGCGGCACGTTGACCATCACCGGCGCCAACATGACGACCTCCGGCAGCGTGATCCAGGACCCGGTGGCATCGGCCAACGCCGCGGGGACGCTGACCTTCGATTCCAACGGAAATCTGGCCAGCCCGGCGACCAATGTGAACGGAATCACCTTCGCCGGACTCGCCGACGGAGCATCGACGTTGAACATGACCTGGGATCTCCTCGGCCCCAGCGGCGCCCCAACCATCAGCCAGGTCGATGCGGCTTCCTCGGTTTCGGCAACCACTCAAAACGGCTACGCGAGCGGCAACTATCAGAGCTTCACTGTCGGTTCCGATGGTACTGTCACGGCCACCTACTCCAACGGGCAGACGCAGATAGTGGGTCAACTGGCGCTCGCCAATATGGCCAATCTCCAGGGGTTGCACGATCTTGGCAACACCGAATATGCGACCACCCTGGCCAGCGGCACGGCCTCGATCGGCGTCTCGGGGACCAACGGCCTGGGCACGCTGACGGGCGGCGCAGTCGAGGAGTCCAACGTAAACATCTCCACCGAATTCTCCGATCTGATCATTGCCCAACGGGCCTTCGAAGCCAACGCCAAGGCGGTCACCACCTTCGACACCCTGACCCAGGAAACCATCAACATGATCCACTAAGCCAGATAGGGGCGGTCTTCGGGCCGCCCCGTTTTGCCGGGCGCCCCATGCCTTCCGCGTTCGCTGCGGGCAGGGTGGGAGCCAACGATACTCTCTGCGCGGCTACCTGGGGCGCACTTCGATGAATAGCCCTTTGCCTTCGGCGAGCGCTGTTCCCCTGGCGTTCAAGATTCTCGCCGCGATCCAGTGCTTGCGGCCTTCACTGCGTACGATCCGGCCTTCCATGCGCAGGGGCGCGCCGGAGGGAACGGGACGCAGGTAATCGATCTCCATCCGGCCCGTCATCGTTGTCAATCCGCGGGCGCGGACGGCCTTGCTCATGGCCTCATCGAGCAGTGTGGCGATGATGCCGCCGTGCAGGCAGCCGGGATGGCCATCGAAGCGATCGGGGACCCTCGTCAGGCAAACAGCCGCGCCGTCTTCGGCGAGCAGAAACTCCAGTTGCAACCCGGTTGGGTTAGCCGGACCGCAGCCGAAGCACCGGTTCCCGGCCGCGCGGGCCATTGGCTTGAGATTCTCGATCGTTTCCGTCATTGCTTCTCCGCAATGGCATGAGCATATCGAAGCCATCATGCTTCATGGAAACTTGACGATTTCTACCGCCTCCAAGGAGACTTTCTCCGCCCGCTGGCATCGAACAAGCTGGAGGTTTTCCACACCATGATGGACCGGCGAACTGCAATCAAGCACCTTGGCGGCGCGGCAAGCGCGCTGCTGTTGACCGAAACCCTGCGTGCCGAGGGATTCCCCACCGGCCAAACCGCAGCCGCAACCCCGCCTCCGCCGCCAACCGGGCCCTTTACCCTGCCGCCTCTGCCCTACGCCTATGACGCGCTGGAGCCCAGCTTCGACACCGCCACCATGCACCTGCACCACGACAAGCACCACCAGACATACGTGAACAACCTGAACATCGCCGTGGCTGCGCATCCCGAGCTGGCAGGAAAGACCGTGGACGAGCTGGTGGCAAACCTCAGCGCCTGGCCCGAATCGGTCCGCACCGCCGTTCGCAACCAGGGCGGAGGGCACGCCAACCACTCCTTCTGGTGGCCCACGCTGGGCAAAGGCGGCGCGGCGCCCACTGGCGAACTGGCAAAGGCCATCGACGCCAAGTTCAGCTCGGTGGCTGCCTTTGAGGACAAGCTGACCGCGGCTGCTTTGGGCGTTTTCGGCAGCGGCTGGGCCTGGCTGGTGAAGCTGCCGGACGGCACCCTGGCGATTGAGACCACTCCCAACCAGGACAGCCCGTTGACCCTGGGCCACAAGCCGGTGCTGGCCGTGGACGTGTGGGAGCACGCCTATTATTTGAAGTACCAGAACCGGCGCGCCGATTACGTGAAAGCGTTTTTCCAGGTGCTGAACTGGGATTACGTGAGCGGTGAGTTTGCCCGGAAGGCATAGAGAAAACGGAGGCTAAGTGGTCTGGGGAACAACCGGCAAGGCGGCGATTTGCGCCATGGTTGCGGCCAGCCTGAGCATTGGCCTGATTGCCTGCCGATCGGCGCCGCAGCTCACTCCGCGGGAGGCGGAAGGGAAGCATCTCTACCAGGTGCGCTGCGCCCACTGCCACGAGGACAACGACCTGGCCCTCAAGAAGGTTCCGCCGGACTTGCACGGCGTCTTTGCGCGGAAGACGCTGCCCAGCGGCGCAGCCGCCACCGACGAGGACGTGCGGCAGAATGTGCTGGCAGGGAAGGGAACGATGCCCGCATTCGCCGGCCGCTTCACCGAGGAGCAGATGGCCGCCTTGCTGGCCTATCTGCACACGGGGCTGCGCTGATCCATACGACTCTGCTGGATTTTATGGGCCTTTAGAGTCCAAGTGACCGTTTTTCATCTTCCTTTGATGACTATCGTGCGCTCTGCTGGTTACTTTTGTCTCCGCAGCCGGAGATGCCTTGCGCCCATGCCTCTAGCTCGACTCGAACGGCGAGTGGATGCAATCGGCATTCATGGACTAGAGAACAAGAAAGAACCGCGAGTTCAGAGCCTGTCCAAAGCTGGGGCGGAGCGCGTCATCCGGAAGGCATGAGAAAGGGGAGAAGTCATGACCGTCCAGTGGGGAAGATGCACCAATTTCAAGACATGCAAGGATGCCAAACAGAGGCAGCCAATTCCAATTCCCGTAGGATCCGCGTTTGTTTGTCCCGAGTGTGGAGGCGCGCTACAGCATGAGGGCGCCGATGTTCCCAACGAGGTTCCTGCCGCAGCTTCCGCCGCGGTTCCTGTCGCGACTCCTGCCACGGCTCCAGTGGCGCGAGCCAAGAGGCCGTCGGCGGCTCTCGTGGTTGCGGTAGCGGCTCTCATCGTTGCTGTCGCGGTTCCGCTGGTTCTTCTTACCACGGGGTTCGCGGGCATATCGACTTGGGGGAAGCTGCACAGCGCGGCGGCCCCGGAGCCGAACAGCGCGCAGAACATTATCCTTCGCATGGCCGGCTCGAACACCATTGGGGACGCGCTTGTGCCTGCGCTGGCTGAGGACTTTCTCAAAGCTCAGGGCGCGACCAATGTCCGGATTGTTCCGGGCGCAAATCCGCAGGAGAAGATCGTTCAGGGCGTTTTGCCCGGCGATGGATTTCCTTCCGCGATCGAGATTGCGGCGCATGGATCGGCGACAGCGTTTACCGCACTGGCCGAGAAGAGCTGCGATATCGGCATGGCTTCGCGCAGAATCAAGCCCGACGAAGCGGCTAAGCTGATGCCGATGGGCGATATGACTTCACCTGGAAACGAGCACATCCTGGGGCTCGACGGCATCGCCGTGATCGTCAATGCCTCCAATCCGCTCAGCGAGCTGACCAAAGACGAGATCAAGCGCATCTTCACGGGAGGCGTCGGCGATTGGTCGCAGGTCGGAGCCGGTCACGGAGCGATAACCATCTACGCGAGAGACGACAAGTCGGGAACCTTCGACTCGTTCAAGAGCATGGTGCTGGCTGGAATGCCGCTGGCAGGATCGGCGCGCAGGTTCGAGGACAGCAACGCGCTTTCCGACGCTGTGACCGGCGATCCCAACGGTATCGGTTTCATCGGGCTTCCGTTCGTTCATAACGCAAAGGCCGTCGCGGTTTCGGAGAAGGGAGCTGGCGCGCTGAAACCAACCCGGCTGACCGTCGCAACGGAAGACTATGCTCTTTCCAGGCGGCTCTATCTTTACACCCCCGCAACCGCGCGGAACAAGTTCACGCGTATGTTTGTCGAGTTTGCTCTCTCCAAGCAAGGTCAGGACGTGGTTGCAGCCAACGGATTCGTCGCCCAGAACGTCGAATTGGAGTCGCCGGCTGTGGCTGAGGAGGCCCCGGATGAGTACAAGCAGTTGATTCGAAACGCGGAGCGGCTCTCTCTCGACTTCCGGTTTCAGGCCGGAAAGGCGGAGCAGGACAACAAGGCTCTGGCTGACTTGGACCGGGTCGTTTCTCTGATTGCGGACCGGGGAAGCGCGGGAGGCAGGATTCTGCTCTTCGGGTTTGCTGACAGCACCGGCGCTCCCGAGGTGAATCAGGCGCTGTCGTTGAACCGGGCCCGGTTGATCGCGGACCAGCTCATCCAGCGGGGCATAAAGCCGGCGGTTGTGCGCGGGTTTGGTTCCGAGCTGCCTGTGGCCTCGAACGACACCGACGAAGGCCGGGAGAAGAACCGGCGAGTCGAGATCTGGATGAAGCGGATATCGATCGCGGCGGCGACTCCGGCTGAGGCGGGACAATCGCAGGAGTGAGACGCGCCAGGAATACAACGAGCTGAAGCGGCTTCCCAGGGCGATCGTTGAAGGGAGAATGGAGTGAGTCGGAGGATTCACTCCATTTTCTGTGTTCGGGCGGGCAGATGCAGATTGTTTTGCCGATCCGTCGAAGGCAGGAACCGCCTCCGGCTGCCGGGAAGCCTTGTCTCGCCCGCCGACTAAACAGCGGGGCGGATGCCCTGCCGAAAAAGGGCGCGAAGCGATTGAGTTTGCAGCGATCGCGCTATACTCAAAACTGCCATGGCAACCGAGAAAACCTTCTATCTTGAGACCTTCGGCTGCCAGATGAATGCCCATGACTCGGAAAAGGTGATTGGCACACTCCGGCGGCAAGGGTACAGGCAGGTGGAATCGGAAGCGGACGCCGGCCTGATCCTCTATAACACCTGCTCGATCCGCGACAAAGCGGAGCAGAAGGTCTTTTATCGCCTGAACGACTGGAAGAAGCTGCACAAGGCCGGGAAGCGTTTTGGCGTACTGGGCTGCGTGGCCCAGCAGGAGGGCGAGAAGATCTTCGAGCGGGCGCCGTACGTCTCGCTGGTCTCGGGATCGGCCTCTTACCGCAAGCTGCCCGAGATGCTGACCAGGCTTGAAGCCGGCGAGACCCGCATCACCGGCCTCGACGACCGCCAGACCGATCAGACCTTCGAGACGGAGTTCACCGCCCGCCAGAGCCCCTATCGCGGCTACATCACCATCATCGAGGGCTGCGACAAATTCTGCTCTTACTGCGTGGTGCCGTACACGCGCGGGAGGGAGCGCAGCCGCGGCTCGTCGTCGGTGCTGGACGAGGCGCGGCGGATCGCGGACCTGGGCTACACGGAGATTCAACTGCTGGGCCAGAATGTGAACAGCTACCGCGACCCGGAAGGGAAGCGCAGCTTCGCGGAGTTGCTGGCCGCCGTCGGCCAGGTAGGCGGAATCCGGCGTGTGCGCTTCACCACCAGCCACCCGCGCGACTTTACCCGCGATATTGTCGAGGCCATCGACGCCCATCCGGCGCTCTGCGACCATGTGCACCTGCCGGTCCAGTCGGGCTCGGCGCGGATCCTCACGCGGATGGCGCGGGAGTATACGCCGGAGTCGTACCTGGAGCGGATCGCCTGGATCAAGGCCGCGCGCCGGCCCATCTCGATTTCGACGGACATCATCGTGGGCTTTCCCGGCGAGACGGCGGACGACCTTATCCGAACCATGGACCTTCTGGCCGAGGTTCAGTTCGATTGCGTCTTCGGTTTCAAGTACTCGGCCCGGCCGAACACGCCGGCTCTGACCATGATCGATTCCATTCCTGAAGCGGAAAAGGCGACCCGGCTTCAAGTGCTGCTTGACCGCCAGCGCGAGATTCAGAGGATCAATTATGCCAAGCATTTGGGGCAGGTCATCGAGGTGATGGTTGAAGGGCAGAATCCGGCGCGCGGGCAAGTTATCGGACGCAGCAGCCAGAACAAGCCGGTGAATTTCACCTGTGCGCAGCCCATCGCGCCGGCTCCGGGCAGTTACCTGAGAGTGAAGATCACCGCTACGCACCCCAACAGTTTGGCAGGCGAAGCCGTCTAAGATAGAAGCGCGCCGGGAAGAAGGGAAGCCATGGATATCGAGGTGAGAATACGCGGGCTGATGATGGACCCGGCCACCAATATGCCGATCGTGGTGCTCAAGGACGTTGCTTCGGAGACGGTGATGCCGATCTGGGTGGGCATCTTCGAGGCCAACGCGATCGCCATTGAGATCGAGAAGGTTTCAGCACCGCGCCCCATGACCCACGACCTGACCAGAAATCTCATTCGGCACTTGAACGCTCAGTTGGAACGTGTTGTGATTACAGAGCTTAAGGACGATACTTTCCTCGCCGTTCTGGTCCTCAATCAGGGCGGCGAGCCGCTGGCGGTTGACGCCCGGCCCTCGGATGCCATCGCGCTGGCCCTGCGCGCGGATTGCCCAATTTACGTCGCAGAGCACGTGATGCAAACCGCCAAGCTGAACACCTCCGGCCCGCCCGAGGGCCCCACGGCCGAGCAGTTGCGCGGCTGGCTCGAAGGGCTGAACGATGAGGACTTGGGGCGCTACAAGATGTGATCCAGCCAGAGATTCCAGAACTGGGCTGCGGCCGCTGCGAGCGCGGGCGCGTGTTCGCGAGCGGCGGCGCGCAGGCTCTCCACCGTGATTCCGGCATGGTGGAGTTCACAGGCATGGCCTACGTACCAGCTTTCCAGATCGGCGGCGATGACTTCCGGGTGAAACTGCAATCCCAGCGCGAAATCGCCGATTGCAAATGCCTGATTCGAGTAGGCCTCCGTCTTGGCCAGATGGAGCGCGCCGGCCGGCAGGTCGAACGTGTCCCCATGCCAATGGAAGACGGATAGTCCAGGGCTGAGCAGGGAAGCAAACCACGGCGCCAGCGCTGCATCGGGAGCAGGCTGGAGCGGCGCCCAGCCGATCTCCTTGCCATTCTCGCCAGGGAAGACCCTTGCGCCCAGCGCCGCCGCCATCAGTTGCGCGCCCAGGCAAATGCCCAAGGTCGGCCTGCGGGCCGCCAGCCGTTGCCGGATGCTGGCGATCTCGCCGGTCAGAAACGGGTACTCCCGCTGCTCGTAGACTCCGATAGGGCCGCCGAGCACCACGAGCAAATCGCAGGTTTCTGCTTGCGGCAAGGGAAAGCGCGTCGTGGCCGCGCAGGCGCTCTCGATGCAGAAGCCGCGCTCGCGGAGCGGGGAATCGAGCGTACCCAGATCCTCGAAGGCGATATGGCTCAGAACCAGGGCAGACTTGGGCGCGTGTACCATGATGAGATTCTAGATTGAAAGCCGCCGCGGCGTCAGTATACAGAATATCTGTTATCGGACATTGCCTATAGGACAGCTACGGCTCGCTAATTGCGAGTTTCGGCCAGCAACTCCTCGATTTCCGCCTTCTCGGTCGCTGACACCGGCAGCAGCGGCGCGCGGGCGCGGCCTCCGTAGTAGCCATTGAAGTCGCAGGCGTACTTCACTCCGCTGATTCCTAGCTCGCCGACGATTCGCCGGCTGGGACCGGCGATGCGCCGTTGCTTCTCTTGCGCGAGTTTCAGATCGTGATCTTTCCAGGCGAGATAAACCTCCTGGCAGGCTTGCGGCGCGCAGGCGGCAAAGCCGAGAATCGCTCCGGCAGCGCCGGCCTCAAGAGCCTCGAGCAGGCCCGCGGTCGAGCCGGTCAGCACCTGAAAACCAACCTCCTTCGTCCGCGTCTTGATGGGCGCAACCGAAGGAGCCGCAAGCACGGGCGCGGTACTACCGGTGAGCGCTCCAGCGGAGACAAAGCTGCCGCCGGCTTCTGCTCCTTTATCAGCTTTGCGCGCCAACATGCGCGCCGTCACCGCTTCAAAGACGGGCGTGACGGTGACGGTGCGGCGGGGCGCGCTCCGGGTGGATGCAATCATGGCGCGCATGCGCTCGATGCTGCCGCTGGAGTCCTTGATGGCGATGATGTTGGGATGCTGGGCCAGCTCCGCAACCAGGTCGATGGGAATGTTGTAGGGCACGCAGCGAGGAATGTTGTAGAGCACCACCGGCAAGGGCGAGCGGTCGGCGACGCAGCGGAAGTAGTGCAGAACGGCTGCCGGAGACATCTGGCTGGCGTAATAGGTGGGGGTGCGTACCAGAACCGCATCGTAGCGGAAGCGCGCCGCCGCCTCGGCCAGTTCCACGGTTGCCTTCACGCTTTCGCGCCCGACTCCGGCAAGGAGCACCTTCTCCCGCGCAGCGGCCTCCGCTGCCACGTGCAAAACGTCGCGGGATTCGGCGTCGTTCAGCATCGGCGCTTCGCCGGTCGACCCTAAAACCAGCATTCCCGCCAGCAAGCTGCGCGAGTAGCGGGCCATGTTGGCCTCAAGTTTGCGGAAATAAACCCGCTCATCCGGATAAAACGGCGTGGGAACCGCGGCGAATATGCCCTCGATCAGCATGGTTCGATTGTAGAGCCTCAGCTGTGGGCCAAGATTGGCGCGCAGGCCGGCCGGGCCCCTGGCCTTCAGGCGCCCTTGTCCGCATGAAGTTGCTGCAGGGCGTAGACCGTTGTCTGGCGGCGCTGCATGGAGGCGATGCCCTCCACGGCGGCCTGCGCGGCGGCGATGGTGGTGATGGTGGGAATCCGCGCCAGCACGGCTGCCCGCCGAATGGCCTTCTCATCGAAGATCGTGTCCTGGCCGCGCGGGGTATTAACAATCATCTGAATGCGGTCGCCCTTGATCAGATCGACCACGTTCGGCCTTCCCTCGTGGACCTTGAAGACCCGTTCGACGCTGAGTCCGCCGCGCTCCAGGACATTGGCCGTACCCTCGGTGGCCACGATCTTGAAGCCGAGATGCACGTAGCGGCGAGCCAGCTCCATGGCCGCCGACTTGTCATGGTCGTTGACGCTGAAGAAAACCGTGCCACCGGTGGGCAACACCTGCCCCGCCGAGAGTTGCGCCTTGGCAAAGGCCTCGCCAAAGCCGGCCGCCACGCCCATCACCTCGCCGGTGGACTTCATCTCCGGCCCCAGCACCGTATCGACCCCGGCGAACTTCGACCAGGGAAAGACCGGCGACTTCACGTAGAAATGCGTGCCAGTTCCCAAGTCCTGGCCGCTGGCAAGCTGGGTTGGAAGCAACTCGCGCAGTTTGCGCCCGGTCATTAGCCGCGCGGCCACCTTGGCCAGCGGAATGCCGGTCGCCTTCGAGACGTAAGGCACGGTGCGCGAGGCGCGCGGGTTCACTTCGATCACATAAACGTGATCCTGGCCCTCGGCATCGCGCTGAATGGCAAACTGCAGGTTGACCAAGCCGACCACTTTGAGCGCCAAGGCCAGCTTGCGCGTGTAAGCGCGCAGCGTCTCCAGCGTCTCTTTGCGGATGCTCACGGCGGGCAGCACGCAGGACGAATCGCCGGAGTGGATGCCGGCCTCCTCGATGTGCTGCATGATGCCGGCGATGATCACGTCCTCGGAGTCGCAAAGCGCGTCCACATCCACCTCGACGGCGTTCTCCAGAAAGTGATCGACCAGCACCGGCCGCTCCTGGGAGTACTCGACCGCCTGGCGCATGTAAAGCGCCACGGCCGCGGCGTCGTAGGCAATCACCATGGCCCGGCCGCCGAGCACATAGCTGGGCCGCACCAGCACCGGATACTCGATCCGCCCGGCGACGGCCAGGGCCTCTTCCACGCTGGTAGCGGTTCCGCCCGCGGGTTGGGGAATCTCCAACTCATCGAGCAGCCTGCCGAAGCGCTTGCGATCCTCGGCCAGGTCAATGGACTCGGGAGACGTGCCGATGATGGGCACGCCGGCCGCTCTCAGCCGCTGGGCAAGATTGAGCGGAGTCTGCCCGCCGAACTGGACGATCATGCCCACCGGGTCGCCCGACTGCGACTCGTTGTTGTAGACCGCCAGCACATCCTCCAGGGTCAGCGGTTCAAAGTAGAGCCGGTCGCTGGTGTCGTAATCCGTGGAGACGGTCTCCGGGTTGCAGTTGACCATGATGGTCTCGTAGCCGTCTTCCTTGAGGGCAAAGGCCGCGTGGCAACAGCAATAGTCGAACTCAATGCCCTGACCGATGCGGTTCGGCCCCGAACCCAAAATGATGATCTTGTGGGTCGGAGTGGGCGGCGCCTCGCTCTCTTCGTCATAGGTGGAGTAGAGGTAGGGCGTCATCGATTCGAACTCGGCGGCGCAGGTATCCACCAGCTTGAAGACCGGCACGATTCCCTTCCCTTCGCGCAGTTCCCTCACCCGCTGTATGCCGGCGTGGCCTTCCAGGCTCCACTCCTTGGCGATGCGCTCGTCGCTGAGGCCGAGACGCTTGAGATGGCGTAACTCACCGGTCGAAATGGCCTCCGGCGCGGTCCCGGCAATCGCGTTTTGCGCCAGGGTGATCTCGCGGATCTGGTGCAGAAACCAGGGATCGATGCCGGTGAGCCGCGCCACTTCGCGCACGCTCAGGCCGCGCTCGAAGGCAAAGCGAATATAGCCGAGCCTCTCCGGCCGCGGCGTCACCAGCATTTGCGTCAGGCGGCGCGGCTCCAGCACTTCGGCGCCGGTCTTCTTGCCGGTTTCCAGAGCCCGCCAGGCCTTCATCAGGGCTTCCTTGAAGGTGCGGCCGATGGCCATCACCTCCCCGACCGACTTCATCTGCGGGCCCAGCGAATCGTCGGCGCCCGGAAACTTCTCAAACTGCCACTTGGGAATCTTGACCACCACGTAGTCGATGGTCGGCTCGAAGCAGGCCGGTGTTTTGCGGGTAATGTCGTTGGGAATCTCATCGAGCGTGTAGCCCACGGCCAGCTTGGCGGCGATCTTGGCGATGGGAAAGCCGGTGGCCTTGGACGCCAGCGCCGAGGAGCGCGAGACGCGCGGGTTCATCTCGATCATGATCATGCGGCCGTCGATGGGATTGATGGCAAACTGCACGTTGGAGCCGCCGGTCTCCACGCCGATCTCGCGCATCACTGCGATGGCGGCGTCGCGCATCTTCTGATACTCGCGGTCGGTGAGCGTCTGCGCCGGGGCGACGGTGATGGAGTCGCCGGTGTGCACGCCCATGGGGTCGAAGTTCTCAATCGAGCAGATGATGATGACGTTGTCCGCGAGGTCCCGCATCACCTCCAGCTCGAACTCCTTCCAGCCCAGCACGCTCTCCTCGATGAGGCACTCGTGAACCGGCGAAAGGTCCAGCCCGCGAGCCAGCGTCTCCATCAGCTCTTCGCGGTTGTAGGCGACGCCGCCGCCCGTGCCGCCAAGCGTGAAGCTGGGCCGGATGAGCACCGGAAAGCCCAGCTTGCCTGCAAAGTCCAGGCCGTCGCGCAAGTTGTTGACCAGAGCCGACTTGCAAACCTCCAGGCCGATGCGCAGCATGGCATCCTTGAAGAGCAGCCGGTCCTCGGCCTTCTTGATGGCTTCGAGTTTCGCGCCGATCAACTCCACGTTGTAGCGGTCCAGAATGCCCGCGTCGGCCAAATCGACGGCCAGGTTGAGCGCCGTCTGCCCGCCGACCGTGGGGAGCAACGCGAACTTGCCCGGCCTTCCCGCTACCGTTCCAGCCGAGCCTTGAAAGGGCACGACTTCAGTCGTGCCGCTCACCGCCCCCCCCAAGTCCTGGGGCTTTAGCCCCTGAAGGAGTGGTTGCCCACTGGCGAGCATCTCCGCCTCGATGCGGATAATCTCCTCGACGTACTCGCGGGTGAGCGGCTCGATATAAGTGCGGTCGGCGAGGTCGGGATCGGTCATGATGGTTGCCGGATTCGAGTTCACCAGCACCACCTCGTAGCCCTCCTGCTTGAGCGCCTTGCAGGCCTGCGTCCCGGAGTAGTCGAACTCCGCCGATTGCCCGATCACGATCGGCCCCGAGCCAATCACCAGGATCTTCTGAATGTCATCTCTGCGTGGCATGTGTTTCTTCGATTTCCTGAATTATGTTGGTGCCGTCGCTTTGAAAAGGCACGCTTTGAAAGGGCACGGCTTCAGCCGTGCCGCCCGAAGCCCCCAAAAGATCCGTGGGCTTTAGCCCCTGAGGGACGGGGTCCAACTTCCAACCGGGGTATGCCGATGAATACCGGTATTCCGCCGGACTCGCGCATAGATGTCTCTTGACCGGATTCAGATGAATGTAATGGACGTGCTTGTCATAGTCCTCGGCGTCCCGAATCCTGTGGTCTGCAAACCCGCGACGCCATATCTCCGCGCTTGATCCTAGTTCCTTCTTGACCTGATAGGAGAATCCGCCCTTGATGAGCTGGACCGCTCGTTCAAGCGCGCTCAGGGGCGTGATCAAGAGATGAAAATGATCGGGCATCAGAACGAATTCGTGCAGAAGATAGTCATCGCCGCGGTGCGAGAGGAGTTCTTTGAAAAACAGCCGCGCCCACGATTCCATTTGGAACAGCGCGCGACGCTGCCACGTGTCGGACGTGACGAAGTAGGTCTGCGCGTTGTTCGTTGCGTGCTCGCGTGCGGGCTTCAAAACCTTCCCCCAGCGGCTAAAGCCGCAGTTCCCTTTGCATTGCTGCGGCACGACTAAAGTCGTGCCCTTTCAAGGCGCTCCATTGTGCGGCCTGTCACCTGGTCTTACCCGGCGACCGAAATCGGATCAGCCGACGGCGCTCAAAAAACAGCGGAGCCGGGGCCCCGCTGCGGTTGCGAAAGTGCTCTCTTGTGTTGCTCCAAATCCGCTCATGATTTCCACTCCTCCATCATTCGCCGGAAATCGTGGAAGAGGTAGTGGGAGTCGTGCGGGCCAGGGGCGGCTTCGGGATGGTACTGGACGCTGAACAGCGGCAGCGTCCGATGGCGCAGGCCCTCGAGCGTCTGGTCGTTCAGGTCGAAGTGGGTCAACTCGACCTCGCTCAAGTCGATCGAGTCGGGATCGACGGCGAAGTTGTGGTTGTGGGCCGTGATCTCCACCTTGCCGGTCACGTTATTGCGCACCGGGTGGTTGCCGCCGTGATGGCCGAACTTGAGCTTGTAGGTGCGTCCGCCCAGGGCCAGACCGGTGAGCTGGTGGCCGAGGCAGATTCCGAAGACCGGCACGCGGCCCAGAAACTTGCGAATGGCGCGCACCGCATAGTCCACCGGCTCCGGGTCGCCGGGACCGTTGGAGAGAAAGACGCCGTCGGGCTTCAGCTCCAGCACGTCTTCGGCGGTAGTCTCGGCGGGAACAACCGTCACCCGGCAGCCTTCGCGGGTGAGCATCCTGAGGATATTGAGCTTGATCCCGAAGTCGTACGCGACGACATGCAGCTTGCGCTGTTTTGCGTCTTGCACAAGAGCATTCGCCAACAGGGGTTCGCCCGACTGGTTGCGGCTGTCGGAGGCATCGAACGGGAAGACGGACTTGGTCGAGACCACGCGCGCCAGGTCGGTTCCGTCCATCTTGCGGATGCTTCTGGCCCTCTGGACGAGCGCCTCGGGATCGGCGGCGCCGGTCGAAATTACCCCCCGCATCACGCCGTGGGTGCGCAGGTGGCGAACCAGGGCGCGGGTATCGATCTCGGCCAGCACGGGCACGGAATACCGCTCCATGTACTCGTCGGTCACCTGTTCGGAGCGCCAGTTGGAGCTGATGGCCGAAAACTCGCGGACGATCAGCCCCTCGATGTAAGGTCTGGCCGACTCGTTGTCCGCCCGGTTGGTGCCGTAGTTGCCGATCTGGGGGTTGGTGAGAACGACGATCTGCCCAGCATAGGAGGGGTCGGTCGCAATTTCCTGGTAACCGGTAAGGGAGGTATTGAAAACGACTTCACCCTGGCAACCGCCAGGTGCGCCATAGCCGTGGCCGCGGAAGATGCGCCCGTCTTCGAGCGCCAGGATCGCCTGCATCGCGTCTCCGAGGAATGGATTCAACCGATTCTAACAGGTTGGCAGAGGTCGTGCCGGTGGAATTCCGGGCGGTTTCCCCGGAGCCTATTGCACCACGCCCGCGTCACGGGTCGGCCAGTAGACGAAGACCGCCTTGCCGTAGATGAGCGAGCGATCCACGGGGCCAAACTCGCGGCTATCGGAGGAGATGGAGCGGTGATCGCCCATCACGAAGTAGCTGTCCTCGGGAACGACGATCTCCGCTAAGGAGCGGCTGTCGCGGTACTCCTCGGGGACGTACCGCTCATCCAGCGGCTTGCCGTTCAGCCAGACCACGCCGTGGTCGATGCGCACGCGGTCCCCGGGCAGGGCAATCACGCGCTTGATGTAGCTCTTCTCGGGGTCGCGCGGATAATGAAAGACCACCACGTCGCCGCGTTCGATGGCCGAGATGCGATAGACGAACTTGTTGATGAACAGGCGGTCGCTATCCTCCAGACGCGGCAACATGCTGGTGCCTTCCACGCGCACGGGCTGATAAAGAAAGGTGATGATCAGCACCGAGGCAACCGCGGAGACGAGCAGATCGCGCAGCCACAGCCCCGCTCCGCCAGCCTTGCGGGCCGGCGCGTGGTCGAGTTGCGGCTGGCCAGAGTCCGCCTCAGAGGGCGCGGGGTGGCAGGAAGGTTGTGTAGGGGAATCGTCGGAAACCGTTTGCATCTCTCCTCTAGTTTACTCGCAGCCGAGGCCGCCGGGCGGGCACATGATGCGGGCGCGGCTGGGCTTTTCGAGCGGCCTGGGTTGGTTGGGCGCCGGAACCAGCGCCGGAGCCGAGCCGGGCGGGACGCTGCCTAGGTTCTCCTCCTCCAGGAGCAGCGGCCGCTGAAGGACCATCTCCACCTGCGCTCCGCTCTCAATATTGACGTCGGCGCCGCGGGTAAAAAGCGACGCCAAGCCGGCAGCGGCAAGCCCTGCCCCAACGCCAGCCAAGCCTCCGGCAAGGGGATGCCCGTCAACCGCCCCGCCGATTGTGCCAACGGTTCCTCCGGTTGGAATCGCGATCTCAGCTACCTTGGCGGCATTGCGCCCCTTGTCTCCGTTCTGTTCAATGGTTCCCTCGCCATCGTCCTTCACCGTCTGCTTTCTGGCGCCGGGCAAAGCGTTCACCAATCCCGGAATCTCGACCACCGAGCCATTGGGAAAGATCATCTCGGTGAAGTGCATGTCGAGCTGCGACCTGCCCTTCACGCGCCCGGCTCGGACGACGCGATCCACCACGCCCTGCACGTACACACCGGCTGGTATCAGAACCTTGTTCTCGACCACTACCGGGAAGGTCGAGGCCAGGTAGACGCCATCGCCTGGTTTGGCGCTCCGGGTGTCGATGCCGCTGCGCAGTTGCAGCAGCACCTTGGTGCCTGCGGGCACGGTGTAGGTCTTCTTGGCCGGAGCAGACGCCAAGACAGAAGCTGAATCGGCGGTCGATCCGCCGGCGGGAGCAGCGGGAGTCTGTACCGCGGCGGGAGCGGGATTTGCCTGGGCTGCCGGGGATGGCGGCGCGGTTGTTTGCGCCGGCGAGTTTGTGACAGCGTCCGGTTGAGCAGATGCCTGGGCCAAAGCGGGATCGGAAGCGGCAGTCATCAAGCCAAACAGAATCGCAGCTGTCCATCTTCCCTGCGGCAGACGCATGAAAACCCTCCCCTGGATCCCTCATTGCGATAGACGAATCGCTCGCATTCAAGGATAGCCTGATTGGCCAGCCGAGCCACGAAAAATGCATCGCACTCCGCGATGGGAGGCCATTGGCGTTACGATGCAAGACAGCATGGAGACCGAAATCACCCCGCCTGCCGTTTCCTCAGCCGGCCCCCGCGGCCGGTTTGACGCCGCTTACCGCGTGCTGAACGATGCCATCGCCGCCCGCGCCTTCCCCGGCTGCGCCTTTGGAGTGTTGGCCGGCGGAGAGATCGTCCTCCAGGACGCACTGGGCCGCTTCACCTATGACGAAGGCGCGCCCGCCGTTTGCGCCAATACGGTCTACGACGTGGCCAGCCTCACCAAAGTGGCGGCCACCACCGCCGCGGCCATGCTGCTCTACCAGCGCGGCCTGCTCGACCTGGAAACGCCTCTGGGCGAGCTGCTGCCGGGCTTTGTGGTGGGCCGCGCTCCCGATGAGCGAGCTCGCCACGTGAAGCTGCGCCACCTGCTGGCGCACAACTCGGGACTGCCGGGCTACGTCGAGTTCTTTCGCACCGCCGCCACGCCCGCCGCGCTCTTTCGCGCCTGCCTTGCGTTGCCCCTTGAAGCCGAGCCGGGCACTCGCGCCGAGTACTCCGATCCGGGATTCATTCTGCTCGGCAAAGCTTTGGAGGTTTGTGCGCGCGAGTACCTGGCGACCTGGGTCCGCCGCGAGGTCTTTCAGCCGCTTGGGATGGCTGCCACGTGCTTCTGCCCTCCAGCCGCCGCGCGGCTCTCGATTCCGCCCACGGAAGAGGACACCACGCTGCGATTACGCCGCATCCAGGGCGAAGCTCAGGACGAACACGCCTGGCTGCTCAAGGGAGCAGGCGGCCACGCGGGGCTCTTCTCCAACGTGCCGGATTTGCTGCGCTTTGCCGGCGGGATTCTCGATGCCGAAACGGGAATCGAATCGGAAACGGGCAAACCCCGCCTTTTCGACTCGGCCACGGTCGAGGTCTTTGCGCAGCGGCAGGACCCCGAAGGCAGTTCGCGGGCGCTCGGCTGGGATACCCCTTCTGAGAACTCCTCGTCCGGGCGGCACTTTTCACCGCGATCGATCGGGCACCTGGGCTTCAGTGGCTGTTCGCTGTGGATTGACCTGGAAGATAAGGTTACCGTCGTGCTGCTCTCGAACCGCACCTGGCCCGACCGCCAGAATCAGTTGATCCGCGAGGTCAGGCCCGCTTTTCACGATGCCGTTCGTGAATCGCTTTGAGAAACTTACTGAATCGTTTTAACGAGTTGCGGCACACGCGGTGACTCAAGTCACGCAGAATTCTGTCGGCAGTTGACCAATTTCCAGATACAATAAAAAATTGGGGACAGACGCGATGCTCAGCAGTCCAACGATGCAGGAACCGGCCGGCGCCCATGCCAATGACTCCAAAAGAGACCAAGCCTTCCTGCTTCGGCATCTGACTACCGAGAGCCAGAACGAAGCATCCCAGGGCTTCGATACCAAGTCCGCGCACGAGATCGCGCGCATCATCAACCATGAGGATGCGAAGGTTCCCGGAGCGGTCAAGAAGGCGATTGCGGAGATTGCGCAGGTCATCGACCAGGTTGCCGGCAGCCTGCGCGACGGCGGCCGGCTGATCTATGTCGGCGCCGGCTCCAGCGGACGCATCGCCGCGCTGGACTCCGCCGAGTGCCCGCCCTCCTACTCCTCGGCTCCGGGGCAGGTGCAGTACATCATGGCCGGCGGACCCAAGGCGCTGGCCTCGGCTGTGGAGGTCAACGAAGACTCCGAAGAGCTGGGCCAGCGGGACATTGCCCGCCGCCGCCCCACGCGGAAGGACGTTGTGATCGGCGTCTCCGCCTCGGGCCGCACTCCCTACGTGGTGGCCGCCGTAGCCTACGCTCGCGCCCGCGGAGCGCGCACCGCCGCTGTCACCTGCAACCACGACACGCCTCTGGCCGCGGCTGCCGATATCGCCATCGTCGCCGACGTCGGTCCCGAGGTCATCTCCGGTTCCACGCGCATGAAGGCCGGCAGCGCCCAGAAGATGATTCTGAACATGATCACCACCGGCGCCATGACCCGGCTGGGCTATGTGTACGAGAACCTGATGGTGAACGTCCACATGCAAAACTCGAAGCTGGTCGAGCGCGGCATCCGCATCCTCATGTGCGCCTGCCGGATCGACCGCGAAACCGCGGTGCAGACCATCAAGAGCGCCGGCCGCAGCGTCCCCGTGGCCCTGGTGATGCTCAAGGCCAACGTGGATAAGCCGGAAGCGGTGCGGCGGCTGGCAAAGTCCGACGGCAACGTGCGGCTGGCCATCGAGGACAATGCCCAGGAGCTGTAGCTCCCCTAGCAGCCTGTGGCGAAAGTCGAGCTTTGAGAGGGCACGACTTCAGTCGTGCCGCAAACGCAATAGAATCAACGCCCGGCTTCAGCCGCCGAGGGAAGTTCTCAGCAATTGGGACCTTCACCACAGGCTGCTAGGGTGTGTGGACTTGTCCGTCAAGAGGAGAGCGTCATCCTGTTCCAAATTCCTAAAACGTCGTCATCCTTACCTTGAGCAGCACATTCTCATCGGACTTCAGGTTCAGGCCGTAGTCGGTCTGGTCGCCGTTCCAGAGCCGAACGGTCTTCCAGTTCCCTGCCCCGTCGTAGCCGCCCTCCTCCACCTTGAGCCAGAAGCGCTTCAGGCCGGGCGCAAAGGTGGGATTGAAGTCCACGCGCGCATGGTGGCCAGCGACGAGAAACTCATCCGGCCCCAGTTGCAGGATTACCACGCCGCCATCGGGAGGGCTATTGCCCTTGGGCTGCATCCAGTTGCCGAAGGACGGCATTCCGTACTGGATCACGGCCTGCCAGCGGTTGAAGGCCAGCGTCTGGACGTGGTTGTCCGGATCTTCGCTCGCGCCTTGGAGTTTTCCCTCCAGATTGCCCTTCGCCAGCTTGCGCGCGATCGGCGCCAGCAATTCGTATTGGAGCGCAAAGGGCTTGAGAGCATCCGACTCCATCGCCTCCGGGCCTTCCGTCTGGTTGCTGTAGCGGCTCAGGTCGAGCCCGAACGGCGCCCAGCCGATGGCGCCCTGGCCGATGGCGGCGTACACATAATGTGCGTAGATGGCAATATTGCCAGTCTCCGGGATGAGCAGCGGATTGTTCTTGCGCTTGTACAGCTCGATGGACTTCATGTACCGGGCGTACTCCGGCATGTAGATGTCGGGAGCGATGACGCCGACGGAGGGAGCGGCGATCTTCCACAGATCGATGTTGTTGTCGGTGGGCGCGCCGGACTCATAGCTGGGCGGCTTGCCGGGATGGAAGGGATCGCGCAACGCCGCATTCACATAGAGCGGCAGCGGATATTCGGCCTTGCCTGCCGCGGCCACCTGCTCGATGTAGTCGGCAATGTACCATGCCTGGAAGGTTTCATCCGCATCGTCGCCGAAGACCTGCCGCCAGGTTCCCGGCTGCTTGCCCAGGCCGGCGACCAGCCCTTCGGGCACGGGGCCGGCAAAGGCCTTCTCAGCCTCCGGTCCGTAGTCGCGCACCCCGCCCCACACGCCGGCCTCGTTCTCCACCTGCACCATCAGCACCGTGCGCTGGGCATCGGTCTGCTTCAAATGGCGCATCAGGGCGCGAAACGCGGCCTTGTCGGCCCCAAGCCGCGCCGGAGAGAACGGAGAAGGCGAATCCAGCGTCCGGCCGTCCTTGTCGCGTACAAATGGATACTTCACCTGGTCCAGCTTGATCCACTCCGGCGTGTAGTGCGAGCTGGCGTTCTTCCAGGTGCCGAACCAGAGCAGCACCAGCCGCAGGCGGTGCTCGCGGGCCTGCTTCAGGATCAGGTCCACGACGCTGAAGTCGTACTTGCCCTGAGTGGCCTCCATTTGCTCCCAATAGATGGGCAACTCGACGGTGTTGGCATGAAGCGTCTCGGCCGCCGGCCACACCTTGTCCAGGTACGCGGGCCAAGCGCTGGAGTTGTTGGCCTGCACTCCCAGCATCAGGTAGGGTTCTCCGTCAACCAGCAGCGCGTAGCGGCCGTCTTTCTCGACAATGGCGGGCAGCTGCCTGGCCGGGCCCGCAGCGGCCGCCGGGGTCTGTGCCGCCGCATTCAAGCCCGCAAACGCCCCCAACACACTCACCAGCCCGGCACAACCAGCCAGACTCCACCCATTCCCTGCTCTTCTCATCGTGCTTCCTTTCCCGTTGCTGCTGAAACGGCCTCAAACCAATGGCGCAAGTATAAAGCCTCCTCCCTCACGGCAAGGCAGCGCCCGATTTACACTTGAAGGCTGGGAGTTCCTCAGCTTCATGGATAAGTTTGTCATTCGCGGCGGCAATCCGCTGGTGGGCACGGTGCGCATCTCGGGGGCCAAGAACTCGGCGCTGCCCTGCATGGCCGCGGCCATCCTGACCGAGGACGAGGTTACGCTCGAGAACATTCCCCAGGTGCGCGACATCGAGACCCAGCGGCGGCTGCTGGCGTCGATGGGCGCCGAGGTCGAACTGGGCTACGGGCGGGCGCAGCATCGCACCACCATCTGCTGCCGGACCCTCTCCGACCCGGAGGCCAAATACGAAATAGTGAAGACCATGCGGGCCAGCACGCTGGTGCTGGGGCCGCTGGTGGCGCGCACCGGAATGGCGCGGGTGGCCATGCCCGGCGGCTGCGCGATCGGCGGCAGGCCGATCGATCTGCATATCAAAGGCCTGGAAAAGATGGGCGCCGCGATCACCCAGGAGCACGGCTACGTGGAGGCGCGCGCGGATCGATTGCAGGGCGCGCACGTGGTCTTCGACAGGATCACAGTGACCGGCACGGAAGATCTGCTGATGGCCGCCGCGCTGGCCGATGGCGAAACCCTGATGGAGAACTGCGCGCGGGAGCCCGAGGTTGCCGACCTCGCCGCCCTGCTGACCGCCATGGGCGCCAGGATCAAGGGAGCGGGAACCTCGACGATTCGCGTGCAGGGAGTGCAGCGGCTCCATGGCGCGCGCCACCGCATCAATCCCGACCGCATCGAGGCGGGGACATTTCTGATCGCGGGCGTCATCACCCGCGGCGATCTGATCGTGGCCAACTGCAACCCGGCGCACCTGAGCGCGGTGATTGCCAAGCTGGAAGAAGCCGGCGCCCGCGTGGACATTCTCGGGTCCGACACCATTCGCGTGCGCGCCGACGGGCGGCTGCGCGCAGCCGGCATCTCCACCGAGGAGTACCCCGGCTTCCCCACCGACATGCAGGCGCAGTACATGGCGTTGGCCACGCAGTCCGAGGGCGTGAGCGCGGTCAAGGAGAACATCTTCGAGAACCGCTTCATGCACGTGCAGGAGCTGGTGCGGATGGGCGCCAATATCAAAGTGGATGGAAGCTGCGCCACGGTGCGCGGGCCGGCCGGCCTTTCCGCTGCGGCCGTCATGTGCTCCGACCTGCGGGCTTCCGCGTCCCTGGTGCTGGCCGCGCTGGTGGCCGACGGAGAGTCCATCCTGGACCGCGTTTACCATATCGATCGCGGTTACGAGCGCATCGAGGAAAAGCTGCGCGGCTTGGGCGCGCAGATTCGGCGCATGGGAAATGTCTTCAGTCCCAAAGACGGCGAGACGGCCGCGGACTGATCGCCCACGCGCCCTAGCGCCCCGAGCCTGAAATACGCATCACAAAAAGCACTGTCATCCTGAGCGGAGTCCGCCGCGGCGGACGCAGTCGAAGGACCTGCGGTTGTTTTTCGTGATCCTCTTAGTAACTTCAGATTCGGGACGCTAGCGCCAGCTTACGGCCACGTGCCAGCGCAATCCGTGCCGGGCGGTCTTGTGCAGCACGCGCTCATACTCCCGCAACTCGCTCAGAACAGGCTGTGTCTCAGAGCCCAGGGCCGTGGGCGCCTGTGCCAGGAAATCGATCAGGGTTCTCACCGTCCGCAGACCGTCCGGAGCGTCGAACCATTGCGGCCGCGGCAGGTGACGGGCCCAGTCGGGGCTGGGCGCGCCCTGTTCCAGCAGCAGCGCCATCGAGTTCTCATCGGCTGAAAAGAACTCCAGCAGAGGCTTCACATTCAGCCGCTCGGCCAACCGCTCCAGGGCATCTTCGTTGCGGGCCAGAGCCTGGCCGTTCACAAAGATGTCGAAGCCGGGGTCTTCCCCTTCGACGACAATGTACAAACTGGCTGCCATTTGCTCCATCCTAGCCGAGACCGATGGCTGGAGCCGGTAAAACTCGATCACGGTTATCCAATCGGTTACGGGTGCGGCGGGATGGAATCTTCGGCAAGGGCTGGCCCTTTCGACTGCGCTCAGCGAAGGCTTTCGGCAGAGGATAGCTCCCAAATCCTCCGCCACGGCGGACGGACGCTGGGGAACCATCAGGCTCGCGCCGGGTTGAGGCCCTGGAAGATAGGCTGCACGCCGCAACGATGAACGCTGGCCGACTTCGGAGGGGTAGTATGCGTTGGCGGAAACCTCTGAGCGTTCCCAGGCCTCAAAATCGAGACATGAACCCGCCGCCGATCAATGGGGTTTGCCGGGCTGAATCTGAACCCGTTCGCGAGAGTCGCCGAAGGGGAGAATGATGTCGATGCGGGAGGTACTCTTGCTCACCGGCGAAACGATTCCCAGCTTGAAGGATTTGTTATAGAAGACCATCTCGTCAATATCCAGGTCTCTCTCGCACGTCAAGCGGTAGCGTCCCCTATAGTCGGTTTCTGTTCGAAAGCTCTCTCTACTGCCACTTTCCCCCAGGGGATCGCGAGCCAGGGCAACGACAATCGTCGCAGGAATGACAGCTCCCGATCCATCGAAAACGGTGCCGGACACGGTTCGCGGATGTTCGATCGACAGTTTCTCGCTTGCATTTTGTTCCGCGAGGTGGACTTCCAGCGGCGACCGTGTGTCGACATTGCTCGACGGGGTGCTTGTTGGCGCGGCCACGACAGTGGAAGGAACAGCGGGACCCTCGGCGACAGACGCTTCAGAGGCAACTGATATCGCCGCGGCTCCGATACGCACGAACACAAAATCACCGACGTCGATGGGGAAGTCGCGCGGCATGGAGTTGCCGATTCGGAAGTAATCGGGGACTTGGCTCGAATGAGCGCGGACCATCCTCTTGACGGGAGCGGCGAGATCGGCGGCGGTGAACAGAGGGCCCGGCTGTTCGCCGAGTGCCCGCATCAGGGCCGCGGCAAAGATGGAGTGACCTTCCGGGCCGGAGTCGGAGACCGGCTCATTGCCGCCGCTTGAGAGAACATTTCGGGAAGGGGCGGCGAGCATACGGCGAAAGAAGGCATCTTCTCCGCCCGATGAATTGAAAACCTCTTCCACGCCTCGTGTCAGATCTCCGGAGTAGCAACTGTCGGATATGATCAGAACGTGATGCGAAGCGAGGCCGCGAATCGCGGTGGTGAGGTCGTCAGCGGAGATGTGATTGGCGCTGTGGGCGGATTCGGCGTCATAAGGAAGCCAGTAGGCTTTGTCCGTAGTGGAATTGTAGAAGCCGTGGCCTGCGTAATAGATGAGCAGGTTGTCGGAAGCGCCGAGGGTTTGGTTGTAGCCACCGTCGCCCTCGAGCGCATCCATGATGCGGGCGCGCGTGGCGCTCTGGTCTAGGAGGTATGTGACGTGGCCTTTGAAGCCGTAGCTGGATTCGAGCAAGTCACCGACTGCCCGAGCATCGTCCACGGCAGTTGCGAGATGGGGGAGCATGGGGTAGTTGTCGATGCCGATGATAAGGGCGTAGTAGGCGCCGGGAGAGAGGTTGGACGGTGTGGCGGCGTCTTGGGCCGGCGCAAGTGCGCAGCGGAGCAAGACGAGGATTGAGGCGGCAAGGAGAACGACAGTCCGGCCGTTCCTAGGGGAGGACAGAAGCAAGCCGAAAGGGTACATAAAACCTCCTACTCCCGAAGGGGCGAACGGGTAGGCTCGCGAGTGCGTTGGCCCGCTGGGCGGAAAGGCTGGAGCTATCTTAATGCAGACCCGCTGGCGACACAACGTCACCAACAGGAAGGAAAGGGGCGATCATCCGATTGGCCCGCAATGCTGATCGCCGTACACACACCATGGGAAAACGATCGCCGCGCATAGCGCCGCAAACTCGAGCCCTCTGGAAAAGCCGCCGCTAAAAAACGAACCCACTGCTCGGAAACGTCCATCGTCCTCCGCGCCATCGCCAGGTTCCTCCACCCAAACCGAAGAGTCCAAGTGTAAAGAATGTCTGGAGACAATCTGTAAGGGATGACATGCAACTGGACACCTTTGGTCCCCTGCTCCTTGCGGCGCGAAGCGGCCGGTGAGCCCAAGTGCACAGTTAGCTGGTGCGGGGGGTTGAAACCCCCGCTTCCCTCCGGTCATCACAGCCCAGAGATTCGCCGGGCGCCGCCGATCAACCCTGACCGCCTCCGGGTCCGCGGCCACCACCGCCGGGCCGGCGGCGCCGGCGGCGGCGATTGCTGTTAACCGGAGGACGGCCCGAGCCGGACGGCTGGCCAACCGGAACCGGCGCGCCCTCGACGCGGTTGAAGTTCGGCTCGGTCTCCTCGTCGAACTCCTCGCCGCCCTCCTCGTCGAAGTCGTCTCCGCCTTCGATGAGGATGGTGCTCTGGTTGGACTTCGGCTGGCGCTCGTCGAACTCGTGGCGGGGCTTGGCGGGCGCGGCTGAAGGCGCGGACGGCGGGGCGGCGAACGGGGCAGCCGCCGATTCCTCCCTCTCGACCGGAGCCGATGGCGCCAGCTTGGCCTTCTGTTCGCGAATCAGCGCCTTGCGGCTGAGCTTGATGCGATTGCCCTCGATGGCCAGCACCTTGACCATGACCTGATCGCCCTCGCGCAACTCGTCCTTCACTTCCTTGACGCGGTGCTCCGCGATCTCGGAGATGTGGAGCAGGCCGTCGGTGCCGGGGAAGAGCTCGACAAACGCGCCGAACTCGGCCAGGCGAACCACTTTGCCCAGATAGACCTTGCCGATCTCCGGCACAGCGGTGATGTTGCCGATCATTTCGAGCGCCTTCTTCAGGCCCTCGCTGTCGCAGGAGGCGACGCTGACCCGGCCGGTATCGTCCACATCGATTTTGGCGCCGGTCTGCTCGATGATGCCGCGGATGGTTGCGCCGCCCTTGCCGATCAGATCGCGGATCTTGTCGGTGGGAATCATCAGGGTTTCGATGCGCGGGGCATAGGCGGAGCGCTCGGTGCGCGGGCCGTCGAGGGCGGCGTCCATCTTGTCCAGCAGGAAGAGCCGGCCGCGGCGCGCCTGCTCCATCGCCTCTTGAAGAATCTGGCGGGTCAGGCCGCCGATCTTGATGTCCATCTGCAAGGCGGTAATGCCCTTGCGGGTGCCGGCCACCTTGAAGTCCATGTCGCCGTAGTGGTCCTCAGCGCCGGCAATGTCGGTGAGAATGGCGTAGTCGTCGCCCTCCTTGACCAGGCCCATGGCCACGCCGGCCACCGCGCCCTTGAGGGCGATGCCGGCGTCGAACAGCGCCAGGCTCGCGCCGCAGACCGTGGCCATCGACGAAGAGCCGTTGGATTCGAGAATGTCGCTGACGATGCGGATGGTGTAGGGCGACTCCTCGGGGCTGGGCAGAACCGCTGTAATGGCGCGCTCGGCCAGCGCTCCGTGGCCGATCTCGCGACGGCCGGTGCCGCCCATGCGGCCCACCTCGCCCACGCAGAA
>Ga0326727_10007937_pt1 | contig 27466 bp, 24 predicted proteins | sample MB2enrmetagenome_FD_207643 | JGI IMG/M metagenome (GOLD analysis project Ga0326727, IMG submission 207643) | Lab enriched peat soil microbial communities from McLean, Ithaca, NY, United States - MB29MY | ecosystem: Environmental > Terrestrial > Soil > Wetlands > Peat | place: USA: New York...
GTCGTCCATCTGGCGTTCTCACAAATTTCTGAAATTCAGAAGAACATAAGATGAACACCTTGGCAAGCCTTATGTCGCCTATTTTTTCGTGTCGCTCTGTCGCGGCGGACAGGAGCCGCCTCGCCGAGTTCTCATGTTCGTCTCCCTTGGCGCGGCGGAATCGACGCGACCGCTCCTCCGGCCGAGCTTCGGTCGGCCGCCTTCTTCCGCAAGCGGGAGAGGCGGCGCGGCGGCGCGCTCCCGTCGCCAAAGGAAGAGGAAAGTCCCAGCCTGGATGTCCGCGCGCCGCTACGGCCCGCCGACGGGCAGGACCGTCCGCACCAGCGGCGAGGAGGCGGCGAGATTGGCGACCAGCGCCGACATCTCCGCCTTCGTCAGCGGCTTGTCGCCGATCCGCAAGCGGTAGAGGCCGCCGCGCGGCCCGTCGACGATCGTCGCGTGATGGTCCTGCAGCCACGCGCCGATCTCGCTCAGCCGCGCGTCGGGCGCGAAAGCGACCAGCGCCTCGGCGCCGGCGGCGTGGGCGGGGCTCTCGGAGGCGGTCTGGTAGGATGCGGGGCCGTTGGCGACGGTGGTCAGGGAGACGATCGTCGCCCCCTCGACCGCGATGACCAGCGCCGCCGCCGCGCCGATCCAGGCGAGGCGGGCCGGGCGCGGCGCGACGCCGACGCCGACGAGGCTCGCGAGCCGCGCCTTAAGAGTCGGACGGCGCGGCGCCGCTTCGACCGCCGCCAGCACGTTCAGCCAGGCGCGGCCGCTCGGCGCGCCGAGACTTTGGTTGAGCGCGATCGTCTCGTCGCGGTCCTCGCGAACGACGGCGAGGCTCGCCTGCAGTTCGGGCCGGCGCGCCAGCGCCTCCTCGACGCGGCGGACGTTGGCCGCGTCGAGCGTTCCCGTCGCGTACCAAGGCAGCAGCGCCTCGATCGCCTCGGCTTCCGCTTTCGGATCGGTCGTCATGGCCATCCCCTGTCGACGCCGGCGGCCTTCGCCAGCTCGGCGAGCCGCTTGCGCGCGTGAAACATCCGCGTCTTCACCGTGCCCTCGGGCGCGCCGACGATGCGCGCCGTCTCCTCAATCGACTTGTCGTGGTAGTAGACGAGGTCGATCACCTCGCGGTGCTCGGGGCTCAGCCGCGCGAGGCAGTCGCGCAGCCGCTCGCTCTTGGTCTTCTTCTGCATCGCCACCTCGGGATCGTCCCCTTCGTCGACGATCTCGGCCGCGGCCTCCTCGTCGAGCGGGTCCTCCTTGCGGCGGCGCAGGGCCGAGAAGGCCTTGTTGCGCGCCATCGCCAAGAGCCAGGTCGAGGCTTCGGAGCGCCCCTCGAAGCGGGCCGCGCCGCGCCAGACGTCAATGAAAACCTCGCTCACCACATCCTCCGCGGCCGTTTCCTCGTGCAGCAGGCGCAGCGCGAAGCGATAGATCTTCACATGGTGGCGGCCGTAGAGGGTCTGCAACGCCAGCCGATCGCCGGCGCGCACGCGCGCAAGCAAGTCGTCGTCCGATTCCGCCGCCATGGTCGATCTCGAACCTCGCCGGTTTGTCGCGCCGGCAGCGTGAAAGGTTCAAAGCGCGCGCGCAAGAGCGTTGTCGGCGGAAACGAAGGGGAAGGGGCGCCGGCGGCCGAGGTTTTTCGTCGAGAGAGTGAACCGGAGCGCTCTCCCAGGCGACCAACGATGGTGAGGCCGGCGGGCGCTCCGCAAGCCGACCGATCAACAGGATGGGCCATTCCGGCCCGCCGACCAACGCCTGGAGAACTCACATGCGCGCTGCTCTCAAGAAGTCGATCGCTCTTTCGCTCGCCGCGCTGACGGTGGGCGTCGCCCTCGCCGGCTCGGCGAGCCCCGCCGCCGCCTGGTGGCCGCCGAAGCTCATCGTCCCGATCAAGCCGATTCCGCTTCCGCCGCCGAACCCCTACCATCATCACTTCCACAACGGCTTCGGCCCGTGGGTCGCAGCGGGCGTGATCGGCGCCGCAGCCGCGGCCGCCGCGGCCTCCGCCAACGACTCCTGCATCCAGTATCGCCCCGCCTACGACGCGTGGGGCGACTACCTTGGCCAGCGCCCCGTCAACGTTTGCGAATGACGCGAGAAGCGCGGCCCGGCTCGCCGGCGGCGCGCCTCCGCCGCCGGCGACCCCGTTCGCTCAGGCGTCGCCGCCGCCGCCCCCGCCGCGCAACAGATTGCCGAGCAGGCCGCTCGCCGCGCCGAGCGCGGCGCCGGCCGCGAGCCCGCCCGCGGTCGAATTCGCGCCTGTGTCGCTTCCGGCGCGAGGAAGATAGCGGCTGATCTCCTCGGCGAGGTTGAGGATCGGCATGCTCTGCAGCCAGACGTGGCCTGGCCCGGTCAGCGTGGCGAGGAACAAACCCTCGCCGCCGAACAGGATGTTCCTGAAGCCGCTTAGCATCTGGATGTCGAAGCTGACGCTCGGCTCGAACGCGCCGACGTGGCCGGCGTGGACGCGCAGCCGCTCGCCGGGCGCGAGATCGCGCTCGACGATCTCGCCGGAGAGGTCGAGCCACACCACGCCGGGTCCGCTCGCCTTCTGCAGGACGAAGCCCTCGCCGCCGAAGAAGCCGGCGCCCAGCCGCTTCTGCCAAGCGATCTCAAAGGTCACCGATTTCTGCGCCGCGAGGAAGGTCTCCTTTCGGCAGACCAGCGACTGGCCCGGTTGGAGCTCGGCAGGCACAATCGCGCCGGGAAAGCGCGGCGCGAAGGCGACGTGGCCGGCGCCGCCCGAGGCGGTGAAGTCGGCGATGAAGAACGAACCGCCGCCGAACGAGCGCTTGAGGCCGGCGAGCAGCCCGCCGCCGGTATGGGTTGTCCATGGCGATGGCGTCGTTCATCCACGCCATGGCGTTGGTCTGGCTGTAGACCGTCTCGCCCGGCGAGAGATCGACCGCCAGGGTCTGCATCACCGTTCCGGAGATCTCATAGCGCATAGGAAGGTCCTCCGAGCTCGCGGCGGGCGGCGCGTCACTTCGTCGCCTGGATGCTGTCCGAGATCTTCTGCAGGTCGGCCAGGTTGGCCTTTTCGCCTTCGGGCGAGCCCCAGTAGTAGAGCAGCAGGAACTTGCTCGCGGCGTTGGTCTTCACCAGCGTGAGGCTGATGTTCGTCGGGCCGTCCTTGTCCTTGCCGGTGAAGACGATGTCGAAGGCGTCGAGGCCGTTGACTTTCTCCTCGCGCGTCTTGCCCGAATCGCCGTCGACGTCGACGCCGCTCTTGATGAAGAACTTCATCCCCTCCTCGATGGCCGACTTCACGTCGGCGGCGGCGACCTCTTCGATGGCGACATAGATCGCGCCGTCGGCCGAAGTCGCTTCGACCCCGCCCTCGTAGGGCTTCGGCTCCCAGTTGTCCGGAATGCTGACGGTGGCGATCGGATTCTCGTCGGGAACGGCGAAGGTTCCGGCGTTCGCCGCCGGGGCGGCGAGGCACAGCGCGAAAGTCGCGAGCAGAAGGGCGCGTGTCATCATCGGTTCTCCATGTTGGGGAGCGAATGCGGCGTGCTTTTCGCCCTTGGACGACGAGACGCGGCGGCGAGTCGGGCGAGGCTCGCCGCCGCTTTTGGAAGGCGCTACTGGTTGGCCGTCGCGGCGATCTCGACCTTGCTCGCGAACGCGGTCGGATCGCTCATCGCCATGAAGTCGGCCGCCTTGAGAGCGCCGCTCTTGGCCTTCAGCGCGATGGTCAGGTTTTTCGGCGACTGGATGAACTTCTGCGCTTCGGCGGCCGCCTTCAGCGCCGCGGCGTCTCCGCCGAGCAGCAACGGCGCCATCTGGCCGACCGCCGCCGCGGCCTGCTTCTTCAGCGCCTCCGGGTCCTCGCCCTGCTGCTTGGCGTAGAACGCCAGCGCCTTCTCGAACAGGCCGGCGTTGACCAGCTTAAGCTCGAGCGAGATGACGCCGCTTTCGTATAGCGCTTGCATGCGGCCGGCCTCGTCGGCGCCGAACAGCGCCGGAGCGACGTCGCTGAAGTTCGCCTTCAGCGCGATCGAGCCCATGTCGACGCCGTCGATGGCGAAGTCGTCGAGCGACAGCGTCTTGGCGTCGGCCTTGTAGCTCGCGGCGACCGAGGCCGACAACGCGATCTTCGCGTAGCCGACGCTCGCCAGGCTCTTGCCGGCGCTCGAATCGGGCGCGGGCTCGAAGACGAGCCCGATCGCCTTGGTCGAGCCCTGCCTGAAGAGGTCGCCGGCGTAGTCGCTGTGGATCTCAAGCGAGCCGATCGACAGATGCATCGTCTTCGCCGGGGTTTCGGACGTGTCCGGGGCGACGATGTCGATCCCGCTCCACGTCAGGGCGCCGAGGCGGGCCTTCTGCAGCGCTTCCTGCGGGTCCGTATCCACCTTCAGCGCGGCCGAGGCGTCGACCCCGTCGAGCTTCAGCGCGCCCGACTTGACGGAGAACGCGCCGTCCTTGTCCGTTCCCGAGGCTTCGAAGCCGCCGACCGAAAACGAGGCGATCTTGCCGCCGTCGATCCCGGTCGCGACCAAATCGGTCAAGCGCACTTTCGCTTCGGGGCCGTCAACGGCGATCGAGGGAATGGAGATCTTGTCGGCCTTCAGCTTGGCGATGAGATCGCGCTCGTCGGCGGCGGGAGTTTCCGGCGTGAGCAGCTTCTCGATTTCGTCCTTGCTCAGATTGGCGTTGACGAACTCGGCGTGGGCGACGACCAGCGCGCCGCCATTCGGCGTCTTGGCGGTGAAATTGTCGAGCGTGACGTCGCCGCCGCCGAGCGGCCAGGCGTGGGCGGCGTGGACGAATGGCGGAGCCCCCGCCGACGCGAGGGCGAGGACCACCACGCCGGCGCCGACGCGCGCGGCGCGACTGGAATGACGAAACATGTTGAGAGCCCCCTGACCATTGGGCGTCCTCGCCAAACGCGAAGAGCGCGAATTAAGCTTCGCCTAGCTCGCGCGACTTTGCAATCCGGCGCGGCCGCCGGTGCGACGACGCGCCGCCGACTTGCGGCCCACCCGAATCGGGCTAAACCTTCGACGCGCGCGGAGCGCTGGGGAATCGGCGATGGCGGGGCCGGTCGAAGAGGGGGCCGTCGGGGGGCGCGCGCCGGCGATCGCCGTCGAGCTCATCGCCGTGCTGGTCGCGGTCGCCGACGGGCGGCCGAAGGTGATGACGATCGGCGACGGCCTCGCGCTGCCTTCGGGTCCGTTCGAGGTCGAGCGCCGCTCGTTGCAGGCGGGTCTTCGCGCCTGGGTTGAACGGCAGACCCGCCACCCGCTCGGCTACGTCGAGCAGCTCTACACCTTCGCCGATCGCGATCGTCGCGGCGACGCCGGCGGCGCGCGCGCGATCTCGATCAGCTATCTTGGCTTGACGCGCGCCGAGGGGGCGGACGCGCCGCACGCCCGCTGGCGCGACTGGTACGAGTATTTCCCCTGGGAGGATCACCGCGCCGGCGCGCCGCGCCTGATCGGCGAGACGCTCGCGCCAGCCTTGCGCGCCTGGGCGGAGGAAGCGGCCGACGCCGCGACGCTGGAGACGCGGCGGCGGCGCGCCGCCATCGCCTTCGGCCTCGATGGCCGGCGCTGGAACGAGGAGCTGGCGCTGCAGCGCTACGAGCTGTTGTTCGAGGCGGGCCTCATCGCCGAAGCCCATCGCCAGGATGCGGGCCGGCGCGCGCCCAACGGCGCCTCGCTCGAAGCGGGCCGCGCGATGCACGCCGACCATCGGCGCATCCTCGCCACCGGCGTCGCGCGGTTGCGCGCCAAAATCAAGTACAACCCGGTGGTGTTCGAGCTGATGGCGCCGAGCTTCACCCTCTCCCAGCTGCAGCGCTGCTTCGAGGCGCTGGCCGGCCTGCTTGTCCACAAGCCGAATTTTCGCCGCCTGATCGAGCAGCGGGAGCTGGTCGAAGAAACCGGCGAACGCGCCGCCGACACGGGCGGGCGGCCCGCCAAGCTCTACCGCTTCCGCCCCGCGGTGCGCGAGGAGCGGGCGATCATTGGCACCAAGTTGCCCCTTCCCAGGGCTTGACGCGCCTTAGCTTATCCCTAACTATTGCAGGATATGCTCAGCGTGAGTATAAAACATGGCGATGACGATGCGGACGGAGGCGCGTGCTGAGGCCGACCGGCTTTATCAGCGCGTCGCGCGGGTGATCCCGCCGATGGAATGGCCGGCCTTCGCCGGGGACGTCGAGGCGATCCTGGAGCTGAAGCGCCGCCGCGGGGCGGTGATTCTCGCCCACAATTACCAGACGCCGGAAATCTACAATTGCGTCGCCGACATCGTCGGCGACAGCCTCGCGCTGGCGCGCCAAGCGGCGAAGGTCGACGCGCGCGTCATCGTCATGGCGGGCGTGAAGTTCATGGCCGAGACCGCCAAGCTGCTCAACCCCGACAAGACGGTGCTGATCCCCGACCTCGAGGCCGGCTGCTCGCTCGCCGATTCGATCGCCGCCGAGGACGTGCGCGCGCTCAAGCGTCGCTACCCGGGCGTCCCAATCGTCGCCTATGTCAACACCACGGCGGCCGTGAAGGCGGAGGTCGACATCTGCTGCACCTCCGGCAACGCGCGCAAGGTCGTCGAATCGCTGGGCGCGCCCCGCGTGGTCATGCTGCCCGACAAGTATCTCGCGGCCAACGTCGCCGCCGAGACCAAGGTCGAGATCATCCCCTGGAGCGGACGTTGCGTGGTGCACGAGCAGTTTACCGCCGCCGAAGTCAGGCAAGTGCGCGAGGACCATCCCGGCGTGGTCGTGCTCGTCCATCCCGAATGCCAGCCCGAGGTCGTCGCCGAAGCGGACTTCTCCGGCTCGACCGCGGCGATGTCGCGCTATGTCGACGAGCGCAGGCCGGCGGAGGTCGTGTTGCTCACCGAATGCTCGATGAGCGACAATGTCGCCGTCAGCCATCCCGAGGTCGAGTTCGTCCGCCCTTGCAACCTGTGCCCCCACATGAAACGCATCACCCTCGCCAAGATCCGCAAATCGTTGGAGCAGAACCTCTATGAGGTGACCGTCGACCCGGCCGTCGCCGGGCCGGCGCGGCGCGCCGTCGAGCGGATGATCGCGCTGTGAGCGTCGCTCGGGGCGCGCTGGACGGTCGCGTCGCGATCGTCGGAGCGGGGGTCGCAGGCCTCTCCACGGCGCTGCGCCTCGCCCCGCTGCCGGTGGTGGTGATCGCCAAGGCGGCGCCGCTGGGCGCCGGAGGGTCGACCCGGCTCGCCCAGGGCGGGCTCGCCGCCGCGCTCGGCGCCGACGACGGCCCGGATCTGCACGCGCTCGACACGCTCGCCGCCGGCGATGGGCTGTGCGTTCCCGAGATCGTCGACCGTTTCACCCGCGCCGCGCCGCCGGCGATCGAATGGCTGGCGCGCCTCGGAGTCGCCTTCGATCGCGCGCCCGACGGCGGTTTTGCGCTCGGACTCGAGGCGGCGCACGGCCGCCGGCGCATCGTCCACGCCGGCGGCGACGGCACCGGGCGCGAGCTGATGCGCGCCCTGATCGCCGCGGCGCGCGCGACGCCGTCGATCGCCATCCTCGAAGGCTGGGAGGCGCGCCGCCTCGTCGTCGAGGACGGCGCGGTCCGCGGCGTGCTGGCGGTCGCGGGCGACGAGTCCCTGGCGATCGCGACCGACCGCGTGGTCATCGCCACCGGCGGCGTCGGCGCCCTCTATCAGGACACCACCAATCCCAGCGGCAGCTTCGGCGAAGGCCTGGCGCTCGCCGCGCGCGCCGGCGCCGAGTTCGCCGATCTCGAGTTCGTGCAGTTCCATCCGACCGCCCTAGACGGCCTTGCGCAGCCGATGGCCCTGGTCAGCGAAGCGGTGCGCGGCGAAGGGGCGGTGCTGGTCGACGAGACCGGCGCGCGCTTCATGGTCGGCTGCCCCGGCGCGGAGCTCGCGCCGCGCGACGTCGTCGCGCGCGCGATCTGGCGACGGCGCGCCGAGGGCCATCATGTCTTTCTCGACGCCAGCGGGGCGCTCGGCGATCGCTTCTCGGCGCGTTTCCCGGGCATCGACGCCCTCTGCCGCGAGGCCGGAATCGATCCGGCGCGCCGGCCGATTCCGGTCCGGCCGGCGGCCCACTACCACATGGGCGGCGTCGCCGTGGACGGCGAAGGGCGCAGCTCGCTTCCCGGCCTGTGGGCGTGCGGCGAAGTCGCTTCGACCGGCCTGCACGGCGCGAACCGCTTGGCCAGCAACTCGCTGACCGAGGCGGTGGTGTTCGCCAAGGCGGTCGCCGAGAGCGTCGCCGCGGCGCCGGTCGGGCGGTTCGCGCCGCCGCGTCCGCGGAAGACGCCGCCGGCGCCCGACCCGACGCCGGTGAGGCCGATCCTTTCCGCCGCGGCGGGGGTGACGCGCGACGGCGCGAGCCTGGCGCGCGCCGCGGCGCTGTTGGCGCCGCTCGCCCGAGGCGACGGACCGGCCGCCGATCCCGCCGCGGTCGCGCTGATGATCGTCGTCGCCGCGGCGCGGCGCGAAGAGAGCCGCGGCGCGCATTGCCGCACCGATTTCCCCAACATGGCGGACCTTGCGCGTCGCGCCTTCCTGCGGCTCGACGACGCGCTCGCCGCCGCGGTGGAGATGACGCCGCGTCCGCCCGCCCGGAGGGCCCGAGCGTGAGTCTCGCGCGACTGCCGACAATTCTAATCGAACCGATCGTGCGCCAGGCGCTGCTGGAGGACCTCGGGCGCGCCGGCGACGTCACCACCGACGCGATCGCGCCGGAGGGCGTGACGACGACGACGGCGATGGTGGCGCGCGAGGCGGGCGTCGTCGCCGGCCTCGACGCGGCGGCGCTCGCGTTTCGCCTGCTCGATCCGCGCACCGTTCTGACCGAACGGCGCCCCGACGGCGCGCGGGTCGAGGCGGGCGATGCGATCGCGCTGGTCGAGGGGCCGGCGCGCGGCGTGCTCAGCGCCGAGCGTGTGGCGCTGAACTTCGTCACCCAGCTCAGCGGCGTCGCCTCGGCGACGGCCAAGCTGGTCGCCGCGGTGGCGGGCACGCGCGCGCGCATCGTCTGCACCCGCAAGACGACCCCGCTGTTGCGCGCGCTGGAGAAATACGCGGTGCGCGCCGGCGGCGGCGTCAACCACCGCTTCGGCCTCGACGACGCGGCGCTGATCAAGGACAACCACGTCGCCATCGCCGGCGGCGTCGCCGAGGCGATCCGCCGCGTGCGCGCCCATCTCGGCCACATGGTCAAGATCGAGGTCGAGGTCGAGTCGCTCGACGAGCTCGAAGCGGCGCTCAGCGTCGGCGTCGACGCGGTGATGCTGGACAACATGTCGCTCGATTCGTTGCGCCGCGCGGTGGCGATGATCGCCGGCCGCGCCCTCGCCGAGGCTTCCGGCCGGGTGACGCCGGAGACCGCGCCGGCGATTGCGGCGACCGGCGTCGATCTCATCTCGGCCGGCTGGCTCACCCATAGCGCGCCGATTCTCGACGTCGGGCTCGACCATCTCGCCTAGCGGCGCCTTGAAAACGTTCGCGCCGCGCGCCGATCCCGTTGATTTGTCGCGCGGCGCGCCGATTTCAGGGCGCGCCGCGCGCCCCCTTCCGCTGCGGCGCCGCTTCATATTCCGTCACCCAACGTGACTTGAGCGGCGCCCTCGCCAGGGCCTAATTCTTGCGCGCGCCCGATTCGGGGCGCCAAGAACGCGTCAGGGCGAACGACAGGCGACGACGATGTGCGGCATCGTGGGGATTCTGGGGCGCGGGCCGGTGGCGGGGAACATCCTTGCGGCGTTGAGGCGGCTCGAATATCGCGGTTACGATTCGGCGGGAATCGCCACGCTCGAGAACGGGCGGCTGTCGCGGCTGCGCGCCGCGGGCAAACTCAAGAACCTGGAGGCGCGCCTCGCCGCCGCGCCGCTCGCCGGCGCGATCGGCGTCGGCCATACGCGCTGGGCGACGCACGGCAAGCCGAGCGAAGCGAACGCCCACCCCCACGCGAGCCCGCGCCTGGCGGTGGTCCACAACGGCATCATCGAGAATTTCAAGGCATTGCGCGAGGAGCTGGTCGCCAAGGGGCATCGCTTCGCCACCGAGACCGACTCGGAAGTCGCCGCCTTCCTGGTCGAGGACGAGATGAGGACCGGCAAGGGGCCGGTCGAAGCGGTCGGCGCCGCGCTGAAGCGGATGCGCGGCGCCTTCGCGCTGGTCTATCTCTTCGACGGCGAAGAAGACCTGCTGATCGGCGCGCGCCAGGGCGCGCCGCTGGTGGTCGGCTGCGGCGAGGGCGAGATGTATCTCGGCTCCGACGCGCTCGCGCTCGCCCCCTTCACCGACCGCATCGTCTATCTCGAAGAGGGCGACTGGGTCGTCGTCACGCGCAAGGGCGCCGAGTTCCGCGACTCGTCCGACCGCGTCGTCAAGCGCCGCGAGACCCGCAGCGCGGCGGGCGGGCTGCTGGCCGAGAAGGGCAACTATCGCCACTTCATGGCCAAGGAGATCCACGAGCAACCGGAGGTGGTCGGCCACACCATCGCCCATTATGTCGACATGAGCGCCCAGCGCCTGAAGCCGTTCGACTGGCCGGCCGACCCGGCCGCGATCTCGCGGCTGTCGATCGTCGCCTGCGGCACCGCCTACATGGCGGGCCTGATCGGCAAGTATTGGATCGAGCGCTTCGCTCGGCTGCCGGTCGAGGTCGACATCGCCTCCGAGTATCGCTACCGCGAGCCGCCGGTCGACAGGGGCGGCATGACGATCGTCATCTCGCAGTCCGGCGAGACCGCCGACACGCTCGCTTCGCTGCGCTACGCCGCCGAGCGCGGCACGCGCACTATCGGCGTCGTCAACGTGCCGACCTCGAGCGTCGCGCGCCTCGCCGACGCCGCCGCGCCGACGCTCGCCGGTCCGGAGATCGGCGTCGCCTCGACCAAGGCCTTCACCTGCCAGCTGGCGACGCTCGCCTGCTTGGCGATCGGACTCGGGCGCGCGCGCGGCGCCCTCGGCGAGGCCGAGGAGGCGGCGCTGATCGGCGAGCTCGTCGCCACGCCCGGGCTGCTCGCGCAGGCGCTGGCGCTCGAGCCGCAGACCGAGCCGATCGCCCACAAGCTCGCGCGCGCCCGCGACGTGCTCTACCTCGGTCGCGGCACCAGCTACCCGCTGGCGCTCGAAGGCGCGTTGAAGCTCAAGGAATTGAGCTACATCCACGCCGAAGGCTACGCCGCAGGCGAGCTGAAGCACGGCCCGATCGCGCTGATCGACGAGGAGATGCCGGTGATCGTGCTGGCGCCGCGCGACCGCGTGTCCGAGAAGACGGCGTCCAACATGCAGGAGGTCGCCGCGCGCGGCGGTCCTATCATTCTCATCGGCGAGCGCCGCGCCGCGGAGGAGGCGGGGCTCGAGGTCGAGAGCTTTCTCGCCATGCCCGACATGGGCGCCGAATTCGCGCCGATCGTCTACGCCGCGCCGGTGCAGATGCTCGCCTATCACACCGCCGTGTTCCTCGGCAAAGACGCCGACCAGCCGAGAAACCTGGCGAAGTCGGTGACGGTGGAGTAGGGGCGGGAAATTCAGCGCCTTGCATTCGTCGCGGGGAGCGAGCATGGTCGACGCCCCCCATTTGGCTGAGAGCGACGATGACGTCAGAGCCCAAGCCCGGCGGCGCGTTTCACCGTTCGTTGGGCGCGCGGCTGCGGTCCTGGTTCTTCACCGGCCTGGTGATCTTCGGGCCGCTCGCGGTGACCGTCTACATCGCCTGGTGGTTTGTCGACACCGTCGACAATTGGGTGAAGCCGCTCGCGCCGGCGAGCCTGTGGCCCGACTCCTATCTGCCCGTCCACGTGCCCGGCTTCGGCGTCGTCATCGTCGTCATCGGCTTGACGGCGCTTGGGTTCTTCGGCGCCAATTTCGCCGGCCGGACGCTGGTCGGCTTAGGCGAGGCGGTGCTCGACCGCACGCCGGTGGTGCGCAGCATCTACAAGAGCGTGAAACAGATTTTCGAAACGTTGTTCTCCCAAGGCGACGCCCATTTCCAAAGAGTGGGATTGGTCGAGTTTCCGTCGAAGGGCTCGTGGACGGTCGTATTCATCTCGTCCGATCCGGTCGGAGCGGTCGCCGACCTCCTGCCGGGCCGCAACATGACCTCGGTGTTCCTGCCCTGCGCGCCGAACCCGACGACCGGCTTCTACTTCTACGTTCCGGCCGACGAGATCATCGAGCTGCCAATCACGCCGGAGGACGCCGCCAAGCTGATCATGTCGGCCGGCCTCATCCAGCCCGAAGGCCGTCCGACGCTCGCCGCGCTGGCGCAGGCGGCGCGGCGCGAGAAGCCGGCGCTGGAAACGGGCGTCGCCCCGCGCTCCTGAAGTCGCGCCGCGGCGAGCGGGGCCCGACCGACCGGCGGGCCGCGTGCTGCCATGCGCCGTGACCTATGCTATCAATCCTAGTTCGCGCGCCGTCGGCGCGCCACGATTCGGCCGCTTCGGCGGTCTCGCGGACCTCGGCGCTCGTCCGAACCGGGGTTCGACCAACCCAGACACGAGTCTACGATGGCGACCTTGCCGAAATTCGATCTAACCGAAATCAAACAACGCATGCAGGGGGCGCAGGCGACGCTCAAGCACGAGCTGGGCGGCCTGCGCACCGGTCGGGCGAGCGCCAGTCTGCTCGAGCCGGTGCAGGTCGAGGCCTACGGCCAGCGCATGCCGATTAACCAGGTGGCGACGATCAGCGTGCCCGAGCCGCGCGCGCTTTCGGTTTCTGTGTGGGACAAGTCGATGGTGCACGCGGTCGACAAGGCGATCCGCGACGCCAATCTCGGCCTCAGCCCGACCGTCGAAGGGACGACGTTGCGCATCCGCATCCCCGAGCTGAACGAGCAGCGGCGCAAGGAGATGGTGAAGGTCGCCCACAAATACAGCGAGGACGCGCGCATCGCGGTGCGTCATGTGCGCCGCGACGGGTTCGAGGCCCTAAGGCGGCTGTTGAAAGAGCACGCGATCCCTGAGGACGACGAGAAACATCACGAAATCGAGGTGCAGAAGGCCACCGATCAGGCGATCGCCGAGATCGACGCCTTGCTTGCGACAAAAGAAAAAGAAATTATGCAGGTCTAGTCGCGCCGCCTTCGGGTCGCCCCGCATGTCGTCTCCGATCGAAACGCCGCGCCGCTCGGCGGATCGCCGCGAGCCTCAGCACGTCGCCATCATCATGGACGGCAACGGGCGCTGGGCGCAGGCGCGCGGCCTGCCGCGTTTCGAGGGCCATCGGCGCGGCGTCGAGGCGGCGCGCCGCGCCGTGCGTTCGGCGGCGGCGCTCGGCGTGCGCTATCTCACGCTGTTCGCCTTCTCGTCGGAGAACTGGAGCCGTCCAGCCGACGAGGTCGCCCTGCTGATGGGACTGCTCACGCGCTACGTCCGCAACGACCTCGCCGACCTCCACCGCAACGACGTGAAGGTGCGCGTGATCGGCGAGCGCGCCGGGCTCTCTCCCGACATCGTCGCGCTGTTCGACGAGGCGGAGGCCGTGACGGCGCGCAACAGCGGCCTGACCTTGACCATCGCGTTCAACTATGGGGCGCGGCAGGAGATCGTCGAAGCGGCGCGCAGCCTTGCGCGCGCCGCGGCGGAAGGACGGCTCGACCCGGAGGCGATCGACGTCGACCTATTCGCGGCTCGGCTCGGCGCGGCGGACATTCCCGATCCCGACCTGATCATCCGCACCTCGGAGCAGCGGCTGTCGAATTTCCTGCTCTGGCAGGCCGCCTACGCCGAACTGGTTTTCCTGCCGATCCACTGGCCTGACTTCGACCATGCGGCCTTCGAGGCGGCGTTGGCGCAATTTGCCGCGCGCGAGCGCCGCTACGGCGGGGTCGGCGCGCTGGCGCCGGCGCCAGCGCCAGTCAAATCGGCTTTGTAAAGGCTCGCGATGGCGAACCCGACGCCTAATTCGACGAGCGGCGCCGCGGCGGCCGCCGACGGAGGACGACGCAAGGTCGGCGCCGACCTGCCCTCGCGCATCGCGGCCGGCGGCGTCATGATCGCCGCCGCGCTGGCGGCGGCCTGGGCGGGCGGCCTTCTGTTTCTCGCCTTCTGGATCGTCGCCGCCGCCGCCGCGCTATGGGAATGGCAGACGCTGATCGGCGGCGAGCGGCTCGCGCTCCGGCTCAGTCTCGGCGCGCTGACGCTCCTCGTCGGCGCCGCGCTGGCGCTCGGCGGCTTCGCCTGGGCGGCCCTCGGCGCGCTCGCGCTCGGGGCGCTGGCCGCGGGGCTGGCGGCCGGGAGCGAATCGCGCGCGCGCCGGTGGGCCGGCGCGGGCGTGCTCTACGCCGCCGCGCTCGCCGCCGCGCCGTCGCTTTTGCGCGGCGATCCCACGTACGGCCTGCCGGCGATCCTGTGGCTGTTCGCGGTGGTGTGGATGACCGACATCATGGCCTATTTCGGCGGCCGGCTGATCGGCGGCCCCAAGCTGTGGCCGCGCGTCTCGCCCGGCAAGACGTGGTCGGGCGCGCTCGTCGGCGGACTTGCGGGCGCGGCCTGCGGCGCGGCGGTCGGGCTCGTCGCCGCGCCGGCGGGCGCGCGCTTCGCGCCGCTTGTCGCCCTCGGCCTCGCCGCTTCGATCGTCGCGCAGCTCGGCGACCTGTTCGAAAGCGCGGTCAAGCGGCGGTTCCACGTCAAGGATTCGAGCCATCTCATTCCCGGCCACGGCGGCGTGATGGACCGGCTCGACGGCTTCGTCGCCGCCGCGACGTTCGCGGCGCTCATCGGCTGGGCGCGCGCCGGCGGGGACGGCGTCGCCGCCGGCCTGATGGTCCGATGGTGAGGCGCGCGGGCGGACCGCGAGCGGCCGCCTATGGCGCCGCCGCGCGCGATTCACCATATGCGACGAGATTGGCGACGACATCGGGCCCAAGCCTCTTGGCCGCGCGCCGGCGATGCGTCATTGTCAACCAATTGCTAACCAACGCGGGATCGACGACCGGCGCGCGCCGCGGGCGACGGAGGCTGGACAATGGCCATAGTGAACCAATTGCGCGACGTCGTCGACTGGATGGGATGGTATATTCTCCCGTTCGTTTTTGTGATGAGCGTGATCGTATTCTTTCACGAGCTTGGCCATTACGCAGTTGGACGTTGGTGCGGGGTGAAGATCGAGGCTTTTTCGCTCGGTTTCGGTCCGGAATTGTGGGCGCGGGTCGATAAGGCGGGCACGCGTTGGCGCGTCGCCGCCTTTCCTCTCGGCGGATACGTGAAATTCTACGGCGACCTCAACGCCGCTAGCGCGGCGGACGTCGCCGGCGTCGAGGCGATGGCCGCCGAGGAGCGGCGGCGAACCCTGTTCGGACAGCCGTTGGGCGCCCGCGCCGCGATCGTCGCGGCGGGGCCGATCGCCAACTTCATCCTCGCTTTCGTCATCTTCGCCGCGCTGTTCATGGCCTTCGGCCGCTTCGAGCACGCCGCGCGGATCGGCGCGATCGAGGCGGGGTCGCCGGCGGCGCAGGCGGGATTTGAGGTCGGCGACCTCGTCAAGTCGGTCAACGGCGAGCCGATCGCCAGCTTCCAGGACCTGCAGCAGGCGACGATGCTGAGCACCGGCTTGCCGATGACCTTCGTCGTCGAACGCGCCGGCGCCGAAGCGAAGCTGACGGCGACGCCGGAGATCGCGGTGGTCGACCAGGGTCCGCTGGGCAAGCGCCGCATGGGGCGGCTCGGCCTGGTCGCCTCGCGCGATCCCGCCGATTCGCGCTTCGAGCGCTGCGCCGCTCCGACCTGCGCCGCTTGGGGCGCGGAGCAGGTGTGGTTCATCGTCAAGGCGACCTCCGTCTATGTCGAGGGGCTGATCGCCGGCCGCGAATCGGCGGACAATCTTTCCGGCCCGGTCGCCGTGTCGCAGATCGCTGGCGCGATGGCGAAGATCGATCCGTGGGAGCTGTTCAGCCTCGCGGCGCTGTTCTCGGTGTCGGTCGGGCTGATGAACCTGCTGCCCATTCCGCTGCTCGACGGCGGCCACCTGCTTTATTTCGCGCTGGAGGGGCTGCGCGGCCGCCCGCTTAGCGAACGCGTGCAGCAGATCGGCCTCAAGGTGGGAATCGCCTTCGTCGCGCTGCTGGTGATCTTCACCACCTCGCACGACATTCTGCGCCTCATCGGCGCCGCGAATTAACCCTTGATCAGCCATGAAATGTGGCCGGTCGGCAACGCCGGCGCGAATTGGCCCGCGCGCGGCGAATTGGGGTTTGACCCGGGCGGCAAAACAGGTAAAACCGCGTTAAGAGATCGTCCGCGGCGCCGCGGGCGAGGGCGTGAGTTTCGCCGCCAGTCGCGGGTCGTTCAAGGCCCGGGGCGCGCCGCAAGGCGCGGGACGCGGGGGAGCGGGGCCGTTTGGCCTCGTTGGGGCATAAGGACAACGAGCCAAATGCATTTTCTTCGAGGCGTTCTTCGCGCGATTCTTTTGGCCCTCGTCGTCGCTGCGGGCGCGGTTTGGCTGACCGGCCCGGCGGCGGCGCAAGTCAACGCCCAGACCGTGGTCGTCGAGGGGGCGTCCCACGTCGATGCGGCGACCGTCCGCTCCTACTTCTCCGGAACCGACCAGGCGAGCGTCAACCGCGCCGTCGCCGACCTTTCGGCGACCGGCATGTTCTCCAAGGTGAACGCGAAGATCGTCAACGGCCAAGTGGTCGTCACTGTGGCCGAAAGCGCGCAAATCATCAATCGCGTCGCCTTCGAAGGCAACAAGCTTTTGAAGAGCGACCAGCTCTCGGTCGAGGTTCAGTCCAAGGCTCGCACCGGTTTCGACAAGGCGAAGGCCGACGCCGACGTCGATCGGCTGAAGGAAGCCTACAAGAAGACGGGCCGCAACGCCACGAAAGTGACCTATCGCCTCGTGCAACTGCCCAACGGCCGCGTCGATCTCGTCTTCACCGTTGACGAAGGCGACAAGACGGGCGTGCGCGAGATCCGCTTCGTCGGCAACAAGGCGGTGTCGTCGTATCGCCTGCACTCCCTGATGCAGACGACGGAGATGAACTGGCTCTCCTGGTTCAAGACCAGCGACATCTACGATCCCGACCGGCTTGCCCAGGACCAAGAGGCGATCCGCAAGTATTACATGAGATACGGCTACGCCGACTTCCGCATCGCCAGCACCGACGTCGTTTACCAGAGCGATCCGGCGGGCTACGTCATCACCATCACGGTGGAAGAGGGCCCGCAGTACCACGTCTCCGGCGTCAGCGTGACCTCGCATGTCGGCAAGGTCGACAGCCAGTCGCTGGAGAGATTCGTCCAGCTGCGCGCGGGCGACGTCTACAACGCGACCTTGGTCGACAAGACGGTCGATTCGATCGCCCGCGAGCTGGCGCGGCTCGGCTACGCCTTCGCCGACGTGCGCCCGCACGGGCAGCGCGACGAAGCGACGCACCAGATCGCTCTCGCCTTCACCGTCGACGACGCGCCGAAGGTCTACGTCGAGCGCATCGACGTCGTCGGCAACACCCGCACGCGCGACTACGTCATCCGCCGCGAGTTCGACATCGGCGAAGGCGACCCCTACAACCACGCGCTGATCGAGCGCGGCGAGCGCCGCCTGAACCGGCTCGGCTACTTCAAGAAGGTGCACATCTCGACGCGGCCCGGCTCGACGCCCGACCGGGTGATCGTGACCGTCCAGGTCGACGATCAGCCGACCGGCTCGATCAGCCTGACCGGCGGCTATTCGACCACCGCGGGGTTCCTCGCCGAGGTCGCTTTCACCGAGACCAACTTCCTCGGACGCGGCCAGTACATTCGGGCCAGCATCTCGGCAGGCCAGTATGCTCGCGGTTGGGGCCTCTCTTTCACCGAGCCCTACTTCCTCGACCAGCGGATCGCGGCCGGCTTCGACGTCTTCCACAAGGAGCAGGACGAGAACACCTGGGCGCTGTACGACACGTGGTCGACGGGCGTGAACCTGCGCATCGGCGTGCCGATCACCGACGAGTTCACCGTCCAGCCGAACTACTCGATCTACCAGTCGCAGATCAAGGTGCCCAACAGCGACTCGCGGCCGTACGACGACTGCCCGGCGCCGTTTTCGCAAGGGGGCACGGGGTGGTATCCGCCAGGGTACAGTGGCGATCAATCTGGCAATATAACGTCGAGCTTCAACTGCTTGAGCAACGGCGAAGCGTCGGTGGCGATCAAGCAGGCGGCGAAGGACGGCGCCATCCTGACCTCGCTCGCCGGCTATTCGCTGATCTGGGACAGCATCGACGACCGCAAGAATCCGACCAGCGGCATCTATGCGAATTTCCATCAGGATTTCGCCGGCCTGGGCGGCGACTCGCATTTCGTCCGCGAGACGTTCGACGGCAAGTACTACTATCCGATCACCGACGACCTCACCGGTCTGCTGCACCTGCAGGGCGGCCGGATCGATCAGATTGGCGGCGGCTACCTGCCGCTGACCGACACCTTCAACCTTGGCCCGAGCCTGGTGCGCGGCTTCGCGCCGGGCGGCATCGGCGCGCGCGACGTCGCCGACCCCAACAGCATCTCCGGCAACGGCCTAGGCGGGACCACCTACGTCGGCGCCAGCGCGGAGCTGCAGTTTCCGATCTTCGGCCTGCCGAAAGAGGTCGGCCTGAAGGGCGCGCTCTTCGCTGACGCGGGCACGCTGTTCGGTTTCCAGGGACAGAAGAACTATTCGGATCTGTGGGGCTTGCCGAACACGACGGCGTGCTGGGCGGAGAATTCGACGAAGACCACGCCGAATTACATCCAGAGCAACTGCTTGTCGGTTGACGACGAACACACCATTCGCTCGTCGGTCGGCGTGGGCCTGATCTGGGCGTCGCCGCTCGGGCCGATCCGCATGGACTACGCCTACGCGATCACCAAGGGCAAGTACGACCAGACGCAGGCCTTCAATTTCACCGGCGGCATGCAGTTCTGACGCCGCGAGGCTTTCGAGACGGCAATAGGGCGCGCCGGCCTGACCGGCGCGCTTTTTCTTGAGGGGCGCGGCGCTCGCCTCGACCGAGCGGGACGAAGCGGCCGCCGCAGGGGAGAGAGACACCAGCTTGGCGAAAATCCGCTTCTTCCCGCCTTCCGCCGCTCCGACCCTTCGCGAGATCGCCGAATGGACCGGGGCGAAGCTTTCCGAGGGCGCCGACGCCGACAAGCGAATCCATGACGTCGCGCCGCTCGACGAGGCCGGGCCCGACGACCTTTCCTTCCTCGACAATCTCCGCTACCTCAGCGATTTCCGGACGACCCGCGCCGGGGCGGCGCTGGTCGCGCCGCGCCACGCCGGGCAGGCGCCCGCCGGCTGCGTCGCCTTGACCACCGTCGAGCCTTACCGGGCGATGGCGACGACGATGGCGCGGCTCTATCCGCAGGCGGCGCGCCCGCATTCGACCTTCGGCGAATCGGGCGTCTCGCCCGCCGCCTTCGTCCACCCCGCGGCGCGGCTCGAGCCTGGGGTGGTCGTCGATCCCGGCGCAGTGATCGGCCCCGGCGCGGAGATCGGGGCGGGGGCGACCATCGGCGCCAATGCGGTGATCGGCCCGAACGTGCGCGTCGGGCGCGACAGCGTCGTCGGCGCGCTGGCGAGCGTCGTCTGCGCGCTGATCGGCGACCGGGTGATCATCCATCCCGGCGTCCATATCGGGCAGGACGGCTTCGGCTTCGCGCTCGGGCCGCGCGGCCATCTCAAGGTGCCGCAGATCGGGCGGGTGATCGTCCAGGACGACGTCGAGATCGGCGCGGGCGCGACCATCGACCGCGGCGCCAATCGCGACACCATCATCGGCGAGGGAACCAAGATCGACAACCTGGTGCAGATCGGCCACAACGTGGTGGTCGGCCGCCATTGCGTGCTGGTCGCTCAAAGCGGCGTCTCGGGCTCGACCATGATCGGCGATTTCGCCGCCCTCGGCGGCCAGGCCGGGCTGACGGGGCACCTCAAGATCGGCCCCGGCGCGCAGATCGCCGCCCAAGCCGGGGTGATGAACGACGTCCCCGCGGGCGAGACATGGGGCGGCGCGCCGGCGCAACCGTTGCGCGAGTGGTTCCGCGATCTCGCGACGCAGCGCAGGCGGTCGGCGGGCCGTGGACGGGCGCCGGAGGCCGAATAGGGCCGAGCGCGGCGCCGGCGGGGCCGATTGGTCGCAAGGGAGAACTTCGCGCACGGCCGCCGCAGCGAGGTTCCGCGGCGGCGGCGCGCGCGCAAAGCTTGACGCCGAAGCGGCGACGGGGCATGGCCCTCGGTTGCGGGCGAGGAGGGCGGAATGAACGACGCGACCGGGCGTGTCTTCGAAAGCTACGACATTCAGCGGCTGCTGGCCTACTTGCCGCATCGTTATCCCTTCTTGCTGGTCGACCGCATCGTCGAGGCGCACAGCGACGAGTACGGCGTCGGCGTCAAGAACGTGACGGTCAACGAGCCGCAGTTTCAGGGGCATTTCCCCGGGGAGCCGGTGATGCCCGGCGTCTTGCTGATCGAGGGCATGGCGCAGACCGCCGGCGCGTTGTGCGTGGCCAGCCGGTCGCCCAACGCCAAGCCGAGCCTCGTCTATCTGATGACGGTCGACAAGGCGAAGTTCCGCAAGCCGGTGCGACCGGGCGATCAGGTGAGGTTTCATATGACGCGGGTGGCGAAACGCCGCAACATGTGGTGGTTCCGCGGCGAGGCGAGGGTCGACGGCCAACTGGTTTGCGAAGCCAACGTCTCGGCGATGCTGGTGGAGCAATGAGCGCGGCCGAGGCTGGCGCGGCGACGCCGGAGACGTTCGTCCACCCCAGCGCTTGCGTCGAGCCGGGCGCGCGGCTCGGCGCGGGCGCGTACGTTGGCCCGTTCTGCTGGGTCGGCCCGGAGGCGAGGCTCGGCGACGGCGTGCGGCTCCTCTCGCATGTGGTGGTCGCCGGCGCGACCGCGATCGGCGCGCGCACGCGCGTCTTTCCTTTCGCTTCGATTGGCCACCAGCCGCAGGATCTCAAGTACCGCGGCGAGCGATCGACGCTGACCATCGGCGAGGACTGCCTGATCCGCGAGGGGGTGACGATGAACCCGGGCACTGCCGGCGGCGGCCTTGCCACCGTCGTCGGCGCGCGCAGCGTCTTTCTCGCCAACGCGCATGTCGCCCACGATTGCCGCATCGGCGACGACGTCATCCTCTCCAACAACGTGATGATCGCCGGCCACTGCCGCATCGACGACTTCGCCATCCTCAGCGGCGGGTCGGCGACGCACCAGTTCACCCGGATCGGCGCGCACGCGTTCGTCGGCGGCCTGTCGGGGGTCGAGAACGACATCATTCCCTTCGGGATCGCGCTCGGCAACCGCGCCTCGCTCGCGGGCCTCAACGTCGTCGGGTTGAAGCGGCGCGGCTTCTCGCACCAAGCGATGCACGAGCTCAGGCGCGCCTACAAGATGCTGTTTTCCGGCGGCGGCACGCTGAAAGAGCGCGTCGAGGCGGTGGCGGCGGCGTTCTCCGACCAGCCGGCGGTGCAGCAGGTCGTCGCCTTCTTGCGCGAGGGCGGCGAGCGCGCGATCTGCACGCCGCGCGCGGGCAGGGAAGACGAGGTTTGAGCGAAGCGGGCGACACGCGCGCCCTCGCCATCCTCTGCGGCGGCGGCGGGCTTCCTCTCGAAGTCGCGCGCGCCGCCGCGGCCAACGGCCGCCCGCCTTTCCTGGTCGGCTTGGTCGGCGCGACCGATCCCGCGATCGAAGCGTTCTCGCACATCTGGGTGAGGCTCGGCGAGGTTGGCAAGTTGTTCGCCGCGCTCGCCGAGCGCAGGGTCGCCGACCTCGCCATCGTCGGCGCGCTGACGCGTCCGGAGTTCTCCGAGCTGCGTCTCGACTGGGGCGCGCTGAAGCGCGCGCCTCGCCTCGCGGCGCTGTTTCGCGGCGGCGACAACCGCCTGCTCGCCGGCGTCGCGGCGATCTTCGAGCGCGAAGGCGTGCGCGTCGTCGGCGCGCACGAGATCGCGCCGCAGATGCTGGCGCCGCTCGGGCCGATCGGCGTCCGCGCGGCGGCGCCCGACGCCGACGCCGACGCCCGCCTCGGCGCCGAGGCGCTGGCCGCGCTGTCGCCGTTCGACGTCGGGCAGGGCGTCGTCGTCGCCGACGGCCGGGTCGTCGCCGTCGAAGCGGCGGAGGGGACCGACGCCATGCTCGAGCGCGTGGCCGCGCTGAGGGCGTCGCGATGGCTGCGCTTCAGCGGGCCGGCGGGCGTGTTCGTCAAGGCGCCGAAGCGCGGCCAGGATTTGCGGCTCGATATGCCCGCCATCGGCCCGCGGACCATCGCGCTCGCCGCGCGCGCCGAACTCAAGGGCGTCGCGCTCGCCGCCGGCCTGGTGCTGATCGCCGAGCGAGGCGAAACCGCGCGCCGCGCCGACCAAGCGGGCCTGTTCGTCGCAGGCTTCCCGCCATGACGGCGGCGCCGACGCTGCGCATCGCCGTCGTCGCCGGCGAGCCGTCGGGCGACCAGCTCGGCTTCAAGCTGATGCGCGCGCTGCGCGAACGGACGAGCGGGCGGGTCGCCTTCCTCGGAGTCGGCGGCGAGGCGATGGCGGCGGAGGGGCTCGACAGCCTGTTTCCGCTCGGCGACGTCGCGGTGATGGGCGTCCTGCCGGTGCTCGCCCGGCTGCCGCGGCTGATCCGCCGGATCGCCGAGACCGCCAAGGCGATTGTCGCGGCGCGGCCCGACGCGTTGGTCATCATCGACAGCCCGGATTTCACCCACCGGGTCGCGCGGCGCGCGCGGCGCGCGCTGCCCGACCTGCCGATCGTCGACTACGTCAGCCCGTCGGTGTGGGCGTGGCGGCCCGGCCGCGCTCGGGCGATGCGCGCCTATGTCGATTGCGTGCTGGCGCTGCTGCCGTTCGAGCCGGCCGCGCATGCGCGCCTCGGCGGGCCGCGCTGCGTCTATGTCGGCCACCCGCTGATCGAGCGCCTCGGCGAGCTGCGGCCGAACGCGGAGGAAGCGCGCCGACGCGGCGCCGATCCGCCGCTGGTGCTGGTCCTGCCGGGCTCGCGCCGCTTGGCGATCGCGCGGCTGAGCGACGATTTCGGCGCCGCGCTCTCGCTGCTCGCGCGCGAGCGCGGCCCGTTCGAGCTCGTGCTGCCGACCGTGCCGCATGCGGAGAACGAGGTGCGCGCGCGCGTCGCCGGCTGGGAGGTGAAGCCGCGCGTCGTCGTCGGCGAGGCGGCGAAGCTCGCGGCGTTTCGCTCCGCTCGGCTCGCGCTCGCCGCCTCGGGAACGGCGACGCTCGAGCTCGCGCTCGCCGGCGTCCCGCTGGTCGGCGCCTACAAGGTGTCGCGTTTCGAGCAGCGGCTGAAGCGCTTCGTCAAGCTGCCGCATTCGATCCTGCTGCCCAACCTCGTCCTCGGCGAGCGCGCGATTCCCGAATTCCTGCAACAGGAGTGCGCGCCCGCGGCGCTCGCCGCGGCGCTCGCCGCGCTGATCGAGGAGGGGCCGGCGCGCGCCGCGCAGCTCAAGGCGCTGGCGCGTCTCGACGCGCTGATGGCGCCGCTCGGAAGCGAGGCTCCGAGCGCGCGCGCGGCGGCGGAAACGCTGGCGACGATCGCGCGCCGCCGCGGCGCGCCGCGAGCGGACGCGCCCGCCGACGCTTGAGGCGCCGACGCCTCAGCGATTGCCGATCGGCTTGTATTCGCGGCGCGGCGAGCCGGTGTAGACTTGGCGCGGGCGGCCGATCTTCTGGCTCGGATCGCCGATCATCTCCTTCCACTGGGCGATCCAGCCGACGGTGCGCGCGACCGCGAATAGGGCGGTGAACATGTCGGTCGGGAAGCCCATCGCCTTCAGCGTGATGCCGGAGTAGAAATCGATGTTCGGGTAGAGTTTGCGCTCAATGAAATAGTCGTCGCTCAAGGCGATGCGCTCGAGCTCCATCGCCACCTCGAGCAGCGGGTCGTCCTTGAGGCGCAACTCGCCGAGCACGTCGTGCGCCGTCTTCTGCATGATCTTGGCGCGCGGGTCGTAGTTCTTGTAAACGCGATGGCCGAAGCCCATCAGGCGGAAGGGATCGTTCTTGTCCTTGGCGCGGGCGATATACTTCGGGATGTTCTCGACCCGCCCGATCTCGCCGAGCATCTTCAGCGCCGCCTCGTTGGCGCCGCCGTGCGCGGGGCCCCACAGGCAGGCGATGCCGGCGGCGATGCAGGCGAAGGGATTAGCGCCCGACGAGCCGGCCAGGCGAACGGTCGAGGTCGAGGCGTTCTGCTCGTGGTCGGCGTGGAGGATGAAGATGCGGTCGAGCGCGCGCGCCAGCACCGGATTGACCTTGTACTCCTCGCAGGGGACGCCGAAACACATGCGCAGGAAGTTCGCAGCATAGGCGAGCTCGTTCTTCGGATGCATGAACGGCTGGCCGATGGAGTACTTGTACACCAACGCGGCGAGCGTCGGCATCTTGGCGATCATGCGCACGGAGGCGTGTTCGCGCTGCAGCGGATCGGTGATGTCGGTCGAGTCGTGATAGAAGGCCGCCAGCGCGCCGACGCAGGCCACCATCACCGCCATGGGGTGCGCGTCGCGGCGGAACCCGTTGAAGAACCGCAACATCTGCTCGTGCACCATGGTGTGGCGGCTGACCCTGTAGTCGAACTCCGACTTCTGCGACGTCGTCGGCAGGTCGCCGTAGAGCAGGAGGTAGCAGGTCTCAAGGAAGTCGCCGTGCTCAGCGAGCTGCTCGATCGGGTAGCCGCGATAGAGCAGCAGGCCTTTGTCGCCGTCGATGTAGGTGATCTTGGACTCGGCGCTTGCGGTCGAGGTGAAGCCCGGATCGTAGGTGAACAGTCCGGTGCGATCGTAGAGCTTGCCGATGTCGACCACCGCAGGGCCGGCCGTCCCGTGCTTCACCGGCAGCTCGACGCTCTTGTCGCCGACCGTGAGGCTTGCGGAGGTTACGGACATCAAGCTTCTCCCTTTGGCGCGTGGCGCGCATCGTATAGTTGTGCAGTGCAATAAACGCTAGCGGATCGCAAACCGCAGGACAAGGGCGTCGAAGGGAGAATGCGGCGGCGCCCGCGTCCCGGCTCCCGGTTATTGCGGGTTCTCGTAGCTGAAGCTCTCTCCGCTCTCGTCGTAGGCGAACAATTCGCCGTAGCGGCCGAAATTGATCACCGTTCGCAGCGTGCGATCGGCGTAGTCCTCCGACATGTAGTCCTCAAGCTCCTCGCGGAAGCGCGACGCCGGCGCCCGGTGCGAGGGGCGCTCGTCGAGCACCCGCTTGATGTGGGCGGCGAGCGGGATGTTGGCGAGTAGTTGCTCGCCGATCAGCTTCTTGCGCTGGTCGACGTCCATGTCGACGAACTTGCGGCCGATCGGGGTGAGCTTGATGTCGGCGTCGGCGAACTCGACCATCCGCAGCATCTGCAGCGTCTCGCCGAGCGGGAAGAGGTCGTCGACCTCCATCTGCAAGCTGTCGGCGAGATGCGGCAGGTCGGCCTTGCCCTCGTAGGGCGGGCCGGCGATCTCCTCGAGCATGCCGGCGAGCGCGTTGCTCGACACTTCCGGCAGGGCGATGCCGAGGTTGGCCGCCGCCGCGACGGGCTGCGGGCCGGGAAGCTTCGGCTCGGGCCGCTGCGTCATCAACGCGTAGATCTTCTCCACCATTTGCCGGAACTCGGGGTCGAGCCGATCGCGCGGGTGGGCGAGCGGCACGACGATCTCGTCGGCGATGCGGCCGGGGTTGGAGGCGAGCACGACGATGCGGTCGCACATCAGCACCGCTTCCTCGATGTTGTGCGTCACCAGCACGATCGCCTTGATCGGGATGCGTTTCTCCTGCCACAGCTCGAGCAGGTCGGTGCGCAGCGTCTCGGCGGTGAGCACGTCGAGGGCGGAGAACGGCTCGTCCATCAGCAGCACCTGCGGCTGCACGACAAGCGCGCGGGCGAAGCCGACGCGCTGGCGCATGCCGCCGGAAATCTCCTTCGGATAGGCGGATTCGAAACCGTCGAGGCCGATGACGTCGATCGCCTGCAGCGCGCGCGCGCGCGTCTCCTCGGCCGGGACGTTCTGCGCCCTGAGCCCGATCTCCACGTTGTCGAGTACCGTGAGCCAGGGAAACAGCGCGAAGCTCTGGAACACCATCGCCACGCCGTCGGCCGGCCCCTCGACCTTGCGGCCGGCGATGGTCACCGCGCCTTCGGTGGGCCGCGTGAGGCCGGAGACGATGCGCAGAAACGTCGACTTGCCGCATCCCGAGCGGCCGAGAATGCCGACGATCTCGCCGCTGCGCACGGTGAGCGAGACGTCCTTGAGAACCGGATCGCCCCGTTCACCGGAGCCCGTCTCATAGCTTTGGCTGATATGGCTGGCTTCGAGCAGCGTGGCGGGTTGATCGAGCATGGGAGATCGCTCCTGCAATTCGCGTCAGAGACTGTATCGGCGCTCGGCCATCGCGTATAGACGACGCCAGAACAGGCGGTTGAACACCGCGACGAAGATCGACATCATCGCGACGCCAAGCACGATCTTGGGAAAGTCGCCCTTGTCGGTGGCCTCGGCGATATAGGCGCCGACGCCGTGAGCGGTGACGAGCTGGTCCTTCCACTTGACGTATTCGGCGACGATCGAGGCGTTCCATGAACCGCCCGAGGCGGTGATCGCGCCGGTCAGATAATAGGGCGCGACGCCGGGCAGGATCACCTTCCGCCACCAGTCCCAACCGTGGATCCTGAAGTTGGCCGCCGCCTCGCGCATGTCGTTCGGGTACGCCGCCGCGCCGCCGATCGTATTGAAGACAATATACCACTGCGTTCCGAATACGATCAAAACGCTGAGCCAGATGTCGGGGTTGAGGTGGAACGTGAGCACCAGGCTCACTGCGGCGCCGAACAATAGGTTGACCGGGAACGCGGCGAGGAACTGGGCGAACGGCTGGACCCTTTCGGCCCAGCGCGGCCTTAAGCCGACCCACACGCTGATCGGCACCCAGACGATCGTCGCCAGCGCCATCAGCACGAGGACGCGGATCAGCGTGTAGATCGTCAGAACCACGACATTGCCGACGTCCGGCCAGGAAAGCTCGGTCGCGACATAGGCGACGACGCTCCACAGGGCGTAGATCGCCACCGCCGCCACCGCTGCGAACCAAACCACGTCGATGACGCGCGAGGCCGCCGGCGTCGGCTTCAGGGCGTTGTCAGGGATGAGCCGCGGCAGGGCGAGGCGCCGAAAAGTAAGCCACTGCAACCCCGCGAACACCGGGCCGAACGCGTTGCGCACCCAGTAGGTGCGACGCAACGCGGCGAGCACCCACGACTCTTCCACTTCCTGTCCGACCGACAGCTCGACGCGGAACTTGGTCGCCCACGCGATGACGGGGCGGAACAAGAGCTGGTCGTACAGGAGAATCACGATCGCCATGGTGGCGACCGCCGCCCAGATGGCGTCCCATCGCCCCGCCGTATTCGCCGCCGCGATATACGAGCCGACGCCGGGCAGGGTGATGGTGGTGTCGCCGACCGTGATCGCCTCCGAGGCGACGACGAAGAACCAGCCGCCCGACATCGACATCATCGTGTTCCACAGCAGGCCGGG
>Ga0326727_10007939_pt1 | contig 27459 bp, 20 predicted proteins | sample MB2enrmetagenome_FD_207643 | JGI IMG/M metagenome (GOLD analysis project Ga0326727, IMG submission 207643) | Lab enriched peat soil microbial communities from McLean, Ithaca, NY, United States - MB29MY | ecosystem: Environmental > Terrestrial > Soil > Wetlands > Peat | place: USA: New York...
ATTGTGTTTGCCTACCCTTCTGATGTGGGATACTTTAGCGAAACCAATCTGATGCTCTTTGAGGATGCCCTGCTCGATCCGTTTATGGCCACAAGAAAGATGAAGCACGGTGAAGTTATTACACCGGTTCGAGTGCGGCCCCCAAACGACATGACGTCCAAAGAGCGAATGATCAGAAAGCTCTCTGCGAAACGAGGCCAAAAGATTTACTCCAAAAGAAAGTCGACTGTTGAACCAGTCTTTGACCAAATAAACAGCCCAGGGGCCTAATGCAATTTCAATATGGCAATACCGGAATGTGTCCGCTGAATGGCAGATGTGGTGTCTGTCTCACAATCTGCTTAAGCTCTACAGGGATGGTGGCCTCTTTTAATAGAAGAGGAGAGCATTCACGCCGTGATAGGTAAAAATTAGTACATGACTAAACAGTTTTCTGTCAAGTGCTGCCAAAGCCACACTCGCGAATGTCTGCTGTTGGCAAGTGATTATTGAGTTAATCTCGAGGGAGTGAGAAATCGTCACTCAAAACGCCCACTCCAACTCTCAGGCTTATTTTTTAAAGCCGTTATTTCGAAATGTTCCTAGGCCATATGACCGTTATCAAACCATATTGCTCCTTATCGCAGCTCAAAAAAATAATTCGCAAGGCCCGTCTGCGCTTATTGGAACTGCATCACAATGCACACGCCGGACATATCGGTGGCAATCTTTCCTGCTTGGACAGTCTGGTGGTGCTCTACGACGCCGTGCTGAGCGAGGACGATGCCTTCGTCCTGTCCAAGGGGCATTCCGCTGGTGCTTTGTATGTAGCCTTATGGTCTTGTGGAGTATTGACCGACGAAGATTTGCAGACCTTTGCTCAGGATGGCACGCGACTTGGCGTTCATACCCCGGCAAATCTTATCCCCTCGGTCTTGTTTGGCACCGGCAGTTTGGGCCATGGTCCATCTTTAGCTGCCGGTTTGGCCCTGGGGAAACGTCTGCAAGGTATACCGGGGCGGGTCTTCTGCCTGTGCTCCGATGGAGAATGGCAAGAGGGTTCCTGCTGGGAGTCCTTGATATTCGCGGTGCACCAAAAACTCAGCAACTTGCATTTGGTCTTGGATGTTAACGGATTGCAGGCCTTCGGCACCACGGTCGAGGTAGCCTCTCTGGACCTGGAAAGCCTTGCGGGGCGCCTCACCGCTTTTGGGGCGGCTGTAGCCACCTGCGACGGACATGATCTTCTGGCTCTGGTAGAACATTTAAACTGCCCTGAGGACGGGCAGCGCCCATCAGTATTGTTACTGCGCACCTGCAAGGGCAAAGGCCTGCCGTTTTTGGAAAACTCATTAGCTTCGCACTATTGGCCCCTGACTGACGAACAGTACTTTCAGGGTCGTGCCATTATTGAAGACGACGATGCGTGACGCTCTGGTTTCAGCCCTGCTCGAACATGACTTGGACACCCGATTCTGTTTCCTGACCGGTGATTTGGGCTTCAATGCCCTGGAGCCATTGCGCGAAAGGTTGGGAAAGCGATTTATTAACATGGGCATCGCCGAGCAGAACATGGTTTCTGTTGCAGCGGGCCTCGCCCGGGGCGGCATGCGCCCGTGGGTGTACACCATAGGCCCTTTTTGCTACGCTCGCGCATTCGAGCAAATCAGAAACGATATCTGCCTGCATAATCTTCCGATATGCCTGGTGGGTAGCGGAGGAGGCTACTATTACGGAGTTCAGGGCCCCACGCACCACTCTCTTGAAGATTGCGCCGTTCTTGGATCACTACAGCACATGACCGTCTATGTCCCGGGTTTCTGCGAGGATATAGCTCCATTGGTGCGTCTGCTGGTCCAAGAGCACGGTCCTGCCTACATGCGCCTTGACCGCGACGAATGTACGGAAAGCCTGACTCCCCCGCCCTTCTCCCCGATGCGCATGCTGTGCCGAGGTGAGGCTGGTGTAGTCCTGGTGCTGGGCTCGCTGGCGGGTTCGACTTGGGAAGCGGCCATGGGCTTGCCCGGGAGACTGCGTCCCAGTCTTTGGTGCTGCAGTCGCTTGCCCCGAACCGCCCAGGACTTCCCGAAGGATTTGGTAGCCCAGGTTCAAGCTGCTCCATGGGTGGTGGTGGCCGAAGAGCATGTGGCTTCAGGAGGATTAGGGGATGCCTTTGCCCGCCTGGCCATGGAGAATGACTTTGTGCCCCGCCGGTTCGTGCACTGCCATTCGAAGGGGTATCCCAGCGGCCTTTACGGATCGCAACTTTACCACCGCAAAGAGTGCGGTTTGGATGCATATTCTTTGATCCGGCTCGTCGCTTCTCTGGAGGCCAATCCATGACAAATCAAGAAGGGGCCATACTTTCCCTGCCAGGCCCTATTCTGGTCATTGGCGCCAGCGGATTTGTCGGGGCCAACCTGTTTCGTGGATTACTGGCTGCACGGGGAGACGTTTTTGGAACGGTTCATATACACAAACCTTGGCGTTTGGAGGGCATTCCCACGTCGAAGTATATCTTTCTCGATTTACTTTCCCAGTCCAGCCAACTCGATGTATTCCGGCGTCTAAGGCCGGCCACGGTCTTCAACTGCTCGGCATTCGGGGCATACTCATTCGAGGAGGATGTGGATCGCATTCACCGCACCAACTATCTTGCTTCCATTAATCTCATGGAAGTTTGCCTCCGCTTTGGAGTGCAAAGGTACGTCCATGCGGGCAGTTCTTCGGAATATGGGATAAACTGCGTCAGTCCTGACGAAAACGATGCACTTATTCCCGATAGCCACTATGCCGTAAGCAAAGCGGCTACGGCGCAGGCTATTGCATATTACGGAAAGGTGTGCAGGCTACCTTGTGTCAATCTGCGTCTATATTCGTTATATGGCCCGTACGAGGATTTCTCCCGGTTTATACCCACACTGGCCGAGCACCTGCTGCGCGGGACTTTGCCACCTCTAGTGAGCCCCGACACTTCCCGCGATTTCGTGCACATCGGCGATGCTGTTGACGCTTTCGTCACTATGGCCGCCGATCTCAAAGAATGCCACTATGGGCAGTCCTATAATGTGGGCACTGGAGTTCGCACCACGGTCCGCCAACTGGTGGAGATGGGCCGCGCGCAGTTGGCCGTCAGAGAGGAACCGCGCTTCGAAAGCATGCCCGCTAGGTCCTGGGACCATCGAGACTGGTACGCCGACCCACGGCGCATCTATGAGGATTTTGGCTGGCAAGCCAAGATCCAATTGGAGGTTGGGTTTGAGTCCACTGTAGCATGGTGGAAGGATTTTCTAGCCGATCACAATGTTGAGACGCTCACCAAAAAATCGTCTCACAGAGCCAACAAAAATTCTATTTCCGCCATCATTGCTTGCTATAAAGACGAACCTGCTATACCCATAATGTACCGTCGGTTGGTGGACACGTTCAGTGCCTTGGGCCTGGACTACGAAATAATTTTTGTTAACGACGCTTCGCCCGATGCCAGCAGCGAACAGATAAGAACTCTTTCGGAACAGGATTCCAGAGTGATTGGTATCGTGCATTCGCGCAATTTTGGCTCGCAGGCCGCCTTTCGCAGTGGTATGGAGATCGCCAGCAAAGAAGCCTGTGTACTTCTGGATGGAGACTTGCAGGATCCACCTGAAGTAATCGCTGCTTTTGTGGAAAAATGGCGCAATGGAGCCGATGTCGTTTATGGCAGGCGGGTACGGCGGGAAATGCCATGGTGGATTGAGAGGTTCTACAAGGGATTTTATGCGATTTTTTCAGCGCTTAGTGATATCCCCATTCCGAAGAACGCCGGCGATTTTTCTCTTCTCGATGGCAAAGTGGTGCGTTGGATGTTGCGTTGCCATGAACGAGACTACTTTCTACGCGGATTGCGTGCTTATGTAGGATTCGCGCAAGAAGGTGTAGACTATGTACGCCCCGAGCGCCTTTTCGGCAGGACAACAAATAGCTTTAGCAAAAATATCGGTTGGGCAAAGAAAGCCATTTTTTCCTTTAGTCGCACCCCATTGAATCTATTGACGACGACAGGGGCAATCGCCACCGTTTTCTCTGCTCTGCTTGGGTTGTACTCGGTGGTCTTAAAGCTGGCAGGGCCGCAGTATGTCCCGAAAGGATTAACAGCCGTAACGCTATTAGTTTTGTTTTTCGGGTCTGCGAATATCCTCGGTTTGGGATTGCTTGGAGAATATATTGGTAAAATTATTGAAGAGACGAAAGGACGGCCCCCATTCATTCGCACACAGCGCATAGAACGGGGAGAGGTTCTTCCCTGGCAGGAGAGAATGTGAACTGATTTCGCCGATTACGGACTCCGTCCTTGCATTTTACGTGGGGGTGAACGACGTGGGCTATTTCTCCCCGGCAACACTGACAATCAGATGATTACCGCCTCTACTTTTGAGCGAAAAATCGACACCTGCGAAGGAGCAGATAGAAATATGATCGCCAGTGATCACGAATCACACCCCGATCAATTCATCGAGCCGTTGTCATACAATCAAATGAATGAGACCGCTTGTTATCTTTGTGGCTCAGAGTCTGAGTTTCAGGTGTTGTTTCCCGGTGAGAAATCGACCAGGGAGTTGCGACCAGAGCATATTGCCGCTCGAAAGGGGAGCATTAACAAAGAGTTTTCATATAATTTGGTCAAGTGCAATCGTTGCGGTCTCGTTTATGCTAATCCTGCACCAGATGCCGATTTTCTCGAACAGACCTATGAGCAAAGCGATCAAGGGCTCTATCAGGATGAAAATTATAATATCGCCTGGACCTACGGCAGGTATCTGCGTCGTTTCGCTGGTCTCCTTAACCGGCGTGGCGTTGCATTGGACGTTGGGGCCGGTGACGGCTTTTTTCTGCAAGAGTTGATCGATCTCGGTTTCCAGAACGTGCTTGGATTGGAGCCGAGCGCAGAGGCTTGCCGCAGAGCCAAGACGGGAGTCAGCCCCTTCCTTCTCAATCAATCTTTTAGGGAAAGCGATTTTAAACCCGGATCGTTAGACTTTATTTCGTGCTTTCAGACGTTGGAACACCTCCCCAATCCAGATCGAATCGTGGCCGGATTCCATCGCCTATTGGCTCCGGGTGGAATGGTTTATTGCGTCGCCCATAACTTTGCCTCCTGGTCAGTGAAGGTTCTAGGAGTTCGTCACCCGATTATCAATGCCGGACACTTAACACTTTTCGACGAAGAAACCCTGAAGGCTTTTTTTGAGAAGCACTTTAATGTACTGGCAGTCTTTAAGATCGCCAATCGCTATTCAATCAATTATTGGATCTCCCTCTTACCTATCCCCGAACACATCAAAAGAACTCTGATCGGTACTTTAACGATTTCCGGTTTGTCAACTATGCCATTGACACTATCCGCGGGCAACATCGGCCTTGTGGCACAAAAAGCTATCTCCTGACAGTGGACAAAGTAAACTATGAAGATCGTCCTGATTAATCCAAGCTACTATTATCAGACACCCTTTCAGCAGGTTTCCGAACCTTTGGGTCTGCTCTACCTGGCGGCTTACATAAGACATTATAGCCAACACCGTGTCGCCATTGTGGATTGTTTGGACACTCTTGAAATTTCTAAGGTTTCTGGAGGACTCTTCCGCTATGGCGTTAGTCTTGAAAAAATGATCGAGCGTATTGCACGTGAAAAGCCGGACATAGTAGGCCTAACCAATATATTCAGCCGGAAAAAAGATGATTTCTTCAATTGCGCGCAGGCAATCAGGCAGCATTTCCCAAGTGTCGCTCTTGTCACCGGGGGAACGTATTCTTCATTACAGCCGGAAGAGGTGATCCGTGAAAGCTGTGTGGATTACGCTATTATCGGCGAAGGAGAGGAGTCCCTCGTCTCGTTGCTGGAAGCACTCGAGATGGGCGATACCGCTCCGCATGGCATAGAGGGCCTGGCCTACCGCCTTCAAGGGGAAGTGCACCTGACGCCCAAGCAACATTACATCAAGGATTTGGATCGCCTACCGTTTCCTGCTCGGAATCTCATAAATTACGAAACATACTTGAACTCCAAACATGTCTTGCATGGTCTGGGATTGAAAAGAGCGGCCTCAATTCTGACAAGCCGATCCTGTCCAAACCGTTGTAACTTCTGCAGTATGTCTAAGGTTCATGGGCCAAAGTGGAGGGCCAGAAGCGCAGCTAACGTTGTCGCCGAAATTGCCGAGTTGGTTCTGAAGTACGGTGTCCAAGAACTCTTTATCATGGACGACAACTTTACTCTGAGTAAGCAGCGCATTCTGGACATCTGCGCGGGCATTAAGGAAAAAGGACTGAAAATTCATTGGAATACGCCTAATGGCCTGGCTATCAACACTCTTGACGAGGAAGTCCTGAAAGAAATGAAGACCGCTGGATTGAGCCACATTTGCGTGGCAATCGAAACCGGTGATAACGAACTGCGCAATATGGTGATCGGCAAACGCCTTAAGGACGATCAGATCGAGAAGGTTGTCCGGGCTGCATCGAAACTGAATCTGCATGTAACAGCCTTCTATATCATCGGCATGCCGGGTGAGACGGAAGAAAAATTTCGTAAAACGCTGGAACAGATCAGGAGGCTTCCTTTAAACGCCGTGGCTGCAGCCTTCGCCAACCCTTTGCCCGGGACCAAGCTCTATGATGACTGCCAAAAGAATAACTGGACAATCCTGAGGGAAGACGACCACAGCGGCAATCCATTCTATAAACCCTTTATCATCACGGATCATTTCACTGAAGCCGATCTCATCAATAGAGAAAAGCGTTTTTACCGCACCTTTGCTAAGGCCAAGTTCCTGACGCTAATCAAGGATGCGGTTTTATTTCGAAACAAGCTCCTCTACCCTCCATACCTGATGCGAATAATCAAAGAAAGGCTGGTTAGATAGTGGAATAAAGGAGTTAAACATCCCAAGTTGCCTGGAATGCCACGAAGCCTGAGCGGCCATACTGGGCGTTGCGAAACACTCGCAAATGTCCAGGTATGCGGACGATGGTATGAGTGGCACGACCGACAGGGCCAGATGTTCGTGCCACCCTGTCGTTGATTTCCGGAAATACCGCTGAGTAACGTTTACGCTCAATTAACCACTCTTGGCTTTGGCAGCGGGACGATAAAACTGCCCTGGAAACCTTTTTGCTTAAGTTTTGGAATTAGTTCGTCCGCGATGTGCCAGGACAGGAGAAGAGCGAACTCGGGCTGGTCTTCATAAAGCCGTGTCTCCTCCACCACAGGGATCAAGGTGCCGGGAAGATATTTGCCGATCTTGTGGGAACCTTGGATCTCAAGGATGCAATCCAGTATCCCGTCATCCAGGCCGGCGTAATTAATTAAAGTGCTGCCGCGAGAGGGGGCGCTGATACCGTAGATGCGCTGCCCTTTTTGCTTGATGCCCAGCAGTAAAGACTGCAGCTCAAGTTTGGAAAGAACGACTCTATCCTTGAATTCCAGAAGAGCTTCTTTCCCCAATACGACTGACTTCTCTGCCTCCAATAGCTGATTTACGGTATTTTGGACCGGAAAATCTCCCCGGCGGGCCGAATAAACGCGAATAGATCCGCCGTGCGTCGGGATTTTTTTCGCATGCACAATTTCTAACCCATGCGATTCCAGCAGGAATTTCAGACTGTGGAGAGAGTAGTAGCGTAGGTGTTCGTGGTAAATGGTGTCGTACTGCAAAGTCTCTATTAATGATAACAAATAGTGTGATTCAGAGATGAAAAGACTTTTCGGGGCCATCAGTTTGATAATCAACTCCACAACTGTATTAACATTCTCGATATGGGCAAACACATTTGTGGCGGTGATGATTTTTGCCTGACCGTGTTGGGCTAAAACGGTTTCGACCACTTGCTGAGAGAAATAGTCAATAATGGTAGGGACCCCGCGCTCAATGGCAATCTCGCCGATTTTTTCGGGCGTGATCCCGAGGACACGGTGATGATCTTTGAAATTGGCGAGCAGGTTGCCGTCATTTGAGCCAATGTCTACCACGAGATCATTTGTCCCCAACTCAACAACAGTTTTGCATTCGCCGTAGAGTTCGGCGAAATTCTCCCGGAGGATTTTTGTAGTGCTGCTGGTATAAGGATACTCAGTGGGGAACAGCACCTGAGGGTCCACGATCAACCCAAGCTGCACCAGGTGACACTGCGGGCAGTAAAGCAACTGAGCCGGATAGCTGCTTTGCTCGCGGGGCTTTTCCCCGATCGGATTCATCCTGTTGACCGGCGGCAAATAGCCCAAAAAAAGAATCGGTTCCAGACTGCTGTTAGCACATATCTGGCAGCGCTCGACAACTACGCTTGAATTGGTTCCAGCTACAGACTTCGTAAGAGCGCTCATTATGCCTGCTCCCTGATCTTTGGTTGATTTTTAGCGTATTCCTCCATGTTTCGATCATACCACTCCGCTGTGATAGCCACGCCATCTCTGATAGGGTAGCGGGGTTGGTAGCCCAGCATGGTCAATTTTGTTATGTCAGGGCAACGCCGCGCCGTGCTGCCCCTGGTCAGTTCTCCCGGCACGACTTCAATGCGCCGCCCGTAGTAATCTGCGACAAGTTGAGCGAGCCGTTCAATTGTAATTTCCTCCGGGGTTCCAATGTTATAAATGCCAAGATGTTCGCCTCGCTCCAGGACCCTCATCAGTCCATTCGTGAAATCATCGATAAATACGAAGGAACGGCTCTCCCGGCCCGTACCTTGAATGGGAAAGGGCACAGGGTCATCGGGCTTTTTGCACAGTTCCTTCATTCGCATCAGGAACTGCGGGATTACGTGTTCGCGGCCCATATCAGGGCCATAAACGTTGTGGGGCCGGAAAATAATCACACGTTCCAGGTGAGTCCGGCCGTAATTGATCGCCAGCAGTTCGCTGATAATCTTCCCGCCGCCGTACGAGTACCGCGGGTTAAGCGGGTCGGGTATGGACAGCGGTACGGACTCATCGGTTGGAATCCTGGGAGGCGTCTGATAGACTTCCGAACTCGAAGCGAGAATGAGTTCCGGCAAACCAGCCTGACGGCAGCCATTCAGCACGTTCATGATGCCGCTGACCGCGACCTCCAGGACCAACTCCGGCTTGGTATAGAAAAACTCGGTCCCATTGATGTAGGCGAGGTGAATAACGCTGTCCACTCCCCGGCAGGCACTCTGTACCGCAGCCGGATCACGGATATCGGCTTCCACGATATCAATATCGGCCAAAACATCCCGAAGCCGTGTTGGGTCTCCTCTCAAATTACTGTCAAGTACTCGTACCGTGTGACCTTCGCTAACAAGGCGACGAACCAGGGCACTCCCTAAGAATCCAGTGCCCCCGGTTACTAAATAGGATTTTCGCATCTCTTGCTCTTTTATATGGCTGTGGTAGATGGAATACGGATAACTACGTTTGAACGATTTTTCCTGCAATTCCGCAGCAGAGGTATCGCACCCCATATGAACCAGCGCAAATACTCAATAAGCCAGGCTCCCAGCTTAAAAGTTGATTTGCCTCCATAAAGACGGTCAATCGAAATCACAGGAACCTCACCAAGTTTGAGACCAGCCAGTTGGGCTTTGATCCCCATTTCAAAGACTACCGCCCATCCAATCGGTTTCGCCTGCAAGTCAAATTGATAAAATACGGAACGCCGGAACATCTTTAAACCCGTTGTGACATCTGTAAGCATGGAACCCGATAACGACCTGAGCAGCCGATTCGCAGATCTTGACAAAAGGCCACCGATCCATGAGCCTCCAAGTCTGCGTCCACCATGGGCGTAACGAGTGCCGCTTACAAAATCACAACCCTGATGAATGAGTTCCAACATGTCGTCAAAAGCAAGAACAATACCAGTTTCATCACAGACGCTTATTAGAACGACCTCTGCAAGCGATGCGTCGACCCCGGCCTTGATAGCATTGATAATTCCCCGGCCCATCGTGTTGTGAACAAGCTGTACATTGGGATATTTCTTTTGCATTTTGAGGACGATAGGTATGCTATCGTCCTCCGGGGTATCATGGATAACAAGGACTTCATGTGGAGACTCTACCATCGTCTCCAGAATCTTTATAAATATTTCGAGGTTAATCCCATCATTGCGGACAGGGATTAGGATTGAAAGTTCAATTTCTGAGTTTCTTTGATTGTTCCGTGCAACTGTCATATTCGAAAAAATTCCTTTATATGACTGCATACGGTCGCCACATCCTGGTCGGAGATGGTAAACGCAGAGGGCAGCCAGAGCGCTTTGGGGATCAAACGGCTGCTGTTTGGAAAGTTATCGTCAGGTAACAGATAAGGCTTCTGGGTGTGAATGGGGAACCAGAAACGCCGGCAAAATATATTTCGCTCCTGCAGATAGCGGTCCAGTTCGTCGCGCCGATCAACAATTGCATCAGTCCACTGGGGTACCTCGCCACCATCAAGATGGAATCCAGGTAACCTGATTTCCTCCAACCTTTTCAGATTCTCGGAATACAGAGCATAAATTTGGGTTTGCCGTTGGATACGCTGATGGAGCGCGGTTAGTTGACCGAGTCCAACAGCCGCCTGAAGATTTGTCAGCTTAAAGTTATATCCAACTGAGTAGTGGATATCGTCTCCACCTGTTCCACGGACTGGACGTCCCTGGTCCTTTAGTTCGCGCAGGCGCGTATGAAGGGCATCATCATCGGTCAGTATCATCCCGCCCTGTCCTGATGTAATGGTCTTGTTTGGCGAAAACGACAAGCATCCCAGGTGGCCTAACGTGCCAAGATATTTGCCGTTGAACGACGACATGAATGCTTCAGCGGCGTCTTCGACCACAAAAAGGTTGTGAGATCGTGCTATTTCCAGGACCGCGGGCATGTTGGCCGCTCTGCCGCTGACATGCACGGGGATCACCGCTTTTGTTCGCGGAGTGATGGCGGAAATTATCGATTCCGGATCTATATTCAGGCTTAACGGGTCGACATCCACAAGAACCGGAGTAGCGCCTGCGAGTCGAACTGCATTCGCGGTAGCGATAAAGGTTACATCCGGCACGATCACTTCATCGCCGAAACCAACCCCTGCAGCAACTAATGACAGAAAAAGAGCGCTGGTTCCGCTGGTCGTCGCGACCGCATGTTTAACCTTGACCAGATTTGCTATTCTCTGCTCGAATTCTGAGGTTAGATCACCCTCGTTAAGGTAGTTACTATCCAGAACTTTTTTTACCAGGATATAATCCTCAGAAGTTATACAAGGCAACCACCACGGTATCTTTGGATTCATGCAATAAGCTCCATGCCAAACAATCTACTGTCAGTATCCCAGGGCGCGAGCCTTTGAAATCATTTTTTCCATTTGGCGTTTCTTCACAGGCTTTGCTGGAATACCCACATTTATAGTCCATGGCTCAGTACTTCGCGCAACCAATGAACAGGCACCTACGACACTCCCCTCGGCAAGCCTCACCCCTGGTAATACGACAACGTTGGTGGCAACAGCAGCGAATTTCTCTATTACTACAGGTCCGACAATCTGTCTGTCGCGATATTCCTCAGGAAGATGGGGGCCGCCCAGGCCTTCGCCCAAATGTTCATCGCTGACGCATATTATTCTACTTCCTGCAGCAATAGTCACAAAATGCCCCACCTGGACGAGACCCTGTTCCCCGCCAATAATAGTGACATACGGTCCAATGTGAACGTAGTCGCCGATATTAGCTTTGACAGTGCAGTAGAAGCCAGTGTCAATAGCTACGTTATTACCAATCGACACCAAGTGTGGGCGCCGTATCTCGACGTTTGCGCTAATAAACGAATCTCTGCCGCAGGATTGCAGTAAACTGTAGTCATACTTGTCTGCCATAGAGTCACTTTCGGCTCAGATGCATCTTAGGGCAATTTGCTCGCGACAGTTTTTTGCGGCGCCATAATTCCCCATATATCAACGACCTCCACATTGGCCGGAGCATACAGCCCCTTGTATGCGGAGTGCGGCGCACCGATAATAACGATATCGCTGCGTGCAAGTAATTCCTCTTTACTGATAAACGTAGGATCTTTAGCAAATTCATCTGAGTAGAGAACATCGGCACCATAAAACCGAAGTATCTTACCAAGCTTGTAAGATAGTGAATCACGAGTGTCGTCAATATCCGCCTTGAATGCCATGCCTAAAATTCCAACGCGTGTCCGGCCAAGATCAAATTTGTGCCTTAGTTGTTCGACGATGAATGCTGGCAAGCCTTCATTTACCATCATGGCCGCATGGCCAAGCATGAAATTGTTATTGTTAAATGCTGCTAATTGCATGGTATCCTTTAGAAGGCAAGGTCCGGCTGCAAATCCTGCAGAAGGTAGACTATGTGCGCGGCCGTAGCCATCAACGATTGCCTTGCGTACCTGATTGAAATCCACACCAAAACTGTTGGCGATCATATAGAATTGGTTTGAAACTGCAAATTGAATGTAACGCCAGGCATTTGTAAATAGTTTTGCCAGTTCCGCTTCTTCGATTGTCAACTGGATGACCTTGGGTGCGATAATGGCGAATAGCTGTGCTGCATCGGCCAAGGCCTTGTCTGTAAGCCCGGCGACCAGTTGAGGTAATTCTTTGAGCTCGCGCAGCCCGCAACCTTGAGCGATACGCTCGGGGCAGTACGCGATGTGCCACGGTCCATTGCCACTAGTGTTCAGTCGTTGAAATATCTGCTGGCAAGTGTGAGGATACACGGTACTGCGAATGATGATTGTCTGAACAGGATCAAGATAGGGACGCAGAGTATCGAACAGTTCTAAAAGCGATTTGAGCTTGGGATTTAAATACTCGTCCACCGGTGTCCCTATGGCGATCACGATAAATCTGGCTGAAGCGACATCCTCTATCTTTGTGCTCAGGAAAAGCGTCTTATTCAGTACCCTGCTCAGAGTCGGTTCCGCGTCACACTCGATAAATGGCAGCTTTCCCTCTTTAATTGTCTCCAGCGTTGGGCCGGCAAGGTCATACAGAAGGACGCGCTGCCCCTTGTCCGCAAAAGCAAGCCCAAGCGGCAGGCCAACGTGGCCCGCTCCACCAACGATACAGATATCATTTGGAAAATCCATTGGATCACCTTCGGTCAAGTGATGCCAAGCAAGTCCCGGCCTCGCTTTGCCAAACCCAGGGTTAGGACCCCGAGATGCAGCGCATGATCGAACTCACCTTTGGCAATCATGTCAAACAACGCACTTCGATGAATTAAGACTCTTTCTATTCCAGGTTCCGGATCATAATCAGCATCCATAGGCGTCACCATTGCCGCAAGATAGCACCACGATCTGTTTTCATGGCGGCCGGTGTCAGTCAGCAGAGCGCCAAGAAACTCCATACTCTCTGCGCGGTAACCTGTTTCCTCCGCCAGCTCTCGGCGGGCCGATTGCTCCGGGGTTTCGTTTGCTTCGACCTGTCCGCTCGGAAACTCCAGCGTGTACCGCTCCACTGCGGGGCGGTACTGGCGCACCAGCACAACATGTTCTCCGGGCGTCAATGCAATGACGGAAACGCAGTCCGGCATGCGCAGCGAGTAGTAAGGGGAATCGTCGACATTTGTCCTCTTGGCCACCACGTCAAACCAAGGCGTCGTGAATTCAACCAATCGGCTGGTGATGAGCGGCATTTTCTCCTTCCAAAATAGAACGGCACAAACTTAATAGCTATATTCCCGCTGCATGTTCAAACCTAACAATTAGCTCTTCCCGGCTGGAGCGCAAAGACGCGACTAGTCTTACCCGTGGAGCCTGGGGGCATCCCCCTGGGCGATTGCATCGGGGGACGGTGGGCGGGCCGTCGAGTTGACGTGAGATGAAAACAGAGACAGCAGCCATCGATCACACACTGGCTGTATCCCCGTAGACCATCGTCGTATCTCCTTGATCCCGGCGCTCGAACACAATAATACAAACGGCAACGCGAGCGGCGCTGCATCAGTAAAGATTGAGTTATTGTCGCCCGGAAATAGGCAGAAGTATAGGCCAGAGTTTCTTTGCCTGTCAAACGGAAATCCTCGTCCCTGCCCGACGGCGCCGGTTCCAGTGTGCCTCTGAAGTTCATGCGGACAAGTCTTCGCCGGTACACTCCGGGGGCATCCTGGAGAGACAGGGCAGGGTGTTGACAGTTGCCGGGTTACGCCCTGGAAATAGGTATTATGACTGGTTTGCGCCTGTATTTACAGCTAACATAGTCAACGTTGCGCCTTCGTCGGCAGCCTTGGCTATACGCTCGTAAAAGTCTCTCATTTCGCGAAAGCCGCTGCTGTAGCTTGCTCCCCTAAGATGAATCCAACTGTCGTCCACAACAGCTATATGTCTGGGAGTGCCATCCAAGGGATCTGCGACCGCAATCCGCCTCACCGAACCGAAACGCATCCGCACGCGATCGGAGTTTTTATAAAGGCAGGACCAGTTGCGCCCCCCGGTGTCGAGCTCTCTGGAAAAATCATTCAGGAAGTTCAACGGGAGACGATGCACCGCAGAGAAATCATAAAAGCAGTATCCGGCCCAGAGCGACCAACCCCATTTATTGACGCGTGCTAATCCATAGAATGGCTGATCACCGGCAATTCCGCACAGTTCGATTTTTTCCATCGGGATAAGGTCATGATCTATGAAGGTGAAATTACGCGGCCTTATTTTCCGGACAACGTTATGAAATATCCAGGTCATCGCCATGCCGTGCGACCGGTTAGGGTGCCTTGTCGGGTTGGGCGGCAAGCCCAAATATGCTACGCCTGCGTCGCGGCAAACTCGTTCAATATCGAGGCGTGCCGTCGCCCGGCGAGAATTGTCGAAGACGAGCAAAGTTGTATCTGATAAGTAGCGGGCAGCCATTCTCAGCAGCCAATCCAAGGTCCAGGGCTGCTCATATGCTACGATAAGGCAGATATTACCTCCCTCCAGATGCCTGGCGCCTTGCAGGAACCGCGTCAGGGATTTTGGCCGGCAAGCGCGGAAGGCATGTTGAAGACCATCGTTACAAAACTGTATCAGGAAGTGGTCCAGCGGTTTTAACCTGAACCATTCCTTCTTGGAATAATCCTTTAGATCACGCAAGAGTTATCCTCTAAGAACAAATGCGCCACGCGCAAGCGGGCCCGCCGGCAGGAACCCGGGCCCCGAGCCTGGCGGGGTAGATGGGCTTTCCAGGCTCAACGAAAACAATTCGAGGCCATGCATTGTGCGTGCTCATGCCCCAGTTGTCAAGCTCTGGAATACTCGATGTCTTTTACAAAAGAGGGAGGTCAAATCTTGGAGGCCGAACTGACCCTCTTTAGCTTCGTGTACGGGCAGCATCGTTGCCCGTTTCAGTCGTGCTTCCACTGGAAAGATAGCCAACTCGACCGATACAATAACCTATCTTACTTGCATATTCGATAGGGAAATTGTAAGGTTTGCAGGCTTTGGGGTTCAAGAAGTTTTTTCGGGCAGATCCGACTCTAAAATGCGGTTTGGGATGCTTGAACGGACAGAGCCTGGATCGGCGAATTCCCGATATGGCAGTATTTCGAGGCCATATCGCCGCATGGGAAAACGACCGGAACAACCGGCAAGCCAAGATTCAATGGCAGTTCTCGAACGCCAAGGCATGCGTAAAGCTGAAGCACCTTTATCCGCAACTTTGAGTGTTACATGGTACTAGCAATGACTCAAAATGGATATTATAAATTCGCGAGTTTAGGTTTTTCTGATTATGTTGGGACGCACGCCCTCGATGATCCCATGCATTAGCACTTGCGCTTTCACCAGTGACATGGTCGAAGCTGAGAGTGTCTTCCGGGTGCTTCGGGAAGTTTTTCGGGTGAAATCATGGTGTAAAATGTGCTTAAGCATTTATTTGTGCTGGAGCTAACTATTTCCGGGCTGGCGAGGTAATTATGGCTGTCGTTATCGGCAATACTTTAAGAAGCATAGCTAAAGGTGTATCAGCAGTTTTTAACGGCAGCCTTGATCAACACGAATACGAGAGCTTCCGCAAATCTCTGCCAAGGGGATGTATCTATCTTTTTACATTCGTCTATGCTCTGATGACTATAGTAAGGATCGTTTATCCCGTACATAAGGTTCCTATGAAATACACCTGGGCCGAACTGCTCATCAATTATCAGGGCGGGTTTGTCAGGCGAGGCCTTTTTGGTGAAATTCTGTTTCGACTTCAGCCTGTCATTCCCAGTGTGGTGGTAGCCGGGATCGTTATTTTTTGCTGTTACTGTCTATATACCTATTTGGTGTTGAAGCTCTTGAGCGACGACACTCCGTTAGTCGTTTTCGCATTTTTCGTTTTCTCCCCCGGCGGTTTCTTGTTTCCGGTATATGAGCCTACCGTATTTGGACGAAAGGAAGTTTTTTTCTTTCTCGCATTTACCCTTGCAATTTTTATATACAAAAACTTTTCAGACATCAGGGTGAAGGTTTGTTCATTCCTGGTGTTATACACGATTTCAACGCTTATTCACGAAGGAGCCATATTCTTTGCACCACTTGCGGGATGTCTTCTAGTGTTTTCCATAAGTGAGCACAAGAAGGACTTGCGCTTGAAGGTGCTTTGCCCTCTTCTATTCTATGTTTTCGCCCTCGGGATTTTCCTCCTGGTATTCAGTTTCGACCGTAACTATGATCCATCGGTCATAGTCAAATCATGGAGTCCCTATTTCCCGAACATAGATGCTAGTATAGCTCTGAATTACCTTAACAAACGTTTCGAAATATTGCGCATCATTCCGCATAGGGCAGCCAACTTTCATCAATTTACAGGTCCTTTCTTAATAGATTTTTGCCTGGCATTCTTGCCTATAATCCTTTTGTTGATGCATACGAATCATTTGGAGTTTTTCAGAACTCTAAGGAGAAATGAACCTATCTTTTTCCTGTTCACGATTTCCTCGCTGCTCGCACCATTCGTACTTTTCTTATTTGCGGACTGGGGCAGGGTGATTTATTTTATTTCGATGCACACATTTATTTTTTTGATAACACTGAACAGCTTTGGTCTTGTGAAATACAAGGCAATTCCTTCAATAACCAGTTATCAGTGGAAAATTCAAAACTTATTTTTTCTGTACTATATTCTGTTGTGGAGAATGCCGCACATAAGGTAATATGCAGATAATTAATTATCCTCAGTGGTTTTGCTAGGATAGTGCCGGGATAACGGCATTTAAACAATCCTCGATATCGTTGCTCCTCAACCCGCCCGGTTGCGGGTGATACGTGTTCACAGCAGCCGATCTTTCAGCTTCGATCATATTTTATTTGCTCCTGCGGATGCTTCTTGCAATATTGGCAAACCAGATGTCCAGGTAAAGATACGCATGTGGAAATGCCTGTCGGACCGCTTCGGGCGGTTTAGAGACACGCCTTTATCCCCGCAGTCGGCTGCCTTGTCACCGTCCTAACAAGTTGAAACAACACATCATTTACGATGCAGCGCGCAAATTTGACGCTTTTCCCTTCCTAAAATTAGTTTTTTGGTCTATATTTCGCCCCAAATTCAACATTGATTATCCGAAGGGAGGATTTTCAGGATTGGTAAGCAGAGCGGCTTATAAGCGATTGTTTGACTTGGTAAGGCCCTATTGGAGAAGGCTCGGATTGGCCATCCTCTGTATGATGGGGGTAGGCTTTGCTACGGCTGGGGCGGCATACCTCATTAAACCTGTTCTCGACGACATATTCGTGAACAAAAACGAGACCATGCTCAAGATCCTGCCGCTTGCGGTGCTGGTGCTCGTCACCTCCAAAGGCGTGTTCCTTTGGGGAAACTCCTACCTGACGAGCTACGTGGGCCAGCAGATGATCACCGATCTGCGCAGGAAGCTGTACGATCATATCCAGACACTGCCCTTATCGTTTTTTGACTCGCGCGCGACCGGTGACCTTATGTCCCGGATCTTAAACGATGTCAGCTTTCTCCAGTCTACAGCCACCAGTGCAGTTGCCGGCGTCATGCGGGAGTGTTTCAGCATAATAGGTCTCGTTGCGGTCATCTTCAGCCGGGACTGGAAACTTGCCGTGATTGCCGTGGTAATCCTTCCCATGGGTTTCTACCCGATTGTCTGGCTTAGTAAGAAGCTCCGCAAACTTGCAGCCAGCGGCCAGACATCCATCGCCGCAATTACCATTAGTCTTCACGAGACCATCGGAGGCAATCGCATTGTGAAGGCCTTTGGGATGGAAAATTACGAAAAGAAGCGCTTTAAAACTATAAATGACCAAAATTTCAAGCTTGTGACAAAAGTCGTGGCGGTTTCGGCTCTTTCCTCCCCCATTATGGAATTCCTGGGTGGTGTGGTCATCGTTTTCACCGTATGGTACGGCGGATGGTGTGTCATCCATGGAAAGACCACTCCAGGAAACTTCTTCTCCTTCATAGCAGCCTTGCTCATGCTCTATGAACCAGTGAAGAGGTTGAATAGCACGATCACGATGCTCCCCCTTGGAATTGTGGCTGCCGAAAGGGTTTTCGATATAATGGACATCCAGCAGGAGATTCTCGATAAGGAAGGAGCCCTGGTCCTGCCGCCAATAGAACGCAGCATTGAATTCCGTAATGTAGGTTTTTCCTATGGTGGGAATACGGTGCTTAAGGACATCAACATTAATGCGAAAGCGGGAGAGGTTATCGCATTGGTTGGTATGAGCGGCGCCGGAAAGACGACGCTTGTCAATCTCCTCCCCCGTTTTTATGAAGTCAGCGAGGGGGCAATTTTCATTGACGGCGTCGATATCCGCGAGGTCACTTTGTCTTCTTTGCGGGCACAGATCGGTATAGTGACTCAGCAGTCTATCCTCTTCAATGATACTTTCCGGAACAACATTGCGTACGGTGATATAACCAGGCCCGAAGAAGACATCATTGCGGCGGCAAAAATGGCAAATGCTTACGATTTCATAATGAAAATGCCACAGGGTTTCGACACTTCCGTAGGTGAAATGGGGGCACGGCTTTCCGGCGGGGAGCGGCAGCGAATTTGCATAGCCAGGGCCCTGTTGAAGAATGCCCCTATCCTCATTCTCGACGAAGCTACCTCGTCCCTCGACAGCGAATCGGAAAATGAGGTGCAAAATGCCCTGGAAACCCTCATGGCCGGTAGGACCACTTTTGTTATAGCCCATCGTCTTTCTACCATCAGGAGCGCGGACCGTATTCTTGTACTGGCTGACGGAGAGATCCTGGAAGAGGGCCATCACGACGAGCTTTTAAGAACAGGAGGCGAATACCGCCACCTTTATGAATTGCAGTTTTCACAACTCCAGGTCGGCATGCCTGACGACGATTCCTATGTGGCCGCCAAAGCAGTCTAGACCGGCTTCTTTGGAGTCACTGGCGCCTCTTAGCCCTGGCAATTAATTGGCTGTCCTTGCCACTCACTCTTCGGGGCGCGAAGTCCAGTCTCCGGTCTAGAGAATTCTAATCTGCTTGTTTCCCGACGAATCGGAAGGTCCCCCGAACTCGAACAGAAGCGGGCTTTAGTCGGAGCTATGGAAGGCTCAAAGAGTTTGTGGCCCTGACGTTGATAGATGGAAGCCCCACGAGGCGTGATACTGGCCGAGTACGTCGCCGAGAGGCGTGGAGGTGTTTCTCCGCGCCAACCACCGGTTGAGCCCAAATCTCCGTACTGCATGGCGAAAAGTAATGCAATGCTTCCTGTGAGGAATAGAATAATGGCTCCGACAGAGTCGCTTAAAACGAAGCGTTCCAGCCGCATAAGTATTAGCTGGAAGAATTATGACGATGCCTATCAAGTATGGAAGCAATATAAGAGGAAAGATATTGAAAGGCCTCAGGCACTGCAAATAATTGACTCTAAATATAGTATCTACCTATTCTTTCTACTATATCCACTTTATAAGACCGTAAAACCTTTTCGAAATTTCTTAAAGAGCTTAAAGCGAAAACTAATCGGCCGGCCTTTGATTCCGGCCTCGGACACATCAAGCCCGATTCGGACCTTCGACCCGTCAAGAAGGACGATGTTGCTCGTATCCCATGAGGCATCCCAGACCGGAGCACCCATTCTTGCCTTCAATCTGCTGGAAAAATTCGCGATTCGCTACAACGTTATCTCCGTGCTTTTAGGGCCGGGCGGCTTGGAGAACGCGTTCAGAAACATCTCATCAGGAACGATCGGACCTTTTCCAATTAGTATCCGGCATACGGATCGGGTACACAAACCTATCCTCGATGTCTGCCGCAAGTTCGCGCCGGCCTTTGCCATCGTCAACAGTATCGAGTCGCGAGAGGCGCTTATCCCGCTCTCTAAAGCCGGAGTTCCTTCTGTCCTGCTTGTGCACGAGTTTGCCTCTCTTTGTCCGTGGGTGGACTGGAAGATTGTCGCTGGGTTTGCAGGTCAGGTGGTTTTTTCTGCCCGGCGGGTCTGGGAAGACGCAGTCTCCGTTTTCCCCCATCTCGCAGCGCGTCCGGCAAATATTATTACTCAGGGTCCTTGTAAAATCCCGCGTGAGTGGCTGGACGGCGAGACCGCCAATGACGAGGGAAAGCGCATTGCATCGGTTATGAGGCCGCTCGGACCAGTCGACGATGCGGTCGTCGTAATAGGTTGCGGTGTTATCGATGAACGCAAGGGTGTCGATCTGTTCATCATGGCAGCGGCCGCTCTGCAAAGGCGTTCGCCCTCACGGAGCTTCCGTTTCGTGTGGGTCGGCAGTGAGAACCAATACCAACCTTTATACTCACGCTTCCTCACCGTCCAGGTTAATTGCTGCGGTCTACAGGAGACAGTGACATTCCTTGGGGAGGTGAACTCCCTTGAGCCTGTTTACGCCATGGCGGATATTTTCCTGCTTAGCTCCCGGCTCGATCCGTTTCCCAATGTAGCTATCGATGCGATGCTTGCCGGCCTGCCCGTTGTCTGTTTCAGGCACGGTTCGGGCGTGGCCGAGATGCTGTCAAATCATGTTGATCTCGAGCGTCTGGTTGTGCCTTATGCAGATGCATTTTCGGCAGCCGAGGTCATTGACCAATTATCCAATGACGGTCCTTATCTCCGGGCGACAAAAGCAGCTATTCGCAATTTGGCGATCTCTGCCTTCGATATGGACCGCTACGTTGAGCGTCTCGACCAACTGGCTGAAAGGGCCTCCATCATCATGGAGCAGCAGGAAGATGATTTCGCGACCATCAGCCGGAGCGACGCTCTCATAGTGGAATACGCTGCTCCCCCCGGCTTCTCAGGGCCAAGAGACGACTATGTTAAGAACTTCGTCCGTGCGAGCTCATGCTATGGGAGTAACCGTCGCCCCTTTCCCGGCTTTCACCACGGAATATACCGCAATGCGAATCCCGAGCTGAATGATCCGCCCTTCGTCAATCCACTTGCGCATTTTATTCGCAATGGACAACCGCAGGGGCCCTGGCTACTCGATATTATAAGACCCGAACGTTCGCCATCGGCCCAGGATCAGGATCAACGTGTCGCACTACATTTTCACATCCACTACCCCGACCTGGCATCGGAACTGTTTCGACCGCTCACGGTAAACCAGACTCGACTGGACATTTTTGTCACGGCGTCCAGTGATGAGGGGTTGCGCGAGATCACTGAGACGGCTGCCAAACTTCGTATAGCTATCAAGGACATCATGATTGTGCCCAACAGGGGCAGGGATGTCGGACCGCTCCTGACTCTGCTGGGGCGCAGGTTGATAAAGGATTATGAGATCGTAGGCCACCTGCATGCCAAGAAAACATCCTCGTTTCCTGAGCATATTGGCGTTGTCTGGCGCACTTTCTGCGTTGAGAACCTGCTGGGTGGCAAACATGCTATGATGGACTTAATTCTCGACCGCTTTGCCCGCAATCCGAAATTGGGGCTCGTCTTTCCCTGCGATCCCAACATTATCGGATGGACCCTCAATCGCCCTCCCGCTGAAATTCTTCTTGAACGTATGGGTATCGCAGCTAATCTCCCCGAACATTTCTTCTTCCCCGTTGGAACAATGTTCTGGGCGCGGACGGACGCCATAACGCCCCTGCTTGAGCTCGATCTAGGCTGGAATGATTATCCTTCCGAGCCTCTTCCTTACGATGGCACGATTCTGCATGCGATTGAGCGACTGTTTCCGGTTGTGGCACAACACCGCGGTTTTGAAATAGCGGGCACTTACGTGCCGGGATTCACCCGATGAACGGCGCCGGTGGTGATGAACGGCATTTTCTCCTCCCGAAGCAGGACGGCATAAACTCAACAGCTAAATTGCCAGCTCACGCATGCGCTCACCCAGAGACGAGCTATAGGAGATCCCGATAAAGACATGCATGTGGAAATGCCTGTCAGACCGCTACGGGCAGTTTAAGACACACCCGTATCCCTGCAGACGGCTGCCTCGTTACCGCCCCATCGTGTTGAAACGACACACCATTTTTCGTTGACCGCACAAAAACTTTTGCTGGGCTTTCATTTTCCGGGAGATGATGATAAAAGAGCGACGGTGCTGGACTACTAATCTGAGGGTAAAAAGTGAGAGCTACTTCTGCGTATATTCGGGGGATCATTATCCTGGAACCCCGCGTGTTTCTTGACGACAGGGGATTTTTTTTCGAAAGTTACAATAAAAACGCGTTGACCGCTTTTGGAATCAAGAACCAGTTCGTGCAGGACAACCATTCCAAGTCCCGCCGCGGCACTCTAAGGGGCCTCCATTATCAGGTGAGAAACCCTCAGGCGAAGCTGGTTCGCGTCGTTTCCGGAGAGATATTCGATGTGGCGGTGGACCTCAGGCGGTCTTCACCAACTTTTGGGCGTTGGTTTGGTTTGAACCTTTCAGCGTCGAACAAGCTTCAAATCTATATCCCCACCGGTTTCGGACATGGATTTCTGACGCTTTCCGACACGGCTGAAGTGCTTTATAAAGCAAGCGATTTTTATGCTCCTGAACATGAAAGATGTATAAGATGGGATGATCCGGATCTAGCCATAGACTGGCCTCTGGATGGAGAGCGGATCATTTCCGAAAAGGATGCGCAGGGCAGTTTTTTTCGAGAGGCCGATTTACCGGAAAGCGACGGCGAATGATGAGCAGATTCGCCGCTCACCTCTCGCTGCTCATTTATTGAGGTGTTTTTATGAGCTGTCCAATGCCTTTCGGCGATTCCGGAGACAATCGCGCACAGAATGCTCCCGCTTCAGGGAAATGGAAGGGAATTATCCTGGCCGGAGGCAGCGGGACCAGGCTCTATCCACTGACCAAAGCGGTCTGCAAGCAGCTTCTGCCGGTCTATGACAAACCGATGATCTATTACCCTCTTTCGGTTCTCATGCTGGCTGGCATCCGGGATATTCTCATCATTTCGACACCGGCCGATCTCCCAAGATTCGAGATTATTTTCGGCGATGGGTCTCAACTGGGCATGAGATTCTCCTACGCGGAACAGCCGAGCCCTGATGGACTTGCCCAGGCTTTCATTATCGGCAGGGAGTTTATAGGAGATAATCACGTATGCCTGATACTTGGCGACAACGTTTTCTATGGACAGGGTTTGCAGCAGACCCTTAGCAGATCGACTAAAATGGAATCAGGGGGGCTTGTATTCTGCTACCGGGTAAGCGATCCGGAGAATTATGGGGTGGTCGAGTTCGACCGGTCGGGCAAAGTCTTGAGCCTGGAGGAAAAACCGTCTCGCCCCAAGTCTAACTACGCTGTTCCCGGAATCTATTTCTACGATAATGAGGTTGTGGAGATAGCGTCAAAGCTCAAGCCCTCCGCCAGAGGTGAGTTGGAAATAACTGATGTAAACAACGAATATCAGGCACGGGGCAGACTCCGGGTGGAAGTGCTGGGGAGGGGCTTTGCATGGCTGGACATGGGGACTCACGAATCCTTGCTCGATGCAGGCTGCTTCATTGAAACCATCGAAAAGCGCCAGAATTTGAAAATCGCCTGTATCGAAGAAATTGCATATCGAATGAAATACATCGATGCCGTTCAAATCCGCGCTCTTGCGGAGCCGCTGAAAAAGACGGGGTACGGACAGTATCTGCTCGGGATTCTGGAAGATGACCTCTGAGGACGTCAAGAACTGTAATATCGTGGTCGTCGGAAGACGCGGAATGCTCGGCAGGGATGTTGTAGAGTCCCTGAAAAATGCAGGTCTCACCGTTGCCGCTCTGGACAGCACCTTGATCGATATAACAAAACGGGAAAGTGTTCATTCTGTCCTGAGCCGAATCAGTGCTCCGCGCCTCCTGATAAACTGCGCGGCCTATACCGCCGTCGATAAAGCCGAATCGGAATCTGAGGCAGCCTTTGCGGTTAACCGGGATGGTTCGGCCAATCTAGCAGATGAGTGCGAGAGGCTGGGAATCCCGCTCATTCATATTTCCACGGATTACATTTTTAACGGTGAATCCGACCGTCCCTATAAAGAGGAAGATGCCGCTGACCCCCTGAACGTTTATGGCAGAAGCAAGTGGGAAGGTGAAGAGGCAGTCCGGTCCCGGCTTGCCGAGCACGTAATAGTGCGGACTTCATGGCTTTATGGCTTCGGAGGTGCGAATTTCGTAAAGACGATGCTCAGGCTCGGCATGGAGCGGGACGAATTAGAGGTTGTATCGGACCAGTACGGATGCCCGACATGGTCTTTTGACCTTGCCGAGTGCCTGGTCCGCATTGCTGAGCGCGTCCTGTTGGGTTCGGAAGATGCCTCCTGGGGGACCTTTCATTTCTGCGGAGAAGGCGTTACAACCTGGTATGAATTTGCCCTGGCCATTCTGGATGAGGCCAGGCGAAGGGAATCATCCGGGATTGCCAGGGTGTCGCCCGTGCCTGGCAGCTCATACCCGACCGTTGCCGTCAGGCCCAGGTACTCCGTGCTTTATTGCGGCAAGATCGAGGTGAGTTTTGGAATAAGGCCTCCTCCCTGGGAGAAGAGTCTCGCCCGCCTGATGGATAAATTCTATAAATCTTCCGGGAGCGCTGATGCCTGAGAGCGGCATCAGCATCGTCAGCCATAACGGCCTGCGTAAAACGGCTGCGTAGAAAACATTTATTGAAATAAATCGAATGAATGAAGAGCGTGAGATGGCGCCCAAAATTAGCGTTTGCATACCCACTTATAACTACGGTCACTATATTTCGTCTGCGGTTGAATCCGTTTTGAATCAGCACTTTACAGATTTTGAACTGATTATTGTGGACGACTGTTCCAAAGACAACACAGAGGAAGTAGTCAGCAGGTTTCTCTACGACAAAAGGGTTTTCTTTGAAAAAAATGAACGCAACCTGGGCCTGGTCGGCAATTGGAACAAGTGCCTTTCGAAGGCGAGGGGGGAATACATAAAGTTTGTTTTTGCCGACGATATGCTGGCTTCTGACAAAGCTTTAGGTCGGATGGCCGGCATTTTGGACTCGGACCCGTCGGTTTCGCTGGTGGCCTCGGCAAGACATCTCATAGATTCAGAATCCGGAATTATAGGCCTTACATCGGCTTTCCCTCAGGATTTCATCGCCGATGGGCCGGAGGTCATCAACCGCTGTCTGCGGGTAAGCCGGGATAAAGAGTACATGAATCTAATTGGCGAACCGACTGTGGTGATGTTCAGAAGGGCAGATTGCGCAAGAGGCTTTGATGATAGATACTATCAGATCCCGGACTTGGAGATGTGGTTTCACCTTCTCGAAAAGGGCAGGTTTGCTTTTACGGCCGAGCCTCTTGCATCCTTTCGGATTCATCCGGGGCAAAAAACAAGGGAAAACGACGCACGGGTGGTTGGCCTCGACGACCATTATCTCCTGTTCAAGGAGTACTTCGGAAAATCGTACGTACATATCAGTTCTATTATCAAATTTCACCGGACATTCGATCAGCTCTATTGTCTCCGGAAATTTGGGAAAAAAGGGGTAATCAGCAGGGAGGAAGCAACAAGAAGAATTCTGGCGCATTGCTCATATTGGCAGTTTTACTGTTATTATCCCATACACAAACTTATGAGGCTGTTTTTCAAGATTGGCAGAGCAATAGACCGGAATACGGATTGAAAACCAGATCGGAAACATGAGTAAGGTCTGATCCAGCACAGAGAAGTACGACTTGGTATCTAAAGATATCGAGAACAATGCAGGACGAAACGGCGGCGGGCCTGGTCGTAAACCATGCGGTTCGTGTCCTGGGTTAGCCGAATCCTTGCCAAGATTTCAGGATGATAGATCAGACCATTATGCCAGAGGATGATCAATGGGCAGACATTTCCCCGGCCTTTCGGGAAAAGTAATCGATAAGGAAGGACGACCGCCCGGTTCCCTCAGGATATGTATTGCCACTCCTGAAATCATGGGGTTAACCAAGAATGGGGCAGTCGGTACAGTATATGCCGATCTGGCTGTTACTCTTGCCGCTGCTGGTCATGAGGTCACCATACTTTACCTGGGTTCGAGCCGTGAAACGGGAACGAACGAGAGATCAACAGTTGATTCTTATAAGAAAAAAGGCATCCGATTACTCCACTTACCCGGAGAAGTGCCACCGCGGAGAATGGCTACGGAAGCTGCATCCATGTCCTATTCAGCTTACCGGTGGTTGAAGCAGCAAGATTTTGACGTAATTCATTTCCCCGAATGGATGGGTCTGGGGTATTACAGCGTTCTTGCCAAACATCAGGGATTGGCTTTTTTGGACTGCACCATGGTTGTTGGCCTTCATGGTCCCACTGCCTGGCGTACAACAGGAAACCTTGATTTCTTTAGAGTAGTCGATTCTCTCGAATGTGACTTCATGGAGCGCAGAAGTGTTGCCTATTCGGATGTCCTCGTCAGCCCAACTCATTATATGATCTCTTGGGCGGAAGAGCAGGGTTGGGAACTGCCCGGGCGATCGTATGTCCAACCTCCTATACTGCCTGATGAATTCATTGAAGAGGCCGGCCCGGAAACGGTCAAAATCAAAGAGCTGGTTTTTTTTGGCAGGCTGCAAAGAAGAAAGGGCCTTGTTCTGTTCTGCGATGCCCTGGATATTATTGCTAAAAATGGCAAGGCCACACTCATACCGGTTACATTTCTGGGTGAGGAAGCGGCACTGGAGGGGACTGCCAGCCAAGCATACATCTTGGAACGCGCACGACAATGGCCGTTCCCTGTCCGCGTCATAAGCGATCTTGACCGGAGTGGCGCTTTGGCTTACCTGAAGGAAGGCGCAAGGCTGGCAATCATCGCCTCGCTTGTAGAGAACTTTGGCCATGCGGTGCAGGAATGCTGCGGAATGGGAATCCCCTTCCTGGCCAGTGCAGTTGGTGGAATTCCGGAACGAATCACCCCTGAGGACCGCGAGAGGATATGTTTCGTTCCCCGCCCGGGGAACTTGGCCATGAGGCTTGTTCAGGCCCTGGAAGAAGGGGTCCCCCGGACACGGTCGGCAGTTGATCTCAAATCGAACCGAAACATATGGACGGATTGGTATGAACCTGAGGAAAATAACCAGTCCTCAACAGGCGCGAAGGAAAGCGGGACGGACGATCAGCCTTC